>Ga0208243_1000607_pt1 | contig 17979 bp, 15 predicted proteins | sample Subbio2Aug_QV12A_FD_184826 | JGI IMG/M metagenome (GOLD analysis project Ga0208243, IMG submission 184826) | Serpentinite rock and fluid subsurface biosphere microbial communities from McLaughlin Reserve, California, USA - CR12Aug_QV12A (SPAdes) | ecosystem: Environmental > Terrestrial > Deep...
ACTCAAGTATTTGAAAGCACCCAGTCCAAGAAATAGATTTAAAGCATAATTTCCTTAACATCAAGAAATAGATTTAAAGCATAATTTCCTTAACATTAAAAAAAGGACCTAACGGTCCTAAAGTTTTGTTGTTCTGGTGTTCTAGTATTCTATTGTTCTGTTGCAGCCTTAACTTTGCTGATATTTTTTTCTGTTGTGGCATTTGGAGACTTTGTAACTAAGCATAGTAGAGCACCTAAAATACTTAATATAGCAGAAGTTGTGTAGCTAATCCCATAGCCTCCTGTTATATCTCTTACTAATCCTCCAAGCAATGGTCCAAATACTCCACCAATACCCCAAGCTGTTATTAGCATACCATAATTTAAGCCGAAGTTTTTCATACCATAGTAATCAATACAGATTGATGGGAATAGTGTCGCAGTTCCACCAAAGGTAAATCCAACCACAGCGGTACCAAACATTAGCAGCGCAGGAGTTGTTAGCTTTGCAAATACTGCAAAGATAGCAACCTGTAGTGCGAAGGTTAAGAATAGAGTTCTCATTCTACCTAGCTTGTCAGATATAATACCACAGCCAATTCTTCCTGCAAAGTTTGCAATTGCATATACTGCAATAAGTGTGTAGGAGGAAACGAAGCCAGCCTGCTCTGAACCAATCCTAGCCAGCTGTCCTGTTAAAAGCAAGCCTGCAAAGGTTCCAAAACAGAACATCGTCCATAGCAAATAGAATTGCTTTGTTTTTAATACTTCTCTCCATTCATAATTTACTGTACTAGCCTTCTGGGACTTAACAGGCTCTTCTCCAGCAGGTACATAATCCTTAGAAGGGTTTGATATAAAAGATACAAGAGACATAATAATTACAAAGAATCCACCACTCATAGCAAAGAAGGTATTTTTAATTCCAAAGCTAGAGATTAAAAAATTTGTTAATGGAGCAATATAAACTGGCGCTAAACCGAAACCACTAACAACAATTCCTGAAATAACCCCTCTCTTTTTTGAATTAAACCACTTTACAGCAGCAGGAGTTGTTGCAGCATACCCAGTACCCATCGCTGTCCCGAAGATTAATCCATAAAAAATAGTAAGTCCAGGCACTGTTAAGAAAATTCCAGAGAAAAAGAAGCCAATGGCAGCTAAGATTGCTGATGTCATAATTACAGGCTTTGGTCCAAGCTTATCCTGGAACTTTCCTCCTGGCACCATTGAAAAGGCAAAGGCTGCACAAGCTGCCATATATGGTATTTGAGTCATAGTTGTAGTCCAACCAAGCTCACTTACTAATGCCTTAGCAATAATACTCCAAGCATATAGCACCCCCAGTGTTAGGTTAACACCTAGGGCCGCCAGAACAACAGTCCAGCCTCTGTTTTTAGTTGTATTTGTCATTTATTTTCCTCCCTAAATTAATTCTCCGCTTACTACTGCTTTAATTTTGAATTTTTGCCACAATTTACTAATAGCGTCGAAATAAGCGGTATAATGGCGAATACAACAATTATATAATAATAATTAATCAAAAGATAGCCATGATATTTAATTATACAAAATACAATTATAATTTTTTTTATTGATTTGAATTTTTGTGGAAAAATCAACTTATTAAATGGCAATAAATTCTAAAGTAAGGAATTTATATATGTACTCTCGATAAGATTTATACTATAATAGTGAATAGCTATTAAAGTGAAATGATAACAATATCTAGTGATATTTTATCATGAAGCTTAAAATTATTTAAAAAGGAGATAAATATGATGTCTGAAACAGAAAAAGATATTCAAGAAACTACTGAAAAGAAAAAAGTTAGTCTGGCTGAAGCAATTAAGCAGCAGCTTGAAAATAAAAAAGCAAATCAATCTGCTGGCAAAGGTACCTCTGGTCCTGTCAACTCTAACACCAGTAAAAAAAGTCAAGCTACTAAAAAAGTAAATAACCAACGAAGAAAAACAGGTGCATAAAAAATAAGCCTAGGTCCTCTTAATAGAGCCTAGGCTTATTTTTATACATTTAGCTTTATTTCTTAAGCTTTAGATTTTTCTGCTTCCTCGCCGTCGTCCGCCCACATGGCCCAATCTATTCCAGGAATTTTAAGCAGATCATCATGAAAAAGCTCCTTCAAGAAGTTTCTTGGTATCTTAACTGCAAAATGAATTTCAATGCTTCCTAAACCATCATCTACATCTCCATCGTTGTATATCTTGATATCCTTAATGCTGACATTGTGTTTACCAAAGGTTTGGCCAATTTCGCCTATCTTGCCTGGTTTCTCCTCACATTGAACAATAAGCACCTTATATTTCTTTTTAAAAATTCTTTTCTCAAGTAAGCCTAGACTTATAAGTGTAAAAAGTACTATAAGGGAGGTGCCTATTGCACCAACATAATAGCCATTTCCTACTGCAAGACCAATACCACCACACACCCATAGGCTGGCGGCAGTCGTAAGTCCTCTAATTGCATTACCTTTATTTAAAATTGTTCCAGCACCTAAAAAGCCTATGCCACTTACTACCTGTGCAGCTAGCCTTGCAGGATCCCCCTCACCATTAAAGCCAAACATAGAAATCATCATTATAAGACAAGCACCTAAAGAAACTAAAACGTGGGTTCTTAAGCCGGCAGGTCTATTATTTATCTCTCTCTCCATACCTATTAACCCACCAAAAAATGCGGATATTAAAAGCCTTAAAATTACTTCCCATTGTGATATCATATGCATCCCACCTATAAGTAATATTTGTAATAGTTTATTCGAGGTTGATATATATTGTGAGTAAAAGAAAAGCACCACAGATGACAGACATATTACTGCTAGCTTTGTGGCGCTCCAATCCTCTGACCTAAATATTTTATTATTAAATATTATTATAAAGAGTATATCTTTAATATCTATAAATTTCAATAGTCTTACATTTATATTAAGCTAGGCACGTTTTACTATTAAATAGAATTCTTTCACCTATGCTAATTTCCAAAGCAGGGGGACTTCTGCTTTCTGGCTTTAATTCTATTTATGGTTTGTAAAATAAAACGAGTAGAATTCATATCCATTAAAGAAGCGTATCATTTAACCAATCATGACAATCCTATAGCGATTAATAGGTATATAGAAATATTTCTCAAGAGCTTAAACTATTGAGAAAGTAAATATAAGAAATTACCAATTTTTTATTTGTTGACACCAGTTTATATTTTTGATAATATTACACACAAGTTAATATTTATTCACGATAGAGGTGTGCTAGACAAGACTAAGCCAGTGGAGATTTTAGAGAAATCTGTGAAGCTGATTGAAAGGGGATAGTACCGAAGGTAAAAACTGACTCTACAGTTTTTTCCTGGTTCCAGGGTTAATAGCTCTGTGACTGTCACCAATTCTTGGTGGAGCGCTATCTTGTTTGATTCATAATGCTGTATTCTATTTTTTGTGAAACAAGCAATTGGTGTTCTGTGCCAATTGCTTGTTATTTTTTTACAGGATTTTTTTGTAAGCTTCATTTTTCTGGCGCTTGATAAATATTACTTAATATATTGACATATGAGGAGGACTTTTTATGGTAAGGGTTATAGTTATTGGAGGAGGTTGGTCTGGCTGCTCAGCAGCAATTGGAGCTGCCAAGGCAGGAGCAGATGTAATCCTATTGGAAAGAACGGATATGCTGCTGGGTACTGGTCTTGTTGGGGGAATTATGAGGAATAACGGTCGCTTTACTGCTAGCGAGGAATTAATAGCAATGGGGGGCGGCGATTTATTCGAGCTATGTGATAGCACCAGTCGTCATAAAAATATTGAGTTTCCTGGACACAAGCATGCCAGCTTATATGACATTATAGAAACCCATGGCGCTGTCCGGCAATACCTAGACAAGCTAGGTATTAAAGTTTTTTATCAATCCAGAATTGATAAGGTAACCAAAGAGGACAAGACAATTATCTCTGTTGAAGACCAAAAAGGTAGGTTGTTTTCAGGGGATGTGTTTATTGATACTACAGGCACTGCTGGGCCCATGAACAATTGTGTGAAATATGGAAATGGCTGTGCAATGTGTATACTTAGATGTCCTAGCTTTGGTGGCAGATTAAGTATAACAGCTTTGGCTGGTGTTGAAGAAATGGTAGGAAAGAAGGCAGATGGCAGTATTGGGGCGATGAGTGGCTCCTGTAAGCTTCTTAAGGAATCTCTTTCTGAAGAAATTCAAGAGGAGCTTAATAAAAAGGGAGTTGCCATTATTCCGGTTCAACACTCGGAAGATGAAAGCAGCCTTGGTATAAAGGCCTGTCAGCAGTATGCACTAAAGGAATTTAAGGAAAATATTATTTTACTGGATACTGGACATGCAAAGCTAATGGCACCCTTTTACTCACTTGAGAGCTTAAGAGAAATTCCTGGCTTTGAAAACGCCAGATACGATGACCCATATTCTGGTGGCAAGGGTAATTCAATGCGTTACTTTAGCATGGCTCCACGAGATAATCACTTAAAGGTAATAGGAATAGATAATCTATTCTGTGGTGGTGAGAAGGCAGGATTATTAGTCGGACATACTGAGGCTATAGCTACAGGTATGCTGGCGGGACATAATGCAGTTAGATTCGCCCTAGGTAAGGAGCTGATACAATTACCTAACGAAACTGCTATTGGGGATGCAATTTCATACGTAAAGGAAATGATGCAAACGTCTGAAGGTATGGGTATGAAATTCACCTTCTCCGGCAGTGTATACTTTGAACGAATGAAGGCCCTAGGTCTGTATAGTACAGATGTGGAGTTTATTAAGGAAAAAATACATGCCCTTGGTATTAAAAACATTTTTAGTCAAAGGCTTACGGAGGTATTCCAGATACATTTAGAAGAATATAGTGCATAACACTAGTTTATTATATATAAGGACCATTTTCTTTCTGGAGCCTTTATATAGCAAATGTAACTAAAATTTAAAGAGGGGGAAAGGAAAATGGTTCAGTTAACTGCATTGCATTTTATATATATTCTTATGGTCTTAGTGGTTGTTGTAACAATGGCCTTTAGAAAAGATACAGTTTTACCCTGTATAATCGGACTCTTTGTAATAGGCTTCGCCTATGGGGGCAGTCTTTTACAGGGGGTTCAGGTGGTTTTTAATGCCCTTATTGCTGCAGGTAATGAGTTTTGGGGTATTATCCTGGTTATCTCTTTAGTGGTAGCCATGTCCCACGCCCTAAAGGATATTGGAGCAGATCGTTTGATGATGGCACCTATTAAAAGATTAATGATAAATCCTCATGTCGCCTTCTTTGGCCTAGGCTTTGTAATGATGTTTTTTTCTTGGTTTATTTGGCCTTCACCCTCAGTTGCATTGGTAGGAGCTATTATGCTGCCTGCAGCAATACAGGCCGGACTACCACCAATTTGGGCTGCCGTTGCTATGAACATCTTTGGTCATGGGGTCGCCTTATCCAGTGATTACTTTATTCAAGGTGCACCATCAATTACAGCTAAGGCTGCTGCTATAGCTAATCCCTTGAGCTTTATACGGGCAAGCCTTCCTTTATGGCTGACAATGTCTGTGGTTACAGTAGCCTCTTCTTATCTGATGATGCGGAAGGACTTAGATAAACACCAAGAAATTACTGTCGCAGCAGATATTTTGGCTATAGATAGTCCTAAGCCAACCTTTGGAGTTTATTTAGTTGCAATTGTAACTCCTCTTGTATTTTTAATCGATATCCTTGTAATGTATAAATATCAGCTTAGAGGTGGAGATGCTACGGCCTTAGTAGGTGGCACAGCGGTTTTAATAATGACCTTTGTCTCTATCGTCCAACATAGTCTATTGGATTCCTTCGAGAAGATAACTGATTATATCAGAGAAGGCTTTATCTTTGGTATTAAAATATTTGCTCCAGTAATAATAATCGGTGCCTTCTTTTTTCTAGGTAGTGCAGATATTGCAAAGCAAATTCTAGGTGAAGGTGCAACAGGTTTGCTTTCAGATTTAGGTATGTTTTTAGCAAACAAGGTTACCTTATCAAAATTCCCTGTAGCATTGATACAAATGGTTATTGGAGGAATCACTGGCTTAGATGGATCAGGCTTTTCCGGGCTACCTCTAGTGGGCTCCCTTGCTCAAACCTTTTCCTCAGCTGTTGCTATCAATAAAGAGGGCTTAGCTGTACTAGGGCAGATCTCTGCCATCTGGGTTGGTGGGGGAACTATTATTCCCTGGGGAATTATTCCTGTAGCAGCTATTTGTAATGTAAGTCCACTGGAGCTAGCCAGAAAGAACATTATACCGGTAATGCTAGGCTTCATAGCTACCTTTATAGTAGCCCTTTTTATACTTTAAAAAAAAATTGTAATAGTAAAAATAGGGTGAACTTACATAGGGTTGCATAATATCCCATCCTAACCTAATTAATAAACTTAGAGATTACCTACTAATTCAATATATGCCTAGTTTATCAAGAGGTTACTGATATCTAAAGGGACTCCACAGACTATTAAGCTGCGCCTTCATTATTATCAATAGATATAGTCTTGATCTTAAATAGAAAATAATAATATTTAAATAATATAACCATCACTATAAAAAGCTTCACTGGCTTGCTTAATAAAATCAATGGAAATAAAAGCATAAAATCTGCGAAAAGCAAAATTGAAATTTTCTGTTTTAGAGTCATTGCTCTTTTTTGTACAAAATCCTCTAAGTAGCTCTTGTATAGCTTTGTCCCCACGAACCAATCATGCCATCTCTTGGAGCCCTTAGCAAAGCAATAAAGGGCCAATAGTAAAAATGGTGTAGTTGGAAGGATGGGTAAAGCTGCCCCTATAGCTCCAATTATAAGTGCTAGCATTCCTAAAAATATATAAATGCCTTTAATTAGATTCTTCATATAAACCTCCATGAGTATTATTCGCACAATTATTGTTGATTAATACTTTTGCCTTTTTTCTATTCAGTTACTTTAAGAGTATCACATTTGATAATAATTATCAATTATCTTATGTATATAAATTACCCAGGCCCTTATTTATAAAACAAATAATGACCTGGGTAAATAGTTTTTTAATAATTTTTATGGATATATGTATGGATTAGTAGGCTCTGGAATTACCTCAAGTTCTAGTATAACCAAAAGAGGCACCACACCCCTTCTCCCAGTTTGAGGGTTTTCATATTCAGAGGATTGCAGGATACCTATCGCCTTAACCCACGTTTTATCCTTTAACCTCTCTTCAGCCTCCCAATAGCTGAGTAATCCTATGTTTTCTGCATCTGCTACACAACAGGATAAAATTGTTCTTGAGATAATAAATTGCCCATCAAAAAGATGAGGCTCTCTATATATGAAGCCCTCTAACTCCACCTCGGCACCATGGAATTTTTCTACATTATGTAAAATCTCCGATAGCTGCGTCATATAGTTTTCCGCCTTGAGGATTATCCTATTATCAACCTTATAATAATTTGCTGTATATGTCTCATTACTAGTATTTGTAACTCCTTTTGATATTCCAATGGAATCCAGGCTAACGCCTCGAATATTGGCAGAGCTGGTGCTTATCGACTGATGCTCCAATACCAGTGCCATCATCAAAGGAACTATAAATATTAAATAATGAGGTCTAATACGTATATCTCCCCCATAAGTAAATATTCTTTGTAGTTTAATTAAAGCCATAAGAATTAAAACAATTAATGCAAATAACAGATATTTGACCATTTTAGGATGAATATAATACAATACGCTTCCAGTCTTTAGTAAATCATATATTAAATAAGAAAATCCAATTAGGATAGTAAGCTCAACAAGTGCTTGTATATTCAATTTATCTTTTCTCATCCACATCACCTCCTATATTCTAACCAGATTTAATAATACTGACATAGCGAAGGTAAATAAGAAAATCAAGCTCATTAATGCTAATACAAAAGGTTTCTTAAAGGAACCTAAAAGCATAAAGGTATTCTTTATATCAATCATAGGACCTAAAACTAAGAAGCCTATAATGGAACCTGTTGTAAACTGAGATAAAAAGGTTCTCGCTACAAAGGCATCTGCTTCAGAGCATAAGGACAATATAAAGGCTAAAGAAAGCATTACTAGTATTGATGCAATATTCCCTTGACCTATTGAAAATAAGCTGGCCCTAGACACAAAGGTCTGCATTAGAGCAGATAGTGTAGCCCCAAGAATAAGGTACTTTCCTACATCAAAAAACTCATTACAGCTGTGCTCCATTATCTCTATAAGTTTATTGCCAGGTGTTGATGGTTTACACTGGTGATGGTGTCCATGGGAAGTATGTTGATGATGCTCATGACTACAGCAATTGTGCTGCTGTTGATTATGATGGCTGTTATTAAGCAACTGATTTCCTTTAAAGATAAATCTGATAGTATTGGCAATTGCTACTGATAAAGCAAAGCCAGCCACGCCTCTGATAATAACTATCTTAGCAAAACCGGCAAAGGCATAATATGTAGATAACAACACAACAGGGTTTAGAATGGGAGCTGAAAGCATAAAGGCAATCGTAATGTGTAGAGGTACTCCCTTTTTAATCAATCTCCTTATTACAGGAATAATAGCACATTCACATATAGGAAAAACCAATCCCAATGCTGCTGCTACAAATATACCTATTCCATGATTTTTAGGAATTATCCTTGATAAAGCCTCCTCAGGCACAAATATCTGAATAATGGATGACACAAAGGAGCCAATCAGGATAAAGGGCAACGCCTCTAACAAAATCCCCAAGAAAATAGTCTTAAAGCTTTGAATACTATCTATACTAAACGTAGTACCCTCATTAACCTGTCCTATCCGTAATAATGTATAAAATATACCTAATATAACAACTAAAACTAATAACGAAGCAATACTATCATGAACTCTTTTTACCTGCTGCATCTCGATCCTCCTTTGATGGAAAGTAGGGGACGGTCCTTTCTTTACCTATTGATCTACAGTAAGGCTATCTGCATCATCCCATTTACATAATAAGCCCATGTTTCAGACTCTGTTATACATCAGGAAATAACTAATCTCGATATCATAAACTCCTTTCCTATCTACTATTGTAGGATTTTCAATGTTTTTTTTCAATGGCTTGTTTTTTGAACAAAGGCAATCACTACTAAAATAAGTATTATTAAATCACTATATGCCAAACACCAAACCTATATGCCTGGAAAAAGGGGACGGTCCTACCTTTCCAGTTTTGACACAAATTATATTAACCAAATAAAATTATTTTTCTTGTTACCATTTGTTTTTTAGCTATTTATCTACTGTTAACAGCTGGTGTTTGTATATTTATCATTAATTCATAACAATTGACCCCTAGACAAATGTCACTTATAATTTGTTTTAAGGGGTGATAATATGCCAAGACAAGCCAGAATTAAAGGAGAGTTTTCCTCCTATCATATTATTCAGAGGGGGAATGACAAAAAAGAAATATTTATGTCTGATAATGATAATAACGACAGGCCTCAAAATAAAGACCTGTCGCTTCTTATATTATTGATAATTAATGTGATTAAATGTAACAAAAATCCACCTTTCTTAACTTTGGAAAGAAAGGACCGTCCCTCCGTAGGGCATAAGGGTGATTTTCGGATTAGGTGGGCTTAGCTTATAAGCTACCTCCATTGCTTCATTAAGAGACTTTGCTGGTAGGAAGCCCAGCTCCTTAACCTGTTCCTCTGGTAGTGAAGAAACCAAAACAACCCTTCTATTGACTCCTGTATAAGCTGTTTTGTAGGCAGCATAGCCTGGGACAGTGAAGTTCCTCTTTAGTGCCATTTCCATAGCCTCTATAGTCTTATATTGAAACCAATCCATAAATTCCGCTGCCCCTAAACCATCCCTGCATTCTGACATTAATACTATTATACTATTCACTTTACCCCCGTATAGACAGTTATCCATAGTTTTAACCGTTTGATATAAATTTATATCCTTAGGATAGCCACCAGCTGAAGCTACTATTATATCTGCCTTTTCCTCTATACCTACACCATAGCAGCTTCTGATAAATTCACAGCCCTCCAGCCATGCCTCTTCAAAGTCTCCCGCCACAAGCTTGAGAAAGTTTCCCTCGGTATCTAATATTGCATTGACGAGAAAATCAGGCTTTATTTTTCTACAAATGTCTGTTATATCCTCCCTCATAGGATTTCCCTTTATAACATTGGAGGAGGCCATTGGATTTAGACCAGTACCCTCCCCCTTATTAAAGGTGAGCCTATGATTATGCTGTATCGTCTCTATTCCTGCTACTCCTGGGACAATGCTCTTTGCCCCTCCCCCAAAGCCAGCAAATAGATGAAATACAATTCCCCCAGTTAATATAACTCTGTCAGCCTCCAATACCCTTTTATTGATATAAATAGGTGTACCTACCGCTGAATGACCTACGAAGCCATTTTCCTCTTGATTAAAGCAATCATGATCGACTACTTCAATTCTTTTATACACCTCATCACCAACAATGCTTTCCTTCTCAGCCTCAGTTGAAGGTCTATGACTCCCTAGGGCAATTATGATTGTAATTTGATTATCGGCTACTCCTATATTATTTATATATTCGATAATATACTTCAAATACAAATCTGTTTTGATCCAGAGTCTAGTAATATCACTGACAATTATAACAACCTTCTCCTCAGGCTTAATAATGTCCTTTAAAGGTAAAGCTCCCGTAGGCACATCAAGAACCTTGTGAACCTCTCCCCTTAGGTCATCTAATGGTGTAGTTTTGCTGGGAACTAGTATATTTATTATCCTGTTATCATCAATATAGCTCTCTAACTCTGAATTACCATATTTGAACTTATAGCTTCCCAAGCTTCTCACCTCCTAGAATGCTGGCACTACAGAGCCTCCAAAGAATTCCTCAATAAATTTTCTTACCTCAGCAGAATGGTAAACCTCTACTAGCTTTGCAATTCTAGCATCATCCTTAAGCTCAGGTCTAGTTACTATGAAGTTAACCCACGGAGAATTTTTATCCTCGATAAATATGGAATCCTTAACAGGGTTCATTCCAGCTTCAATGATAAAATTAGTATTGATAACGGCAGCTGCTACGTCTGGTAAAGTACGGATTAACATTGGTGCCTCCAGCTCAACGATTTTTATTTGCTTAGGATTATCCACAATGTCCTTAACTGATGCTGTTGTTCCAGCTCCATCCTTTAGCTTGATAACTCCCGCTGTTTGTAATAATATCAATGCTCGAGCCTGATTTGTTGCATCATTAGGAACTGCTACCTGGTCTCCATCCTTTAAATCAGCTGGTGCTTTGATTTTGTTTGAATAAATACCCATTGGAAAATTTACTGTCGGTGCAACTGTTACAAGGTTCATGCTTCTATCTGCATTAAATTTAACTAGGTAAGGCTCATGCTGAAATATGTTTGCGTCTAATTGCTTTTCAAACAATTGGATATTTGGTTGAATATATTCGTTAAACACTACAAGCTCTATTTCTAAGCCCTCTGCTACAGCCAGCTCCTTAACCTTCTCAGCCACCTGCTCATGAGGCCCTCCAGTAACACCAATCTTTAAGCTTTGAGCCTCTGGAGCTTTAGCATCCTTTGCTCCACAACCAACTGCTACAAACACTAGTAATGCTGCTAATAATAACACTCCTAATTTTTTCATTTTCTTCTCTCCTTTAATGTTGTAATGTATTAATTTCCTAAAGCGTAAAACCAATAAAGCTTTCAAGCCTATTTATCAACTAGGGTAGGCTGCTATAGCCCTATATATTAATACCCTTTGCCGCCTTTTCTCTTAAGCTCTTTAGTCTGTCAATTGCAGCTAAAAGAGTCTCTTCCTTTTTTGCAAAATGAAAACGAATATAGTTGTTAATGTCCTCTTTGAAGAAGCTTGAGCCTGGTACTGCCGCAACCCCAACCTCTCTTATTAACCAATCACAAAAATCTATATCATTGCCATCATAGAATTCTGAAATGTCTACCATTACATAATAGGCTCCCTGTGGTCTTGTATATTTTAAGCCTGCCTCATCTAGACCCTTTAAAAATACCTGGCACTTATGGCTGTATAAATCCTTTAAATCCTCGTAGTATTCGTCTGGCATATCTAATCCTGCAAGGGCAGCAGCCTGTAGTGGAGCAGCAGCCCCAACCGTAAGGAAATCATGTACCTTTCTGGCATTATCTATTATATAATCCGGTGCAATCACATAGCCTAATCTCCAGCCTGTTATAGAGTAGGTTTTTGATAATGAGCTACAGGTTAAGGTCCTTTCAAACATACCCGGTAAAGAAGCAATGTAGGTGTGCTTATATGGATTTATAACTATATGCTCATAGACCTCATCAGCTATTACAAAGACATCATATTTTATGGCTAGTTCAGCAATAAATTGTAGCTCCTCTAATGTAAATACCTTTCCAGTTGGGTTTGATGGGTTACATAGTATCAAGGCCTTAGGCTCATGTTTAAAGGCTTCCTCTAGCTCTTGCTTATCAAATTCAAAGCTTGGAGGCTTTAATTGTACATATATTGGTTCTGCCCCAGAAAGTATTGTATCCACTACATAATTTTCATAAAAGGGCGAGAAAACCACCACCTTATCCCCCGGATTGCAGACCGTCATCATGGCCACCATCATAGCCTCTGTGCTGCCACAGGTGACTACTATCTCTTTGTTGGCATCTATAGGTATACCCATGTATTTAGCTTGTTTTTTCGCTAAGGCCTCTCTAAATCTTTGAGCCCCCCAGGTTATTTCATATTGATGGGGTCCCTCATCTGCAACCCTTTTTAATGCATCTATTATTTCAGCTGGTGGTTCAAAATCAGGAAAACCCTGTGATAAATTAATTGCATTATATTGATTGGATATTCTGGTCATACGTCTTATTATAGACTCTGTAAAAAAATCCAACCTTCTACTAATTTCTGGCATAAAGCATTTTCCTCTCTTCATCTTAGTTGCTATATTTTTTATAAGAAAACTACCTTTGCTAATGACTTAATTTCTTTAGCAAATACTCCCCCAAGCCCTGAACCATATTTACGATTAGTAGCAGGATTATGGTGGCAACTATCATTACATCCGTTCTATAGTATTGATAGCCATATCTTATTGCGAAATCTCCCAAGCCACCTCCTCCTACGGTTCCCGCTACAGCAGAGAAGCCTATTAAGCTAACTATTGTTATAGTTAGTGCATATATAATACCTGGTAAACCCTCTACTAGTAGCACTCTGTAAATTATTTCAAAGGGACTTGAGCCCATAGCTTCTGCCGCCTCTATTACTCCTGGGTCGATATCCAATAAAGCTGATTCCACCTGTCTTGCAACAAAAGGGGAGGATGCAAATATCAAAGGTATAACTGCCCCCTTTAGCCCTATAGTCGTACCAGCTATAAAGCGTGTTATTGGTATAATTGCAGTCAGTAGTATGACAAAGGGCAAAGACCTAAAGGTATTTACTATTTTGCCTAAGAAGGAATTGATGAATCTATTCTCAAGCAAATTTCCTTCTCTGGTTACTACCAAGGTTACTCCTAGTGGAATTCCAATTATCGAGGCTATAGTGCCGGATATAAAAACCATTAGCAGAGTATCCTTACAAGCCTTAATTAAATCTGGAAATAAATTAACTACATTGGGCATTATCTGTTTTAGTAGCTCCATGCTCCTTTAGCACCTCCACCCTCACATTATTTTCCTCTAAAAAGCCTATTGCCTCCTTGATTTTTAATGAATTTCCTGTAAAGCTTACGATTAAGCTACCAAAGGGTATCCCCTGGAGGCTCTCTATGCTACCGAAAAGAATATTTGCATATATTCCATACTCAATAGATATTTTAGATATAAAGGCTTGCCCTGCGATCTGTCCTACAAAGGTAATCCTTGCAGTCAGCTCATATTTTAAAGGGTCCCTTATAAAGCCTTGGTTCAATATTTTTTCAAAGTTTTCATAGCCCATGGTGTGGGCAACAAATTCCTTCGATATTTTTGTAGTTGGACTTGAGAAGATGTCAATAATGCTGCCCTCCTCCACTACTACCCCCTCCTCCATTACCGCTACCTTATTACATACCTCCTTGATTACCTCCATTTGGTGAGTAATGATAACAACTGTAAGGTTTAGCTTTTGATTAATTTCCTTTAAGAGATTTAGTATTGATTTTGTATTCTGAGGATCTAAAGCAGAGGTAGCCTCATCACAAAGCAAAACCTCAGGATCATTTGCCAAGGCCCTTGCTATAGCCACCCTTTGCTTTTGACCACCGCTTAGCTGAGATGGATAGGAATACACCTTATCCCTGATTCCTACTAGCTCCAGTAGCTTCAATACCCTGTCGTTAATCTCAGTCTTAGTTAACCCCTTCCCCTTTAGGGGGTATGCAACATTCTCAAATACATTTCTCCTCTTCATCAGATTGAAATGTTGAAATATCATTCCGATTTTTTCTCTTTGTCTTCTAAGCTCTACTGGAGAAAGCTTTGTTAAATCTACACCATTAATTATTACATTACCTGAATCTGGTCTTTCTAATAGGTTTATACATCTAATCAGAGTGCTTTTTCCTGCTCCGCTGTAGCCTATTATTCCAAAAATGTCCCCCTTTTCAATTGTTAAAGACACCTGCTTCAAGGCTCCAACCGTAAGCTTTTTGCTTTGGTAGGTTTTTGTTAGGTTTTTTAGTACGATCATCTGATTCACCCCTTTCAATTGGTTGGTATAAATAAAAAATCCTCTTCCGCGAGAGAAGAGGATTTAAATAAAAAAACCCCAGAAGGGTAATTTGTCTATTATCCTTCCTCATCTCTCAGAACTAAGTTCTGCTGGATTTAGCACCGTCACTCTAAGTGTGGTTGCTGAAGCTTCATTGGGCCGAGTCCCTCTGCTTCTCTTGATAAGGTATTATTTTGTTTTTTGTATGCAATAAACATTATTGCGTCGAACTTAAGTATTATTATATTGCGGTGTAGTCCTATTGTCAACAAGTATTTTTTATTATTTTTCGCTTTTTTTATTTTCTTTGAATGCAAGGGTTTTCAAGCTTATGCTTATCCATTAACGCGGATAATTTTATCAATCGTAGATTTAAACAGAAAAAGAATGAGCTTAAAGCTAATCTTAGATTTCCAAAGCTACTGTGAAAAATACTTGGAAATTTTACCGATTAGCTTGCCCTCTTTTTATTAAAATTAGTCTATTTTTTACTCAAGCTCTTAAAACTTAGATTCGTAGGCTTTACCTACTACCTTCTCAACATAAAAGTCAAGTTATATCTAAGGCTTACTATAGCTACTATACTTTTTCTGTTGCCTATTATATCTATTTTGTATTTGTCAGGAACCCTATTCCAATATTACATCCTGAATTTTTGCTCCCGGTGGTACCATTGGAAAAACCTTTTCGTCTCTGTCAATCTCACAATTAATTACCACAGGACCCTCCGTACTTAAAGCCTTATGAAGCACCACCTCAACCTCCTCAGCTTTTGATAGACTAAAGCCTGTTGCCCCAAAGGCCTCCGCCAGCTTAACAATGTCTGTTTTTCGATCTAAGGTGGTTTCAGAATATCTTTCACCATAGAACAAGCTCTGCCATTGACGTACCATTCCTAATACCTGATTGTTCAAAACAACTACTATTACAGGTATATTGTATTTCACCGCAGTAGCCAGCTCATTACAATTCATATGGAAGCAGCCATCACCAGCAATATTAATTACCCTCTTTTTCGGCAGGGCTACTTGAGCCCCTAATGAGGCACCTAAGCCAAAGCCCATTGTACCTAAGCCTCCAGAGGTTAAAAAGCTTCTCGGTCTAGTAAACTTATAAAATAACGCCGTCCAAATTTGATTTTGACCAACCTCAGTGGTTATAACAGCCTTATCCTCTGTTAGCTCCCATATCTTTTCTATGACATATTGTGGCTTTAGGCTGTTGCAGTTTTTAGAATAGCTTAGGGGATATTGCTGCTGCCACTCCTCTATCTGCCTAATCCAAGCCCCACGCTGCTGCCGCTCTAGCCTCTCATTTAAAAGCTGCAGCACATTATTTATAGTCCCAATTAAGGAATAATGGGTTTTTATATTTTTATTAACCTCCGCCGGGTCTATGTCTATGTGAAGAATCTTGGCCTCCGGGGCAAAGCCTTCAGCCTTGCTGATGGCTCTATCACTAAAGCGCGTTCCTATTGCTATTAATAGGTCGCATTCTGTTGCAGCATTATTTGAGGTTTTGGTGCCATGCATACCCACCATACCTGTAAATAGCTTGTGGGTCGCTGGAAATCCTCCTAATCCCATCATACTGGAGGTAACCGGTGCCTGTAGCTTCTCTGCAAATTCCATTAGCTCCCTTATTGCACCAGAGCGCACTACACCTCCACCTGTATAAATCAAGGGCTTTTTGCAGGAGCGTAAAAGCTCTATAGCCTTATCTATGGAATTGAAATCAATATCCTTTGTTGATTCCATCACTTCCCTTGGTGCCTCAAATAGATATTCACCCTGCTGAGCAGTGATATCCTTAGGTATATCCACTAAAACCGGCCCGGGTCTACCCTCCTTTGCTATATAAAAGGCCTTTCTAAGGGTAGGAGCCAGCTCCTTAATATCCTTGACTATATAATTGTGCTTTGTAATAGGCATAGTTATCCCAACTATATCAACCTCCTGAAAGCTATCCTTACCTAGTAATGCTATTGGTACATTGCCAGTTATAGCCACCATTGGTACTGAATCCATATAGGCAGTTGCTATACCAGTAACAAGATTAGTTGCCCCCGGCCCTGAAGTAGCTAAGCATACCCCCACCCTGCCTGTAGCTCTTGCATAGCCATCTGCGGCATGGGCAGCCCCCTGTTCATGGGAGGTTAAATAATGTGTTATTTTGTCCTGATACTTATATAGTGCGTCGTAAATATTTAAAACAGCACCTCCTGGGTATCCAAATATCGAATCAACCCCCTGCTCAAGTAAACATTTTACTACTATCTCTGCGCCTGTTAATTGCATACTTAACCCCTCCTTTACTTTAGAACTGCCCCGGTACTGGCGGATGTTACAAGCCTTGCATATCTAGCCAAATACCCGGTCTTTATTTTAGCCTCCGGAGCTCTCCAAAGGTCTCGTCTTCGCTTTAATTCCTCTTCCTCCACAAGCATTTCGAGAGTTCCATTTACTATGTCAATCCTTATAGTATCACCCTCTTGTACAAGAGCGATAGGTCCACCCTCAGCAGCCTCCGGTGATACATGCCCTATTGATGCCCCTCTTGTTGCACCGCTGAAGCGTCCATCTGTTATTAATGCCACAGCCTTATCCAGTCCCATTCCTGCCAATGCCGAAGTAGGTGATAGCATTTCCCTCATGCCTGGGCCACCCTTTGGACCCTCATATCTTATTATAACTACATCTCCAGCCTTAATCTGCTTGCCGAGGATAGCAGCAATTACATCCTCCTCTGACTCGAAAACCCTAGCCGGCCCCTGATGCCGAAGCATTTCCTCTGCAACAGCAGAACGCTTTACTACTGCACCCTCCGGAGCCAGATTTCCCTTTAGAACTGCAATCCCGCCGCTTTTGCTATAGGGCATTTCAACAGGCCTTATCACTTCTGTATTTACATTTACAGCCCCACTTATATTCTCTGCCACGCTTTTTCCTGTGGCTGTTATCAGATCTAAGTGTAGCAGACCCTTCTTTGTAAGCTCCTTCATAACCGCCTGAATCCCTCCTGCAAAATATAGGTCCTCAATATGATGTGGTCCTGCTGGAGCCAAGCGACAGAGATTTGGAGTTCTTGCACTTATGTCATTTGCCATATCTAAGCTTAATTCTACATCTGCCTCGTAGGCAATAGCTGGCAAGTGTAACAGACTATTGGTGCTACAGCCTAAGGCCATATCTACAGTTAAGGCATTCTCAAAGGCATTATGTGTCATGATGTCCTTTGGTCTTATATCCCTTTC
>Ga0208243_1000609_pt1 | contig 17813 bp, 11 predicted proteins | sample Subbio2Aug_QV12A_FD_184826 | JGI IMG/M metagenome (GOLD analysis project Ga0208243, IMG submission 184826) | Serpentinite rock and fluid subsurface biosphere microbial communities from McLaughlin Reserve, California, USA - CR12Aug_QV12A (SPAdes) | ecosystem: Environmental > Terrestrial > Deep...
GGGTTTCGGCATAAGGTGTAATTTGGGTTCCGATGTTTCGAATGGCAATGGCCCAATTGACATCATTTCGGGTATCAATAAACAAAGCACCAATATCAATAGCGGCACCAAAGGAATTATAGCTCTCCAAAGAAGAAGAAATCAGCTTGGCATTGGCTCCAATATACAAATCGGTAAACGGCACATTGTAAGCATAACCAAAACTAAGCGCGATTTCACTACCGGTAAAACTGGCCGTTTGTTGACCATTCTCATCGTATCCTTCAAACTTCCCGTAATTCACATAGTTTACACCACCGAAAAAAGTTTGCACATGACGGTCATAAGTATACGCATAAGAAGCAGTTCCGTAAGTTACTTCACCAAAATAGCTGCCGTAATTCAGCGCCAATTTGTTATCCATTTCGGCATTAATACAAGCCGGATTGAAATGCGCTTGATTAACATCTTGGTCGTAAAATGTAATCACTTTACCACCAATAGCGGCTTGACGTGGTGAAGTAACCAAATTTAGAAATTGGTATACCGATTGACCGCCAACTTGTCCGAAACCGACCAAACCGACGAGGCAAAAGACAATACAAATGATTTTTCTAAACATTAAAACAAGCTTAAGGCAATTACTATAACGGAAATGCGAAGATATTATTTTATATCGGAGGAAAAAAGTTAATAAAAAAGGCATGAGCGTTGGTATCACTCATGCCTTATAATTATTTATAAAATGACTTACAGTTTTTTGGCATTTTTGACCTTTTGTTGGGTCAAGGCAATATCAATCACATCTTTCATCTCTTTAACATAATGAAAAGTCAAGCCTTCTAAATATTCCGGTTTGATTTCATCAATATCACTTTTGTTTTCCTGACAAAGGATAATCTCTTTGATGTTTGCTCTTTTGGCTGCTAAAATCTTTTCTTTGATTCCGCCCACCGGTAAGACTTTGCCGCGTAGGGTAATTTCACCCGTCATGGCCAAATCTTTTTTGACTTTTCGTTGGGTATACAAAGAAACTAACGACGTCAACATCGCAATTCCGGCGCTTGGTCCGTCTTTAGGCGTGGCACCTTCCGGTACGTGTAAATGGATATTGTATTTTCCGATTAGTTCCGAATCCAAACCAAAAAGTTCAGCATTGGCTTTGATATATTCGAGGGCAATCGTGGCTGATTCCTTCATAACTGTTCCCAAATTCCCGGTTAACGTTAAAGTGCCTTTTCCCGGAGAAATCAAGGACTCGATAAATAGTATATCTCCACCAACTGAAGTCCAAGCCAAACCGGTAACTACTCCGGCCACATCATTGCTTTCGGATTTGTCTCGGGTTAACTTTGGTGCGCCTAAAATGGCTACTATATCTTCATCGGTTACTTTTTTATTGTACTCTTCTTCCATGGCGACCGATTTGGCTGCATTTCGAATAACTTGTGCTATTTTAGCTTCCAAACTTCGAACACCGGATTCACGAGTGTAACCTTCCACAATTTTCTCCAATTGTTTTTTGCCGATAGACAAATCTTTGGTGGTTAAACCATGTTCTTTTAATTGTTTCGGCAATAAGTGTTGGCGTGCAATTTCGATTTTTTCTTCGATAGTATAGCCTGTCATTTTAATCACTTCCATACGGTCTTTCAAAGCCGGTTGTATCGTAGCCATATTGTTGGAAGTAGCGATAAACATCACTTTCGACAAGTCGTAGCCCATTTCCAAAAAGTTATCGTAGAACTCTTTGTTTTGTTCCGGATCCAACACTTCCAATAAAGCCGACGACGGATCGCCTTGGTGACTGCTCGACAATTTATCAATTTCATCCAACACGAATACCGGATTAGAGGTACCGGCTTTTTTCAAGCTTTGGATAATTCTTCCGGGCATCGCACCGATGTATGTTTTTCGGTGACCGCGAATTTCAGCTTCATCTCGCAATCCGCCCAAAGAAATCCGCACATATTCTCTACCTAAGGCTTCCGCTATCGATTTACCGATAGACGTTTTACCAACACCCGGAGGTCCGGTTAAGCAAATGATAGGCGATTTCATATCGTTGCGCAATTTGAGTACGGCCAAATGTTCGATGATGCGTTTTTTAACATCTTCCAATCCAAAATGGTCGCGGTCTAATATTTTTTGAGCCCGTTTTAAGTCGAAATTGTCTTGAGAATATTCGTTCCAAGGCAATTCTAAGAACAGCTCTAAATAATTTCTTTGGATACCAAAATCGGGCGCTTGCGGATTCATACGCTGCAACTTCGACACTTCTTTTTCAAAATGCTTGGCTGTTTTCTCGTCCCATTTTTTGGTTTTTGCTTTTTGTCGCATTTCTTCGATTTCCTGTTCATAGGAAACGCCACCCAATTCTTCCTGAATGGTTTTCATTTGTTGGTGCAGGAAATATTCGCGTTGTTGTTGGTCGAGGTCAAATCTTACTTTCGATTGGATATCGTTTTTCAATTCTAACTTTTGCAACTCTACGTTCATAAAACGCAAGGTTTCCAAAGCCCTGTCTTTTAAGATATTAATCGACAACAAATCCTGTTTCTCTTTTACCGTAAGGTTCATATTAGAGGAAACAAAATTGATTAGGAAAGATTGGCTTTCAATATTTTTAATGGCGAAAGTGGCTTCAGTTGGAATGTTCGGACTTTCCTTGATAATTTCGATGGCCAATTCACGTATTGAATCTACTATGGCTTGAAATTCGGTGTCGTTTTCATTCGGACGTTTTTCTTCCACTTCCTTGATAACCGCTCTTAAATAGGGATTTTCGGCCGTAACCGTATCTATTTCGAATCGCTTTTTCCCTTGTAAAATAACAGTTACATTACCGTCGGGCATTTTTAACACCCTCAAAATCTGAGCTACAGTTCCAACCGAGTGAATATCGTTTTTAGTTGGATCTTCTACTTCTTCATTCTTTTGCGCTACGACACCGATGATTTTGTTTCCGGCGTTGGCATCATTAATCAGTTTGATTGATTTATCTCTTCCGGCAGTAATCGGAATCACTACGCCCGGAAATAAAACGGTATTTCGCAAAGGCAAGATAGGCAGTGAGTTGGGCAACTCTTCTTTGTTCATTTCCTCTTCGTCTTCCGGGGTTAAAAGCGGAATCAAATCGGTTTCGGCATCGAACTCTTGCAATGACAGATTGTCAAGTGTTAAAATATTGTGGTTTCGCATGTGGCGTTTAATTTAGTCTGTGTGACATTAAAAAATAATGATATACAAATGTAAAACATCTTTAAGTAGCTGAAAACTAATATTGATGTATTAACATAAGATTAGAACTTATTCGTTTTTAAACTCTAATAGCAATAAGCCGGTGTGATAAGTCAATGATTATGCCACAAAAAAAATCCGCCAAATTGACGGATTTAAAATATTGTAAACACTTATGTTAATTGTATTCCACATCAAAAGTACCTGCGGTTACTTGTTTGGTAGTATTTGTAGTGAAATTGTATGCCTCATAACTAAACGTTCCTTTGATTCTGGTGGCAGTTTTAGAGATAATGGTTACCGTTCCTGATTGTGCTACATACAACAATCCGTCTTGAATTGAACTACCCCCAAAGTTAGCGGTATTTGTATCAAAACTGTATGTTCCAACAGCAATACTGTAAGGAATTCTGAGGCCAACATTATCATCGTTAGCATTTTGAGAACCTACAATACTGATAGCAACCGGAGCAAATGGAGATTCATTAGCAAGGATTTGCACCACATCAATTTGATCTTCCACAAAATCAACACCGTCAAACTTAGCAGAGAAAGTATCGTCTGTTACAGGCGTGCTGTCTGATTCGTAAGGGATATTTTCGAAAACACCGTTCGAAAATACTGTTGGTAAAATATTAGTTACCAATGTATCCGACCAATAACCGGTAAAATTGAAGGTTCCTGAAATGGTTTTGTTAACTGTATCAATCTCGGTTATCGTAATAGAACCGGTGTCTGCTTGAGCATTATCAGGGTTAATACTCCAATAGCCATACTCAGAATTAGCCGGTGTATACACCAAAAGATTCGCATTAGCAGGATAAGTTCCGGTGCTTGTTGCTAAAACTTGAAATCCAAAACCTTCACCGTTAGAGCCTCTGAAACCAACAATTGATATTACTCCATTGGTAATATCGGCTTGAGCAGAAGTAGCATTCCAAGTACTACCGCTAAAATCGGCTTTAAAAACTACCGGTCCGCCATTATTGCCACCACCACCAAAATTATCTAAATCGATGGCCGGATCAATTGGTTCGTTATCACATGAAGTAAAGGTAAAAGCTGTAAGGATGAGGAAAATCCCGGTTAAAAATTTTATGTTTTTCATTTTGATTGGTAAATTTTTTCCAAATATAATTGATTTATTTATTTCTCAAGGCTTTTTTAGGAACTCTGAATAACAGAATTAAGCCAATGATAAAAAAGGCACCTAAAAACACTATGGCATTTCGCATACTACCGGTAATTTGATCAATGATACCGTAAATCGACATACCGATTACAATACCGACTTTTTCGGTTACATCATAAAAGCTAAAGAACGAAGTAGTGTCTTTGGTTTCAGGTAACAATTTAGAATAAGTGGAACGTGCCAATGATTGAATACCACCCATAACCAAGCCCACAAAACCGGCTATCGTGTAAAATTCAACCGGCTTTTCTACAAAATAGGCAAAAACGCAAAGTATGGCCCAAAAAGCATTAAGAAAAATTAAGGTATTGAGATTTCCGTATTTGTCTGATGCCCTTGACGTCAGAAAAGCACCCAATACGGCTACCAATTGGATTACCAAAATACTGATTATCAAACCCATTGTTTTTTGTTCGGGTGTTTCCCATGCAATTTCAGTAGCACCAAAATAGGTAGCTACCAGCATTACCGTTTGCACTGCCATTATGAAAACAAAATAGCTGTACAGATAGCGTTTCAAAGCCAAGTTTTCTTTTAACTGATGCCAAACCAGCTTTAATTCTCGGAATCCTTTGAAGATAAAATCATTCGTCATTTTGACGTTGTTTCTAGTGCCTTTGGGTAAATAATAATAGGTAATATGACTAAAGCTAATCCACCAAACACCAACTGTAACGAAAGAGATTCGCATGGCTTCCATATCATCTGAAATGAAAAAAGTATCGGGAAACATCACCATAGCCAAGTTAAAAACCAGCAAAAGTGTACTACCAAGGTAGCCCATTGAAAAACCTCTTGCACTCACTCGGTCTTGTTGTTCAGGAAATGCAATATCCGGCAAATAGGAATTGTAAAAAACCAAACTCGACCAAAAACCAATCAAACCGAAATAATAAAAAATATAACCTGTGATTAGGTTATCAAAATCAAACCAATACAAGCCGATACAAGACAAACCACCTAAGTAACAAAAGAAACGTAAAAAACTCTTTTTATTGCCGACATAATCAGCAATACCTGATAAAATAGGCGAAAACAATGCTACAATTAAAAAAGCAAATGCGGTTACAAAACTAATCATCGCAGTAGCTTTGACATCTGTACCACAAAACGAAACAGTATCTCGATGGTTATTTTTAAATAAGTTTTCGTAGTAAATTGGGAAGACCGCCGAGGCGATAACCAAACTGTAAACGGAATTGGCCCAATCGTAAAATGCCCAAGCATTTAGTAATTTAGGATGACCTTTAGGAAGTGTTGCCATAATCTTGCTTTAAATAAAAAAATCCTGTCTCGACTTTACAAGACAGGATTCAAATATAAACTAATTTTATTATCTAAATGTTACCCCGAACTTTGCCGCTTGCGCTTTGGCTTTGGGAATCAATTTTTTAAGATTAGCAATTCTGGTGGCATCTGAAGGGTGAGTACTTAAAAGCTCTGCCGGAGCTGAACCGCCGGATTTGGCCGACATTCTTTCCCAAAAAGCAATGGATGTTTCCGGATTATAACCGGCTATAGCCATCAAAGTCAACCCAATTTCATCTGCTTCGGTTTCGTGACTTCTGCTAAAGGGCAACATACCTCCTACTGTAGATCCGATACCGTAAGCTTGCATTACCAAGGCTTGTGTTTCGGCACTTTTTCCGCCAACAGCTGCTTGCGCTAAACCGGCACCTACTTGTTGGGCTAAACCGGCACTCATTCTTTGTTGACCGTGGTTGGCCAAAGCATGAGCTACTTCGTGTCCCATAACCGTTGCCATACCCGCTTCGTCCTTGCAAATTGGTAAAATACCTGAATAGAAAACAATTTTTCCGCCGGGCATACACCATGCATTGACTTCTTTATTGTCAACCAATTTGTATTCCCATGCATACCCTTGGAGTTCTCCTATAGTTCCTCTGGACTGCAGCAATTTTTCGGCAGCAGCTCTGATTTTCATCCCAACGGTTTCTACTCGCTTGGCATCGGCTGTACCGGTTATGACTTTATTAGTCTTTAAAAATTCACCGTACTGATTAAATGATGAAGCAAAGATTTCTGAATTGGGTACAAAAGCTAAAGTTTTCTTTCCCGTTACCGGATTAGTGGCACAGGCAATTGCTATCAATACCAATAACAAAATGCCTAAAAAAGGTCCTTTTTTCATAATCAAACAATTTTAGTTTGACAAAGTTAAACAAACGATTAGCCAATCAGATGCAACTCGGTAAAATCTTTATCAATTATTAAGGAATTATCGCCGTTTAAATGCAATTTATCCAGAGCTATCTTTTCGTTATCAACTTCCACTTTTTTTACTTTAAAAGGCAATCCTTTTAAGTTGATTTTGAATTGTGAATAAGTGGTTTCAAAAGTACCTTCTTGGTGTTGTTGGATAATCAACTCTTTCTCCTTACCGTTCAAATTGAAAGTTCTCAAACAGAAGCGACCTTTATTGTAATCATAACCGTCTTGCGCATCTTCATAAACGGTTGACTTTTCTTTACCGAATTTATAATAAACATCCAAAATCAGTTCTTCAATTTGTTTTTCTCCAACGTATTGCTGTACCGGATATTTCGGGATAATAGCTCCTTCTTTAACAAAAATCGGGATTTCATCGAATTGGGTATTCACCCACAACTCTTTTTTACCTTCAATTACTTCATTGGTCCAGAAATTATACCAATTGCCTTGGGGCAAATACATACGACGCCCTAAAGCATTCGGCTCCAAAATCGGACAAACCAAAATTTGGTTCCCGAAAATAAACTCATCGGTTCTGTAGTGCGTTTGAAAATCGTCCTGATCATAATAAACTAAAGGCTTCAACATAGGAACACCTTCATTCACATACTGCCAAAACATGGTGTATAAATAAGGCAACAATTGGTAGCGAAGCTCAATAAATTTTCGGGTAATATCGATTACTTCTTCTCCGAATGACCAAGGTTCTTGTTCGCCGTGATCTCCGGAAGAATGCGTTCTGCAAAACGGATGAAATACGCCTAACTGTATCCAACGGGCATACAATTCGCCCGAAGGTTGCTCGGCAAAACCACCGATATCCGAACCTGTAAAGCCCATCCCCGACATCGACATCCGTTGCATTTGAATGTTAGCAATCCACAAATGTTCCCAACTGGCTACGTTATCACCGGTCCAAGAAGAAGTGTAACGTTGCGCTCCGGAATAAGCGGAACGGGTTATGATAAAAGGTCTTTTCGGATAGGCAAATCGCTTCACGCCTTCATAAGTGGCACGTGCCATTTGGGTACCGTAAATATTATGTGCTTTGCGGTGACTGCACGGATTACCATCGTAATCATGGCGAACGTCATTGGGAAACGTTTTTCCGGGCACGTCCATAACCGCAGGTTCGTTCATATCGTTCCAAACCCCTTTTACGCCAATTTCCGAAATCAATTCTTTGAACAATCCTGCCCACCATTCGCGGACTTCCGGTTTGGTATAATCCGGGAAATTACATTCACCCGGCCAGACTTTGCCTTTCATAAACGGACCGTCAGCTCTTTTACAGAAATAATCGTTTTTCAACGCTTCCTGATATACCCAATAGTCTTTATCGATTTTGATTCCGGGATCTATGATGACTACCGTTTTAAAACCATCTTTAGCCAATTCGGCCACCATGCGTTTGGGTTCCGGAAAATACTCTTTGCTCCAAGTGAAGCAACGGAAACCTTCCATATAATCGATGTCCAAATATATGGCATCACATGGTATGCGCAACTCTCTGAATTTTCCGGTGATTTCTTTCACCTTACTTTCCGGATAATAACTCCATTTGCATTGGTGATAACCCAAAGTCCACATAGGCGGTAACTCGGGTTTTCCGGTTAAGTGCGTGTAATTCACAACCACATCGCTCATTTTCGGACCGTAGAAAAAATAGTAGTTCATTTCACCACCTTCGGCCCAAAAACTGGTAACATTGCGACGCTCGTGACAAAAATCAAAAAATGTTCTGAAAGTATTGTCAAAGAAAATACCGTAAGCTTTTTGGTGGTGTAAACCGATATAAAAAGGCACTACTTTGTACAGCGGCTCTTGGTCTTTGTGGAAAGCGTATTGGTCGGTAGCCCAATTCTCGACACGTTTGCCTTTCAAGTTTAAATGCGTAGGCTTGTCGCCTAATCCGTAGAAACTTTCGCCGTCTTTGGACACTTTACTCATCTTTACTATGTTGCCGCCGTGCTCATAACACTCTTCCCAATGAAAACCGAGTTCGTCTTCTAAAATGGTAAAGCCGTCAATGTCATAAATCGAAATCTTTAAGTCTTTCTTTTGAACTCTGCAAAAAACTTTGCTGGTTTTGATTTGATAAAACTCGGATTCTTCCGTAACCTCTAATTGGTTATAGCCGTGCGATTGCGTTTTATCAATGGCATACGAAAAATCGTTACTGAAATAGCCTTTAGTGGTATATCTAAATCGAATTAAGCTATCGCGAAGTATGGTGATTTTTAAAATTACATTATTGTCCGTATTGAAATAAATACTGTCAACATCTTGTTCGAAAGAAACGATTTGCGACGGGAATTGGTCGCCTTTGTATTCCAGTTCTGTATTGGTAATCATAGTGATTTTTTAGAGTCGAGTGCCAAATTTACAAAGATGATACTCAAAATTTTACAACAGTTTCAAGTAGTTTTTAACTACAACGTTTGCGGATAATAATAAAAAAAAAGAACCACGAATTACTCGAATTTTCACCCTTTGATTTGTGATTATTCGTGTAATTCGTGGCACCAAAAAAGACTTAGGAAATCTTATATACCGCTATTCCCAAAGGAGGCAATGTCAGCTCCGCCGAAAACTCTCGGAAGTTCCAAGCTTGTTTGTCTATTTTGATTGGTTTGGCATTCAAGACTCCGCTTCCGCCGTATTCGGTATTATCCGAATTGAAGACTTCAACTAACTTTCCTTGAGTAGGTAACCCGATACGGTAATTTTCGTGAACGACCGGCGTAAAGTTGGCCACTACGATTAAATCGTTTTTCGGATTTACACCTTTGCGAATGTAAGCCAACACCGAGTTTTCGTTATCGGAATAATTAATCCATTCAAAACCATCGGCGTGGAATTGTTGCTCATACAAAGCCGAATGACTTTTGTATAAGGCATTCAAATCGGTTATGCATTTCTTGATGCCTTGATGGTACCCAAACTGCAACAAATGCCAATCCAAACTGCTTTCAAAATTCCACTCACCACTTTGCCCGAATTCGGCACCCATAAACAAAAGTTTTGTCCCCGGATGCGTAAACATATAGCCGTACAACAAGCGTAAATTGGCAAAACGCTGCCATTCATCGCCCGGCATTCGGCCTAAAATGGAATGTTTTCCGTACACTACTTCATCATGCGACAGCGGCAACATAAAATTTTCGGTAAACGCGTAGGTCATGGAAAACGTAATGTCGTTTTGGTGGTAACGTCGGTAAATCGGTTCTTTTTTAAAATACTGTAAGGTGTCGTGCATCCAACCCATCATCCATTTCATACCGAATCCGAGTCCGCCTATATACGTGGGACGAGAAACCATCGGGAAACTGGTACTTTCCTCTGCTATGGTTTGCACATCCGGAAAAGCCGCATATACGGCTTCATTAAAATCTTTTAAGAAACTAATGGTATCAAGGTTTTCACGACCGCCGTAAATGTTGGGTTCCCATTCGCCGTCTTTGCGGGAATAGTCTAAGTACAACATTGAAGCCACAGCATCTACGCGCAAGCCATCGACATGGTATTGGTGCAACCAAAAAATAGCATTACTGATTAAGAACGAACGCACTTCATTGCGTCCGTAATTGAATACCAAACTCTTCCAATCGGGATGAAATCCTTTTCTTCTGTCGGGATGTTCGTATAAGTTAGAACCGTCAAAAAAGCCTAATCCGTGTGCATCTTCCGGAAAGTGCGACGGCACCCAGTCGAGGATAACGCCCACGCCGGCTTGGTGCAATTGATCTACCAACAACATAAAATCTTGCGGTTTCCCAAAACGAGAAGTAGGCGCAAAATAACCCACCAATTGGTAACCCCAAGACGGATCGTACGGGTATTCCATGACCGGCATAAACTCGACATGAGTGAAACCGGTTTCTTTGACGTAAGCCACTAATTCGTCGGCCATTTCTACATACGTCAGGAATTTGCCTTCGGCATTGCGGCGCCATGAACCCAAATGGACTTCATACACCGAAAACGGCTTATCCAAGCCATTTTTGTCTTTGCGGTTGTCCATCCATTTTTTGTCCTTCCATTTGTACTCTAAGTCCCAAATAACTGAAGCAGTTTGTGGCGGATGCTCGCAAAACAAAGCAAATGGGTCGGCTTTCTCGGTAATAATGCCTTCGTTATTGGATTGGATTTTGTATTTGTAGCGTGTGCCTTTGTCGATGCCGGGAATAAATCCTTCCCAAATGCCCGAGCCGTCCCAACGCACGTTGAGTTGGTGTTCGCCTTGTATCCAGTAATTAAAATCGCCCACAACCGAAACCGAACGTGCGGCCGGTGCCCAAACGGCAAAATACACGCCTTTCACACCATTGACTTCCGTTAGGTGAGCTCCCAGTTTTTCATATAATCGAAAATGCTTTCCGGCTTTGAACAAATCGATGTCGAAATCGGTAAAAAGCGAGTGTACTTGTACTTGGTTCATGTTGTTATTTTTATAGTTAATGGCACTTTTGCCGCTAATATCTACAGTGTCACCCTGAGCTTGTCGAAGGGTTTGAAGCGATTGGTCAGCGCTTCCTTGTTATCCATATTCCCGCTTTTCGCGCTGCACGGCAGCTATCTACAATCGGGGCTAAGCGGGTTTTGTATTGTATATCTTATTGTTCTCGCTTACGCTGAACTGTCACCCTGAGCGCAGTCGAAGGGCTCTATTATTTGAACTTAAAACTAAATCCTCTAAAAAAAATCAAGGTTTGTATTTATAATGTGTAGCGTTTCTACACTCTGCTAATGTTTCTATCATATCAAAGTCTCCTTTTATTAGGGCTTCCTTTTTTGCTTTAGACCATTTTTTCAACTTCTTTTCAAAATATATAGCTTGATTAGGTTCTGTAAAATCTTGATACCATTCTAAATCCACAGGTCTTCGTTTAAAAGTATATGCATTGGTTAATTTCCCATCATTGTGTTCATTTACTCTTTTTTCCAAATTATTTGTAATCCCAACATAAAGGGAATTATCACTACATCTGAGTATGTAAACATAATAAAATTTCATACTATTTCACTTCAAGTTCCCTCGACTGCGCTCGGGATGACAAACCCTGCTTCTAATTGCAATATTCTTTTGATCATGTCTGTAGTTTTGCAGTTCTCAAAAGTCAATATTTAATACTTAACAAAACTGTTTTCCGAACGTAGTCGAAGATACTCAGTCCAATTCTAAACCCTAATAATTCATGATACTCTGTATGCCGCGCAACGGAATCACCGCCCAACGCGGACGGGAATTGAGTTCATAGCCGAGTTCGTACACCGCTTTTTCCAGCAGGCAGTACTTAAGTAAAAACTCAATTTCATGCGTATAACCTATATTTAAATTGCCCGATTGCGCTTTGTCGATATAGGTTTCCAAAAACGCACCAACAAAATAATGGAACAAGATTTCGGCCGCTTGGAACAACTGGTCTTGGTCGTACGGATATTTGTCTTTGTTATTGAAAATCGTGGCGTAAATGGCGTAATGGAACGAGCGGAACAAACCGGCTACATCTTTGAGCGGCGGTTGTTTTACTTTACGGTCGCGTATGGTGCTTTCGGGTTCGCCTTCAAAATCGAGGATGTAAAAATCGTCGCCGTTCACCAAAATTTGCCCCAAGTGATAATCGCCGTGGATGCGAATGCGCTCTGATTTCATTTTGGTCCAATCGAAATCGACAAAGTGTTTGCGGACGATTTTTTTGTTTTCCATAAACTGATGCGCGAGTTCGAGTGCCAGTCCGTCGAGTTTGTGCAAACTGTTTTCGATGATGTTCAATCGGTTTTGGAACTGATACAACATACGGTTTTTGAGCCAAACGGTGTAATCGCCGTTGTAAGTGGTTGGTGTGAATGCCGTGTCGTGTATATCGCCGCCTAACGCGATGTGCATTTCAGCCGTACGCTTGGCCAAGGTTTGCAAACGCAGGAACAAACTCAATCCAACCCAATCGATAATTTCCGGTGGAATATCATTAATCCTCATGCGTTTGAACATCGGAATATCAGGGAGTTTTTCAATCTTAATTTTTTTGTTTTTCAAGTTCGAAAAAACACCATCAATTTCCTCCAACATAAATTTCCAAGCATCGCCTTGGTTCGGCACCAATTCCTGCATTAAACCTAAAGTAATGTTCCCTTCGGGCAATGCCAAATTGATACTTCCGGTATAAGCCGGTGAACTTTTAAAATGCATACGCTCGGTTAGGAAACGACTGATTTCGTAATCGGGGTTGGTACTCACATAAATGCGGCGGAAAATTTTGAGCACAAAAGCGTCATTGAAAATAATAGACGTATTGCTTTGTTCCAAGCCCATGAATTTGGAGGACTTGTATTCTTTATCGTTAAACTGTGTGCCTTTGTGGAAAATCAACTTCAGTTCCGGATTTTCGGTGGCTTGGACGATGTTATCAAACAAAAGTTTGCGGAAATCTTCCTGGTGCAAAGCATCCACCAAATAGCCTTCGATAGGACCAAATTTAGCCGGCGAGATGATGGTACTCGTATCCAATTCGTCCGACGTCATAAAGGCCAACGGCATAAAATAATGTTGGTAAAACGCTTCCTTGAAATTCACTTCGAGCAAAACCCCGTAATAGGTATTTTTCTTAGACGTGATTTTAAAATGATCTACGACTTCGATATACTTCAACGTACTCGCCTTTCCGCCATACCAACGTTTGTTGATGATGTAATTCTCGAGGATATCAGAAGCAAAGACTTTGATAAACTCCTCGTCGGTAAAGGCATTTTTCCACTCCGATTTGAACTTAAACGGATTGGCGAAGGTGTCTTGGTTAGCGTTTTCCATACGACTATTTGTAAATTTTAAACAAATGGAATGGCAAGGCCGGATGCAATTCCACGAAATTCCATTCTTTATCCCAATGGTAGCTGTTGCCGGTAATTAAATCGACCACTTTTACCGTTTGTCCGGCATGAATGCCCAAAGAAGCCAACGGCAATTGTACCCAGGCTTGTTTAGCGTAATAAGGATCAAGGCTGCAAATCATTAGCGTTTCATCCTGTTTGGTATCGTCAAACTTGTAATAGGCTAAAATTTGGTCGTTGTCGGTAGCACAAAACTGGATGTTGTTGGTTTGTTGCAACGACGGTTGTTCCTTGCGGATTTTATTGATTTTGGTAATAATGGCAATCAACTTGTTTTGAATGCTCCAGTCCCAGTGGTAAAATTCGTATTTCTCGGAGTTGAAATATTCTTCTTTGCCCGGCATGGCTTCCGACACCATATACTCATAGACCGGTCCGTAAATCCCAACGCTGGAACTTAAGGTAGCCGCTAAGAAATATTTGTGCAAATAGATGCTCTCGTTACCGCTTTGGAGTGCGTACGGCAGAATATCAGGGGTGTTAGGCCAGAAATTAGGTCGGTAAAAATCGGCTTGCTCGGTTTTGGTTAATTCTTCTACATATTCGATCAATTCCGCTTTGGTGTTGCGCCAAGTGAAATAAGTATAGGATTGTGAGAAACCTTGTTTGGCCAACTCGTGCATGATTTTCGGACGTGTAAAGGCTTCGGCTAAGAAGAGCACATCAGGATATTTCTTTTTGACTTCGGCGATGAGCCAACCCCAAAAATAAAACGGTTTGGTATGCGGATTGTCTACACGGAAAACACGAATATCACATTCTTCTACCCAAAACAGTGCAACATCCAACAATTCTTTCCAGAGGTTTTTCCAATCACCGGTTTCAAAGTAAATTGGCATAATGTCCTGGTATTTCTTCGGCGGATTTTCGGCATATTGTACCGTTCCGTCCGGGCGCCATTTGAACCATTGCGGAAACTCTTTCACATACGGATGGTCCGGCGCAGCTTGAAGCGCATAATCCATAGCCACTTCAATCCCCAAACTTTTGGCTGTTTTGACTAATGATTTGAATTCATCTATCGTTCCCAATTCGGGATGCGTAGCTTTGTGTCCGCCATATTGAGAACCGATGCCCCAAGGTGAACCCACATCGCCCGGTTCGGCAGTAGTTGCATTGTTTTTCCCTTTGCGATTGACTTCTCCAATCGGATGAATCGGCGGAAAATATAAGGTATCAAAACCCATAGCGGCTACTCTCGGCAACAGCTTTTCACAATCTTTAAACGTACCGTGTTTTCCTTTTTCGGGCGAAGAAGAACGTGGGAAAAATTCGTACCAAGTACTGAACAAGGCTTTGGGACGATCTACATACACTTGCAGTTCGTGTGATTTATTAGCTAAAGTTCGCGTGGGATAAGCTTCAAAAATATGGTGTAACTCTTTGGATAATGCGATTTGAATAGCCTTGTCGTATAACTTCTCGTCTTGAAAAGCTTTGATGGCTTCGTTTAGGTATTTTTTTTCTCTAGCGGTTACTTCTTTTAGAATAGCTTCGCAATATTCAGCGCCTTCAAGCAATTCTGATTTGACATATTGATTGTCTTGGATTTTTCGCTCGGTACCGTGTTGCCAATTTAAGGCATAATCCACCCAAGCTTCTACGAAATACGAAAAGTGACCTTGTTTGTCTACAGTAAACTCTGCTTGCCATTCATCATTCCCTAATTCGGTCATGCGTACTTCCTGCCATTTTTTGGCCGACTCATGTTTGAACTTAACACAAGCCGCTATTACATCATGTCCGTCGGCAAAAACATTGGCTTTTACTACAACCGATTGTCCAACAATTCTCTTGATATAAAAAGCACCGCCATCCAATTGAGGCGTAACATTTTCAATAATTATTCGGGTTTGATTTTGCATTTTGACGTATATTTATGATGTTGAAATTTAACAAAATTTAAGTTAAGTTTTCAAGCGTCCAAAAAATTATTGAAATGACAAAAAAGGCCCAAAAATCTACTCAATCATTGCAAATTCCGAAGTCAATTTTGTTTACGGCTAAAATATTAGAGAGAATTTCTCCAAAATTGACCACTCTTTTTGCAGCCCGACTTTTTACCACGCCAATCAAATACAAAATTCCGAAGCGCGAATGGCATATGGAAGAACAAAGTAGGAAAACGAAGCTTTACATTCCTACCATACAAAAGAAAATTCAAGTGTATCACTATGGAGAAAGTAATAAAAAAGTACTGCTTGTTCATGGCTGGTCGGGACGCGGAACCCAATTGGTGAAGATTGCCGATGAGTTAGTAAAAATGGGATACCAAACAGTAAGTTTTGACGCACCGGCTCATGGTAAATCGGAGGGAAAAACAACTATTATGACTGAGTTTATTACTTCGATTTTAGAATTGGAAAAACAATTCGGCCCTTTTGAGTTTGCTGTAGGTCACTCCTTGGGCGGCATGTCGATATTGAATGCCATAAAACAAAACCTTCAAGTGAAAAAAGCGGTAATCATTGGTAGTGGTGATGTGATTCAAGATATTTTAGAAGACTTTGTTAAAAAATTAAAATTACCTATTAAATATGCTTCACTGTTGAAAGCCCATTTCGAAAAAAAATTCGGAGAACCGATGGAGCATTATTCTGCGCACTTTGCAGCCCAGGAGGTTAAAATTCCGGCATTGGTCATACACGACCAAAACGATACTGATGTTTCCGTAAAAGCGGCTCACAACATTCATAAATATTTGGAAAAAAGCGAGATTATGATTACTGAACATCTTGGGCACCGAAAAATTTTAGGAAATGAAAATGTAATTAACAGCATTACTACTTTTTTAAAATCATAGGACATGAATTTATTTGAAAACAATAATTGGGAAGAAAAATTACAACCTCTCATTGATTTATACAGAGACAAAAAGCATCCGTTAGCTTATCACAACATTTACCAATTAATGGTAATGGTTGTGCTGTCAGCTCAAGACTCTGATGCTAATATCAATAAGATTGCTCCCGGTTTCTTCCAAAAGTATCCTGACTTTGAAAGCTTATCCACAGCAAGTTTTGAAACATTATTCCCTTTAGTAAATAAGGTAAGAAACTTTAACACCAAATCGAGTTGGCTAATCGAAATTGCGCAAACTTTAAAAAAAGACGATAACATCCCAACAAATTTACCGGAGTTGACTGCCTTAAAAGGAATCGGTAGAAAATCGGCCAACGTGATTATGCGAGAAATGAAAGTTCCAGCTGAAGGCATCATAGCCGATTTACACGTAATAAGAGTTGCTCCAAGAATCGGTTTAGTTACCGAAAGTAATGATGGAAATAAAATTGAAAAACAACTAATGCAAGTCTTGCCCAAAAGTATCTGGGGAGAAATTGGTATGGCAATATCCTTTTTGGGCAGGGAAACCTGCAGGCCTACGAACCCTAAGTGCAATAACTGTCCTATTCAGAATGATTGCCTCTATCCTTTAAAAACAATTTAATCAGGTAATTTCTCATTGGATTACACTCACTGTACATTCAATCGATTAAAAAAAGACATTAATAACAAAAATCATTTATTATAGTAAGAGTTTTGATATTAAGAGGAGGAAGCCCAGTGGGCTTCAGGTACGCGAACTTCAGTTCGCCAATAATACAAAACAAAAAACCCCGTTCGTTAGAACAGGGTTTCTAAAAAAAGGCGGCGACATACTCTCCCACATTACTGCAGTACCATCTGCGCAGTCGGACTTAACTTCTCTGTTCGGAATGGGAAGAGGTGAGCCCCGACGCAATAACCACCTTAAGCTGGTTTGCAAGGGTAATCAGCTTTTGCTGATTAACATTACACTATATCTTAACATACTGAGATAAAAATTGTATTTATCATTCCCAACTTGATTGGGAACCTAGAAAGTTTGCACCGCCTCTTGCGAGGCGGTAGCGTCGTACATAAGCTTACGGGTTATTAGTACTACTCGGCTATGACATTACTGCCTTTACACCTATAGCCTATCAACGTGGTCATCTTCCACGACCCTTAAAAGAAATCTCATCTTGTGGTGGGTTTCGCGCTTATATGCTTTCAGCGCTTATCCCTTCCAAACGTAGCTACTCTGCGGTGCTCCTGGCGGAACAACAGATACACCAGAGGTTTGTCCAATTCGGTCCTCTCGTACTAGAATCAGATCCACTCAAATTTCTTGCGCCCACAGTAGATAGAGACCGAACTGTCTCACGACGTTCTGAACCCAGCTCGCGTGCCACTTTAATGGGCGAACAGCCCAACCCTTGGGACCTTCTCCAGCCCCAGGATGTGACGAGCCGACATC
>Ga0208243_1000610_pt1 | contig 17759 bp, 13 predicted proteins | sample Subbio2Aug_QV12A_FD_184826 | JGI IMG/M metagenome (GOLD analysis project Ga0208243, IMG submission 184826) | Serpentinite rock and fluid subsurface biosphere microbial communities from McLaughlin Reserve, California, USA - CR12Aug_QV12A (SPAdes) | ecosystem: Environmental > Terrestrial > Deep...
TCTCGCTGATCGGAACTATCAGGCTCGGCTATTTGGGAATCAATTCATCGCTGATTGGAACTATGTACCGAAAACTGGGGAGCTGGATGGAGAATCTTCTTTTTGGCCAGCCCTTCGGTGCCGTGGTCAACAGGCCAGTTTGCGGTTGTCGATTGCCAGCACCTCATCTGTATTTTCCTGATATCGATAGAATTTTCCCTGTTCTGAATTGCAGGGAAATTGTTCGGAAGTATCAAAATTTGTTAGGTAATTTGCAGCAATTCTCAGAAAGTGAGGCGGATTCAGAGCGATATACCCTGTATCTTGCCTGTTAACAGGGAAGGCATGGCAGAGCACAGCTAGCTCCAGACTGCAAACACAGCCAACCAGTCCTTCTCCGGACTGCGATCTCCGCGCTCTCTCGTAATAGCCTTTAAAGATCAAATGGTTGTGCCCGTATTCGCGCGCCATTCTGGCGCGTTGCTGGATGCCAAATTGGGCAATCAAGGCGGAATTGCCCCCGGTTTCTCCGGAGGTCGTTTTGGTACTCCAGGATGACCTTGACGTAAACGTCAGCGGTATTGAGCAAGAATGCAAAGCGGCTGGAAACTGGCCGGATTCATTGCGCTTGTGTCGGGAGTTTTGGGCCTTACGGCCGGCCGAATTTGCGCTGCTGCTCAGCCCAATCGGCAGGGATGCCGGAGAGAATGGCCTCAATGGTCAGGCCCGGCGGCTGACGCCCGTCCAGGATCGCTTCGGTCAACTCTGGCGATAGGAAAGCCATCCGCATGATTTTGCCGACATAGCTCGGATCCTGTTTGTCCTGCCTGGCGATCTGATCGGTGGGGATCGGGTTCTCGCCAGTGTGTCGCCGAAACCATATATGCGCGCGGGCCAGGGCCTTGATCAATGCCGGATCACGTTGTGGCCTTGCGGGGCGAGGATCATCCTGCTGAATGATCAAGCGAGGCTCAGTGCCGATCGTCTTGAGTCTCGCATCCCTGCGCAACTCTATGAGTCCGTCCTGAACCTCATCGGCGGGTAGATCGAGTAGACTCAGGAGCGTCTTGCGCTTGATGGTGATCGAGATGAATGACCGCCCGGTGACAATCTTGGGAGCCATGGCCTGAAGGATGGAAAAGAGTTCGTCACCATATGGCAAGGTCAGTTTTCTTGCCACACTTGCCGCAGCCTCTGTCCAATGTGCCATTCCCGGCAGCGTAGACGGCTCAACAAGGTTTCCAGCTGTATCGCTGAGTACAGTGTTTCTTATCCGATCTTCATCCCTAAGCAAGGCTGCGAGTTCACCGCAGACGATTGTCTCAAGATCATTGGCGGCAATCCGAACCGGGCGCTTGTCCGTGACTTCACCAGTTTGTGCCGGGCCAGAGACATAATAGCGATATCGGCGAGCATCCTTCTGGGTGTGGGTGATCGTAAGCTTGCGACCATATTCATCCCAGACAAATCCGGCCAGAAGGCTACGCTCCTTGCTGCGCGAGCGGGTGACATGGTCATGCCGGTTTGAGGTGATCAGCTTCTGCACCTGATCAAAAATAACAGGATCAATGATCGGCGGGTGTTCGCCAGGATAGACCTGGCCCTTGTGGACGATCTCCCCAAGATAGATGCGGTTCTTGAGGATGTAGTAGAGCATCCCACGGGTGTAGGATTCTCCACCCCTGGCATTGCCATTCCGGGAGGTCCGGGTCTTGGTGCAGACCTTCTGCTGATCCAGTTCCCGCTTCAGCTTCGTGGCATCGCCCAGAGCCAGATAGCGGTCGAAGACGCTCCTTACAAAGGCGGCATCAACCTCATTGACTACCAGCTTGCGATTGTCGAGATCATAGCCCACGGGGATGTTGCCGCCCATGAACATGCCCTTGCGTTTGGAGGCGGCTACCTTGTCCCGGATGCGCTCGCCGGTGACCTCCCGCTCGAACTGGGCGAAGGACAGCAGCACGTTCAGGGTCAGCCGGCCCATGGAGGTGGTGGTATTGAACTGCTGGGTGACCGAGACGAAGGAGACGCCCTTCTTGTCAAAGGCTTCCACGATCTTGGCGAAGTCGGCCAAGGACCTGGTCAGCCGGTCGACCTTGTAGACCACGACGACATCGACCTGGCCTTTATCGATATCAGCCAGGAGCCGAACTAACCCAGGGCGATTCATGTTGCCGCCCGAGAAGCCCCCGTCATCATAGCTGCCCTTAATGGCGACCCAGCCTTCATGCCGCTGGCTTTGGATATAAGCGCCGCATGCTTCCCGTTGGGCATCCAGGCTGTTGAAGTCCTGTTCCAGGCCCTCCTCGGAGGACTTCCGGGTATAGATGGCGCAGCGGAAGTTAGGCATTCGTTCCTCCGACATCCGAGCCTTTATCCCTTCGGCTGCGGGATACCTTTTTCAAGCCGAAGAAGACCGGACCAGACCATCGGGTCCCGGTGATCTCCCTTGCCACCTCGGAGAGGCTGTCGAACTGCCGGCCGCGATAGGTGAAGCGCTTCTCCAGCACTGTGACCTCGTGCCGTTCCCCCTGCCATTCCCGGACCAGCCGGGTCCCCGGCTTGATCCGGATCGGCACCTCGATATCGACCTTGCCAGTGCGCTCAAGGCCGGACACCACCGACTCGAGCCGGCGCCGGGCCTCCTTCGACAGCCCGCCCAGCATTCTAGCTTGCTGGTCATAGGCCAGGCCCAGCACCAGCAGCTCCCGGCTTACCCGCATAGGTAACCCGCCGCTCTTCCAGCGCTCAGACCAGAGGTGTTTCAGCTCGGAAGTGGGGAGCTGTTCGAATGTTTCTATGGAGTGAATAGCGGAGGCTGGTGAGGCTTGGGGAGAGGGGCGGTGTGGCCTGTTTCGTAGGCTTGATTTTACTCGATCTTTAACGCTTACCCGCGCCGCTTTCTCGACCATGCATGGCCCCCCACCGAGGTCCATACATGCTTGCTTTCACCACATTAGCCAGCGGAATGTGCTCCAAGACCACTTGAGGTGACCCAGAATTCGCTAGTATTGGAGATAAACCGGGATCGTACTCACAGCTATCAGTGCCATAGTGCCTCAAGTGTTGAGGCCTCAGCAGTGTTTGCAGTAATCCGCGTCGGTTGGCTTAAGCACGCGGTCATGAGCTAGTTTTGGAGTCTTTCCTGTAAGTATTGCCTCAATCTGGACGTCGAATGCCATCTTTGGAGTGAGGTACATACCGGTTCTCGGGCCTTCGAACGCGCAGGCCCATGTCGCCAGAGCCTGTCCGTAACGGATGGCTTCTACCAAATCTTTGTTTCCGATTTTCCTCAGACCATCTGCACCCAAGGCACCAATGCGGTGTATAATACCCGCAGTAGACCAATCGCCGGCACCACAAGTATCGGCAACACGGGTCGCGGCGATCGCATGGGAGGTTCTCCAGGCAGAAAATTTTCCTGACTTGCGACGTCGGTAACGTAAGCCTTGGTCGCCCAGTGTTTGGATTTCGAGCAGTACTGTGCTGTTTGCGCCTGTTGCCGCGGGGAACGATGCCAACCGTTCGTCTGAGTATTTTATTAAGTGGGCAATCTTGCCCACCTCTGAGAACAGCGTGGCATCACTCTTTGCAGACGGTTCATAGACCACCAACGCACCGGAGGTTGCTGCAGCTTTTGCGAGAAGTAGATTGGCTTTGGTTAGTCTATCTAAGAAGAAGACGTTCGTCCTGCTGACGGTTTCTTCGAGCTGCTTCGCAACTGCAAGACCAATCGGTCTGTAGGATGGAAACCACCTCCCACATTTTGGGCAAGAAAACTTGAATGAATGGCTGATGGAGCCGTCGGGACGCCTGCGGTTCTTTTGGATAATGACCGGTGCCGGACTGGTTGGCTTCTGCGCAGCATAGTCCAGCGAAACACCGCACGCTGTCAAATCTTCGCAGACGCGCTTAGCTGCGGGACCAGTGTCTAGGCGAGCAACAGGAAAAGAGGACCAACCGAGGTATGAGAGAATGGCGAGAATATTTCCACATGTCCCCCCTGCCCAAGTTTGCTGCTTGCGCGCAGGATCGGCACTGACGACAATATCCAACGCTACCAGCCCCGTACCGAATACGGTTGGCTGAACTTGCTTCGTACCCACAACAACCTATCTCCCCATCATCGTCCATGATCGGGCGAATAGGCATCGCCCTCAATCCAGACGTGGACCAATTCACTCTGGACCTGGAGGCCCGTGCTCATGTGCTGGAAGTCATAGCCCATTGCTTCGAGATATACGACAGGCAGGTCCCGCTCTATTGCGGCAAGTAATGCGCCAAGGGCCATCACTTTGCTACCTACGGGCGATAAAATCATAAGAGATCCACCTATTTCGCTGAAGACTTTCTTGCGGAAATCGTCAATGCGAAGGATGGTGCGATACAGATCCAGTGGGTCATTTTCGGCGGCGTAGACTAGGCTTCGAGGATCGACCTCCCATGTATCTTCCAGTTCGACCGCGAACTGCTCGACGAGCTCGTCGCCCAGACGGGGGCGCGGTGACGGGAATGGCAGGATTGGGCAAGTGTCATCGGGAACGACAGTCTCAAATATTCGGCTGAGGATGGATGTGCGTCCGGGAGCCAGTTGCGGTAGCCAGAGTTTGGCGGCTCTGGCATTTGTGTCGAGACCGAGCTTGCCGCGAAAGCCATGAACAGTTCCGGCTGAGTCGCTGGCGATGGGCTTGATCTTGTCATCGAGATCGGATGAATGGCTGACGAAGATGTGGAGGTTTGCCTTCTTCTCGTCGTTCAGCCGCTTCAAGAAGTAGCGGATCAAAGGGAAGCTGGCGCCGACGGATAGTGCACTGATGTCGATGACCACGTCGGTAAATCCATCGACAGAAGTCGTGCTGAAAAAGTTGATAAGGTGCCGCCCTCCAATGACGGCCCCGTCAGTGCCAAATATGTTCACGGAGTGGATCTTAGGATTGGCAATAAAAGTTTTTAGCGCGTCGATATTGGAGTTGGCATATGTAAACAGCGTTTGGTCAGCGTCTGGTCTGTCCTCACGGATTAGGATGCCATTCACGGCGGCTCCGACAGCTTTGAAGTGGCTGGCCACGAGGGAGGCGCGTGGGTCGAACCCGGCGCCTGCGATAAAGAGCACTTTCTTTTCCTTCGAGGCAAAATACTCCGCGATGAAGGTGGCCGCGTCGGAACCGTAATGTGCGATACACGGATCCCATCGTGCATCCATATCACCCCCCTGTCATAAGTTTGTTCAGGTGATCGACTCTGCGTTCCAGGAAGCCGCCTTTTTTCAGTGTCAGACCATGCTTCAGGAGTACGACTCCCCCCAGTTCGATCAGGCACCAGTACTTCTTCTTGGTCTTGTAGTTTGGGATTAGATTGAAGGCGTTATAGGCCACGCCAAACTGCAGGACTTGGGCGAGCTGGTGGTCGTTCTGGGTGATACCGTCGAATTCGCTCTGGAGAATGCCACAAGCGATGGCGCCACCGCCGAGGGGGGCATTGGGTTCCAAGCTGCGTGCGAGGCATTCCTTCGCGATGCCCTCAGCTAGATTTCGCACCAACGGCATGTGGGGAAAATCCCAGTCACGGATTATTTCAATGGCGCGTTCGCGCAGCAGCTTGTGCTGGGTTGCACTAGACAGCGTGCCGGGCTTTTGTCTGATGAGCTGAGTTTCTGATTGCGCCACAAGACGAGCGGCGAGTTGGAGGAACTGTTCGGCGTTCTCGGAGCTGGCATCGCAAAGAGTGTCGATGCCAAAATAATAGGGTCGATTGTATTTTGACATCAGGTGGATACGTGCCCCGTCGAGTATATCGCTATCAGCTTCGAGGGGTTTGTTCGGTTCGGCGTCAATTTCGTCGCCGAATAGGTTCTGCTGGGGTATCCGGTTGATGTAACGCTCCAGCAGGATGGAGATCATCGCTAGCTTGACGTCTTCGCCTTTATCCTCAGATTGCGTGGTAGAGAGGTATCTGTCGACCTCGGCGTGGAACGTTTCGATACGATTGGATGAGATTCCGTATTTAATTTTGACTGTTTCGATGGATTTCCGAAGCTCTTCGCGTCGGCTTGCGGTGATATTTTCGGGATCTGTTGAAAGTATGTCGCCGAGGTTATTCAAGCCGCGGCGATTAAAGACGTCCATGGAGCGGAGATACCGCCCTGCCATATCCTTCGACATTTTGCGAAAGGCCTTCTTTCGCTCATCACGCTCGGATGTACTCTGTAGTCGAATTTCAGTGATTTCTCGCGTGCGCTTACGTCCAGCTGGTTGGTTGTGCGCTGCGTTCTCAGGGTTCTGGATCACCTCTGCCGGAGTCAGTGCATCCAAGCGGGTCAGAATCCAGCGGGATACGCGCAGTTCGCGGCGAGAAAGCCAGGTTTCTAGCGCCTTGAACTGATTTTTTTCTAGGTTGTGAGCGTCGTCGAATATCACGATAGGGCGTAAGTCGCGGATTATTTCTCCCTCTTTGATTCTGATGCCCTCAATGACATCGAGCGGTCGATACGCCGCGACAGATACAGATGATAATTCATCGATTGATGGCGGAATCAGGGCCGCGGAAATATCGTAAATGGCAGTCTCTATCTCACGAGCGCGCTCTTGCAGGTTAGGGCCATGGGCGCCTCCGATTGCTATCAATGCAGCTTCGGCATCTGGCTTGGGTAGAATTGAGATTTTGTCGATATCAATTCCACCGCTGGTCAGGTTTCTGAGCCATCCAAGGACGGCGCGGGCCTGAAGGAGGCCAATCATGAGGCCGGTCTTCAGGTCTTCGGGATAAGGAAACTCCCAGAACTCGCGGTATTCTGTTTCCAATGGCAGGCGGCAACCGACCAGCGTAGGCCGATTATCCTTAATTGCGCCGATGGCATGGAGGCTTGCGAGAAGCTCCTTGTAAGTCGGAAGGTCGGTATTGTTCAGGAGCGTACGTAGCGTCTGGTACTGAAACAGACGAGCAATTGTGGTTTTTCCGCTTCCGGGCGTACCGATGACTACGGTTAGCTTGTCGTAGAGATTGCCGGTTTTGGCATGCTCTTCGAAGAAGGTGGAAAGTGGTTCTGGAGTGACGACTGGCAGGAATGCTTCGTCATCACGCAGATACTCTGTCGCACGCTTCTCGAAAGGATTGGCCATCAGGTAATGCCGCCAGTATGCCGCTGGCGGCGGCGAAACAGTGGTCTCATAGCATGGTGCCGTTTATCACTATCACTAATCTGGCTCCCGCTACTTTCAGCCCAGAGTAATGCTATCGAGTTGTTAGGTGTGTTGTGATCCAGCGCAAGCGGCAAAGCACAGTCTCCATATCCGAGAGAGATGCCAGTGGTACCGCCCACGCGGGTATGCACGGTTTCGATTTCCGGGTCGTAATATTTTTTGGCGATTGCAATGAATTTCTCGAACTGTGCCTCATTGGATGTCACCGGCAGTGACGGCGGGAATACATTGCCGAATGTGAATATAGGCGGCTGCCTCAATCCAAGTTGATTTAGTTGCGGATACGCCAGCGTTGCACGTTCGCCAATTTTTCTGTGGGCATGATCGGTGGCTAGGTAATGATGGACCCGAAGTTGCCAATCGTCCTCAAATAGGGTCTCACCGTTCAGGCCGTCAGTAGCATGTTTCACTGATGTCAGGAAGCGGACAAGTTTGCCGTCCCAAGCACCAGACTTTTCACGTAGCAGTGTCGTGCCAGTGCCCATGAAGTCGTCCACCAAATATACGCACGCGAATTTTGCGTTTGTGTCATCTAGGTCCTTCCTGAGTTTGGCCAGCAAGTCCTGCCATTTCTCTGTGTCGACCTGAGTGGCGACGACGAGTTGCTCATTGCTAAGCAGGCCGACGTTAGAACGCCTCAATTCATCGATTCGAGCGCCATCACTCAGGGCCATGAACAAGGTTTGGCGCCGCAGGCGCCTCAGCATGCTTTGGGCTTCTTGATTTACAATCGTAGTGTGGAGCGGGGTTCCTAGGCGTTGGGCAACTACTTTGGCGAGGCCTGGCCGAATTATCCGAGGGTAGAATTGGTGGACTAAGTGCTGCATTTCGCTAGGTCCGACATAAACTAGGTGATGCCGAATAAAATCGTATGCGTTTTTGCGGTCAGACCCTTTTTCGAACTGCTGGAGCCAAGTCGCTAGGCTTTCAATAAAGCGGGCACCGGCCTGAAAATCACGGTATCCGTCATATTTCAGGCGAGCCATGAGACGGAGCCAGGCGAACTCTTTTCGAGCCTCCGTATCGTCCCAGTTCATTATTTGGCTCATTGTTCGAAGAGCCAGCTCTTGTTTCATTCGGCTATTTGCCCACCCTAAATTTCAAACCAATCTTTTTTGAATTCCGCTTCAGTGCTTTCAGATACCGAAGGGTTACCCGCACTCCCCTCAATCCCCTAGGCGCCAGTTTCCAGCAAGTATCCAGATTTCCGTTCACTTCATCAACACTAAGGGAGTGGGGTTCATACAAAAGGTCGGTGTCGTTGCCTGGCCATTGGCCGCGGTCGCCGATCTTAAGGATGTCATGTGCGCCGAGTTGACTTTCCAAGTGGCGAACCACATTGAGCTTGGTAACGCCGGCGGGGATGACATCGATGGAATGGCTGGAGCGAGTGACCGAGGCGTCGGATTTAGACGCTCTCACCAGTTCGTTCGTCCGTAGCCAGAGCAGTTCGGTTAAGCCGGCATAGACAGTCTCTAAGGTTATCTGGTTTCTGCGATTGGTGACCTTTGCAATCTTGTTCAGGGCGATGTCGGTAGCGATCAGCTTGGCAACATCTTGGAGCTGTTCGCACGGTCTATCAGAATTGTCGGGCGGGCCGTCGTCAATGGTTCGAATTTCGGAGCCGTTGTAGTAACCGATCCAGACAGACTTCCAGTGCTTCTCGGAGATCGTGGATCTGAGATCATTGAGGACCGAAACGCCCCGGCCAGTCGCAATACCTACTAAGGTGCCCGCATCTAGAATCCGATTGAGTTCAACTGCAATTTCTTTGGTCGGCGGTAGTAAGCGATCTCGGGTTTCGACGAGTGTTCCATCGTAATCGAGGACGATTGCCTGGAAGTTTGCCTTCGATAGGCTGGCTTTGAATTTTTTTAGATGGTCGACGAGCGTTTTAGCTTCGCGACCGGTCAGACCAGCTTTCGCCCATTCTCCAATCTTTTGCTCAACTGCTACGGCATCGCAGTCCGTTTCTAATGCTTTTGTTGTCGGGCGGCTTGGAATGCGAAGATTATAAATTTTGCGACCGAATTCTGGTACACCGGGACGGCCTGGATCAATGCCAATTTTTTCACCCGCCCATTGTGTCAGATGGAGGGCCGCGACGACGGACTGAATCTCTGTTGCCTCGGTACCACCCTCAAAATTCACAACGCTAATTGGAATCTGCCCCGGCAGCAGCGAAATTGTTTTCTCGGCTAGCTGACGGTCTTCCGGTGATATCAATGCAATTACGCCGCTCGTGCTTCCGCGCTTCGCCAGCCAATGATGACGGCCGTGGGCAAAGTTTCGATAGTCGGCGAGTTGAATCTGGCCTAGCGCGGCTTCGGTGAATTTCGACTCAATATCGACCGCGCCAGACCGGCAGCTGGGGCCGTAAAGCACCAAGATGGTTTGCCGATCAAGAACTGCGGAAACTTCCTTCTTCCAGAGTTCTAGGCCCTTACGGTCTCCGATAAAGCGTTGAACCTGACGAAGCATGTAGTCGGTAGCTTGGTCGGGATTCGGCATTTCCTCGCTATAGGCCCGGGCCAGCAGCGTGATGAATGCTAGAAGCGAGTTTGTTGCTAGGAAGCCATCTCGTCCGGCTGGGAACTCGGTCTCGAAAATATCGATATGAGAAAGAGTACGGGCTCTCTTTGCGAGGGTGCTGCCACATCGGCCACACAGCACGGCTATCTGACGCAAGTTGCTTTTTGCAAGTGCATCATACGATGACAGGATGTCTACGTTTTCGCCACTAGCTGTCAACATCCAAGCCGTAGAATTCGACGGTAGCGGATCGAGAATCGTCTCCAGTGGGGTGAGTGGAGAGCTGACCTGCCGGGCTCGGCGGCGGTGAATGCCGGCTAGGAAATGTGCAGCAGTAAGCGAGCCGCCCGATCCGATCGAGATCAGTGGCGCGCTAGCGGCGTCCCGTACAGTTTTCCTAAGGCGCTCGATATTTACTGACCTCGCCCATTCGAAAGTGGCGGGCAGTGCATCGAGCTCAGATTTGTATGGCTTTCCCATTATGAGCTCATTCTAAAACGATTGAACGGTGCGATTTTCAGATATTTCGAGAATGCGGACTACGGGAGCCGCGGAACTCCCAATATAGAACACAATAAGAACACTTTCAAGCCGCTTTATTCTGATTTGCTTCCTACCTTACAGTTAGTTCCTTCTGATTTGGAATGCGCGATAGGATTAAGAAATCGCCTGCTGGCAAATATCATCAAGCAATGTCAGTGCGCCGCAGCTCCCTTCACTTCGTAACAATATTGAGGGCGACTAAACATTTCGAACTGTTTCGTCGATAGGGCGCCCTGAAGGGCAAATGTGTATTCAGGATACCTAACAATATCTTTCCCATAGGCGATGAGTTGTCGATGAGCACAACGTTTGGCAGGGGGCGAAGAAATGCTTGATGTAACGGATGATATTTTAGCTCAGTATCAAAAGAAAAAGATCACAAAACTAGTTGAAACATTGCCAGCATCAGCCCACCCACAAGCGGCACTTATGTTCGCGAAATTAGCTGCGAATCACGCGGAAAGAATCGATCGAGAATCACCTAATGAATATTACGACCGTAGTCATGCAGCTAATTTCCAAGCGTTAGCCGAATGCTTATCTCGTCGTGTTGATCCAGGAATTTATACCTCATTCGAGGAAGCTGAGCGGCCCGATCCACATGTAAAAACTCTCTTCTCGTATGCTTTATATGACGAGGAGAACTTACATCAGCTGGCATGTATCACGCACGGCTTGCGCAGGCATATATACGACGAAAATGCTGATCGGTTTCATATGGTACTGACGAAGCGACGCAGGAAATCGTTACTTCTGGCACTCAATTCAGCCGCACAGTTTGATCTCCTCGACAGCGAAACAGGGGGGCTGATTGATTTCGATAGCAATGATGAGGCGTATGGCGATGCAAAGTACTTTGCACTTGCAAGCTCTATTGAGCATCTCAAGTATGTGACCCGTCCTCATCCAGAATCTTGGAAAAAATTCGAGGAATCTATCGGCATAACAGCCGATAACATTGCAGTATTTTCTGGTTTTATATTCTATCTTGTATTTGCCGCTAAAGAGGCCGGGCATAGTCTTTGGTATTCAAAAGAGCTTTTGGTTCGATTGGCGGACGTATTCCGTGCGAGCTACCCGGATGTATACTTCCCAGATGAACTTGCGCTGGACTTGATTGGAAAGTTCTCATTGACGCCACACGAAGCGAGCGAATTTCTTCTGCCTACTCCCTTTTTCAAATATGGCGAGAAGTATCTTCGGTATCATGGGTTCCACAATATTATGCCATCGGCAATGGGATTGCTCACAATTGCGATCCGGAAAAACGAAGCAGCATGGAGTAGGACAGTCGGATCAACGTCTGCATACGCAGCGGATTTAATTGCTGCCTCTCTTTCTGGTTTTGTAAATATTCGGCTTGCAGTTCGAAGAAATCTAAAGGGGAAAGGAGACGTTGATCTCGCTATTTATGATATCACTTCAGAATCCCTGCTCTTATGTGAAGTAAAAACTGTCTACGATAAGCATAATATGATGCGCCTTATGCACCGATTCGAACAAGCCAAGGTCAATCTCAGGAAGGCGATTGGCCAATTACGGTTGACGATAGATACAATTAACTCTGGCGAAACGTCGATGGAGGCGATATTTGGTGAAAAGCTTCCGCCGCCAACAGAAGTGAAAGGGGCGCTTCTCACTTGGTTGGATCCGGTGGATTTGACTATTGGTACATCCAATGAAGATCTGTTTAGTTTCAACTTCGCGACGCTGTGCTACTTGTTGAAAGTCAGTGATGGCTCATTAAGAAAAGCACTGATTACTGCGCACGAATGTAGGAATATCTGGTTTGTTTCTATTCGAAAGCCAATTGACCTGGGAATCGAAGTCCCTACTGATATTGAAACGCAAACCCAGTTTTTGGACTCGGCATCGGAGCTTGATAAATTAAATCTGTCATCACTCACGAAAGAGCTTCACGAAAATTTTCCTTCATTGCCTGAAGGCTGGCGTTCGCAGACTGAAATGTCAGATTACGTGAGTTATATCCAGGACACAAAAAATTCCTTAGCTGAATCTGTGTAGCTCCCGAGTTTATGCGCGCTATGTAATGATATTATTGTTCTAGGAGAATGAGTGCCCGGGGTTATAAGCCTTTAGTAGGCGCCGAGCCGTGCCCACCAAGTTCTCTAAGGCGACAAGTTATCAGCTGATTGGATCCTGTCATCTAGACCGGCCAAAAATCCGAAATGCCGTTTGGCTAGTGACTACATACCAAGACGCTGGATGGGCCAGGGTGAATGACCGAATTCTGCGGATCGAGAAAAATGACCGTCCATCTTGAGCAGTGGCGGGGTTTGACTGTGGACTGCATCGAGCAACAACCCGCCAGTGAGTCGAGGTGTAATCCTATTAGATAGATGGTCTCAGGTTACTTATATGCGCACTCTGAGCGCGGTATTGCTCAGGTGCATCTGAGTGTTGGGACTGTAGAGTATTTTGTAAACAATATCTTTGCGCCACCTCAGAAAGTTTATCATGCTATCCACTTGATCATCGTGTCGACCGGCTGGGAACGCAGCAACTTCATTAATGAATCCCAGAAGCCAGGGTGCTTGGTTGGGTAAGTATACTCGGCCGGCCTCAATGATGGGCGTTTGACCAGTCGCGCGCGTTATCTTGTCATGTTGTGGCTTGGCAGAAAGAGGATGGAGGAGTTTTTCAGCCTCTAAGATCTGACAGAGCTGTGTTCCGGATCCAGCGTCCTCAATGAATACGGCGTGCGGAGAATGTTTTTTGACCTCCTCGATAACTCTGCGCTTCAGGTCAGGAAACTCAAGCTTCACACGAGCAACATCGAGCAAATAAAAGCGATCCTCCTTGATGCCCCAGGTGGTGCAAGCGGAATGGTCGTTTAGTTCGGCTGCTTTATTGGCGGTATCCCAGCTCTGGACTATATAGTCGAGCTCGTTTCGCTGAGGCGGGGTGGAGTATCGTGAGAACCACTCAATCTTGATAATATTCCCACCCGCAGGTACAGGCCTCTGCTGATACTGTGCTGAGTAGCTCTGGCTACCGAGTGTAAGTTTTGCCTCGCTTAATGAGGTTTCATTTTCTCGGCGATCATCAATTATGTTGCCCTTGAGCCGGCAAATTATAGTTTCATTCCCTGCTTCTATTTCTTCATCTTGCTCAGCAACAGCAGGAATGCTGAGGACGTCCCACATACCATTCTGTTGGTCAAGGAGATATCCCACAAGATCATCAATATGGAGGCGCTGCATTACGATAATTATAGCGTCTTCATTTTTGTTGTTCAGGCGGGTGTAGGCGGTGTTGTTGTACCAATCAATGACATTGGCGCGCGTTGTCGAAGACATGACCTCCGACGGTTTGATTGGGTCGTCAATAATCAAATAATTGCCACCGCGGCCCGTGAGGCTACCCTCCACTGAAGTGGCAAGACGCATACCCATCTGGGTGGTCATAATCTCCTGATCCGTATTTCGCGACGAATGTGGTCGGCATTTTGGGAATAGGCGCTGGAACCAGGAAGATTGAAGAATTGTCCGGCAGTCCAGGGCGTGCTTCTTGCTGAGTTCTTGAGAATAGCTGGCGCAGATGATCCTGCGCGTTGGATCGCGGCCGAGAAGCCAGGCGGGAAAGGCAACCGACACGCAGATGGACTTTAGATGCCGTGGCGGAACATTGATGATCAGCCGCTTAATCTTCTTGTCTTCAACCTGGCGCAATTTATGCGCAATGGCGTGAATATGCCAATTGTCAAAGTAGGTGTCACCCCGCGATACCTCAAGAAAGCTTTTGTGAATAAAGCGTGGTAACTCTTGGCGTATTAGAGCGTCGGCGACAGCTTGAGAGTGAAGTGTTGGATCGTATTTCATCTTACCTCACTTGGATTTGAGGCTCTGTTGCCAATCATCATGGGCTTTGATTATCTCGGCATCGCTTGCAGATAGTGTGTCGGTATCAGCCATTGATTCGTCGCCAGCGGTAACCTTCAGCAGCGTCGCAATAGTGGTATTGAGTGCCTTGGGATTGGCCTTGAGCGCCTGCGCTATTAGCGTTTTCACCACGGCCCGCTGTTTCGATATCATTTTCTTTTTGCCGCCTTCTGAGGCCTGGACTTTCTCACTCAATTCCTCGAGGAGATCTGTCTTGAAGTTCTTGGTGCCCTGGGGGCGCCCCGCGGGATTTCCAGACTGCCCCTTCTTGAATTGCGTGGTTTGGGGCGGCTTACAAAAGCCGACATCGTAGGTCTTGTTCGGATTCTTGCTGTCCATGGCGTCGCTCATAGGAATGGGGCCTTACTTGGTGACAGTCTCAGAGGAAAGCCGGCGGCCTACTTTTGCCTTGGCTTGCCGTATGGATTGCTTGGCTTGGGGAGCTAATGGGGTAGAGCGGTCTTTAAGATCGCTCTCACCAAGATCGCCAAAGGTCCTGTTTGATTCCGCGTGGCGGGCCGATTCGCCAGTAAACGCTTCCCAGCGGCGGATGATGGTGTCGACATAGAGCGGGTCGAGTTCAATGCCGCGGGCGAAACGGCCGGTCTTCTCGGCGGCGATGAGAGTGGTGCCGCTGCCGCAGAAACTGTCGAGGATGATGCCGCGGCGCTTGGAGCAATCCTGGATGGCGTCTGCCACCAGGGCCACAGGTTTAACCGTGGGGTGCATGGCCAACTCGTCCATGCGGCCGGGGCGTAACGAGTTGATGCCTGGGTAATCCCAGACATTGGTGCGGTAGCGGCCATCCTGGCCGAGACCAAAGTTGTTGATATGAGGCTTGGTGCCGACCTTGTAGACAAACACGAGCTCATGTTTGGAGCGGTAGAAGCTCCCCATGCCGCCGTTATCCTTGTTCCAGATACAGAGGTTCTTCAACTCGTTATAGGCTTGGGCGCCGGCAGTCTGCAGCTCATTCATGTGACGCCAGTCCATGAAAATGAAATTAATTGCACCGTCGGCGCTGTGCTTGGCCAATAAAGTCAGGGCCTTGGTCAGAAACGCCGTGAACTCGGGCTGCGACATCTCACCGGATGCCATGGCGAATTCGCGATGGTGGATTTTGCCAGCACCCCCGACATGGCCCTCAATCTTTACGTTGAAGGGCGGGTCACTTAAGACCATCTGGGCGGCTTCACCCTGTAGCAGGGTATTGAATGCCTCCGGGTCCAGGGCGTTGCCGCAGAGCAGCCGATGGGGCCCGAGGAGCCAGAGGTCACCGAGCCGGGACACAGGAACCTTAAGGGGCTGCGGGAGATCGTCGGCACCATCGTCTTCTGTATCAGAGGCCTGGAGCAGGCGGTCGATATCGACAGTGGTAAATCCGGTGAGCTCGACAGAGAAGTCGAGGTCGATCTTGGACAGGTACTCCAGCTCAATGGTTAAGAGCTCGTCATCCCACCCGGCCAACTCGGCCAACCTGTTGTCAGCCAGCACATAGGCGCGCCGCTGATCGGGGCTCAGGTGGTCCAGGCGGATAGTCGGCACCTCGCCCAGCCCAAGCTCTCGGGCGGCCGCGAGGCGCCCGTGGCCGGCCACCACCATGCTGTCCGCGTCGACCAGAATGGGGTTGTTGAACCCAAATTGCTTGATGCTGGCTGCAATCTGGTTGATCTGCTTGGCGGAATGCGTGCGGGCATTCCGGCGGTCGATCTGCAGCGCCTCAAGGGGGCGGCAGATGACATTCAGTTGAGGGAGGGCACACTGCGCCGCAGAACGGCCCTCGGGCTGTCTGGCAGGAGTCCTATGGTCTTCCCGTGTCCTATTAAACTCAGAAACCTTACGCCTAGCCATCTCATCCTCCAGTCGCCGCGCCGGCTTCTGGAAGGCCCAAATACGAAGGAGGGCCATCCAGATGCCGACGAAACATTCGCCCACATCCGCTTGCCCTCCTTGGCATTGAAACTATCAGTACTTGAACACGATCCCACTAGAACACGCTTCCGGATCGATTGCAAGGGGTGATATGGAAAAAATGTATTAATAACAATGTGTTAGGCTATCAGATTTGGCTGGTTTTGTCAATTTGCCCATTGCGGTCCAGACTATTCAGAACGCATTCCAGATTACCGTTTTAACCAGGAAAATGGGAGCCTTACTTGTCCTGCTGTTCGACCAGAGTGGACAGCAATGCCAAGCCCAGCCCGACGTTTTTATCAGTGAGTTTGCCGAGCACTAATTGGGCCCGCATCTCGAGCTCAGCCCGTGAACGGCTGATCCGCTTGGTATCTTCAAAATCATCAAAGAAATAGCCCAGGCGAACCCCTAATACCTTGCTGATAAGCTGTAAGGTCTCAAGTCCGGTGAAGGCTTGGCCACGTTCAATATTTGAAATGGTTTCGGTCGCCTTGCCGAGTTTCTCGGCAAATCTCTCCTGGGTCAGGCCCTTACGAAGGCGCGCCTCTCGGATTCTGACCCCAATGTGCTGCTTTAAGTCCATGATATGGCCCGCATTTTGATAGCGGGAAAAGGACTTGACCACGATGCATAAGTGCGGATTGCTATTGCGGCATGAAATTCAATAGCGACTCGTCATTTGGAGAGCAATGTGGCCGCAGAAAACGTATCCATACTTAGCTGGAATATTCGCTGGGGCGGTAAAGACCGCCTTGAGGCCATCCTGCAGCGCATTGCAGCTACCGCCCCTGACATTGCGGTCTTGAGCGAGGTCACGGGAGATGAGGCGGGGCAGGCGCTAAAGGCTGGCCTGATGGCGCAAGGCTTCACCGCTTTTACAGATTTGCCGCCTCCAGGCCGGCATCTGGGTGTCTTGGTGGCCTCCAAAGCACCTTTGCTCGCGGTTGAGGTGCTCATGGCACCGGGTCTGAACCCCTGGCACGTTGTCGCCGTGGAGTTCGCCGACTGTCGTGTCGTGGGGGTGTACTTACCTTGGGATGACCGCAAAGCACCCTATTGGGCCTTGCTCCACGAATACCTGCTCAAAGAGCATGATAAGCCCGTCCTGGTTACCGGCGACTTCAATACTGGGCTGTCCAAGCTAGACGGCAGTGGTGAGGCACTAAAACATGCCACTGCCATGGCCAAGCTCAGTGAGTTTGGCCTCTATGATCCGTGGCGTGCGGCATATTCTGAGACGATTGAGTATACCTGGGGGCAGGGGGATAGCGGCACCCAGCGCCTCGATTATGCGTTTGTGCCGCATAAGCTTGGTCTGGCCGATATTGCTGTTCGGTATTCACATCAAGAACGGCTGGATGGAGTGTCAGACCATTCCATGCTTTTGATAGATGTGAAGACTGCTGCCCTAGTCGTCGCTCGACAGGCAAAAGCCGAGGCTGCTTCAAGCCCATCGGAACAAGTCCCGGCTTAACTCCAGGTATGACTACCAAAGGAAGCTCAGCGCTAGCGGCACTATGTGTTGCACTGGGCACGCTGGCTATGCTGCTTGCACCCTATGGGGCAATGGCAACGGAGCGCTGGGTCATCCGAGACAACTACGGCAATAGACTGCGGGTCATCGAGCAAGAATCCAGCGGCAACTTCACTGTCCGAAATGCCAAGGGGATCCGTGAGTACATCATCGAGC
>Ga0208243_1000612_pt1 | contig 17738 bp, 17 predicted proteins | sample Subbio2Aug_QV12A_FD_184826 | JGI IMG/M metagenome (GOLD analysis project Ga0208243, IMG submission 184826) | Serpentinite rock and fluid subsurface biosphere microbial communities from McLaughlin Reserve, California, USA - CR12Aug_QV12A (SPAdes) | ecosystem: Environmental > Terrestrial > Deep...
CATGGGCGCTGTAGGAGGCGCCCTCCACAGCCGCCTTCGGCGGGACCCGCTGAATCATGGCCGGGATGGCGGCCACAAGCAGTGCGGGCTTCTTGGGCGAGAACCCGCCGGTCGCCAGGCGCGCAAGGGTCGTCATCCGCTGGGCGGCGACTCCTGGGGACGGGCCGATACGGTCGTACGGGAGGCAGTCCCATGAGGGCAGCCGCATCACCTCGACGTCCGGCGCAAAGAATCCGAACGCATCAGCGAACGCGCTCATCCGGGCGGTGTCGCGGGCGATGAAGACCGTCAGTCCGCCCCGGGCGCGGACGATGTCCGACATCACCAGGGCGTCATAGCCCTCCGGAGCGCCGACAAGATCGATGCGTTCAGGATCGGTATTGATGCGCTTCAGCTGAGTGGCGCTGGGAGCAACGGCTCCGTCAGCCGCCATGGGCGCCGCCGATGGTCTTGTGAGCTTCGTCGCGGAACGCCTTGATCATGTTCATGATCTCGGTGTCGAACTCAGGCGGCGTCGCTGTACGTTCGACGATCCAGTTGTAGATGTCGTGATCGGGCTGATCGAGCAGATGCTCCAGGACGTCCAGTTGGGAGGGGCTCAGCTCGCGGCCATGCCGATCGACAAAGCCACCCAGGATCAGGTCGGCCTCCACAAACCCCCGGTGCCAGGAGCGGAACTTGAGACGCTTGAGTCGGATATCGTGTGTGTCGGCCATGGCGAGCGCGGATATAGAGGCCCCGCCGCCGGAGCGCCAGGGTCAAGGACTGGCTGAACGCGCCAGCGGCTGATCAGTCGCCGCCGAACCAGGTGAAAGACAGATTCCGAAAGGCCTCCGGTCCGATCTGTGCGGAGGTCTTGAGCAGGGCCGCCGCCTCAGCCTGAGAGCGGCCGCCCGTGTCACGTTCGGCCTTCAGCTGGACGAGATCGATCATGCCATCGATCCGGACGTCCCCGATGTCAGGATGACGGCCAACGAACCGAAAGTCCCCCTGCCCCAGCCTGTAGGCTGTGGGCAGCACCCGCAGGCTTCGTTCGTGATATTCCTGGCCCAGTTCATTGGTGGAGATCGGGCTCGTGACGTCCGAGAACTCCAGCATCACGGGTGCGTAGGTCTCGGTCCGCTCGCCCCGTTCCCAGGCGGCGAACTCCATCGCCCCGCCGATATGGATATGGTCGAGGCGCCAGTCGCCGATCTGAACGGACTGGGTCGGGAAGTAGTAGCCGAACAGGTCCTCGCCCGCCGCATGGGTGAAGCCCTGCAGATCTGCAGGCGAAGAAATCGTTTCGGACTGAGCGGCGTCGGTCGCAGCAGGCGTCGCATGCGTCGGCGCAGGGGCGGATGGCTCGGCCTGGCCACAGGCGCTCAGGAGACCCGCTGTCGTCGCGACCAGCATCCATCGGCGCATCTCACCCTCCAAGACTCTGCATCGGCCCGCACATCATCATGGCCCAGGCGCCCCGTCCACCGCGCGCGGCGGTCCCGGCCACGCTATGATCGCCGCCATGCGTCCGGAGATTCTGTACCCCCTGTTCGCCCCGATCGACACGCTGAAGGGCGTGGGGCCGAGGGTTGCGCCGCTTCTGGCCAAGCTGGCAGGTCCAGTGGTGCGAGACGTGGCCTTTCTGGCGCCCCACAACCTCATCCACCGCCATCCCGCCCGGGTGGACGGCGCGCTCGAGGGCGCCGTGCAGACCTTCGTGGTGACCATCGAGGCCTATCAGCCGCCGCGCAATCCGTCCCAGCCGTGGCGGGTGCGGGCCTTTGATGGCACGGGATTCCTCACCCTGGCCTATTTCGGGGGCCTGGGCGGACGTATCGAGGCCCAGCATCCGGTGGGCGCTCAGCGGCTGGTCAGCGGCAAGGTTGAGCGGTTCGGCTCGGAAATCCAGATCGCCCACCCGGACTATCTGGTCCCGCTGGAAAAGGCCGACCAGATCCCCGAGGTCGAGGCGGTCTACCCGGCCACCGCCGGCCTGCCGGCCCGTACGGTGCGGCGCCTGGCGCTCGACGCCCTGGCCCGCTGCCCCGACCTGACCGAATGGCAGGACCCCGCCTGGCTCGCCCGGCAAGGGTGGGGAAGCTGGCGAGAGAGCCTCGCCCGCCTTCATGCACCAGAAACCGAAGCCGACCTCACCGCCCAGGCGCCCCATCGCCAGCGGCTGGCGTTTGATGAGCTGCTGGCCCACCAACTGGCCATGGGTCAGAAGAAGGCCGAGCGTCGGGCCGAACCGGCTCCGCCGATCGCCGCAGGCCGACGGGCCGACGCCCTGGCCGCCGCCCTCCCCTTCCAGCTGACCGGCGCCCAGACCCGCGCCCTGGCCGACATCCGCGGCGACCTGGCCAGCGGCGAGCGCATGTCGCGCCTGCTCCAAGGGGATGTGGGATCGGGCAAGACGGTGGTGGCCATGCTGGCCATGGCCGATGTGGCTGAGGCGCGGGGCCAGAGCGCCCTGATGGCCCCGACGGAGATCCTGGCGCGCCAGCACTTCGAAACCCTGTCTGGCCCGCTGGAGGCGCAAGGCCTGGCCGCCGTGCTGCTGACCGGCCGGGACAAGGGCGCAGCCCGCGCGGAAAAGCTGCGCGCCTTGGCGAGCGGCGCGGTGCAGGTCGCCGTCGGCACCCACGCCCTCTTCCAGAACGACGTCATCTTCCACGACCTGCGCCTGACCGTGATTGATGAGCAGCACAGGTTCGGGGTGGCCGAGCGCCAGCGCCTGCAGGCCAAGGGCGCGGCCACCCATCTGCTGGCCATGTCGGCGACGCCCATTCCCCGCACCCTCGAACTGACGGTGTTCGGCGACCTGGATGTCTCGCGGATCGACGAGAAACCCCCTGGCCGAACCCCCGTGGCGACCCGCGCCATTCCCATGGGCCGGATGGCCGAGGTGGAGGCGCGTCTCAAATCCGTGGTCGCCGCCGGCGCCCAGGCCTTCTGGATCTGCCCGCTGGTGTCGGAGTCGGAAAAGACCGACCTGGCGGCGGCTGAGCGTCGCGCAGGCGAGCTTCGCGAACGCATCGGGCCAAGCGTAGGGCTCGTTCATGGCAAGATGCCCGGTCCCGAAAAGGACGCCGTGATGGCCCGCTTCGCCCAGGGCGAGCTGTCGGTGCTGGTGGCCACCACGGTGGTTGAAGTGGGGGTCAATGTGCCCAACGCCACCATCATGGTCATTGAACAGGCCGAACGGTTCGGCCTGGCCCAGCTGCATCAGCTCCGCGGCCGCGTGGGTCGGGGACGCGCCGAAAGCGCCTGCGTCCTGCTCTACGATCCGCCCCTCTCGGAGACGGGCCAGAAGCGTCTCGACATCCTGCGTCGGACCGATGACGGCTTCCTGATCGCCGAACGGGATCTGGAGCTTCGCGGCGGCGGCGATCCGCTTGGCCTGCGCCAGAGCGGCTTTCCCGCCTATGTGTTCGCTGATCCCATCGCCCACCGGGATCTGATCGCCGCCGCAGGCGACGACGCCCGGCTGATCCTCGCCCGCGACCCTGGCCTCACCTCAGCCCGCGGCCAGGCTCTGAGGGTTCTGCAGGCTCTGTTCGACTGGCAGGCCCAATCGACCTTGCAGGACGCTGGCTAAGGCCCGCTCAGTCGATGCGGTGGAGGGGCGACGGCTCCACCTCGACCCCCTGCGGAATGGGACGCGCCGCGCGCGGAAAGGTCGGATCGGCGAGCAGCGTGGCGAGCTTCAGCTCGTAGCTTGCTTCTAGATCACCGTAGAAGAGATTGTATCCGGGCATTTTTCTCTGATTGGCCCATGACCCCGTGGGACGGAAGGCGGCGGAGCGCGGCCGCGACACCCGCAGGATCCCGCCTTCGCATTGGGCGCTCACCTGCCGCGTCTGCAGCGCCGGTCTAGCGCCCCATTCCAGGCTGGTGGCGTTGGTGGCGCCCTTGGCCAGTCTGGCCGGCGCGTCGGCCTCGCTCACCGCGCCGAGCAGCGGATTGTAGCAGGCCGCAGACCCCGAGAGATTGACCAACTGACCCCCATCCCAGACCAGGGACCGATCCCGGAGCATCTGGGCGCGTTCCCGGTCACCGTCATAGGCGGACATCCAGGGGGCGAGGCAGCCTGTTTCCTCAGGCGTTCGGCACAAGGGCAACGGTGGTGCGCCGGCCGGCACGGCGGTCTCGATCAGATAGGCCGCGATCAGGCGTCGACGGCGGTCCGCATCCCCGGCCACCTCATCGGCCACCAGACGCGCCGCCAGGGTTCCCCCCTGCTCGACGCCCACGATCACGTAGGGCCGTCCCTGGTTGTACTCGGCCATGTAGTGCGTGAAGGCCTGGCGGACGTCTCCATAGGCGAAGCGCCGGGCCTCGCGGGCGTCATCGCGCAGGGTGAGCATCGAATAGAGGCTGGCCTGGCGATAGCGCGGCGCGAACACCCGGCCCATGCGGACGAACGGCCCGACATAGTTGGGACCGACCGTCCGGCGGAAAAACTGATCGGCGCGCGGATCGTCGATCGGCGCGTTCCAATGGCTGCCGCCGTCATAGCTGGTGGGCCCAACGAAGAAGACATCGGCCGGGGGATCGCCCTCCTCCCAGGTCAGAGGCTGACTTGGCGAAAGGCTCCAGGCCTCCCGTTGCGCATAGTCGGGGGCTGGCGGCGGCTCGTAGGTCTGGAACGGTTCCTTGGGATCAAGGCCGGTGCGCAGGATGTCGTCCCGCCAGACCATCCCGCCAACCGCCAAAAGCCCGACCAGCAGGAGGGCTGCGCCGGTCAGCCAAAGCCGTGTGCGTCGAGGGGTGTCCGCCATCTGCTGAGCCTAGCCTCCGGGCGCGCTGGAGGAAATCGGCGAGAAGTCAGACTCAAAGATAGGGATCAGGTTGCGACAGGTAGTTGCGCACATAGTCCTCGATGCCCGCCTCAAGGCTGGAGAAGGGCGCGGCGTAGCCCGCCTTACGCAGACGGCTCATCTCGGCCTGGGTGAAGTACTGGTAGCGGTCCCTGATCTCTACGGGCATCGGGATGTAGTCGATGTCCGCAGGCCGTCCTGCCGCGGCGAACACCGCCCTGGCCATGTCGGCGAAGCTGCGCGCCTCGCCCGAACCCAGATTATAGACCCCGTTCACCTGCGGGTTGGCCGCAAGCCAGGCGACCACCTCGGCCACGTCGCGGACATAGACGAAGTCCCGCAGCTGGCCGCCGTCAGCGATCCCGTCCCGGTGGGACTTGAACAACTGGACCTGCTGGCCATCGCGAACCTTAGGCCAGATCTGAGCCGCCACGGACTTCATGCCGTGCTTGTGGCCTTCGTTTGGCCCGTAGACGTTGAAGAACTTCAACCCCGCCCACTGGGGGGGGGCATAGTCCCGGGCGGCCTGCCGGACGGCGAAAATGTCGAACAAGGCCTTTGACCAGCCATAGGCGTTCAGCGGCCTCAGCGCCGCCAGGGCCTCGAAGCTGTTGTCATCGCCGAACCCGAGGGTCCCGTCCCCATAGGTGGCCGCCGAAGAGGCGTAGATCAGCCGCCGCTGACGGTCGACGCACCAGCGGAACAGGTCCCGGGACAGGCCGAAATTGGACTGGATAATCTTGTCGGCGTCCTGCTCGGTCGTGGATGAGACCGCGCCCATGTGGATAACGAGCTCCACGTCGCGCCAGCGTTTCTCCAGCCAGTCAAACATCTGCTCCGGCGCCACGAAGTCGCCGATGGGATGCTTGGCGATGTTCCGCCACTTGCCGAGCTCGGCCTCCCGCAGCCGGTCGCAGACCACCACGTCAAGGCTGCGGTCCTGCGCCAGGCGCGCGACGATGTTGGAGCCGATGAAGCCGGCGCCGCCGGTGACGAAGACGATACGCCGGCTCATGTCTTCTCCTGCATCCGGTTCAGAGCTGCGGTGGTGGAGTAGCCATCGACGATCTGGGCCAGCCGGACCTCGCCGCCCCAGGCCCTGACCTGAGCGGCGCCCACCACCTGGTCTTCCGAATAGTCGGCGCCCTTGATCAGCACGTCGGGGCGGGCGAGCTCGATCAGCTCGATGGGCGTATCGGCGTCGAAGGGCGCCACCAGATCCACCGCGCCCAGGCCCGCGAGAACCACGGCCCGGCTCTCCAGATCGTTCACCGGACGGCCCTCGCCCTTCAGCCGGCGGACCGAGGCGTCGTCATTGACTCCCACGATCAGGCGATCACACCAGCTCCGCGCCTGGTTGAGATAGGCCACATGTCCTTTGTGGAGGATATCAAAGCAGCCATTGGTGAACCCGACCCGCAGGCCCCGGGCCTTCCAACGGGCCACTTCCTCAGCCATGCGCTGCGGGGTGCAGACCTTGGCCTCGGCCGGCGCCTGATGGGCCGCCAGGGTCGCCTCGATCAGCTCGCCGGGGGTGACGACGGCGGTCCCGGCCTTCCCCACCGCCACGCCTGAGGCGAGCATGGCGAAGGCTGCGGCGTCCTCGATGGACGCCTTGGCCGCCAGGGCCAGGCCTAGGGCCGCCAGGGTCGTATCGCCGGCCCCCGAAGCGTCGAAAACCTCTTTCGGCGTACCGGGGAAGTGGCGCACAGGCTGGCCGCGCACGGCCAGTGAAATGCCTTTGGCCGAGCGGGTCACCAGGATCGCTCGCGCCTCACACAGGCTCAGCGCATGGGCGAGCGCGGCAGCGATCTCCTCGTCGGTGGAGGTCGGCATATCGGTGGCGTGGGCCAGTTCGGCCGCATTGGGCTTGATGATGTCCACCTCGCCATAGCGGGCGAAGCTGCGGGCCTTGGAATCGACGATTATCCGCGCGCCGGCCGCCCGACAGGCCGCGATCACGGCCGGCGTCACGACGCCCTTGCCGTAGTCCGACAGCAGGATCAGCCCCACATCGGCGGCCACGTCGCGGATGGTCCGGACCAGCCGCTCCTCGACCTCGCCGTCCGCGGGGGCGGCGACCTCATTGTCCACCCGCAGCAGCTGCTGGCCGCCTGAGACGAACCGCGTTTTCAGCGTGGTCGGCCGGGCCGCGTCGGTGACGACAAAACCCTCGACCCCGGGCTCGGCGGCCACCAGCCGCAACGCCTCATGACCCTCGCCATCGCCTCCCACCAGGCCGACCAGGCAGACATGCCCGCCAAGCGCGGCGACATTGCGCGCCACATTGCCGGCCGCGCCCAGCATGACCAGCTCGCGCTCCCGGGCCAGCACGGGTATGGGCGCCTCAGGCGAGACCCGCGTGACCTCGCCGTAGACAAAGCGGTCGATCATCAGGTCGCCAACGCAGGCGACGCGGACGCCAGGAACGGTGGAGAGCAGGTGCTGCAGGGCGGCCAAGTCCATGGGCGGGTCCTCTAAGCCTGCACGGCGTCGCGCAGGGCCTTGAGCGTCCGCAGGAGCGGTTCGGCCCCCTTGAGCGGCAGGCAGCTCGGGCCATCGCACAGGGCCCGGTCCGGATCGTGGTGAAACTCGAGGAAGACCCCGTCGGCGCCCGCCGCCACGGCGGCCTTGGCGATGATCGGCACGCCTTCGCGCCGCCCGCCGGTGGATGCGCCGTTGGACTTGGGATTGGCGCCGGGCAGTTGAACCGCATGGGTGGCGTCGATGGTCACCGGGGCGCCCAGGGCCTGCATCTCGGCGATGCCCAGCATATCCACCACGAGATTGTTGTAGCCGAAGCTGACCCCGCGCTCGCACAGGATGGTCATGTCGACCTCGACGGCTTCCTTGATCTTGTCGAGGATATTGCGGCAGTCCCAGGGGGCCAGGAACTGCCCCTTCTTTACATGAAGCAGGCCGCCTGCGGCCTTGGTCGCCTGGGCCGTCGCCACAACAAGGTCGGTCTGGCGGCAGAGAAAGGCCGGAATCTGAACCAGGTCGGCGATGGCGGCCACCGGCTCGGCCTGATCGATCTCGTGCAGGTCGGTGCAGATCGGAACGTCGAACTCGTCCTTGATCTGGCGAAGGATCTTCAGACCTTGCTCAAGACCCGGCCCCCGATAGCTGCGGATCGACGACCGGTTGGCCTTGTCGAAGCTCGCCTTGAAGACATAGGGCAGGCCTAGATCGGCGCAGACGGCCTTGAGGTGACGCGCCGCGTCCCGCGCCAACTCCAGGTCCTCCAGCACGTTCAGGCCAGCGATCACCACCAGAGGGTGGCCGGCGCCGATCGACAGGTTCCAACGCTTCAGTTCGAGTGCGGCCATGGGATCGTCCCTGGGGTGAGCGGATCAGGGCCTAAGTGGCGCCCGGCCCGCGGCTTCACAAGCCGGAAATCCCGCGCCAGGGTCGAGCCTGCTGCGTCCGACCCCCAAGTGGGGCCGTACACTCGGCTCCGGGCGAGTGTCGCGCCTGGGGCCAGTCTGTGCTATTTTGCGTTCGACACGAGGGGTAAGCGACGATGACCATCGCCCATAACTCGTCATCCCTGGCCGAGCTCGCCGGGACCCCCGGAGCGCTTCGCCGGGCGCCGGAACTGAGCGGCGCTCCCGCCGCCTTCCGCAGCGCCCTTGGGCTGCTCGCCCGAAACTGGACCGTTGGGACGCTCACCTTCGTCCTGCCCACCGGTCGCGAGCTGGACCTTGTGGGCCCGGAGCCCGGCCCCAGTGGCCGACTGATCATCCGCGACTACGCCTTCATGAACCGCGTGCTGGCGGCCGGGGATATCGGCTTCGCCGAGGGGCACATGGCCCGCCAGTGGGAGACGCCGGACATGGCGGCCCTGCTGTGCGTGTTCAGCCTGAACTTCGACAAGATCGAGCGTCTGGCCCTGGGCGCCCCGCTGATGTGGGTGCTCAACCGGGTGCTGCACCTGTTCCGCGACAACAGCCGGACCGGTGCGAAGAAGAACATCCACGCTCACTACGACCTGGGCAACGCCTTCTATTCCCGGTGGCTTGACCCCACCATGACCTATTCGGCGGCCCGCTACGCCCATAAAGGCCAGCCGCTAGCCGACGCTCAGATCAACAAGTACCGCGCCCTGGCCGAGCACATGCGGCTGGAGCCTAACCATCATGTTCTGGAGATCGGCTGCGGGTGGGGCGGGTTCGCCGCCTACGCCGCCGGTGAGATGGGCGCCCAGGTCACCGCCATCACCATCTCCCAGGAGCAGTACGATTTCGCCGCCCGGCGCATCTTCGAGCTCGGCCTCAACGAGCGCGCCGAAATCAAACTGATCGATTATCGCGACGTGGCCGGGACCTATGACCGGGTCGCCTCCATCGAAATGTTCGAGGCGGTCGGAGAGAAGTACTGGCCGAGCTATTTCGGCAAGATCGCCGAGGTCCTGGCGCCCGGCGGCCGGGCGGGCCTGCAGATCATCACCATCAAGGATGAGTTCTTCGAGCTCTATCGCCGGCGGGCCGACTTCATCCAGCGCTACATCTTTCCAGGCGGAATGCTGATCAGCGAAGCCCGGCTGCGCGCTGAGACCGACGCCGTCGGCCTGGCCTGGGAAGAGATCAGCCGGTTTGGTCAGGACTATGCCGACACCCTGGCCGAATGGATGCGCGAATTCGAAGCCGCCTGGCCGGAGATCGAGGCGCAGGGGTTCGACGACCGATTCCGGCGGCTGTGGCGCTTTTATCTGGGCTATTGCGAAGCCGGCTTCCGCACCGAGCGCACCAATGTGATCCAGCTCGCCCTGTCGAAAACCTAAGCCCGGACCACCCTGCCCCCTGTTCCGGCGCCCGGCAGGGCCCTAAATAGCGGCCCATGACCGTCGCACACAGCGTTCTCGACACCATCGGCGATACGCCGCTCATCCGCCTCAACCGCGCCAGCGAGCTCACCGGGTGTGAGATTCTGGGCAAGGCCGAGTTCATGAATCCCGGCCAGTCGGTGAAGGACCGGGCGGCCCTCTACATCGTCCGCGACGCCGAGGCCAAGGGCCTGCTCCGCCCCGGCGGGCGGATCGTCGAAGGCACGGCGGGCAATACCGGCATCGGCCTGGCCATGGTCGCCAAGGCGCTGGGCTACAAGGCGACCATCGTCATTCCCCGGACCCAGAGCCAGGAAAAAAAGGACGCCATCCGCCTGTTCGGCGCGGAGCTGGTTGAGGTGGACGCCGTTCCCTATTCCAACCCCGACAACTATGTCCGTTATTCCGGGCGCCTGGCCGAAGAGCTGGCCGCCAGCGACCCCAACGGCGCCATCTGGGCCAACCAGTTCGACAATGTGGCCAATCGCCAGGCCCACTCCGAAACCACAGGCCCCGAAATCTGGCGCCAGACCGAGGGCAAGGTGGACGGCTTCATCTGCGCAGTCGGCTCCGGCGGCACCCTGGCCGGCGTCGCCCAGGCCCTGCGGGCCAAGCGGGCCGACGTGAAGATCGGCCTGGCCGACCCCTATGGCGCGGCGCTCTATGCCTACTATACGACCGGCGAGCTGAAGTCGGAGGGCGGCTCCATCAGCGAGGGCATCGGCCAGGGGCGGATCACCGCCAATCTGGAAGGCCTCACCGTCGATCACGCCTACCGGATCTCCGACGAGGAGATGCTGGAGGTGATCTACGACCTCGTGGAGCACGAGGGCATGGTGATGGGCGGCTCCACCGGCGTGAACGTCGCCGGCGCCATTCGACTGGCCCGGGAGCTGGGTCCTGGCCACACCATCGTGACCATCCTCTGCGACCAGGGCGCGCGCTACCAGAGCAAGATCTTCAACCGGGCCTTCCTGACGGAAAAGGGTCTGCCGATCCCGAGCTGGCTTTAGTCATGGAGACAGGTCCCCTCGTCTCCGCCGACTGGCTTGCCCAACGCCTGGGCGAGGCGGACCTGCGGGTGGTCGACGCCACCTGGTACATGCCCGCCGAGAACAGGCCGGGCCTGGCGGAGTTTGAAAAGGGCCACATCCCCGGTGCGGTCTTCTTCGACATCGATCAGATCGCCGACCGGTCCAGCGACCTGCCGCACATGCTTCCGAGCCCCGAGGCATTCGCCGAGGCAGTCTCGCGCCTGGGCCTGAGCCCCTCGCACAGGATCGTCGTCTATGACGGGCACGGCATCTTCTCCGCGCCGCGGGTGTGGTGGACCCTGCGGGTGATGGGCTTTGAGCAGGTTGCGGTTCTCGACGGCGGGCTGAACGCCTGGCGGGCTGCGGGACGCCCCCTGGCGACCGGGACCCCGGCGCCGGCGCCGGTTGAGAGCTCAGTCCGACCTCAGCCTCATCTGGTGCGCGCCCTATCTGACGTGCAGGCGGCGATCGAGGATTCCACCGTCCAGATTCTCGACGCCCGGCCGGCGGCCCGGTTCCGCGGCGAGGCGCCTGAGCCTCGTGCGGGCCTACGCGGCGGCCATATGCCTGGCGCCTGCAATCTGCCCTGGAACGCCCTGGTTGATGCGGACGGCGCCCTTCGCGCGCCCGACGACCTGCGGGCTGCGTTTGCGGTCGCCGGGATCAATCTCGACCGGCCGATCATCGCCACCTGCGGCTCTGGGGTCAGCGCCGCGGTCCTGGCCCTGGCGCTCGCAAGGTTGGGGGTCGATGAGGTCCCAATCTATGACGGATCGTGGAGCGAATGGGGCGGCCGGCCCGACACCCCCGTGGTCACCGGGCCATGAGCGGCGCGATGATCGTCCGGCTCGCCGCACCGGAGGATCTTCCCCGTCTGCCCGAGATCGAGGTCTCCGCCGCCACCCTCTTCCGCGACCAGGGGGTGGAGGTCTTCGCCGGGGAAACCGACGAAACGCCGATTGACTTCACGCCCGCCGAGGTCTGGGCGCCGATCGAGGCCGAAGGGCTGTTGTGGGTCATGGCTGGGCCCGATGGACCAGCCGGCGCCTTCCTGGCGGCGCGGATCGAAGAGGATCGCCTGCACATCCTGGAGTTCGATGTCCATCGCGATCATCAGGGCCAAGGCCTGGGGCGCCGTCTTCTGGCCTTCGCCATCGAAGAGGCGCGGCGACGTGGCCTGGCGGGGCTGAGCCTGACCACCTTCCGCGACGTCCCCTGGAACGCCCCGTTCTACGGCTCGGCAGGGTTTTCGATCGTCGAGGGCGACGCCGCCCGCGGCAGTCTGCAGGCCTATCTTGATCGAGAAGCCGCCCGCGGCCTCGATCCGGCCCGCCGATGCGCCATGGTCCTGCGCTTCTAGCGCACCGGCGGCGCGTAGATCAGACCAGGATCAGGCGCGCTCCAGAGGGCGTTGAGGCCCCGTTCGAGCTTAAGCCCCGAATCGGCGCCCAGATTGCGCCGGAAGATCTCGTTGTAGGCGCCCACCTGGGTGATGGCCTCATAGGCCCAATCGGCCTCAAGCCCCAACATGGCGCCCAGGTCGCCCTCAACCCCCAGCAGGCGGCGGGTGTCGGGGTCGGACGCGGTCTCGCGCGACGCTTCGGCTGTGGTTGAATTCACGCCCAGTTCTTCGGCGACAATCAAGGCGTTGACCGTCCATCTTACGATGTCCGTCCAGGCGGGATCGTCCTGTCGGACCACGGGCCCCAGCGGCTCCTTGGAGATGACGGTCGGCAGGATGACGTGGGAATTGGGATTGCTCATCAGAGAGCGGGCCGAGGCCAGGGCTGACACGTCGGCCGTGAACACATCGCACTGTTCAGCCTCATAGGCGGTCCTCGCCTCGGCCTCGTCGTCAAGGATGACCGGCGTGAACTCCAGGCCCCGGGCGCGGAAATAGTCCGAGAGATTGGCTTCGGTGGCGGTGCCGGCCTGCACGCAGATCCGCGCGCCATTCAGCTCATCGGCGCTGGTCAGGTTGAGCGAGCGCGGGGCCATGAAGCCCTGGCCGTCGTAGTAGGTCACCGCCGCGAAATCGAGGCCAAGGCCGGCGTCCCGCGACAGAGTCCAGGAGGTGTTGCGCGACAGGATGTCCACCGACCCATCCTGGAGCTCGGCGAACCGGTTCTGAGCCGAGACGGCGCGGTAGCGCACCGCATTGGCGTCACCGAGCACGGCGGCCGCCACGGCCCGGCAGATGTCGACGTCAAAGCCCCGCCAGACTCCCCGCACGTCACGGACGGCGAACCCCGCCAGGCCCGCATGGACGCCACACAGCACGTGCCCACGGCGGCGCACGGCCTGCAGGGTCGGGCTGGGCGTGGGCGCGAAGTCACGCACAACCGCAGGTGTCGGGGCCGGCGTCGCTTCAGGTTCCGGAGACTCCGCCTCCCGACCACACCCGGCCAGGACCAGCAACAGGACAGCGGACGCCGCGAGGCGTCGGATCATGGGGCGCTCCTTGATCGGACAGGACGGGAAAGGTCTAGTACAGGGAGTTTCGCCCCTGATGCCTCACGATCGTCAACCCGCATGACCGAAGAAACACGCCTGATCCATTCGGGTCTGGCGCAAACGCCTCTGGCCCGCACGGTCGGCCCGCCGATTCAGCGCGGCTCCACCGTCCTCCTGCCCAACGCCGCGGCTCTGTACGACCACGAGTCGCAGGTGACCTATGGACGCCAGGGCCTGGCCGCTCAGTCGGCGCTGATCGAGGCCCTCGCCGAGCTGGAGCACGCCGCCGGCGTCACCCTCTATCCCTCTGGCCTGGCGGCGCTCACCGGCGCCCTGCTGGCCGTCCTGAAGGCCGGGGACGAGGTGATGGTGGTCGACACCATCTACAAGCCGACCCGGCGGTTCTGCGACACGGTGTTGCGGCGCTTTGGGGTCGGCGTGCGCTACTACCCCGCCAGCCTGGACGCCGAAGCCCTGATGGAGGCCTGCGGGCCAGCCACCCGGCTCATCGTCCTGGAATCGCCCGGTTCGCTGAGTTTTGAGTTCCAGGATACGCCCGCCATCGCCGCAGCGGCCCGGACCCGCGGCATGCTCACCCTGATCGACAACACCTGGGCCGCCGGCCTGCTCTTCAAGCCCCTGGATCACGGGGTCGATATGAGCGTCCAGGCCCTGACCAAGTATGTCGGTGGCCATTCGGACGTCTTCATGGGCTCCGTCGCCGTACGGGAGGACAGCCTCGTCCGCGCCCTCGACGACGGCGTGCTGAATATCGGCTGGGCGGTGTCGCCCGACGACGCCTATCAGATGCTGCGAGGCCTGCGCACGCTCGCCACCCGCATGAGCCGGCATGACGCCTCAGGTCGTCGCATCGCGGCCTGGCTGGCCGGACGAGACGAGGTGGCTCAGGTGCTGCATCCGGCCCTGCCGGACGCCCCTGGCGGCGAAATCTGGCGTCGGGACTACAGCGGCGCCTGCGGCCTGTTCGCCTTCACCCTGGCGCCTGGCCGACCCAAGGCGACGGCGGCCTTCCTCGACGCCCTTGAACTGTTCGGTCTGGGCTTCTCCTGGGGCGGGTTCGAGAGCCTGGCGATCGACTGCGATCCTCAACTGTCAAACCGGCTTTCGCCCGCCGCCTATGGCGGCCCGCTGGTCCGGCTCCATGTGGGCCTGGAAGATCCCGAGGACCTGATGGCCGACCTGGACCGCGGATTCGCCGCCTGGCGCGCCGCCTCCTAGATGCCGGGTCCACCGGACTGGATCGCCGACTTCCTGCGCGAGGAGTCCCTGCCCCCGGACTACCGCCAGACGATCCAGACGGTGGCCGAACCCCTGGCCCAGCGTCTGGCCGCCCTGACGGCTGGCCGTCGCGGCCCGGCGATCGCCGGGGTCTGCGGGGCGCAGGGCTCGGGAAAATCGACCCTGTGCGAGGTTCTGGCCCGCCTGTTGCGCCGTCGCGGCCTGCGCGTCGCGGTCCTGTCGCTGGACGACCTCTATCTGTCCCGCAACGCCCGTGCGGAACTGGCCGCACGCGTCCATCCCCTCTTCGCCACCCGCGGCCCGCCCGGCACCCATGACGTCGCTCAGGGCCTGAAGCTGTTCGAAGACCTGTCCGGAACCCGCGAGGTCGCCCTGCCGCGGTTCGACAAGGCGCTGGACGAGCCGGAGCCGCAGTACCGCTGGCCCAGGATCAAGGGGCCGGTTGACCTGATCCTGTTTGAGGGCTGGTGCGTCGGCGCCATTCCGGAGGCGGAGACGGCGCTGAGCGCGGCGGTCAATCGGCTGGAGGCCGAGCAAGACCCGACCGGCGTCTGGCGGACCTATGCCAATGCGGCGCTGGCTGGACCCTACCAGGCCCTGTTCGCGCAGATCGACCACCTGACCCTGCTGCGGGCGCCCAGCTTCGAGGTGGTCGCAGACTGGCGCTGGGCGCAGGAACAGAAACTTCGGGCGCGGCTCCAGGCCCAGGGGGACGACGCCGGGCGGACCATGGATCAGGGGCAGGTCGCAGCCTTCATCCAGCACTATGAACGGCTTACCCGTCACATCATGGCGACCCTGCCGGCTCGGGCGGATCTGGTGGTCGAGCTTGAGATCGACCGGTCTATGCGGCTGTCGGGTCCGAGGTCTCAGAGCCGCTGAAGTCCGCCGCGACAGCCTCGGCGGCGAAGTAGCGTACGGTGCCGATCAGGGTATTGCGCCGGTCATGAACGATGACCTGGGCGTCGCCGCCGGCTGCTGCGATCAGTTGGGCCAGGCTGCGGGCCTTGGCCTCGGCATGAGCGCCGGACATGAACATCAAGGGGTGGTCGGCTAGACCGCTGGTCACCGACCACCCGCCGTCTACGGGTGTCACCGAGACCACATTGTCCGACGCACCGCCTGCCTTCGAGAGCCATGTCATGTCAGCGCCTCCCGTCCGACCGAGCCCGACCTGGCGAGCTTCGCCGTCAGTCTGACCGGATCAAGGCCACCCCGTCTGTCAGCCAGCCGACACTTCCCAAACGCGTGAAGACTCGATCTGTCGATTTCAGGTTGCGCTGAAGCTGGCGCGCCCTGCAGGACTCGAACCCCGTTATGTGGCCGAATTCTGCTCACAGCTCTCTTTCGATGCTGGCCCCTGCCCTGCGCCGCCCTCACCAGGGCGATCCTATTGTGCGGGGGCGCCCGACGCCCCTAGGCCAAGCACGCCGAGCATCAGTCCACCTCCCGGCGCCCGCCACGGTAAGCCCCTTAGGGGCAGGGCCCTGGCCTTGTGCGAACGAAGCCGAAGAGGTCAGGCCGGGCGAACCACGTACAGCATATAGCCCGTCTCGCGCGCCACCGTACGCCAGTCGGACGCTTCCTTGCGGGCTGCGGCGATGGCGGCCGCCACGGACTCATTCACCCCCGCCGCCTCAAGAGCGTCGCAGCGCGCCTCTATAGGTTCGTAGTATGCAGCCCATGCTGCGTCCGAGAGGGGGCGGGCGGCGAGCACCCGCCAACCGGCGGCGGCGATCTCGTCGCGTGTGGTCAGCTCGGTTTCGATCCCCCCCGGCTCAGCCTCCCAGAAGGCCAGCGCCGCTGTGGACGGCGCATCGGTGAACAGGCAAGGATGGCTGAACGCCACGGCGCCTTGGTCGCTCAACGCGCCGCGCCAGGCATTCAGCGCTCGCGCCACACCTAGGAAATAGACGGCGCCGGCCGACCAGATCAGATCATAGGGCCCGCTGAGGCCCTCCATGCTTGCTGCAAAAATCCGCACAGACGGGTCGCCAGCGAACCTCTTTCTTGCCACGTCGACGAAGTGCGGCACCTTCTCAAATCCATCAATCCGGCCCTCCGGCACAAGCTGACGAAGCGCCGTAAGATCGCCGCCAGGACCGCAGCCGGCGTCGCACACCTGTCCCTGCGGCGAGATTCCAATCAGGCCGCCGACCCAAGCAACGTCCTCAGCCAGCCCCGGCCCCTCCCGGGGCAGGTCGCGATGAACAGCGAAGAAGGCATCCCAGTCCATTCTTGGCTCCACAAGGCCCATCAGGCGGCGGCGTGAGCCCGTCACCGATAGCAGCGGTAATGCTGAGCAAGATAACCTGGACTGGCGCGCCCTGCAGGACTCGAACCTGCAACCGTCCGCTTAGAAGGCGGATGCTCTATCCGGTTGAGCTAAGGGCGCGTGTCGGGTCGGCCCTAGTGGGTCCAGGGGACCTTGCGACCAAAGGCGAAATTGTCAGCGTAGGCCTTGATGATCCGCTTGGCCGGCTTGGGGTCGAAGACCTCGAAGGCGATGCCGTTCTGCTCGGCATAGGCCACGGCCTCTTCCTTGGTCTCGAAGGACAGGCGCAGCTGCGTGCGGGTGTCGTCGGTCTGGGTCCAGCCCATCAGCGCGTCCGGGCGGCGGGCGCTGGCTGGTTCAAACTCCAGGACCCACTCCTTTGACTTTCCACGGCCAGACTGCATGGCGTTCTTGGCGGGGCGAAGGATGCGCGCAAGCATGTGACGGTCCCATTGGCGATCTGGCCGCATCGCCCGGCTTGATGAACCGGACCTTGTGGCCTGAAGCAAAACTCACGGTCGCTTGCGCCTCCCGTACAGGAGGCGCGGCGCCCGACGTCGGCGTCTGGTCGGGGCGGCGTGATTCGAACACGCGACCCTCTGCTCCCAAAGCAGATGCGCTACCAGGCTGCGCTACGCCCCGAGATGGACGCCGACATTGGCCGTCTCATGCCATGCAAGGCTCCGCGCCGCAATGTGACCTGAGGCGATCAATCCCGCCTATGCATCAGTTTGAACACGCCCGAGCCTCGAACCACGTCCCGGCGGCCCACATAGACGCGCCCCTCGACGAAGGCCACCTCGCGGGTCAGCCGGGTGACCTTGGATTCGCCCATCACCCACTCCCCCACCCGGCCCATGTGCAGGAAGTCCACCGAGAGGTGGATGGTGACGCCGGGCCGACGCGCCGCGCGGAACACCGCCGCCCCCATGAGTCCGTCCAGAAAGCTGGTCAGCATGCCGCCATGCACCAGGCCCAAACCGTTGGCGTGGCGCGGCAGGGCGAAAAAGGCCTGTTCGGTGGTCTCGCCCTGAACGGCCCGATGAAAATAGGGACCGTTGTGACCCGAATAGGCGCCGCGCCCTTCG
>Ga0208243_1000616_pt1 | contig 17680 bp, 21 predicted proteins | sample Subbio2Aug_QV12A_FD_184826 | JGI IMG/M metagenome (GOLD analysis project Ga0208243, IMG submission 184826) | Serpentinite rock and fluid subsurface biosphere microbial communities from McLaughlin Reserve, California, USA - CR12Aug_QV12A (SPAdes) | ecosystem: Environmental > Terrestrial > Deep...
TCTTCTCTTATGATTTCCAGTACCACTGCTGCTTTTTCTTCTGGGCTCCAATTTCTTCTTTTTCTATTCATACCTATATCATAACTTATTTTCGAGAATTTGTGTCCAACTCTATGTGTACATTATAATGTATGAGGAATGATTTTGATTACTTTGAGAAAATATTTGATGATATTTACTCGTATATATTGGAAAAAAATTCAAATAAGTTACCTTTTGATAAGGGGCTGATTTGGATATTCTTGCATTACATGTATTGTAATTGTGATATTGGTGAAAAGGAGGAGAATGATGATAGAGCCATATAAGTATATGCAATTGGATGTTTCTGTCATCAATATTGCATATGAAATATTAAACATATTGCTTAATAAGAATAATGAGCAATTTAATGTAATATACTCCCTTGTAAAAGAAAAAGTTGGAAGTGACATAAAGATTAATTTTGATTTAGCTGTTAGTTTTTTATACCTATTAGGTAAGATTGAATATGATGGAATAATGGATAGTTTGGAGTTGATAAATCAATGAAACTGTCAAGAATATACTCAAATGATAAACGATTTAGACCAATAAAATTTAACGAGGGGTTTAATGTAATTGTTGGAAAAATAGTTGATAGAAGTAATCTGGATACTAACTCTCATAATCTAGGAAAATCAACGTTGGTTGAATTAATTGATTTTATGCTACTTAAGGGAATTAATAAAAAACACTTTTTCAAGGAAAAATCCCAATTTAACGAGAGTATATTTTTTTTAGAGATTAAAGTAAGTGAAAGTAAATATATTACTATCAAACGTTCAATAGAATTTTCAAGCAAAGTTAGTTTTAAGTTTCATGATAAGCCTTATCAGGATTTTACTTATGATACATGGTGGGATTATGTAGACCTTCCCATGACATCTAACGATATTCATAGAAATCCTGTGTGGATACTAAATAATTATATTAAATTTAATAGTGTATTACCTTATAGCTACAGAAATTACATTAGTTATTTTTTAAGAAGTCAGTATGATTATGATGAAGTTTTCAAATTATCAAAATATAAAGGTAGTGATGCGTTGTGGAAACCAATGCTTGCATATCTTTTAGGTTACAATGGTGAAATACTAAAAAGAAAATATGATGTTGAACAGCAAATTTACCAAGAAGAAAAGCTTTTAGTAGAAATGGAAAAAGAACTGAAGGTATCTATAAATGACCTTAATCGAATTCACTCATTGTTAGATATAGCGGAAAAGAAACGCGATTTTGTTCGAGATAAAATCGACAGTTTTGACTTCTACTTTCGAGAACGAGAATTGAATAAAGCTCTCATTGAAGATATAGAATCTGAAATTTCAAGACTTAATACCTTAGAGTATAAGCTACAGTATGAGATTAAAGAAATAACTAATGCTCTAGAAAGCCAGAATAACTTCGACTTGAAAAAAATCAACAAGCTATTTCAACAAGTTGGGATTTATTTTCCTGAACAATTATCGAAAAGTTATAAGGAATTAATAGATTTTAATAAAAAGATAACTGATGAAAGAAATAAATACTTATATGAAAATCTAAAAGAGAATAAATCTATATTAAAAGAGACTCTAGAAAAGCTTGATGCTTTGAATGTACAACGGAATGATGTTCTCTCTGTATTGAAGGAAAAGGATTCTTTTGCGAAATTTAAAAAATTCCAATTGGAGCTTGTAGAAATTGAGAATGAGATTAATAATCTACTAAATAAGCTTGATAATTATGAAGCTTTACAGACAATATCAATGAGAATAAATAGCTTAAATGAGGATTTGATATCGATAGTATCTACTCTGAAAGCTCATTTAGAGGAGGGCAATAATCTATTTAGGGATATTCAAGCTACTTTTACTTCTTTAGCAGAAAGAATACTAAACGAAACAGCCGTTTTGTATCATCGTATAAATAATAACAGCAATGTGGATTTTATTGCTGACATAACTAGTAGTGATAAGGGTACTCTTACATCGAAAGCTAATGGATACTCATATAGGAAGATGTTATGTGTTTGTTTTGACTTAGCAATTTTAATAAACTATTCTGGTACTAATTTTTTTAAATTCGTGTACCATGACGGTAGTTTAGAGGCTATGGGTGATACAAAGATAATTACTTATTTTAATACTGTGAAGGATATATGCAAAAAATACGACATTCAATACATATTAACAACCCTAGATGACCATCTACCTACTGATGCAAGTGGAAGAAGATACGCTTTGAGCGAAGAAGAGATAGTAATAACCTTGGATAATAGGTCCGATGATTCAGGAAGATTGTTTGGTTTTAGTTTTTAAACTTTTATTACAAGTACTATTGCAGATTAAACAGGCCCCTACAAAGGGGTCTGTTTTTGCGTGCAAAAAATTATAAGGGGGTAGTGACTATGATGCTAAATAAAGCCAAGGATAGACTCAATAATGCAATTACTAGCTCTGAAAATTTAACCTGTGAGAAAATTCTTAAGCTTAGCATGGAGGCTGATAAATATATTGTCCTGGAGCAGAAGGCTAGGCTGGAGAAGCTTTTGGGTGAAGGTTTTAATAGAAAATAATAAGGAGGGTTTGTGCTATGAAAAAGCTGGAGGACGTTAAGCAATATTTGATTAGCGGGTGCTGCTTGATCTGCACCAGATATAAGGGCAACAAGGGTAAGTGCAATGGAAAGATTAGCTCTAAGGGATGCCTTGGGTTTAACGAAAGATAGACTTTATATATTGAATTATTTGCTGATAACCGTAATTTGTACGGTTTTTTATTTTGCCTTCATACTAGGACAATCGTGACCTTTCATATATTGATAAAAAAAGGGAGGGGATGTAAATGGACAAAAAAATGGAGGGATATAGTGTAGAGCGGATTTTTAGTAGCAAGAACAAAAGCCTTGAAGAGCTGTTTGTGGAATTACTTGAGGAGAAGCTAAATACTGAAGCATACGCTGTTTAGTATTTATTGATAATACTGGCCTGATTAGATATTATTAATTTGGGCAGGTAGTTATCTAGGAAGGAGGAGCAATGTACGGAATAAATAACTACCATACAATGGAGAATAATAAACCTTCTAAAAATATTTGGAGAGCAGCTATATACTGTAGGCTTTCTCGTGAAGATGAAGGAGCAAGTCAATCTGAGTCTATTAAAAACCAAATGGACTTTCTTGAGAGATACGTAAATGAGCAGGGCTGGGAGCTATTTGGAATCTATATTGACGATGGCTATAGTGGCACTAACTTTGATAGACCTGATTTTAATAGACTAATTCAAGACATAAATAATGGAGTCAATCTCATAATAACAAAGGACCTTAGCAGGCTTGGTAGAGATTATATTTCTACAGGTTATTACCTAGAAAAGTTCTTTCCAGAAAAGAGGGTTCGTTATATTGCAGTTATCGATGGAATAGACACGCATATGAAGACTGCAGGTAACGATATAAGCCCATTTAGGTCGGTTATTAATGACTTATATGCCAGGGATATATCGAATAAGGTCAGGAATGCTATGGATACTAAGAAGCGTGCAGGGAAGTTTATAGGGTCTTTTCCTCCCTTTGGGTATAGGAAGGATCCTAACGACAAAAATAAGCTGGTTATTGATGAGGAAACTTCAGCTATTATAGAGCGCATCTTCAATATGTACCTACAGGGCTATGGGCTATCCAAAATTGCTAATGAATTGAATCGGGAGGGAGTTATTACCCCTACTAAATATAAAGAAACTATTTCTAATTATTCTGGTACATCTAAGGTTGATTTGTGGAACCATAATACCATAAGGGTTATTTTGAAGAATCCTACCTATAAGGGTTGCATGAGACAAAACACCCACAATAAGCTTAGTTATAAGTCAAAAAAGCTCATAAGTGTGCCTAAGGAACAATGGATAATCGTTGAGGATACCCATGAAGGTATTATTGATAAAGCCATGTTTGAAGAGGTTCAAAAGAAGATTCAAATAGCTAATAGCAACTATTATAGGGGTAGGGGTAAGGCCCGGCTTTTTTCAGGCTTAATCTTCTGTGGTGACTGTGGCGCTTATATGGCGTACCAATCAAAAAACGGCAAGGGTGCCTTTATGGTCTGCTCCACCTATAAGCGATACACAGCGACTTATTGCAGCCGCCATACTATGCACGAGGACCAGCTGGAGCAGCTAGTTTTGGAGGATCTAAAAAGGATGGCTAAGGCATCCCTAGACTATAAAAAAGTGGCTTCTAAGGTTAGCAAAAAGGAGAGCAGTAACATCATTAACAGGATATCACAGGAGCTTTCAAGACTTGACAAACGGATGACTGAGTTAGATAAAATCAATAAAACACTATACTCTGATAGGGTTAGTGGGGCTATAAGCTTAGAGCAATACCAGGAGCTTAGTGAAGAATTCAATAATGAAAAGTTTACCTTAAAACGTAGGGCCGTCTCCTACAATGAAAAGCTGGTGGAGCTGAAGGCTAATAGTTCTGATAATGATAGTGTTGAGCAGTTGGCTGAAGAACTTCTAAAACTTAATAAGTTGGATAGAAGGATATTGGAAAAAATGATAGAACGTATAGATATATACGAGGATAAGAAGATTACGATACATTATAGCTTTAAGAACCCTTTAGGCTAAGTGTTCCTGTTGGAAAGTTCCCTGGGGTGGCTATGGAATACACGGTACAGATCAACCAGAATCAATTGGTACTGCTGCAAGCCATGGCTGTGTGAGGATGTACAATGAGGATGTAAATGAGCTATATGATATAGTTCCACTTGGAACACCAGTAAAAATTATAGGTGAGGTCTATACAGGAAGAGTATTAAGAGTAGGGGTAGAACCAGGTCCTGATGTGTTTAATGTTAAAACCATACTTACTGAGCTAGGCTATTATCAAGGAGAATTAGATGGAATCTATGATGAAGCCACTAGAGCTGCCGTTATACAATTTCAAAATGACTTTAACATAGTTGCAGACGGTGTGGTGGGTGTTGATACCTATAATGAGCTACAGCTGGCCCGAGATCAATTTTTGGAGGATAGAGAACCGTAGCAAAAACTAATCGAACCCAGTGCTTCTTACTTTAATAAGGGGCCTGGGTTTTTTATATGGACTAAGCTGTAAGAAATTTAAAAACCAATCATATACTGTTCCAAAAGGATAAAATTGGTGGCATTAATTTGTTACTTATTAACAAAGGATTTTAAGTATATCTGTTGAAATTATACTTCTAAATAGTATTGGAAGCTAATATATAATCTTTCGGATTCAACAGAATAGGTTAGTGCCTCCAGTGAAGATATCTCGAAGACTATTGGGGAAATTGCTGAGGGTGCAAATAGTCAAGCTCAGGAAACTAGTAATAGTCTTGAAGCAACTAATAGGCTGGCAGAAAAAATTAGTGTGATGATAGAAAAATTAAAGACAGCCTCTCAGAACAGTAATGCTATGAGGGAGAACAATAGCTTAGGGATTAAAAGGATAAATGAATTAGAAAATAAGTTTGAAGACAATACAAAGTATTGCAGACCAAACAAATCTTCTGGCCTTAAATGCTGCTATTGAGGCTGCAAGAGCTGGAGAACAGGGCAGATGATTTGCGGTAGTGGCTAATGAGATTAAGAATCTGGCGGAGCAGTCAACCAATGCCACGAAGGAGGTGCAAAAAATTATAACAGAGATAACCTCTGTAATTATGGGCACGAATAGCACTATGGAGAATGCCAAGGTTCTCGGAGAAGATGTTAACAACTATCTAAATCAGACTAAGGATGTGTTAAAACAGGTTAGTGATTCTGTTGAAGCCGTTGTTGAACAGATAAAATCAATAGATAAGGAAATCTTTGAGGTAAACACCAGTAAAGACATTGTACTGCAGTCAATACAGAATATAGCTTCAGTAGCACAACAATCTGCAGCATCGACTCAGCAAATAAGTGCCTCGACAGAGGAGCAAACTGCTTCTTTAGAAGAAGTTAGTGCTTCAATTGAGGAAATAAGCAGTAGCATTTGTGAATTGAACCAGTCAGCTAAGGTTTTTAAAATATAAAAAATGTAAAGGGACTTGCATTAAATGCAAGCCTTTTTTCATTTTCATAGGAAAGTTCGTTTTATTCCTATGAGATGGGGGTTGTTAAGGGGGGTGTCCCACCTTATTAAAATAAGGAGGATACAGGGAAGCGTCCTAAGGAACGCATGGGTTCCTTAGGAAAACAAACGTGGCGAAGCCACTTTTGTTCTATAATTTAGGTTTAAAAAAATGGCACACTAATCAAACTACGAAAGTAAAATAATGTAATATTGTTACTTATCTACTGGAGCCTTAATAGCTGCTGCAGAAGCTGAGGGCTTTAATTTTGAGGCTTGAACTAAGAAAACTCCAGCAAGTATAATTCCAGTACAAATAACTACTATTAAGGATATAGGCTCATTTAAAACAATATATCCAAGAAATATTGCAACAAGGGGATTGACATAGGCATAGGTACCGGCTTTAGCTGCAGACCATCTTGATAGTATGTAAATATAACAGCTGTAGGCTAATATAGAACCAAACACTGCTAAATATAAAATTGCCCCGATTCCCTTCAAGCTAAGATTTATTCTTGAGAGCTCCCCTAAAAAAGCTCCGATTAATGTTAAGACAAGGCCTCCAGCCAGCATTTGTATACCAATTTGGGTGACAATTGAACCTTTGGACTTAAACTGCTTGGAATATACAGAGCCTATCGACCAAAACAGTGTAGCTAATATCAAGAGTATTGCTCCCTTTAGGCTAATTGATCCAGCTTCAGAGCTAGAGGTCACCAGCAATACTACTCCAGAAAAACCAAGCAATAGCCCAAGCCAGCCCTTTATAGTTAATCTATTACCACCTGGCAGAGGAAGCTCGATTAATGCCATAAATATAGGCATAGAGGCTAATATGAGGGCTGTAATACCAGAGTGAACCCACTGGCTAGCAAGAACAACTAAGCCATTGCCTCCCACCAACAATAATAGTCCAACTATAGAAAGTCTTTTTACATTTGTTTTATCAGGAAATTCCAAACCCCTCAGTTTTGCGTAGACAAGCATAGCCAAGCCAGCTAATAGAAATCTAAAGCCTGCAAATAGGGCTGGAGGAAAGGCACTGACACCTATTCTTATAGCTAAATATGTAGAGCCCCAAACAATACAAACACATATAAATGCTAAAACATTTTTTCTTTCTTCTTTGTCGTAAATAAAGTCCATGTTATATGCTACCCCCTGAATTATTTAAAAGATATATTTATTATAATCGATTTTTGGATTAAATACATTTTATTTATTGCAGCTTTGCTGCGGATTTATGCTTCATCAAGCTGGTATGCAATTTAGAGCAGAAAAGATAAATAGAAAAAAATTCGCAACAAAAGAAGGAATTTTCTTAATTTTCCATAATATAGATAGTATGGCTGTAAATGTTTTACAACGGCCATACAGAATTAAATATTACGGAAAATTGGGGGGCATGTGTATGGATAATCTTAATTACTGCGCAGATTGTAGACGAATCGCTAGCTTTAATGAAGGATGCAGCTTCTGTCAATCACAAAACATCAAAAATCTTGTGGTAAATGCACCAGTGAACGTCATTGGAACAAAGCTTAAGGGTAGAGTTATGAGGGTAAGAGATGAAATGGTACATATTTTATATATGGACGAAGAGAAAAATAAGGTAATTAAACCCTTCGAGCCTATTAAATTACAAAAGATATTATAAAAATAACTGAATAACCTCGAATCGACTTGTGGATATTTGAGGTTGTTTTTTTAAAGCTGTTAGCTTATCTTAGGTTTAAATAGAAAAGCCTTACAAGGGAGTAATTCCCTATAAGGCTTTTTTAAAGCTTTCTGTATTTTAATTAAAGTTGTATTTGACCTAAAAAAGCCTGTAGTCTTTCATGCTGAGGATTCTCAAAAATCTCATGGGGTGTTCCTGCAGCTGCAACCACACCCTCATTTAAGAATATAATCTTATCAGACACTTCTTTAGCAAATCTCATTTCATGGGTTACAATTATCATGGTCATACCCTCTTTAGCTAATTCCTTCATAACCGATAGAACTTCTCCCACCAGCTCAGGATCCAGTGCAGAGGTAGGTTCGTCAAATAGTATAACCTTAGGTTCCATTGCCAACGCTCTAGCAATGGCAACTCTTTGCTGTTGCCCTCCCGAAAGCATAGCAGGATATTGATTTGCCTTATCAGATAGTCCTACCTTCTCAAGTAGTACCAAGGCCTTTTCTCTGACCTTAATCTTATCCTCTTTTTTAACAGTCAGGGGTCCCTCCATAACATTTTCAAGGGCTGTCATATGTGGGAAAAGATTAAAACGTTGAAATACCATCCCAACCTTCTGTCGTATTTTAATTATCTCCTTGCTTTTATCCTGTACAGGATTTCCATCAATCCAGATTTCACCTTCATTTTTTCTTTCTAAATAGTTAATACATCTTAGTAAAGTACTTTTACCCGAACCGCTAGAGCCTATTATACAGACCACCTCGCCGGCTTCAACCTCCATATCAATTCCCTTCAATACCTCCAAATCACCAAAGTATTTATGGATATTCTTAACCTTTATCATTTTATCACCTCTCATAAATCTTTAATTTAGCCTCAACACGAAGTAATACCTTAGATAAACTATAGGTGATTACTAAATAATAGGCTCCTGCAATAAAGAACATTGGCCAAGGGTTAAAGGTAGCGGCAGTATATTGTCTAGTTAGCATAAGAATTTCTGTAATGGTTATTACACTGGCTAAGGAAGAATCCTTAATGGCTATAATAAACTGATTACCTAAAGCAGGGACAGACCTTTTAAAGGCTTGTGGCAAGGTGACTCGCTTTAATGCCTGCCATCTAGTCATGCCTAGAGCGCTTGCTGCCTCCTTTTGACCATAATCAATTGATTCAATAGCCCCTCTAAATATCTCACTAATATAAGCACCATTATGGAAGGCTAACCCAATAACAGCAGATATAAAGGGAGATAGCTTTATACCAATCTGTGGTAGAGCATTAAATATGAAAAATAGCTGTAATAAAAGAGGAGTACCCCTTACAATTACTATATATAAATCAATGAATTTCATTAATGGTTTTATTTTCGTCATTTTCAACATAGTAGCAAACAAGCCAAATACAGTACCCAGTAAAATAGAAAAAAACGATAGCTTTAAGGTCATATACACACCTGGCATGAACTTAGGCCAATAGGACACGATGGTCTGTAAAAAGAGAACTATCTCATTCATAAGCTTACTTAATAGCTCCAAAACTAATTCCTCCTTCAATGATAAAACAAATGAGTAATATCTCTATTACCCATTCTCCTAAAAAAATCTATCTCATTATTTATTCAATATATTTGTCCCAAACCATTTAATACTTATCTCTGCATAGGTGCCATCCTCTATCATCTCCTGAAGAGCATCATTTACTGCCTTCAACAGAGCTTCATCACCTTTTCTTATAGCTATTCCTATTTCTTCTACATATAAAGGATCACCAACAGGAATTAGCGGCATTTTGAATTTTTCAATACCATGTAAACCTACGAGTAGACCAGTAATTAGTCCATCGGATCTTCCTTGCTGCACTGCTCTCATGTTGTCAATATCACTTTCAAACTGAAGAATGTCCCTAACATTTGGCATATCCTGTAAAAAGCTTTGGAAGGTAGTTCCTGTTACGACACCAACAGAAGCATCCTTAACCTCGGATAAATTATTGACTCCTATATCCTCCCTGCCAAAAAACTGAGCTCCATCATAATAGTAAGGGGTTGAGAAATTAACCTGTTGTAATCTTTCTTTAGTAATAGCCATACTCCCTATAATCATATCAAAGCGTTCGCTGGTTAAACCAGTAAGGATTCCATCCCACAAAACTGTCATAGGCTCAGCTTCAACACCCATTTTTTCAGCAATAGCATTGGCTATATCAATGTCGAAGCCAATTAGTTTACCATCAGTATCTATATAGTTAAATGGTGGATAGGCACCAGTCATTGCAAAGGTTAGCTTTCCATTAGCATTAATATCCTCTAAGGTGTCTCCTGTCTTGTTAACGTCGGACGTAGCACAACCAACTACAAGCACCATCATCAATAACACCAGTAAAATACTTATTTTTTTATTCATCATTACCCTCCATAAAATTTATTTTGGGCTGTTAACAGCATTCCATTCACGTGAAAAACTTGTACCTAATAATTTTACAATATTTCACATATTTAATCAAAGCTGATAAAGGGGCATATCCTATGATTATCTTAGTTGTGCACCTGTATATACAAGTGAACTAAAATATACAAAGCATTACTCCCATATACTCCCAAATACTTTTATATACTCCCAGTAGGTATATACCTAATAGGCTGCAGGTAGCTTGTCTAGGTGATACTTATATCAAAGAGCTGATGAATACAGTAGCTAATCCTAGGAAAAAGAAAAATCCTAAAACATCTGTAACTGTAGTAACGAATACAGCTGAGGCTAGTGCGGGGTCTACCTTTAATTTTTTAAGGGTTACAGGTACAATAAAGCCAGCAGTTGTTGCTGCAATGAGATTTAAAAACATAGCTAAGCCTATAACTAACCCAAATATAGGTTTTCTTTCCCATAGATATCCTAAGGTTGCTACGGTAAGTCCAATAGCTAGACCATTACTTAATCCAACTCCAATTTCTTTAACTAATACTTTTTTAGCATTTTCAAAGGTTAATTCACCTAGAGCAATTCCGCGTACAATAATTGTCAATGTCTGTGAGCCTGCATTGCCACCCATTCCAGCGACGATGGGCATAAAGGTAGCTAGTGTAACTACACGAGATATTGTGGATTCAAATAGACTTACAGTTGCAGCGGCCAAAATAGCGGTAATGAGATTTACAAAGAGCCAGGGTAGCCTGCTTTTTACCGACTCTATAACTGTACCTGCTACCTTTTCACCCTCCTGTATCCCTGCTAAACGATACATGTCCTCTGTATGCTCGTTGCTTAAAACCACCATAATGTCATCTACCGTTACAATTCCAAGCATTATATCCTCATTATCCACTACAGGCATGGTAAGAAAGCCATACTTTTCAAAAATACGTCCAACCTCTTCCTGATCCATATCTACTGGAACGCTGATCACTTTATCATTCATTATGTCTGTAATAACTGTATCAAAGTTACTAACCACAATATCCCTCAAGGAAACAACTCCTTTTAGGGTATCCCTTTCATCTAAAACGTATATATAATAAGCTGTCTCTGCATCTGGAGCTTCCTTCTGAAGATACCCTAGGGTTTCTCCAACAGTCATAGTTTCTTTAATAAAAACAAATTCTGTTGCCATAATACCACCTGCGGTATCAGGGAGGTAGGAAAGCAGCTCTCTTACCTCTTCAGCATCTTCTTTATCCATTTTTACAAAAATATTGTTTTGCTCATCTTCATCTATACTTCCCAATAAGTCAACCAATTCATCTGAAGACATTTCATCTACAATTTCCTTTTGTTTTGAATCTGGAAACATAGATAAAAGCTCATATTTTTCTTCGTTTTCAGCATAATCTATGATTAATGCGATAATACTGTCAGGAAGCTTATTTAATATTTCCAGTTTATTTCCTTCATATTGATGTATTGCATCTAAGATATCTGCAGGGTGAATATCTTCTATATATTCCTTTAATTGTTCCTTGCTATATGTTAGTAAAAGCTGAATTAACTCTAAGTCATAGGGCATGATTTCTCCTCCTTACTTATACTAGGAGAAGACCTTTATAGTGGTATAAAGGATCCTTGCTCCTTCTGGATTATTAATTTGAAAAACATATAACCTTCTATACGGACCCGAATCCATTATACCCCACCCCCATTTAAAAAGACTTAATAGCACAACACTAAAAAGTCTCAATAGTCTTTTTATGTAACAAGTTGGATTTAGTTCTAATACTATTGTACTCATGGCAGTAAGAGAATGCAATCCTATTATATTATTTAAAGGAGAATATTTAGGTGGAAAAATAGAATACCTTCCCTAAAACATATCCTACCTCATTCTGGAGTTAATTATCATAACCTATTTTATAGATTTTATAATTATTAGAAATGTGCAGTTCAATTTAAACTAATTGCTTTAACCGGACACTTGGTTATAATGAATTCTAATCCAGATTTGTGCTCATTATCAAAGCTAGATTCTTTCCATCTAGCTTTTCCTCCTGTCATCTCGAAAAGCTGTGGTAATGCCTTTTCACACAACCCGCATCCAATACAATATTTGTCCGCAATTTGTAATTTAGTTACTTCATTGGTGTTCACCTTTTTAGTAGGGATACTCTCTTTTTTAACAAATAAAGCTACAATATATGACATTACTAAAATTGATACCACTGTTAGGATCCACCTAATAGTCATAAATTTTATTCCTAAAAATTTTGCTTCATTAGCAAGCATAGGTACCTTTATTACAGCCCACGAGCTTAATATAATGACTATATTAGCAACACTAGCACCTTTTTCTAGAAGCATCTTGCTTATTGGAAAAGCAGCGTATATAGGACCTGCGGAAAAGCTACCTAATATAAATGAAAATATAACTCCTTTTATTCCTGATTTTTCTCCAAAGCTATTAATAATAATCTCTTTTGGCACCCATGCTTCTATTATTGAGGTAAGTATAAAAACAACTGGCATAATTTGAAGCATTTCAATTATATAGTACCAACTATTTTTAATAGAGGAATATGCTTTATCAGGCATAAAGAAAGACAAAAAAACATATACAAGGATTACCATTGTTAGTAGCTTATTCTTTTTAAGCATTTCACCTAGCATCATAGAAACACCCCCATAATCAATGCTATAAGTACTGCAAATATAAAACTTAATATATTTCTGCTTATGGTAAACTTAACGCCAAATTCTTGCTTTTCCAAGGGGAATGTAACTACCCCTACCATGGTCAGGGTCGTTAGAAATGCAACTCCAGGTACTATACTTGCTCCTACATTAACTAGAGATCCTACCAATGGAAAAGCTACAAATGCTGGTATTAGTGTAATGCTGCCTATTGTAGCTGAGAGTATAGTGGAAGTAAAAAGGCCGGTGCTTCCTAATATGCCTTTAATGGCTTCAGGTGGAACAAAGGTGAGAATTAAGCCTATCAAAAGTAAAATCCCCAAAATTTGTCCAATCATATTTTTCATCATATTTTTTGACATCTTCATAGACGCCAGAGTCTTTTGCTTATTCTTAATTAGTGAAAACACTAAAGCCCCTGCTGTTATTACCCATAAAAGTATCGTAGATAGATCCATAGTATATCACTCCTTAAAGTTTTTAGGGTTTGGGGATTTAATAACAAAAAACTCCAATACTTCCTCAGCTTGATTGCTCACATTCATTTTAGTGTTAAAAGGAATATTAATAATATCTCCCTTTGCATATTTATGGGTTCCCTGCTCGTTTAACTGTAAGCTCATTACTCCATTAATAATAACCATATACACATTGGAATTAGAATAATGCTCAGGAAGATGAGAGTCTTTAGTAAGGACCATATGATTTAAATGAATATTCTCATCATCTACGATTTTTTCCACCAGCTTATCATTTGTAAGACTGTATAAATATTTTTTTTCTATCATGAATAAACCTCCTATTTGTATTGTTAATTCTATATTATAATAGAGTCTATAGATATACAGTTACCACAGTAACTAATTTATGAAAAAGGTGAATTATATGGAGATAAAAAACTGTCTAAATGTATTAAAGCTTACAGGGTTGTTTAACGGATTTTCTACACTGGAGCTTCTGGAGCTATTTAAAACCAATCCATACATCATTTCACAATACAAAAAAAATAGTATTGTTCATTTTGAGAGCGAAAAATGTACTTCTTGGGGGATTATTCTTAAAGGTGAAGTCATTGTACAAAAGATTGATGAAAAAGGAAATGTATTAACTGTTACAAGTTTTAGAGTAGGAGATAATATAGGCGGTAATCTACTATTTTCAAAGCAACCCTATTATCCCATGAGTATAATAGCAAAAACGGATTCTGAAATATTGCATATCAACAAAGATTTTGTTTTGCTTCTATGCCAAAGCAGTAAAGAGTTTTTATTGCAGTTTTTAACCTGTATTTCAGATAAAACTACTATTTTAACAAATAAGATTAAAGCAATAGCAATGAAATCTATAAGGGATTCTATTATAGAATTTTTAAACTACGAATATTACACACAAAAAAATAAAGTGATAGAAATTCATATGACAAAAAAAGAACTGGCTGAAAGACTGGGAATACAGCGGACTTCTCTTTCAAGAGAACTGAATAAAATGAAGAAGGAGGGGCTAGTTAACTATGATGCCAGTACAATCACTATTTGTGATAATTCTATCATTCGGAAGCTTTAACTGGGGGGATGTGGTTAAAATTAATAGGAAGCATCTTAACAGTATACCTTAATGCAATTAAATGGCGAGGACATTTATATATGCTTTACAATTGTTGTAATCCCTAAATTATAGACATTGTGATATAGGAAAATGTATGCTACTATAATGACATATAACAAAATATGGATAAAGGTTGAGATGACATGAAGGATTATGTAATAGAGCAGTTATGTGAAATTGCCGCTAAATATAAAATAGAGAAGATGGTATTATTCGGATCTCGGGCAAGAGGAGACCATTCACTCCTTAGTGATTATGATATTGCAGTTTTTGAAGGGGGTTTTCACCTACAGATAAAGCATTATTTAGCTTGGATATAGAGGAAATAAGTACTCTTAAGAAGATTGATATAGTTTTTATAGACGAAAACACATCAGAAGAACTTATGAAAAATATAACAATTATTAGAGCAGAAACAAGACTAGAATATTATAATGCTTTAGATAAAGCCCATACAACCAATGACTATGTTGATTTTAGTAAATTAGTTGCACAAGAAGTTGAGAAAAGCTTGGATATGTATTTAAAACTTATATAATGCAATATAATTGCGTAAAGCCCATAGAACAGTTATATGGGCTTTGCCTCAAGATTATTGACCCAGCATTTAACATAAAATAATGCTGGGTCCTTTAGATTAACAAATAAATATAAGGGTATTAATATACGGACATATTCTACAGACCTAACCTTATACAATTGGAAAAAACTGTTTGTTTATGCATATTGTGAATATTCCTAAAATATGCTACGATTACATCATATAAAATCTTTTGCACAAAAAAGGACAGATGACCTTTTTTATGCTATGTGCCATGACATATAATGTATTAGTAGGTAATTTTTCTTATTTATTGAATCTAGACTAGTTTAAGTTTTCTATTGTATTTCAATACAATAGGATTACATAAGATATAAAAAATATGCTTTAAACAAAATATTTTTAAAGGAGAAGATGGATAATGAGTAAAAAGTTAGTTTCATTGGCGCTCGTAGTTATGATGTTGGGTGTTCTAATTACTGGCTGTGCTAAGCCTGCAACAGCTCCTACTGGAGATGCTGTTTTAAAGGTTGGTATGGTAACTGATGCTGGAACAATTGATGACAAGTCATTTAACCAAGGCACTTGGGAAGGTGTTCAAAGGGCTGGTAGTGACTTAAAGCTAGACACTAAGTATTTAAAGCCTGCCGGAACTACAGAGGGAGATTATATGAAGGAAATAGCAAACCTTTATGATGCTGGCTATAAGTTTATCGTTACACCAGGCTTCAAATTTGAAACTGCTATATTCCAGGCTCAAGATAAATATACAGATGCAAAATTCGTTTTAATTGACGGTAACCCTCATGCGGGAGATTGGAATCCAGTAGTTAAGAGTAACACTGTATCTATATTCTTCGCTGAGCATGAGTCAGGCTTCTTAGCTGGTTTAGCTACTGCTCTTCAGTTAAAGGAAGGCGAAGTTGGCTTCATCGGTGGTATGGAAATTCCAGCCGTGCAAAAGTTTAACTGGGGCTTCCAACAAGGTATCCAATATGCAAATGCTAACTATGCTACAAGCATTGTAATGAATAAAGAAAACTTCGTATATCAAGGCTCTTTTGATAATGTTGCTGCTGGTCAGCAATTAGCTGCTAAAATGTACGACAAGGGTGTTGACGCTATCTTCGCTGCAGCAGGTGGTGTAGGTGTTGGTGTTATCAACGAAGCTAAGACCCGTGTTAAAGCTGGGGAAAACGTTTGGGTAGTTGGTGTTGACGTTGACCAATATAGCGAAGGTATATATGAAGGAAATAAATCTATCATCCTAACATCTGCTATGAAGGAAATCGGTGTTGCTGCTTATGACATGATTAAGGCTGAAAAGGAAGGAAAGTTCCCAGGTGGGGAAACTCTTATCTTTGATGCTAAAAACAATGGTGTTGGTATCCCAGCTGTAAATCCTAATCTAGGTGATGATGTTACAAAGACAGTAGGAGAGGTTTTCAAAAAGCTTCAATCTGGAGAAGTTAAGGTTTCTGACGTACAAGGCGAACTTATTAAATAGTAATAACAGAAAAAAGACGGATTTTTCGTCTTTTTTCTTTGAATATCTTTGGGAGGAGGGGTGGCCAATGGAATATGTTGTAGAGATGCTTAATATACGTAAAGAATTTCCTGGCATTGTTGCCAATGATGATGTTACACTAAAATTGAAAAAAGGCGAAATTCATGCTCTGCTGGGTGAAAACGGTGCGGGAAAGTCTACCCTGATGGGGATCCTCTTCGGAATGAATCAGCCAGATAGTGGTGTTATTCGAATACACGGAAAAGAAGTACATATATCAAATCCAAATACTGCCAATGAATTAGGAATTGGGATGGTTCACCAGCACTTTAAGCTAGTTCATAACTTTACCATAACAGAAAATATCATTTTGGGACTGGAGCCAAAGCGTGGTCTGAGTCTAGATATTAAATCAGCTGCCAAACGAATAACAGCACTTTCAGAGCTTTATGGCCTTAATGTAGATCCTGATGCAAAGATAGAGGACGTCTCTGTTGGTATGCAGCAGAGGGTTGAAATCTTAAAAATGCTTTATCGTAATGCTGAAATTCTAATAATGGATGAGCCTACTGCTGTACTTACACCGCAGGAGATAAATGAGCTAGCCAGCATTATGAAGCGTCTGGTGTCTGAGGGTAAGTCAATTATTCTTATTACCCATAAGCTAAAGGAAATTAAAGCTGTTGCAGACCGATGTACTGTTATCAGGAGAGGCAAGCTTATCGGAACAGTAGACGTAGCCGCCACCAGTGAGGGTGAAATGGCGGAAATGATGGTGGGTAGACAGGTCTCCTTTAAGGTTGATAAGGAGGAGCTGCAGGCTGGTGAGGTTATTCTCCAGGTGGAAAGCCTATCTGTAATGAACAGTCGAAGGGTAATGGGTCTAAAAAATGTATCCATAGAGGTAAGGGCTGGGGAAATTCTCGGTGTAGCAGGGGTAGACGGAAATGGACAGACGGAGCTTGTAGAGGCTATTACGGGGCTTAAGCAGGTTGAGTCTGGTAAGGTGCATCTAAAGGGTAAGGATATTACTCAAATGCCTATCAGAGCCCGTATCAGAAATGGTATGGCTCATATTCCAGAGGACCGTCACAAAAGGGGACTGGTTCTGGATTATACTGTTGAAGAAAATAT
>Ga0208243_1000617_pt1 | contig 17670 bp, 16 predicted proteins | sample Subbio2Aug_QV12A_FD_184826 | JGI IMG/M metagenome (GOLD analysis project Ga0208243, IMG submission 184826) | Serpentinite rock and fluid subsurface biosphere microbial communities from McLaughlin Reserve, California, USA - CR12Aug_QV12A (SPAdes) | ecosystem: Environmental > Terrestrial > Deep...
TTCATCCTTATCGGGTGATTTCACCAGATTTTTCCATGGCAGAACTTCAGCAGGAAGCTCACCGAGCCATGCATCCACCCTTGCAGCGAAGGCGGCAACGGGCACATATTCACCGGTTTCAGGATTACAAACATCAACGATTTTCCCTTTTTCGTATTTCAGGAAACCGTCTTTCTGGCTTCCATCGGCAAATTGCCCACCTTTCACTCCTTTTGTAAACATTGCATCCAACATGGGTGAATGCAGGGTTTCGTTACTCATGTAAGGATCCATAACATTCATGATGAACCTTACTACATCCACACCCACATAGTCGATGAGTTGAAAAATGCCCATCGGACGCATCAGATAATCCTGGGTAATGCGGTTAACGGCGTAAATTGCTTCATGCAGCGGCATCTCACTTTTCAGGCGGAGCGCTTCATTTATGCCATACAATGCATCGCGCATAAAGTGGCCGTTGCCGATAAAACCTGCAATATCGTTGGAATGCACCACCACTTTGCGCATATTTTTTGCAAGTTGAAGTGCAAATTCTGTGATTTCCTGACTGTTTTCAGGAATGGTGATCAACTCAACCAGTTTTTGAATGGCTGGCGGATTATAAAAATGGAAACCGAGCACCCGCCCTTCAAGGCCCGCCGATTTATTTAATCCTCCGATGGGCACCGAAGAAGTGTTGGTAAAAAACCAGGGTTTATTCGGGTTGTTTTCGTTGATCTGACGGAAAAGCCTGATTTTGAGATCGGCATTTTCACTTACCGCTTCAAAAATCAGGTTGCTGTCGTAAGCAGCTTCTATTCGTGTGCCCGGTCTGATGAGCGACATTACATCGGCGATGTATGCTTCAATGATATCGCTGTTTTCAATCAGGTCTTTGCGGTTGGCATACAATTTACGCAACAACACGGTCTTTTTTTCAGCAGCTTTCAGCACCTGAGCCCTGATGTAAGCCATCAGCCCCGGCAGCGCTGAAGAAGTAACATCTACGGCATTCACCACAAAGTTTTTGTCTTTGTTTTCAGGTTTTAGCATATGATCGGCTGCTTCAAGTGCTGAAAGCAAAAGAATGCCGCTTCCCATCTTGCCTGCTGCGCCCAACACGGTAATGTTGGTTAATTTATCGGTATAATCCATTTTAAGTTTGTGTTTATCAGAATTTTTAAAGTCTTTAGTCTTTAGAAATTAGAAATTAGAAATTAGAAATTGGCTATTCCCACACCGGTTTTCTTTTCTCCAGAAACGCTTTCATTCCTTCTGCTCCTTCGTTTTCGAAAGGATCACCAAAGTGCTGCTGTTCCAGCATTTCCGCGACTGAATAATTCATTTCTATTCCTTTGCGGGTTACCTGTTTTACCAGCTTAACTGCCATCGGACCTTTGGTTGCGATCAGGTTGGCAAGTCTGCGGGCTTCATCAAGAAGGGCTTCGGGTTCGGTAACTTTCTGAACCAAACGCATCTGAAGGGCAGTGGCGGCATCGATTACTTCTCCGGTTGTAAGCAGATACAATGCATCGGCCAGATTGGTTAAGCGGGGAAGGCGTTGCGTTCCGGCATAACCGGGAATTAGTCCAAGATTTACTTCCGGTTGCCCAAACTTTGCATTTGATGATGCAATCCTGAAATCGCAGGCCATGGCAAGTTCCATACCTCCGCCAAGCGCAAAACCATTGATGGCGGCAATAACGGGAAATGGCAAAGAAGACAAACGGTTAAAAACTGCTTGTCCGGTAGCCGAAAATGCCCTTCCTTCGTCGGGTGACATATTAACCATTTCTGCAATATCGGCGCCGGCCACAAAAGCTTTGCCTTCGCCGGTAATTATCAAAGCGCGTATGGTTTTATCGTCCTGAACGGATGAAATAAAAGAATCCATTTCGCTGAAAAATAATGAATTTAAAGCATTTAGTGCGGGGGGACGGCTGATGGTCAACAACATTACAGGACCCTCTGCCTGGGGTTTCAGAATTGTGTAGTTCATTTAAAATGAAGCTTGGTTTATTGTTTAACTCTTAAACATACCTGAATCCAAATGGTTCAACAAAAAATGGATGGGGCAGCATTTTGGCAGTTGAGCGGGAATTCCGGCGAAACTATCCGGAAGGAGTGTGCAGAAAAGAGGTTTTGAGCTTGCAGCTTGTAGTGCAGGCTTTTACACCTCCATTTTTTTAAGGTAACTGATTGCTTTACAATCGGCTGAATCGCATTTGAAAGCAAACCAGTCGATCAGGCTGAGTGCAAAATTATGGTCGAGTATTTCAACCGGCACAGAAGAAATAAAATGAGTGAGTTTCTGATTGGCTTTTTCGGGGTCAATTGCCGATTTATCATCCTTTCGTGAGATGCGCAGAAAAAGAAGTTCTTTGATTTCTATATCGACCAATCCCGGTTTTGACGAGACGTAAATGTATGCAACACGGGTATTTTTGTATCTTTTGCCACCAAACAAGGATAAGAATTTCAGGAAAGATGATCGGGATATTCTGCGGCTTGAAGAAAAAATATTCAGGTGATTATTCAGGTGTGAATCTTTTGAACGGCCATCAATTTTACCAAAAGCTGAGCGGGTTTCCATGGGCAATTTGTTCACCCTTTCGGTAAGATTATACAACTCTTCGAGAAAAGCATTGAAGCTGACAGCTATTTGCGCATAGTTTTCGGAAACTTCCTGCTTCTTGCGATTGGCCAGATTTGCCTTTTCTGCGGCTTTTCTTTCCGGATTATTTCGTTGTTCTTCTTCGTCGAGCCAGTGAGACATGGGAATATTAATTAAAAGACAAACCTACATGAATTAAAGGGAAATTGCAAATGCTAATGCATATATCATGAAGGATGATTCTGAAATATTTTATTGAAAATGATCATAGAAGGGAATAAAACCGGTAGTTATGCAACCCCTCTGTGCGGCTTGCCAAACCGGAGCAGGACTTATTTCAGTTGATTTTTGTATTCAAAGTCAGGTTCAGTTTCTTTTACGTAAAAAGGAAAGATAATATATCCTGTTCCCCAGGAAATTTGCTTGTAATCAGTCGTTAAGTTTTTACTTTCAAGCAAACCTACTCTAAATTTAGTTGTTCTGAAAATATTAAAGAATACCGCCGGAACAATAAATTTTCGTTGCCGCATTTCAAAGTATCCGTCCTCAATTTTTCCTTTAAGCGTTTTTGATTTTACAATACTGTCATTTTTTAGCAACGTTACGATTAAATGTTTCTCATCAACAACCTTGATATCAACAAAACATAAACTATCCGCACCAACATTATATCCACGAGTATAAAAATTCCAGAATAAATCTCCGCTTTGCTTGTTTAAAATAGTTATAGACTCCCTTGAATATTTTCCGTTAAGAAGCTCAATATTATCCTTTGTCAATTTGATTTGGTTATCAACAAACTGGTCAGATTTTAAGGTCGCACAAGAACTTAAAAAGCAAATGAAAATTACACTATATGTTAAATTTCGCATGTTCATTCAGATTGCTTTCAACGTGTGGGAATATGCTAAGTTTCGTATTTATCATGCTTTGCGGAGGAAATGCTTTTGCCATTATTCCCGTTTGGATTATTGAATTTTAACATTCAATCGCTTATTTATCAATAAATCAAGTACTGTCATCACTCCATTCAGTGCTTTGATTTTCTGTTCATCACTATACGTTGGTGTTTGAACCTCGGAACCTGAATGAGAATACAATTTGCCGCCGAATTCAAAAAAAAACGTAATGCCTTTTGTACTTAAGCGGGGCACCAATTCACTCTTTGAATCTCCACCGGAAAATACATAGGCGAACTTACTTTCGTATTTGTTGTCGGTTAAGGATTTATGGAAAATGAAATAATAATCATCACTTTTAAATTTCTTACCTGATTTAGCGCCCCTGTTTTTTGGTAGCAGAAATTTATCAATACTTTTAAAATTTATGCTCAAAGTATCTTTTGAAGCCAAGCGGGGATTGCGATCTATTTTTTGAGAGATTCCGACAAAAATCAGCGTGTCTGGCTTAATGTCAATCAATCTCAAAGTTCTTTTTGTTTTGTCTTTAAATTGTAAATCATAAAAACAGTTTCTGTATAAGTAAAAACCTGTCGGACTATATTCGGCCATATTGTCTTTTAGCTGTGGCTGATTCTCTTTTTTAAGAATCATCACATTCCAAACACTATCTTGTTGGCCAAGTGCATCAAACGGAATCAGCGTTAGAAAAACAATCAATATCCTGAGAATCATATTCCGGAATTATATCCTTGCATTTACCTTTTCTTTTTCGGCGGCTTGCACAACTTGCAGAAGTCAGACAATTGATCTATTTCTTCCAAAACCTTTTGGTGCAGTTCGCTTAATTTTTCTCTGTTTCTGCCAAGATCAGTAATGGTTCCTGCTATTGTATGCTCTTCAGCGAACTCACGTTGGATTTCATCAAACAGTGGGCGGAAAAAGCTGGCGTCGGAAAAAGCTGCCTTTTCTTCAAAAAGCTTTTTTCTGAACTTTCGTGCATACAATTCGGATAAGTCAAATCCATAACGGGCAAAATTCAGCATATCTGCTGCATAAACGCTGTCTGGTGCAACCAAAGTTGCTGAGTTTCGGTTAAATGAACAATTAACTTTTGAGTTGAAGTTTTTGGTAAACATAAACTCTGCATTGGTCATGTAGAATGAAAAGCCAATGTTTGCTCCGGAATGTATGCTGTAATTATTGCTTTGGCCTATCTGGGTTGCTATTGACTGAAAATCTGAAAGTTGAAGCTGATATCTGCTGTCCCATTCAATAGTGTTCTGACCTTTTACAACACCTGTCAGAATCAAAAATATCAGTAGAAATATTTGTCTCATAAAAACCAGTAATCTGTTGAAACTTGTTTGATAATTAACGTGAAAACATCTGTACATCTCCAACTAAACGCGGGTAAATCTACCACTTTCCATAATTCCTTCCAAATTCATTGGTGAGCACTGCCAAACAACATGGTTCAAATTCCAAAAAAAAATCCGGTCGATTTTGCCAGATTAATTCCTGACATTTTCCGTTATCCAGTTTTCTAATTCTCCCTTCTCATACAGTTTGATTAACTTCTCCATATTCTTATCTTTTTTTACGCCAACACCTTTTTTATAAACATTTATAATACTCTTGTAGCCTTCATAATAGCCTTTCTGTATGTCTTTGCTATAATTATTCTCTAAAGAATACCTGGCCCATCCTGCCATAAAAATCACCAATAAGTCAGGATTTTTTTCTGTATATTTTACAACAAAATCAGCATCTATACTCACGGTTACTGTTGGACTACCAGTAAGCCATGTTATAAAGAAAGAATTAGCTTCTATCCTTTTGTTGTCTTTAATCAGCGGAGAATTCTCCATCCAATTCGCACATGCTATTATATCCTTCTCATACTTTGCATAATCTTCCTTCGAGTCTAAAACATAGTCCTCCGGCACATCAAAATTCTGAGATTTTATCTGGCCAATACTTAAAACAAATAAAATCGCAATAGAGAATACCAATTGTTTTTTCATGATCATTTTATTTGGGTTAATTAATAAGTTGGGAACAACATAAATGAGTTTTCATTGCCATTTATGGCAAATATAGAAAGAAAGTTACAATACACAATATATGGTTTGGATAGGCGGAGAAAACCTTATTAAACTATTTCGCTTTGCGTTGGCATTTATCTCCATTTATTTATTCTTTCTGGCTTTTCAGCAAATTCAGATGAGAGTGAATTTATTCTTGATTTCAACAATATTTTTCTCCCTGGAATCGTCCTGGTATAAATTAATTCACATTTACCAACGAATCTGCTCCACTGATTTTCAAAATACTCTGCAGTCTTTTTGTTTTGACCAATTATTTCAGGCACGGAGTGATAATCTTTTTGAGATATTACTTTTAGTAATAAACTCTTTCTAATAATGAGGTATCGGGGATTATCTATACTTGCAAGAATTTCTTGCAGGGCCTTTATAAATGTCGATTTTTCGAAGGTTGTACCACCATCAAGATGGCAATAAATAGCTCCAAAATTGTCAACCGATGACTTTACAAATAATCCGGAGTATTCGGTTTGAATTGCACCTATCTTTACCAATGATTCAAGCAATGCTTCACCAATTTGTTGAATATCTTTGGATATATCCCGATACTTAATAAATATCCGCAAGGTTACATAGAATTGTCTTCCGAAGAACAGAACACCAACTACTCCAAAAATCATTAAGAACCGGAATAAATCTTCCCGTGAATGAATATTTCGTGCGGACCGGCCAAGACCATCCAGAAATCCCTGTAAAAATCCGAGCAAACCAGAACCAAGCGCTGCCAGAAGATTGGCAATGGTTTTATTGTAATAAAGTGATTTTATTCCTTTATAATCTTTGTCCACCGGGAATGGAACTTTTATTTCCTCAATCAGGGCAACCCCGTTTTTTAGTGCTTCATCCCATTTTCTTTTGAGTACTTCACGTTGTCCTGCAAAATTAATTATGCTGTTATTGTAATTTTCAATGTCAATTTTATTAAAATCGTCAGGTAAATTAAGTCTGCCAATACCATTTTCTATTGAAACCTCTTCATTATTGGATACGCCGACAAATGATTTAAAGCGCCTTTTTAATAATTGCAGGTCATCACCGCCATCAGGTGCAGTTTGGTCGACACATACTAAATGCCAGATATTACCAGTTTTATCGGGATTATTCCTGTCCGAACGAATTGCTCTGCCTCTCATTTGATTTGAGAGAACATACGATCCAACAAAACTTGCCAAAATCAGGGAATTTATTGTCGGGGCATCCCAACCTTCTCCCAATAAAGATTTTGTCCCAACCAGAACCTCAATTTCTCCCTGTTCGAATATATACGTTATTAATTGAACAATGTTATGCTTCAACTTATCATTGGAATTGATAATTATATAATCATTATCGTAGGCTAATTTTGAATAAGAAATGGTCTCTATTCCTATTTTTCCAGCAGCATTCATAAGTGCATTTAATGCTGTTGATGGAATCAAGACCAGGGAACCTGAAAGGATTCCTAATTTCATGTTACTATTATTCGTTCTTCTGAGTTGTTCAAATATTGGAAGAACCCCCATTTTATTCAACTCAAGATTATTTTGATTTTCATTAATCAAATATTCACGGCGGATATAATCTGTAAGAATTACCATCCTCAGGTTTTCCCGCAAGGTACTATACTCAATATCAACAATCTTGTCAATGCTTTGGAGCTTACCCACAGAAGCACTTATAAAACGGTTTACTTTTTGATTGTGTCCGAAACTTATTGTTTTACGCTCAATTAATCCATTTCTTCTCAGCTTATTGGTCAATTTTTCTTTATGCTCTTCAAAAGTTGAAAAGTATTCATTTTCATCAAACAGGTAAAATGAAAGGAGAATTTCAATCCAATCATAAGTTAGTTGTGGCACTTTAAATTTCTTATCGCCGATTATATCTAAATGAGTATCCGAAATTTTTTGACCTGCTGAACTCAGATAAATCAATACAGATGAATAACTTTCAAGATTATTATAAATCCAGTCGAGATTATTTGAAGGAGTCTGGTAGATTGGATGATTTATTAAAGCATTTATTAGTGTCTCATCCTTCTTTATTTCCTCAAAAACATTTTTCGCTTTGTCTCTCTGGTCTTGAATCAGTTTTAGTTCTTCATGGGTTGGTTCTGATAAATATATATAATCCTGATGAGGACATAAATCATTTTCAACAACAAGTTCTGGGACTGATATTTCAGCATCAACCGGGCCATTCAATTCAATATATCTTTGCCATTCAATATAAGAAACATCATAGGGTGGTGTAGCGGTTAACCCGACAATAGTTGGCTCTATAGCGCATTTAATGGAATTCAGAGATTTCCACCATTCATTTTTTAAATGATGTGCTTCGTCTACTACTATAGTTCCAATTCCTTTTGTTTTTAATGCTTTTACAATTTTTTTTGTGTCAATCGTTTTTATAATTTTTCCATTTTCACCATTTCCATATTCTTCCTCCCCTGCAAACAATTCAGAGTCTTCGTTAATAATTGTATTGGTAGCTGCAGCATGTAAACTTTGATAGGTTACAACAGTGAGAAATTCCGGTTTTCTGATATCTCTTGAAATCCACTCGGGTTTTTCATCCGATTGAAGAAAAAGTTCACAAAATCTTTGTATCCATTGGTTTCTTATAGCAATGGTTGGAGCAAATATGAGCGTGGGTTTATTTAAACGGATAGCAACTTCAAGTCCCAGCACAGTTTTGCCTGAACCAGGAGGTGCTATAATGTGCAAATGATTATCATTCAGATGTCCTTCCAGGTCCTGGAGTACTCTTTTCTGATAACTTCTCCATTCGTATCTAAATTTTATGCTTTTCGGAAATTCTTTCATAGCAGTTGAGTCAATTATCTGAGGATTCATCTCAACATCCTCAAATGTAGCTTTATTATGGTTGGATATTACTTTTCGTTTTCCCTTAAGATTTTCTCAATTTCTAAATTGTCAAAAAATATTGTAATCCATCCTTCAAGGCTGAATTTGAAGTTGATTAATTCATCTTCCTTTTCTTCAAAGTCCATTGAGCCAACTAAAAACCTATTGTTAAAGCTCAATTGGAATTCAATATAGTCCGGAATAAAAAGCTGTTGATTCCCCTCTACTTCAAAAACTGACCATTGGATATTAATGTCCTCAATCCTTTGTCTGATAATATTTTTCCAGAAATAATCACTTTTGGTTTCCAGTTTTTGAGGTTCGTTTCCGGTGTAAAGTGTTTCAAATCCGGCGAAAGCAATATTATGAAAATCGTATTTTGAATCCCACCCGAAACAGAAACGTTCATTATTGTCTAACCTGATTTCAATACCTCCGTCAACAACTTGTCTGTCACAATCCTTAATATCATATTGTTGTGTATTAACATTATAGAGATTGACTTCTTCAATTACGTTTCCGATAAGTCTGGATTTCAGCAGATTTTCTATTTGTTCTTTGGTTTCCATATGAAGTTCAATAGTTTAGCAGTTGTCCGGCTCAAGTGTGGTTGTTTCTTAAAATCTCCAGAATAATTCTGTACTAATCAGATTGTTATCAAACTTAGTTAATAATTTTTTATCTGCCTGGTAAGGACAATAGTGATAGTTAATTCCTATGCCAATATAACTCTTTCTAAAGACGGGGGTCATTGCTGACAATCCCAATGAAAGATTAATTGTTTCAATATCATGGTATTTTTTCTCCTCTGAGTTTTTTTTAGCTTCGGATAAGCCAGTGCTCACAGATTCTAATCCAATTCCAAATTTTGGCATCAAAATCAATTTTTTACTTTCATAGATTTTATAGCCAACCAATGCACCAAGGAATAAAGTGGTTTCTGAATTTACATAGTTTGTATCACCCATTGCATAATAATTGAAGTGATCATCATTAATATTAATCCTCATCTTAAAACCGAGTTCCACAACTAATTTATTTCTTAACGGACTGCTGAAAGTGAATCCTATAACAGGAGAATATGAAAACACATCTTGAGAACTGATCGGCTTAAAAAAACCTGTGTACACTGCAATTCCCATCCAATGATTGCTGTAGTCTCTGTATTTATCATTCAAAAACTGCTTTATATAACTATCATTATATTCTGATTTTTTTATCTCAGTATCAAATCCTTCAATGTCACCTGAAAACAAAATACACATCAACTTTTCATCGGGTTTAAGGGAATCTGTTCGTAAAAGATTTATTGCTTCCTCCATTACAAGAGAATCGATTTTGTGACGCAATGGCACATAACCATAGTATGCCTTGTTATCGGAATAAAGGTACCCATAGTTTATTCTTTTGGAATCTATTATTCTGTTTCTTAGCACATACTGAAAGTCATTCTCAAAATATGTCTGAATAGAAGCTAATGAAGGTGCTTTGTCTATGATATTTTTAAGGACAATCAATCTTTGTGTAAATTCTGAAATGCCGCATATCTTTATCCAATCATTTGCGATTATCTCAAATGAATCAAGTTGATTTTCTTTAAAATCATTTGAAAGTTTATTTATGGTTAAAGTGGTCATTCGCGCGCAATCAGGTATTTCTTTTGAAAAATCCTTGCTTTGTCCGAATGATCCGACCCAAAAGAATACCAATATAATTGCTAATCTTACCTGCATATATGTTTGATTTAAAGTAGTTTCATTGTCAGTATCACACCGGGGAAAACCGAAAACTGGTACTCTCATGATATTTCTTTTTAGAATTGGATTTACGTTAAGAAAAACAACAAAACTTCTGAAGGAAATATATTATTCAATACTTAATAATTCAACGGGATCAATGCCAATATCCATGCCTGGTGGGATATTCAATTTATCAAGGACAAATACAATTCTTTCATCATTTTGATTCTGGTCTTTAATGATTCTCCAATATTGAATTCTTGAGTTCACATCAACCAAATCAATGTTCCCTTTGCCAGCTCCGGGATTCCGATAGAAATGGAGCAGAACAAAACTTGAAGTTGAATCAGACAATAATTCAAAGTCTGACCTAACCGGCATATTGTAAGTAAATATCATTGGATAGCTGAAGGTCAGCATTTTAGATAAATCTATTGATGAAATGACAGACGGCTTTATTTGCAGAAAGTTTTTTGATTCAATCTGAACATTCAGATCGACATAGGAGCTATCTGACAAATTGATTTCATTCAACTGAAATACCAAAGTACTGTCAACCAATTCATATTTGAAAGTTGATTTATTGAGCTTCTTTGTTTTCACGTTGCCAGCTTTCATAAAAATTGATTCAATATCAACTTTTTTTATTGAACAACCCGGTGTCAATATGATTTTTGGCAACTTATCGGAAACGCCGTCTGCCCGGTTATAAAATATACGATAGCTGTAATTATAAATAAGGTACATATCCATAAGTTTACGAGGTACATTTATTAGTTCATCACTGCCGGAACTCTTTCCAATTCTTGAATCAATCTCGTAAATAACTTGAATGTCAATATTTTCCTTGTTTGATATATTGCGAAAATCTTCAGCGGTTGTAGTCATCGAAACTGCCTTATGACTTATGGCTTTGTGTCTCATGCTGATAAGTCTGGGTACAGTTGGATTGTATCTGGGGTCCGATACATCGTGAAATTGTCCAAAACAATTAACCACAAAAAAAATCAAAAACACTGACGAGAGTAGAATATTTTTCATTGTAAAATAAATGCTTTAGCAGTTTTAAATTAAAAACGGATTTATAATAATTGCAACAAATGTATAGCAAAATAAATCGAAAAAAAATGATTGAATAAAATGGGATATCGACATGTTTTTATATTGGAGCCTCTGTGACAAAGAATTCTTTGCGTCTTTATTCATTGAGCGTCGTGCATTTACCAAAAGAAAGCAACTTCTTTTCGCCTCTGCCGAATGAAGAACAAACCAGTCAAACTTCAAATATCAATTCATCCGCTAATGAAATTATGAGTAAATTTACCATCCTCTTTTACTGATAGTTACACAAATTAAGAATCAGACTAAAGTTAATTTCATGGCCAAAAAAAAAGTTTCTGTTTTTGTGATCTATGCCGTTCTGATCATAGCTGTTGTCATTGCTGCCATTCAGTTAAGCTTTAGCTTTTACCTCAATAAAAAAATAAAAACCGATTTGCAGAAAGAAGTTGTAAGCCAGAGTCAGGGTGAATATCAGTTGAAGATTGAAAAACTGAGCACCAATATTTTCAACCAGTCTATCTATTTAACTGATTTTCTGTTAGAACCGGTCAGTATCATTGATTCTACAACGCCAAAATATTATGCATCAGCAAGCAAAATAAGCATGATCGATTTTAAACTATTCGCATTTCTGTTAAGAAAGGAATTAATTATTTCCAGCATGGAACTGGAGGATCCTTCGGGAAATATCTTCAGAAACAGCGCAACAGATACCAGCGAATCGAAAGTGAGTAAAAGAAAATTCTCTATTTACAGCCTGATCAGCAAGCACATCAATTCATTACAGATTAAAAATATTAAAATCAGCAATGCAGATATCATGATTTATGATGATTTCGGTGATAGCATTCCATCCATTATCAGCAAAGAAAATGAGTTGAATATTTCAAATCTGCGCATTGACAAATCAGCCGAAGATGCAGGGAGGTTGTTTCTGGCAGATACAGTTAACCTTGCCATTAATAAATTCGCTTACAACACCAACGACGGGCTTTATTCCATTCAGGTAAAACAACTTACAGCATCTTACAGCGACTCAACACTTCGTTTGGACTCCTGTGAGCTTATTCCAAATTATTCGAAATTGAAATTTGCAGGTAAAGCCGGAAAGCAAACTGACCGTATGGATATCTCCGCCGAAAGCCTGACTTTCAGCAGCATGGATGTAAAACTGTTTTTTGAACGAAACTGGTTTATTGCCGGCAGTTTAAACATTGACTCCCTCTTCATTTCTGCTTACCGTGACAAAAACGACCATAGAATACCGGTGGTTTCAAAGTCGGTACAACAGCTTTTAAAAGAAATTCCGTTTTATACTGTCATTGATTCCATAAAAGTTAACGATTCAGAAATTCTCTATGAAGAGATAGCAGAAGGCGCATCCACATCCGGTAAGATATCATTCAACGGGGTGAATGCAACCCTGACCGGATTTACGAGCGACTCAAACCTCTTTTCCAAATACAATGCTTTGCAATTGGACGCCACCTGCAGATTTATGAACAAAGGCAAACTGAGGGCGCATTACAGTTTCCCGTTAAATACTGATAAAACGGTATTTGACTGTTCAGGAGAATTGGCTGATATGCCTTTACAGGAAATCAATTCGATACTTGAGCCAGGCGAGAATATTTCTATAAAGGATGGGTTCATCGAATCCATGAAATTTTCATTTCATGCCAATGAGCACGCTTCAGACGGGGAAATGGAAATGCGTTATCATCACCTGAAAATAGAACTATTGAATAAGAAAGATGGCGAAGCCGGGCTGGTTGAAGATGTCCTTTCATTCCTTGCTAATCAGTTCATTATAAAAGAGGAGAATCCCTCACCTGGTCAACCAGTAAGAATCACCAAAATAAGCTATCCCAGAGACCCCACCCGCTTTATTTTTAACTATTCATGGAAGTCATTGTTAAGTGGCATAAAACCAGCCATAGGGATGCCTGAAAAATCGAGGAAGAGATAAGGGGGAATGAGTGGTAAAATGGCCGGACAGGAATTTTTTACTTTTTTTTCGGATAAGACTTGTTTATTTTATTTTTATGCTTAATTTTGCAGTCCCAATTCGGGGAAGCATTCCTTCTTAGCTCAGTTGGTTAGAGCATCTGACTGTTAATCAGAGGGTCGCTGGTTCAAGTCCAGCAGAGGGAGCCAGAAAATCAGCCACTTACATTAAATTGTGAGTGGCTTTTTTCTTTTTCGACATACAAATTAACATACAAAAGTTAAAAATTGCCTAAATAATCAGCTTTTGCCGTTCCAGCAGAGGATGTAAAAATCTTATGTCACCAAATTGCAAAACAGTGGGTTTATAACCCGATAATTTTTTGTTACATCTACATTCATACAAATCTACCCCACCTCCCACGCTTATTAATCTGCACTTTGTACTTACCTTTGCGCCACCAAACCTGATGCAATGAATGCACTTACCCAATTAAAACAGCACACCCGCGTGGTGGCCGATACCGGTGATTTTGAATCTATGAAAGCTTACCTACCGGTAGATGCAACCACTAACCCATCATTGATTTACGCTTCGGCTAAGGATGAAAAATACCGCCATCTTGCAGCCGCCGCTGCTGCCGAAGCCAAAAAACTCAGCAATGACCCTGCAGTTCAGCTTTCACTTTGTCTCGACAGAGTGGCAGTGAATTTCGGCCTCGAAATATTAAAAATTGTCCCGGGAAGGGTAAGTACCGAAGTTGATGCACGACTTTCGTTCGATACCGAAGCTTCCATTGCCAAAGCACGTGAGTTGATCCGTTTGTATGAAGCCACTGGCATCGATCGAAGCCGGATTCTGATTAAAGTAGCCGCAACCTGGGAAGGCATCAAAGCCGCCGAAGTACTCGAAAAAGAAGGCATTCATTGTAACCTTACCCTGCTTTTTTCAAAAATTCAGGCCATTGCCTGTGCCGAAGCTGGCGTGACGCTGATCTCTCCGTTTGTGGGGCGTATCCTCGACTGGTATAAAAAAGAGCAAAACTTCAGTTCAGCCGATCCCAACGAAGATCCGGGGGTAATTTCGGTCACTGAAATCTTCAATTATTATAAAAAGTTTGGCCACAATACTGAAGTAATGGGCGCCAGTTTCCGCAACAAAGGCGAAATTACCGCACTTACAGGTTGCGATTTACTCACAATAGCTCCTTCGCTGCTGAAAGAACTTGAAGAATCAAATGAAATCCTTGAGCTGAAACTTGACGCGTCAAAAGCAGCAGATATGGATATACTCCGCATCAAAGCCGACGAAAAATACTTCCGGTGGCTGATGAACGAAGATGCCATGGCTACTGAAAAACTATCGGAAGGCATCCGTAAGTTCACCGTTGATCTGCTAAAGCTTGAGGATTTCCTGAAAAAGGAATTTCTCGCATAAAACCGTTTCTGAATGGCCTGATCAACAATCTGATCCTTAAATAATTTCCGGCCTTCACTATATTTTTTACTTTTGCAGGCCCAATGATAAATCCGTATCCTGAAAAGGATTATGATTTTCAACATCGGGAAACCATACAATTACCGCCTGAAACTGAGGGCAGGTCATTTCGCTTAAATCATCTTAAACAAATAAAAATATGAGTTTAGTTATTGTCGGCACCGTAGCTTTTGATGCCATTGAAACCCCTTTCGGGAAAACTGATAAGATACTGGGTGGTGCTGCCACTTTTATCGGACTTGCAGCCGGAAAACTTAATGTTGATGCAAAAATTGTTTCCGTTGTTGGCGGCGATTTTCCTAAGGAATACCTCGACCTTTTAAACCAGAACGGCGTTGATACTTCAGGTATAAAGATTATTCCTGACGGAAAAACCTTTTTCTGGGCTGGTCGTTACCACAACGACATGAATACCCGCGACACCCTGGCTACAGAACTTAACGTGCTTGCTGATTTCAGCCCTGTTGTGCCTGAATCATACAAAGACTGCACATTTCTGATGCTTGGCAACCTCACACCTCAGATTCAGAAAAGTGTGATTGAGCAACTGCCTGTGAAGCCGAAACTAATTGTAATGGATACCATGAACTTTTGGATGAACTCCGCATGGGACGATCTTATTGAGGTGATCGGCATGGTTGATGTGCTCACCATCAACGATGAGGAAGCCCGTCAGCTTTCGGGTGAATATTCTTTGGTGAAAGCTGCACGCAAGATCATTGCCATGGGCCCGAAATATCTGGTCATTAAAAAAGGAGAGCATGGTGCTTTCCTGTTTAACAAAGAAAGTGTATTTTTCGCCCCTGCCCTTCCGCTCGAAGAAGTGTTTGACCCAACCGGTGCAGGAGATACTTTTGCCGGAGGTTTTATCGGTTATCTGGCCAGAACAGGTGATATTTCGTTCGATAATATGAAACGTGCCATTATTTATGGTTCTGCCATGGCTTCGTTTACTGTTGAAAAGTTTGGTACTGAAGGACTTCAGGCACTCAACAACGGCGATCTGAACGACCGCATCAGGCAATTCTCAAGCATGGTACAATTTGACATTGATCTGGATTAAGCTTACAAAAAATAAGTTTGCAGAACCGCGGGCATTTGTCTGCGGTTTTTTTTCAATCCCCACCCGATTGGCGTCAATACCTCATACTTCATCCGGAACAAAATCAGGCAAGCTACCAATGATTCCGCTAAGCGGAATTGAGCCTGACTGCTGTATATTGCCTTAGAGCCACTCACAACTCAGCAGTACATTCAATCCAGTCTTCATTCCATTTAGCTAATTTTACGAATAGGTTTTGTTTTTGTGGGGATTTTTATAACTTTGTCGCCCTTTCAAAAATGGACTATTCATCATAACTAATTAAAAACATGAAGGTTTACAAAACAAATGAGTTAAGGAATATTGCACTCATCGGTGGCGCGAAATCGGGTAAAACGACCCTTTCGGAAGCCATTTTATTTGAAGGCGGCGTAATTACAAGGCGCGGCACCATTGAAGATAAAAATACTGTTTCGGACTATCGTCAGATCGAGCTGGAGCGACAGAATTCTGTTGCATCCACCGTGATGTATGCCGAACATAACGGGCACAAAATAAATTTAATTGATGCTCCCGGTTTTGATGATTTTATTGGTGAAGTTGTAGCAGCTCTTAACGTAGCTGACACAGCATTTATGGTTATAAATGGTCAGAACGGCGTTGAAGTAGGAACTGAAATCAACTTCAGACAGACCAAAGCCAACAATACTCCGCTGGTATTTCTCGTCAATCATCTGGAGAATGAAAAATCAAGTTTTGAAGAAAGTCTGCGTCAGCTTAAATCACAGTTTGGCGGTTCAGTAACTCCGCTTCAATATCCTTACAACGAAGGACAGAGTTTTAATTCTATTATTGATATTCTGCAGCAGAAAATGCTCAAATATCCTGCAGGTGGAGGAAAAGCCGAAGTGCTTGATATTCCTGCCGATCAAAAAGATAAAGCTGCAGAAATGCTTAGCAGTCTGATTGAATCAGCTGCTGAAAATGATGAAACCATCATGGAATCATTCTTCGAAAATGGTACACTTACCCCCGAAGAACTGAAAAAAGGACTCAAGCTTGGCATTATGAACCGTGGAATGTTCCCGGTACTTTGTGTTGCAGCCAAACCAAATTACGGCATTGATGCTTTGCTCAATTTTATAGTGAATTATATTCCTTCACCCGACGAAATGCCTGGCCGCACTACCAAAGAAGGAAAAACACTCACCTGCAAAACTTCTGATTCTCCATCAGCACTGTTCTTCAAAACATCAGTTGAAGAGCATCTGGGCGAAATTTCATTCTTCAAGGTTTACGGAGGCGAGATTACGGAAGCCATGGACATGGTAAATGGCCTGAACTCTTCAAAAGAGCGCATTTCTCAGTTGTTTGCCGTTGCCGGTAAAAAACGCGAAAAGCTCGAGAAAGTAGTAGCCGGTGATATCGCAGCTACCATCAAACTAAAGAACGTCCGCACGAATCACACGCTCAACTCAGCAAAAAATTCAGGCGACATAATTACCCCAATTAGTTTCCCTGCTCCGAAAATAACCATGGCCATAAAAGCCAAAAGTACTTCCGACGATGAGAAACTGGGAACAGCGCTTACCGAATTGCAGAAAGTTGACCCCACCATTACCATTGAGTATTCGAAGGAACTTAAGCAGATTATTATCCGCGGACAGGGTGAACTGCACCTGAACATTGCTAAATGGCATCTCGAGAACATTGAGAAAATTGCCATTGAATATTATCTGCCAAGAATTCCATATCGCGAAACCATTACCAAATCGGCAAAAGCCATGTACCGCCACAAAAAGCAGTCAGGTGGATCAGGTCAGTTTGGTGAAGTGCATATGCTCATTCAGCCTTATACCGAAGATATGGTTCCCCAGAAGGAATTTCCAATCCGCGGAACTGAAGAACACACACTGCCATGGGGCGGTAAACT
>Ga0208243_1000619_pt1 | contig 17633 bp, 13 predicted proteins | sample Subbio2Aug_QV12A_FD_184826 | JGI IMG/M metagenome (GOLD analysis project Ga0208243, IMG submission 184826) | Serpentinite rock and fluid subsurface biosphere microbial communities from McLaughlin Reserve, California, USA - CR12Aug_QV12A (SPAdes) | ecosystem: Environmental > Terrestrial > Deep...
GCCGAGATGCACGACATTGCCGTGCCTGTCGGCCATGACCTGGATTTCGATGTGGCGAGGGTCGACGATCGCCTTCTCGATCAGCACCGTGTCGCTGTCGAAGGCCGTCCGCGCCTCCGAGCGGGCCGAGGCGAGCCGGTCGGAAAACTGCGACGCGTCGGCAACCAGACGCATGCCGCGTCCGCCGCCGCCGGCAGTGGCCTTGATCATGACCGGATAGCCGATCCGCTCGGCCTCCGCGGCGAGCCTCTCGGGCGACTGGTCCTCGCCCTGATAGCCCGGCACGCAGGGCACTCCCGCGGCCTCCATGATGGTCTTTGCGCGGGCCTTGTCGCCCATGGCGCGGATCGCCGCGGCCGAGGGGCCCACGAAGACGATCCCGGCCGCCGAGCAGGCCTCGGCGAAATCGGCATTCTCGGCCAGGAAGCCGTAGCCGGGATGCAGCGCATCGGCCCCCGTGGCTCGGGCCGCGGCGACGATGCGGTCGATCGACAGGTAGGATGCGGTCGGCGCCGCGGGCCCGATGCAGACCGCCTCGTCGGCGGAGCGGAGGTATTCGGCGCCGACGTCCGCCTCGGAATGGATCGCGACGGTCTTCAGGCCCAGCGCGCGGGCGCTGCGCAGGATTCTCGCCGCCACTTCGCCGCGGTTCGCGACCAGGAGCTTCTCGAAGGCGGCGGGAATGGTGGCGGAGTGTCTCTGGGGCATGGGGTCCGGACCTTGGCTGGCTACGGCCGCGCGACGGCGAACTGCATGGCATTCGGGCGGCGGGCGGCCTCGGCCCGGGCGATCTGCATCACCCTGGCCAGGGTCGCCCGGGTGCGGCGCGGATCGATGATGCCGTCGTCCAGCAGCCGGGCGGAGGTGTAGAACGCCCCCATCTGCCGGTCGAAATTGCCGATGATCGCTTCCTTGAGCGCCCCGATCGCCGCGCTGTCGGGCGCCATGCCGCGCTGCCTGGCCCGGGCCTCCTGCACGACCGCCATGGTGCCGGCCGCCTGCTCGCCGCCCATGACGGCCGTGCGCGCGTTCGGCCAGGAGAAGCAGAAGCGCGGGTGGAACCCGCGCCCGCACATGCCGTAGTTGCCGGCCCCGAAGGAGGCGCCGCAATAGACGGTGAACTGCGGTACGGTGGCGTTGGTGACGGCCTGGATCATCTTGGAGCCGTGCTTGATGATTCCCGCCTGCTCGTAGCTGCGGCCCACCATGAAACCGGTGATGTTGTTGAGGTAGAGGATCGGCGTGCCTGCCTGGCAGCAGGCCTGGATGAAATGCGTGGCCTTGGCCGCGCCGGCCGTGTCGATCGGTCCGTTGTTGGTCACGATGCCGATGGGCCAGCCTTCGATCGCGGCCGTGCCGCAGACGGTGGCGCTGCCGTACCGTTGCGAGAACTCGACGAATTCGGAGGCGTCGACGATGCGCGCGACGGCCTCGCGCATGTCGACCGGCTGGCGGTGGTCGCTGGGCATCAGCCCCAGCAGTTCCTCCGGATCGTATGCCGGCGGGAGCGGTTGCCGCGGTGGGGTGCCGCCGTGGTCCGGCCAGTCGATGCCGGCCAGGATCTGGCGTGCCAGGCCGATGGCCTCGCGGTCGTCCTCGGCGAGGTAGTCGCCGAGCCCCGAGATGCCGGTGTGCATCTCGGCGCCGCCGAGTTCCTCCTCGGTGGCGATCTCGCCTGTGGCGGCCTTGAGAAGGGGCGGCCCGGCCAGGAAGGCGCGGGAGCGGCCCCGCACCATGACGATGTAGTCCGACAGTCCTGTCTGGTAGGCGCCGCCGGCGGTCGAGCTGCCGTGGGTCACCGTCACCACCGGCAGGCCGGCGGCCGACAGCCTGGCGAGATTGCGGAACAGGTTGCCGCCGCGCACGAATTCCTCGACGCGGTATTCGAGCAGGTTTGCCCCCGCGCTCTCGACGAGCTGCACCAGCGGCAGCTTGTTCTCGAGCGCCAGCTCCTGCGCGCGCAGCTGCTTGTCGAGCCCCATCGGCTGCAGCGCTCCGGCCGCGATGCCGGACTGCGAGGCACAGATCATGCAGCTCACCCCGGAGACGTAGCCGATGCCCGTGATCACGCCGCCGCCGGGCACGGAGGCGGAAAGGTCGTCGCGGTCCATGCCGTAGCCCGCGATGCCCGACAGTTCCAGGAACGGCCGCCCGGGGTCGAGCAGCAGCGCCACCCGGTCCTGCGGCAGCAGCTGGCCCCGCTTGTCGAAGCGCTCGCGGGCGGCTTCGGAAACGCGGTGCGGCCGCGCGGCCAGCGCCGCATGCTCCGCAAGCAGGCCTTCCATCGCCGCGCGGTTCTCGCGGAAGCCCGGCAGGGACGGAGACAGGTTGCTTTCCAGTCTGGCCATGCGGCCCTCCTTGCTAGTCGGCGTGACGACCCGGCGCGCGGCCGGGCGGCCGTGGCGGGACGGCCGTCGCCCGGGCCAGAGCTATCGCCGCCGCCTCTGTCCGGTCTTGCGTCTTTGCGTCGGCGTGCGGCCCGGGCGAGGCGGCCGCGGCGTCTCGAGACAAGACGCGGAGCCGCGGCCGGGGGATGCTGCGGCGGAGCGGCCGCATGCGGCGGGCGCATGAGGAAGGGAAGGCACGATGCAGGACGACTGGAACGATCGATGCGTTCGGCTGCGGGTCGAACGGGGCGTGGCCGAACTGGTCCTCGACCGGCCGCAGACCGGCAACCGGCTCGACGCGGAGATGGCGCGCACGCTGGCCGAGGCCGCGGACTGGCTGGCGGAGCGGTCCTTCCGTGTCCTGCTGCTGCGGGCAGAGGGCGATCGCTTCTGCGTCGGCGGGGCGATCGACGCCTTTGCCGCGCAACTCGCGAGGGGCGGGTCCCTCGCCGATCTGCTGGGAGAGGGGCTGCCGTTCTTCCATCGCTTCATCCGCTTCGTCGGCGGATTGCGCCAGCCGGTGGTGAGTGCCGTGCAGGGTGCCGTCGGCGGCGGCGGCATCGGGCTCGCCTTGTGTGCGGACCTGGTGCTCGCGTCCGACGACATGAAGCTGCGCGGCGGCTACGCGGCGCTCGGGCTGACGCCCGATCTCGGCACCTCCTGGCAGCTCGCGCGGCTGGCGGGGCCGCGGCGGGCGGCGCAGATCCTGATGACGAACCGCGCCTATGACGCCAGGGAATGCCTGGCGATGGGGCTGGTCTCGGATCTGGTCGCGCCGGCCGAGCTGAGCGCGCGCGCGGGGCAGGCCGCCCGCGCATTGGCCGACGGTCCCGCTGCTGCGCTGGCGCGGATCAAGCGCCTGGTGGTGCAGGCCGGCGAGCATTCCCTCGAGCGGCATCTCGATCTGGAGGAGACGCTCATGCGCGAGGCCGCGGCGGAGCCGGCCGTGGCGGAAGGGGTGCGCGCCTTCATGGAGAGGCGGCCACCGCTCTTCCGGGAGGACTGATCGTGCGGCGCCGGTCGCCGGTGAACGCCCGCTCGCCATCGGCGCGGTGCGAAATCGGGCCGGATCGGGAGGTCTTTGACGATCCGGCCGGGGAACGCCTGGTCCGGCCTTACGCGGTCCGGCCGAGACCGAGGATGGCGCGGGCTTCCTGCGGCGAGGCGACCTCCCGTCCGGCGTCGCGCGCCACGTGCGCCAGCGCTTCGATCAGCGGCCCGTTGGAGGAGACCTTCGCGCCGGTGGCGAGGTAGAAGGTGTCTTCCAGGCCGGTCCTCAGGTGGCCGCCGAGCTCGGCGGTGCGTCGGTGCAGCGGCCAGACGTCGGCGCGGCCGATCGCGGTGACCTGCCAGCGCGCGTCCTCCGGCATGAGGGGAAGAAGGATCGGCAGCAGCGCAGGGTCGGCGGGCATCCCCGAGGCCACGCCCATGACGAAGTTCATCTGCGCAGTGCCCGAGAACAGGCCGGCGGCGCGATACATCGCCACGCAGCGCACGATCCCGGTATCGAAGCATTCGAACTCTGGAATGCCCCCGCTGCCCGTGATGGCGCCGATGAAGTCCGTCACCTTGGCCACCGAATTGTCGAACAGGATCGGCGGCCAGGCCCATTGTCCGTTCGCGCGCAGCTTGAGATAGTTCAGCGAGCCGGCGTTGCACGCAGCCATCTCGGGCCGGGTCCGGCGCAGGCAGTCGAACACCATGCCGTAGCTCGGCCCGGGCGTGCCGGTGGTGTGGTTGATGATCACGCCCGGACATGCCGCCCGGATCGCCTCCTGCACCTCGGCCGACAGGTCGGGATCCCACGACGCCAGATGTCCCTTGCCTTGCCCCTGCTGTCGCAGGTGGATGTGCATGACGGCGGCCCCGGCATCGTAGGCGCGTCGCGCCTCGGCCGCCATCTCGGCGGGCGTGACCGGCACGCTGTGCTCGCGGGGATCGGTGAAGACGCCGTTGAGGGCGCAGGTGATGATCGCTTTCGACATGGTGCTCGTTCCCGTTCCGACGGTCGAAGGCTAGAAGCGGGCATGGCCGGCGTCTTGCGCGGGAACGTCGCCCGCGCGGCGGGCGGAGCCGCAGGCGCCGGGGTCAGCCTGCCTTGAGCCGCTCGAGAGGCCGCCTGTCGCCTCCCGCCGGACGAAGCGCCGCGTCGCCCGAGGGAGTGGCGCCCTTCGACTGGCCGATGACCTGGAGCCGCTGCGACCCTTCAAGGATGGAACGCGGCTTCAGGCCGTAGACGCGCCGGATCGAATGGCTGAAATGGGTCGAATCCGGGTAGCCCAGCTCCAGCGCCAGATGAGCGAGGTTTCCGGCGTTGGCGGCATGCGGCAGGAAGGCCCGCGCCCTGCGCCACATCCGATAGGAGCGGAAGCGCAGGCCGGTCTGCTCCTTGAACAGCCGAAGGAAGCGCGAGGCCGACAGCCGTACCGCCCGCGCGATGTCGTCGACCGTGAGCGCGTCGCCGAGATCGCTGGTCTCGAACAGTGCCAGGGCGTGGCCGATGCGCGGATCGAGATCGCGCGGCGACAGCGCCTGCCCGAGAACCGTCCGGTCGAATGCGTCGGCCGCCATGCCGGCCGGAAAATCGCCCGCCCGCAGCGCGCTCAGCGCGTCCCCGATCCGCCACCAGAGTTCGGTGCCGCGCTCCGGATCCTCGATCCGGGCGCGCAAGGCGTCGAGTTCGGCGTCCGCGACGCTTTCGGGTTCGATCAGGATCACGCTCACCCGGTCCTCGGTGCTCCGCACCATATGCGGCGTGTGCGGCGGCACCGCCGCGATCGGGGCGAAGCGCCGGCTTCCCGATCCGACCGAGAAGCACAGGACGCTGCCCTGCGCGGCATAGATTGTGAATGCGCCGTTCAGGCGTTGCCGGTCCACCCGGCCGATCAGGCCGTGATAGAAGACCCGGTTGCGGCCAAAGAACATGACCTTTTCGTTGGGCTGCTGCACGTGCCACTCCTCCTGCGACCGGCAGCGCCCGGGTCGTCCTCCCGCTCGCATCCAGGTCCTGCGGACCGGGTCGCTGCCAATCCTCCCGACCGCCGGTCCCGATCCGGCAGGCGCCTCCTGCGCCGCACGGGCGGCCGCGCCTACAGGCGAAGGCTGTGCCGCGCCGGGCACGGGTCGGTCGGGACGAGGCTCAGTCTAGATGGATCGGGCGCGAATTCAACGCGTATCCGCTCCGCCGGCGGCGCCCGGCGATCCCGAGCCCCCGGACCGCCGGGCGGCTCGGGAACGGCTCGCTCGTCAGCCTCAGTGCTGCAGGGCGGGCGGAGCGATGAGATCGCTCACCGCCACCCACCTGCCTTTCTCGATCCGCATCACACGGACCTTGTCGTTGCTGATGCGGTGCTCGGGGCTGATGTCGAAGGGCGGGTTGCCCAGTTCGTCGGCCGGCAGATCGACCTCGTTCAGCGCCTGGGCGAAGCTCTCGGCGGTGAGTGCGCTTCCCGTCTTGGCGGCGATCGTGGCGAAGGTCCGCATGGCATAGTAGGAATTCATCGCGAACAGCCCCGGCGCTTCGCCGAACTGCTTCATGTAGCGGCCTACCCAGTCGCGGACGGCCGGGTTGGGATCGTCAGCATAGGGGATCTGCAGGAAGCTGGCCGAATAGGCGCCTTCCATGGCGTCTCCGCCGAGGCCCGGCGCCTGGATCGCATAGCTGGCGATGCCGCTCAGCACGGCCGGGGCAAAGCCGACTTTCCGTGCCTCGACCATCGAGCCGACGAACTCGCGCAGCGTCGAGGCGCTGTAGACGAGATCGCAGCTGGCCGCCTTCAGGCGGGCGATCTGGGAAGAGAAGTCGGTCGCGCCGCGCTTGTAGGAGGTCTGCTCCGCGATTTCCTTGCCCTGGCTCGACAGCAGCGCCGTGACGCCCTGCAGAGCCTCCCGGCCGTAGTCGTCGTCCTGGTAGAAGACACAGATGCGCTGGTACGCCTGCTGCTGCAGGAGCCATTGCAGCGATGACGCCGCGATGTCGAAATGGCTCGGCGTGTGTGCGACCTTGTAGGGGCTCGGCGGGTCGTAGAGGCCCGGCGCGGCGCCTTGCGGCATGAAGTTGAAGACGCCGTTGTCGATGACGACCGGCAGAGCGGCCATGTTGGTCGGGGTGCCGAGGTGGCCGAGGACGGCGAAGACCTGGTCCTGGATCACCAGTTTCTGCGCGGCCAGGACCGCACGCCGCGGGTCGTAGCCATGATCCTCGACCTTCAGTTCGATCTTCCGCCCGTTCACGCCGCCGGCGGCGTTGACCTCCTCGAGCGCCATGGTCATGCCGGCGAGCGACTCCTTGCCGTACTGCGCCGTCGGCCCCGACAGGTCGGTGATCAGACCGACGACGATCCGGTCGTCGGTGACGCCCCCGGCCATGGACTGGCCGACGGCGAACATGCTCAGGATCGCGGCGGCAGCGACGGTTCTGCAGCGGCTGTTCAGACAGTTAGACATCGAACGACTTCCTCCCGTTGATCCATCCGGCCGTCCCGTCGGTTCGTTCGGGGGATCCGGATGTCGGGCACGACAATACGGGCGGGAGGGCGGCTGGCTTGCGTTTTGGCGTCATGTCGACGGCCGCCGCGCCGGCGGCGGCGAGCGCCGGCCCGGAGCGCTTCCTTGCTCAGTCCGGCGGATACATCTCGGCGATCAGCGCGGCGTACTTCGTCTCCACGAGTCCGCGCTTGAGCTTCATCGTGGGCGTGAGTTCGTCGTCCTCCGCGGTCAAAAGGATGCCGAGCAGCCGGAAGTCCTTGATCTGCTCGACCCGCGCGAAGGCCTGGTTCGCGCGGGCGACCTCCGCGGCAATCAGTTCGCGCACTTCCGGGGCTCGGCTGAGCGAAGCGAAGTCGGTGAAGGCCACGTCGCGTTCCAGCGCCCAGTGCTCGACGTTCTGCTGATCGATCATGATCAGGCAGGAGAGATACTTGCGCCGGTCGCCGATCACCATGGCGTCGGAGATGTAGGGGCTGAACTTCAGCTGGTTCTCGATCTCCGCCGGGGTGATGTTCTTTCCGCCGGCGGTGATGATGATGTCCTTGATGCGGCCGGTGATGTGGAGGTAGCCGTCCGCGTCGAACCGGCCGACGTCGCCCGTGGCCAGCCAGCCGTCGCGCATGATCTCGGCGGTCGCCTCCGGTCGGCCGAGATAGCCCATGAACACCTGATCGCCGCGCACCTCGATCTCCCCCTCGGGCGAGATGCGGATGCCGGCATTGGGGAGCGGGATGCCGATCGAGCCCGGCCGGATGCGCCCGGCGGGATTGCAGCTCGCCGCACCGGTGAGCTCGCTCATGCCCCAGAGCTCCTGGATCTCGATGCCGAGCCCCATGAACCAGCGGATCAGGTCCGGCGAGATCGGGGCGGCACCGGTGATGGCCACCTCGACCCGGTCCAGCCCGAGAGCGCGGCGGATGTTGCCGAGCGCCATCCAGCGGGCGAAGGCGAAGGCCAGTCGCAGATGCAGCGGCGGGCGGCGCCAGCGGAGCCGGTGGCCGGCCACGGCCGTCCCCACCGCCATCGCGCGCGCGGCGATCCAGCGCTGGAACGGCGTTGCCTCCTTCAGTGCGATGACGATCGCCGAGTGGAGCTTCTCCCAGATCCGTGGCACGGCCATGAAAACGCCCGGCTCGACCTCGCGCATGTCGTCGAAGATCGTCTCCGGCTCCTCGACGAAGTTCAGCAGCTGGCCGCTGATCATGGCGTAGTACAGACCGAAGACGCGCTCCGAGACATGGCAGAGCGGCAGGAACAGCATCCGCTCCTTGCGATGCGTCGCCGGCAGGAACCCGTGCAGCGTGCGAGCCGCCGACATCAGGTTGAAATGGCTCAGCATCGTGGCCTTCGGCCGCCCGGTGGTGCCGGAGGTGTAGACGAGGATGGCGAGATCCTCGGGGCGGAGGGCGGCGAACCTGGCCTCGAGTTCCGGCCGGAGCGCGGCGCGCTGCGCCCGCCCGAGCGCCACGACCGCGTCGAAGCTCGTCACCAGCGGATCCTCGAAGTCCGCGAGCCCGTCCATGTCGAAGACGATCACCCGCCGGATCGTCCCGAGGTCGTCGCGACGCGCGAGATACTTGTCCAGCTGCTCGTCGTCCTCGACGAACAGGAAGGCGGTCCTGGAATCCGCGCAGAGATAGGCCAGCTGGTCGGCCGAATCCGTCGGATAGACGCCGCTGACGACGCCACCGGCGGACTGTCCCGCGAGGTCGGTCCAGACCCACTCGCGCCGCGAATCGGCGAGGATCGAGATCACCTCGCCGACCTCCAGGCCGAGGGCGATCAGGCCGCAGGCGAGGTCGTCGACGATCGTCTGCGCCTCTGACCAGCCGGTCGGCCGCCAGACGCCCCTGAGCTTCTGGCGCAGCAGCACCTGCCCCGCCCCCCGCTGCACGGCGTGGCGGAACAGGCGCGGGATCGTGTCGACGTGGTCGGGCGGCTGGGGCAGTCTGCTGGCGTTCGGCATGTCAGTCTTTCGGATCGATGTGGCGGCCGCCGGCGCGCCCGCGCGATGCTGCGGAAGGCCCTCGGTTCAACGCCAGTTCTTCTTCTTCTTCCAGCGGCGGGCGCCGCGCACGCCGTCGTCCTTGCGGCCGAGATAGAACTCGGCGATGTCGTCCTTCTCGCGCAGCACCGCGCACTGGCCTTCGAGGACGACCCGGCCATGCTCCATCACGTAGCCGAAGTCGGCGACGTTGAGAGCGAGCTTCGAATTCTGCTCGACGAGCAGGATGGTCGTTCCGTTCTCGCGGTTGATGCGCACGATGATCTCGAAGATCTCCCGCGTCAGGCGGGGGCTCAGCCCGAGGCTCGGCTCGTCGAGAAGGATCATCGCCGGGCGAGCGATCAGGGCGCGGCCGATCGCCAGCATCTGCTGCTGGCCGCCCGAGAGCAGCCCCGCCGCCTGTTTCCTCCGCTCGCGCAGCACCGGGAAGTAGTCGAACACACGCTCCATGTCCCCGGCCACGGCATCGCGGTCGGCGCGGGTGTAGCTGCCCATCAGCAGGTTCTCGTGGATGCTCAGGAGCGGAAACACCTCGCGGCCCTCGGGCACGTGCACGAGGCCGGCGCGAACGATCCGGGCCGGGTCCTGCCCCGTTATGTCGGCGCCCCGGAACGACACCCTTCCGCGGTCGGGCAGGAGCGTTCCCGATATCGCCTTCAGCACCGTGCTCTTGCCCGCGCCGTTCGAACCCAGGATCGTGACGATCGCCTCGCGTGGCACCGTCAGGCTGACGCCGCGCACCGCGCGGACCGGGCCGTAGCTTCCGTCGAGATTGGTCACGCCGAGCAGGATGTCGTCGCCGGTCATGGATGCCTCCGAAGCCCGCTCAGGTCGTCGTCGTTGCCCAGGTAGGCTTCGATCACGTCGGGATGGTTCTGCACCTCCTCCGGCGTGCCGATGGTCAGGACCTCGCCCTGGTTCATCGCCAGGACGCGGTCGGAGACGCGGCTGACGAGGGTCATGTCGTGTTCGACCATGAGGATGGTGATGCCGAGGTGCCGGTTGATGTCCTGGATCCACCATGCAAGGTCCTCCGTCTCCTCGAGATTGAGGCCCGAGGACGGCTCGTCGAGCAGCAGGAGCTGCGGCTTGGAGCAGAGGGCGCGGCCGATCTCGACGATCTTTCGGACGCCGTAGGGCAGGCCGGCCACCCGGCTGTGCCGGTGGCGGGCGAGGTCGAGCAGCTCGATCACGTCCTCGGCGCGCTCGCGCGCGTGCAGTTCGTTGCGGCGGCTGCCGGGGAGGAACAGCAGGTCGCCCAGCAGCCCGGAGGTCCTGTGGACGTGGGCGCCGATCAGCAGGTTGTCGAGGACCGTCGCGTTCTCGAACAGCTCGATGTTCTGGAAGGTCCGCGCGATGCCCAGCCTGGCGATGGCATGAGCGGGCATCGTGGTCAGGCGCTGCCCGGCGAAGCGGATTTCGCCTGCGGTCGCGTCGTAGATGCGGCTGATCAGGTTGAACACGGTGGTCTTGCCGGCGCCGTTCTGCCCGATCAGGGAGAAGACCTCGCCGCGGTCGATCGCGAAGCTGACCTTGTTGACCGCCAGGACGCCGCCGAACCTGACCGTCAGCCCCTCGACCTGGAGCAGCGGCGCCGGGGCTTGGGAATGCATGACGGAGGTCAATGGAGCTGCTCCGATTTCTGGTAGCTCCGCTGCAGGCGCATCATGCCCCGGCGGTAGAGCGGGAAGTGCTCGCCATAGGTGCGCAGCCGCAGCCAGATGCCGTTGAGGCCGGCGGGCTCGAACATGACGACGAGGACGAGGACGGCGCCGTAGACGACCAGCTGCAGGCCGGGCGTCTGGCCGATCGAGGCCGGGAGCGCGTCCTTGGCCAGCGCGATGAGCTGGGGCGCCGAGATCAGGAAGATGGCGCCGAGGAAGGCGCCGCGCACCGATCCGAGGCCGCCGACCACCACCAGGAGCAGCAGGTCCAGCGACTGCGCGAAGCCGAACTGCTCCGGGGAGAGGTAGCTGAGCTGGTGGGCATAGAGCGCGCCGGCGAGGCCGACGATGGCCGCCGAGAGCGCGAAGGCCGTGGTCTTGGTCCGCGCGAGGTTGATGCCCATGCTTTCTGCCGAGATCTCGGAATCCCGCACGGCGAGGAAGGAGCGGCCGGATGCCGTGCGCAGGAGGTTCACGACAGCCAGGGTCACCGTCACGCAGGTCGCCAGCGCCAGCCAGTACAGCGCGCCGTTGCCGGCCAGGCGCCAGCCGAACGCCTCCGGGCTCCCGACGAGAAGGCCGCCATTGCCCCCGGTGACGCTCTCCCACCGCGTCAGCACTTCTTCCACGATGAAACCGAAGGCGAGGGTGGCGATGGCGAGGTAGATGCCCTTCACGCGCAGCGCCGGCAGCCCGACGACCACCCCGACCGCCGCCGAGATCAGCGCCGCTGCGGCCATGGCCGCGGGGAAGGGCCAGCCGTGGTCGGTCAGGATCGCCTGGGTGTAGGCGCCGACGCCGAGAAACGCGGCATGGCCGAGCGACATCAGCCCGGCGAAGCCCGCGAGCACCATCAGGCCGAGGCCCGCGATCGAGTAGATGAGGATGAAGCCGATCTGCGACAGCCAGTAGGGCGACAGGAGCCAGGGTGCCGCCACCAGCGCGGCCAGCAGCAGCGCGTACCAGACCTTCTGGCGGGCGTGCGGCAGCAGGCGCAGGTCGTCCGCATAGCTGGTTTTGAGGAGGTATCTCATACTTTCTTGCCCTGCTTGCGCCCGAAGAAGCCGCGCGGGCGGATCACCAGCATGACGAGGATGACCACGTAGGCCGCGACGTCCTTGAAGCCCTCGGGCAGGTAGAATCCGGCCAGGCTCTCGACCAGCCCGATCGTCAGGCCGCCGACGACCGCCCCGGGCAGGCTGCCGAATCCGCCGATGATCGCCGCCGGGAAGGCCTTGAGGCCGATCAGCCCCATGTTGGCGTGCACGAAGGTGACCGGCGCCAGCAGCAGCCCGGCAATCGCCGCGACCGCGGCCGACAGGGCCCAGACGACGCCGTTCAGCCGCCGGACGGGAATCCCCATGTAATAGGCCGCGATCTGGTTCTGCGACGTCGCCTGCATGGCGATGCCGATCAGCGTGAAGTGGAACAGCGCATAGAGCGCGATCGCCAGCGCCGCGCTGACGAGGATGATGATCCCGTGCTCGGCGCCCAGCATGACGCCGCCGATCTCCCAGACGGTGCCCCGGTAGGGTGCTTCGAGGACGGTGGTGTCGGTGCCGACGCCGGGGATCATGGTCACCACGCCCCGTGCGAGGTAGCCGAGGCCGATGGTCAGCATGACCACGGTGAACTGCGGCCGTCCGAGCACCGGACGGATCGTCAGGCGTTCCACCAGCGCGCCGAGGCCGGCCATCAGCAGCACGGCGCAGAGCGCCGCCCACAGGAACGGCAGGTGGAGCCACTGCATGAGGATGACGCCGCCGATCGCGCCCATCATCATCAGTTCGCCCTGGGCGAAGTTGACGATCTCGGTCGCCTTGTAGATCAGCACGAAGCCGAACGCGATCAGCGCGTAGACGCAGCCGACTGCAAGCCCGGAAAACATGACCTGCACGACGTCCATCGATCCTCCCCTCCCGCTGCGCCGGCCGTTTCCTCCGCAGCAGCCCATTGCAGGCGAGCCTAGGGACCGGCCGTGCGGCGGTCTTGCGTCGAACTGCCGGGCGTCCGGCATGTCCGCACAAGACCCGCTGCGCCGGCTGATCTAGGATCGCTGCGTCCCGACCGGCGACGGTGCCGGCGGAAGGACGCGCTGCGCCGGATCTGTGCCGCAGCCGGAAACGTGCTGGAGGACCTATGGCGCAGAAGTGCTTCGACGGCGGAGTGGACGGACCGGGTCGGATCGCGCGGGTGCTGGTCGGCGACCTGCTGCGGCGCAGCGCGCGGCGCATGCCGGACCGCGTGGCGCTGATCGACGGCGAGCGCCAGGTCACCTACCAGGCGCTGGACAGGGCGGCCAACCGGCTGGCCCATGGACTGATCGCGCGCGGCCTGGAGCCGGGCCAGAGGGTCGCCACCATCTGCGTCAACTCCGTCGAGCTGGCGGTGGCGATCTTCGCCATCGCGCGCGCCGGGCTGATCTGGGTGCCGATCAACCTGATGCTGGATGCGCGGCACGTCCGGTTCACCCTCGATCATGCCGGCGTTGCGCTGGCGCTGGTCGATCCGCAGCTGGCAGGCCACCCCGCCCTGGGCGAGCAGGTGCGGGGGCTTGGCCTGCCGGTCCTGCTGGCGGAACCGGATCTTCCGGCATTCCGCGGGATGCCGGACGACGAGCCGGAAGTGGGGCTGGAAAGCGGCGACATCGCCGCCATCGTCTACACCAGCGGCACGACCTCCATGCCCAAGGGCGCGATGCACTCGCACCTGTCGCTCGTGATGTCGGCCATGTCGAACGCGCTCGAATGGCGGCTCGACCGGTCCGACGGGGTGACGCTGCAGCTCCCGCTCTTCCATTGCGCGGCCCACTGCATCCTGCTCGCCCATCTGATGGTCGGTGCCCGCGCCGTCCTGATGCGTCGCTTCGAGCCGGAGGAGATGCTGCGCAACATCGACCGGCACCGGCTCACTCTGGTGGTCGGCCTGCCGGCCATGTACGAGGCGATGCTCGATCATCCCGCCCGCGGCAGTTACAGCACGGCGAGCCTGCGGCTGGGGCATTACGCCATGGCGCCGATGCCGGAGCCGCTGATGCGGCGCATGGTGGCGGAGTTCTGCCCCTCCTTCACCCTCGTCTCGGGACAGACCGAGATGTATCCGGTGACCACCATGTCGCGTCCGGAACGCCAGATGGAGCGGTTCGGCAACTACTGGGGCGAGGGCACGGTGATCAACGACGTCGCGGTCATGGACGAAGCCGGCAGCCTGCTGCCGCGCGGCGCCGCGGGCGAACTCGTCCATCGGGGACCCAACGTGATGGCCGGCTACTATCGCGACCCCGAAGCCACCGCGGCGTCCCGGCGCCACGGCTGGCACCACACCGGCGACATCGCGCGCATCACCGAGGCCAACGAGGTCCAGTTCCTGGACCGGACCAGGGACATGATCAAGACGGGAGGCGAGAACGTCTCGTCCATCCAGGTTGAGGAGCAGCTCCTCGCCTGCGAGGGCGTCGCCGCCGCCGCCGTGGTGGGGCTGCCGCATCCGCATTGGGGCGAGGCGGTGACGGCCTTCGTCAAGCCGAGGTCCGGCGTCCCGCTCACCGAGGAGACCGTGCTCCAGAAGGTCCGCGACAGGCTCGGCCGCTTCCAGCTGCCGAAGCGGGTCGTCATCGTCGACGACATTCCGATGACCGCCACGGGCAAGCTGCGCAAGGTCGAGCTGCGCGAGGCCTATGCCGGCCTCTACCGCGAGGCCGGCTGAAACGGCGGGCGCCCCCGGGTCAGAGCGTCGCCGCGCCGATGCCCTGCTCGTCCGCGTCCCGGCGCTGGCGCGCCTTGGCGGAGGCAAAGGCCGGTCGCTCCTGCAGCCTGGAGAACCAGTCGAGGGCGCGGGCCGGCAGCTCGTCCTTCAGCCCGAGCGTCAGCGCCAGCATGATCGCGTAGCCGACGGAGATGTCGGCGAGCGTGAAGTCCGGCCCCGTCAGATAGGGACCCGTCTGCGCGAGGCTGGCGTCGAGCAGCCGCAGGCGGGCGAGGAACCAGCGCCGGTAGTCGTCGGCCGCCTGGAGCTGGCGCCGCTCCTCCGGCTCGAGCCGGGTGTAGCGCAGGAAGATCGTCTGCGGGAACGTCAGCGTCGCCTCGCCGTGCACAAGCCAGTTGAGATAGGCGCCGTAGGTCGGGTCTCCGGGCGGCGGAACCAGTCGCCCCTGCGCATGGCGCATCGCGAGGTAATGCATGATCGCCGTCGACTCGGTCATCCGGGTCTCGCCGTCGACCAGCAGCGGCACCGTTCCCAGCGGGTTTTCTCCCAGGTAGTCCTTCTGGAACACCCGCGGCGGAAAGCGCAGCATGCGCAGCCGGTAATCGAGCCCCAGTTCCTCCATCGCCCAGACGACGCGGAAGGAGCGCGAGTCTTCGCAGTGCCAGAGTGTCAGCATGGTGTCACGGTCCCTGTTTTCCGCGATCCTGGCACGAGCCCCGGCACCCGTCTTGCGTCCTGATGCCTCCGACGCGGATCGCAGCTCGACGCAAGACGGGCGCAGGCGGCGCGGGCACAACCCGGGAAAACCGGAGGAAGCCGTCATGTTCTCGAAGGACCTGTTCGCGGGAGCGAAAATCCTGGTTACCGGAGGTGGAACCGGTCTCGGCCGCGAGATGGCGGACATGTTCCTCGGCCTCGGCGCCGAAGTGGCCATATGCGGTCGCCGGCTCGGTGTCTGCGAAGCCACGGCGGAGGAACTGATGCGCCGTCACGGCGGCAAGGTCACCGCGCACGAACTCGACATCGGCAATGCCGAGGCCGTGGACGCCGTGATCGGCAGCCTGTTCGCTGCGGGGCCGCTCACCGGGCTGGTCAACAATGCGGCGGGGAACTTCATCGCGCGTACGGAGGACGTCTCCTCCCGCGGCTTCGATGTGATCGCGCGAACGGTCATGCACGGCAGCTTCTACGTCACCAATGCGGTCGGGCGGCGCTGGATAGCGGCAGGCCTGCCCGGAACCGTGCTGTCGATCACGACGACCTGGGTACGCAATGGCGGTCCCTTCACGGTGCCCTCCGCCATGAGCAAGGCGGCGGTGCATGCGATGACCATGTCGCTGGCGGCCGAGTGGGGACGCCATGGCATCCGCCTGAACGGCATCGCGCCGGGCGAGATACCGACCGAAGGCATGAACAGGCGACTGACGCCCGGCGACGTGCCTGGTGCACGGATGGCGGCGACGAATCCGCTCGGCCGGGCCGGACGCTTCGAGGACATCAGGAACCTCGCGGCGTTCCTGATGTCGCCGGGAGCCTCATGGATCTCGGGCGAGACGGTGGCTCTCGACGGGGCGAACGCGCTGGCGACCGGCGGCAATTTCTACGAACTGCGCCACTGGACGGGTGAAGACTGGGCGAAGGCCCGATCGGCGATCGAGCGTCACAACCGGAAGGACGCCGCGCAGCGCGGCGCGCCGCCTTCGGAGACGGGGCGGGACGCGCTGGCCGCCGGCCCCGCGTGAGGGGGCGCCGCACGGCGCCCGGCCGATCCCGGTCCGATCGGCGCCGGGCCGGCCTCCGTCACCGGCCGCCCCGGAAGTCGGGCGCTCGCTTGGCGCGGAACGCGGCCAGCCCTTCGGCCAGATCCCGGCCCTCGAGATGCAGACGGAAGCGGTCGATCTCGGCGCGCAGGTGGGCCTGACGGTCTGCGTCCGCGGAGGGGCGCGTCAGCGCCTTGACGTGCCGCACCACTTCGGGGCTCGCCGCGCCGATCTCGCGGGCGATCTCGACTGCGCGGCTCATCAGGCGGTCCTGCGGCAGCACCTCGTCCACCAGGCCCCAGGCGGCCAGGGTCGGCGCGTCGACCAGCGCGGCGGTGTAGAACAGCCGCGCGGCGCGGCCCCGGCCGATGCGCTCCGTCAGCCGCACGGTGGCGCCGCCGGCCGGCACGACGCCGTACTTCGCGTGTCCGTCGCCCATCCGCGCGCGGTCGGCGGCGAGGATCATGTCGCAGGCAAGCAGGAGTTCCAGCCCGCCGGCCACGGCCGTGCCGTTCGCCGCGCCGATCACCGGGACCGGCAGGTCCTCGATCATCTGGATGACGGAGAGATTGTAGGCGAGGGTGTCGATCAGCGCCGTGCCGCCGGAGGCGCGCAGCGCCTCGAACTCGATCAGGTCGCCACCGGCGCAGAAAGCGCGGCCGGTCCCGGTCAGGATCACCGCGCGCAGCCCCGGCAGATCCGCGACGGCATGCAGCCGGCGCTCCAGCGACCGCATCATCGCCGCCGAGGCCGCGTTGAGGTTTTCGGGCCGGTTCAGCGTCAGGATGGCGATCCCAGCCTCGAAGGACAGGAGCACGGGCTCGTCCGCTGCTTCGGCGGGCATCGCCCGCACGACATAGGTCTGCGGCAGCGGCGCGAGCGCGGTCTCGAGCGCCGCGACCTGCTCCGGCGCGGCCCCGTTCAGCGCGACGTCGACGCGGATGCGCATCTGCGCGTCCGACGCCACCTCGACCGATGCGACGGCGCCCGGACCGCAGGCGCGCTCCACCTCGAGCCGCACCTTTTCCCGGATCGCCAGGTCGCGCAGCGCAGGCTTGAAGATCTTGCCGACCGCCGTCACCGGCAGCGCGTCGATGGTCAGCACGGTGCGCGGCCGCGCCGGCGGCTCGTGGATGTGCTCGCCCAGATGCCGCTGCAGAGCCTCGAGGTCGATAGCCGTGCCGGGCTGCGGCACCACGAACAGCGCGGGCACCTCGCCGGAATGCTGGTCCGGCATGCCGACCGCGGCGCTGATCTGCACGCCGGGGAAGCGGTTGGCGACGTCCTCGATCGCGGCGGGGTCGATGTTGTGGCCGCCGCGCACGATCAGGTCCTTCTCGCGGCCGGTCAGCACGAGGCGGCCGTCGGCGGTCAGGTAGCCCACGTCCCCCGTCGTCAGCCAGCCGTCGGCGGCGAGCGTGCCGCGGTCATGGGCGGGATCGACATAGCCCGGGAAAACCTGGCGGCCGCGCACCTGCACCAGCCCCGTCTCGTCCGGGTAGCACGTGTCCTGGCCGGCGCCGAGCCGCACCACCTCTACGTCTGCGTCGAAGGCTCGCTCGCGCTGCGCAACCACCTCGCGCTGCGCGATCACCTGCGCGCACATCCGGAGGACGCGCGCGCG
>Ga0208243_1000623_pt1 | contig 17460 bp, 14 predicted proteins | sample Subbio2Aug_QV12A_FD_184826 | JGI IMG/M metagenome (GOLD analysis project Ga0208243, IMG submission 184826) | Serpentinite rock and fluid subsurface biosphere microbial communities from McLaughlin Reserve, California, USA - CR12Aug_QV12A (SPAdes) | ecosystem: Environmental > Terrestrial > Deep...
AGCGCAGGCGTCGCCTGCGGAAAGAGAAACCTTCATTACCGTGGGATTTGATTATTGCAGCGGTTGTGCTGGTGGTGTTCATCGGCATCGCGGTATGGTCATACTTCTTCCCATTAATTACCGCGCAATCCTACGCTGAAGGTAGCCCCCGCGTGCATCGACACATGATTAGTCGCGCCGTGCGTTGGCTAGAAGCAAAGTCGGTTCTTGAAGTCGTGTATAGCTATACTGATGAAAAGAATCAGGTCACGCAGTTCCACGTTAGGGAAGAAGGCTCCAAGATTACGCTTACTGACCCGCGCACAAAAGAAGCTACGGAGTACACCCCTGATACAGTGCCCGACACTTACGTTACTATCGGCGAGAAGTTCACGCAGCTCAGAGAGGCATTGCGTAACCCTGACTTCGTCCCCTCGCATCAAGAGCCGGAGCCCGGTGGTCATCAGATTTTGCGGCTCGCCAAGCAAGTCGGGCAGGATGTAACGGAAGGGTTCCTGCTGTATTTCACTCCTGACCACAACATCGATGCGGTACACTATTTCCGACGTGTCGCCGACAACGTCTATATTCAGCGCTTCTATAGTGGATTTATCACCGGCATTCCTGCGGGGGGGACACAACCATAAAGCGCTCAGCTGTCCCGTGTGAACGGGGCAGCTTTTGCATTGGTGCCCAGTGCCCAGTGCCCAGTAAAGCGGCATCGCAGCGGTGCCGATTGCTCACCGCTCAAAGGCCCTCGCTCCTGGCGGCAGGCGCCTGGCGGCTGGCGCCTGGCGGCCGGCGGCTTGCACAAGCGACAAGCGACTTCATTCATGATATAATTACTGATAATGGCTAAGCATTCCATTAAGGTCTAAGGCGGGTGGATATAGTGGAGCAAATCGATGTCCTAAAGCATCTTACGGATCTCTTCATGCAGATAGGCGCTGTGGCCGTGGCCGAGCCTCTCGCGCGCTCCTCGGCTGACCTTACGAGCAGCCAGCTCTTGGCTTTGCGCTATATCCTCCTGCATCCGGATTGCACATTAACCGCGCTTGCTAAAGGTTTGGCTATCTCCAATCCTGCGACCACAAAGGTCATGGACAGGCTTGAGCGCAAAGGACTGGTTGTGCGCGCGCAAGGGGCGGATCGGCGTCAAACCATTGCGCTGCTCACTTCTGCCGGGCGAGCTGAGGTGCAGAGCTACCTAAAGCTACAGATGGATGCCTTTAGTGAGCTGTTCTCGGCTATGACGCTCCCAGAGCGCGATTCACTGCAAAAGGGGTTGGAAGCGCTCGCGGCAGCGGCCGTGCGGCAGTGGCCAGGATGGCAGCAGCTGTGTTTGCGCTGCGGGACAGGCTGTGCCGAGACGACTTGCCCCTTGTTTCGTTACCGTGGCGCCTGACGCGGGTTAAGCGAGACTCCTGCCCGGCGTAAGCTGTGGTAGAGCGATAGCGCAATGGCCGCGTCCATGGCATGATGCAATAAAGTGCCTACTCCGACTAACACGAACGCCGCGTATGGCGTGAACCCAAAGGGTATGACGACTAGCGCTTCGCCTAGCGCGTGGACGGGAGCCGTAACGGCAAAAACCTGCCACGGCTTTGCGCCGCGCTGATACAGGAGCGCGCCTAGGACGCCAAACACTATGTGAATGGATGCCCGCGCCGCAATCACCGGGGTTAACGTAATGAAGAACCCGATAGTTGACCCAAAACCTACTGCGGCGGCTACGATAGGGCTCACGAACATAGACAGCATAACAGCTACGTGGCTGCCGAGTGTCGCGCTAAAGGGCGGGATCACGATTTGCAGGTAGCCCCGAAAAGCTAGCGGTATAAGCAGAGAGATTGCCGTCAGTAGTGCGCCATAGAGGAGTTCTCGTGTACGGACTTTCAACTTGTATGCAGCCTCCTTTACAAATGTATATACACTTGCTCTTTTGTAGTATACTTGACCTCAAGGTTAAGTGCAACTATCTTGGGCTAGGAGGTATCGCCCATGACTAATGAAGAGAGACGTACAGCCATCTTGCGCGCTCTTTCCGAAAGCCGACGGCCCATCACGGGAGCGCAGCTAAGCGAAACCTTTGGCGTGACGCGGCAGGTGATTGTGTCTGACGTGGCGATTCTACGTGCTCGCAATGCGCGCATTGTCGCGACGACACAAGGCTATATGCTTTTGCCAGATTCACCTGAAGCGACCATACGGCAGACAATCGCCTCGCGCCACGGTGCCCGCACAGAGGATTTGCAGGAGGAGCTATACGCGATTGTGGACAACGGTGGTACCGTGCTTGATGTTACGGTCGAGCATCCTGTGTACGGCGAAATGACAGGCGCGCTGCGGCTTTCGTCGCGCGCGGAAGTGGACATGTTTCTTGCGCAACTAACGTCGGCGCACGCGGAGCCATTACTTGTGCTTACGGGCGGCCTTCACCTGCACACCATCGAGGCGAGAGACGAAAGGGTTATCGAACGCGTGTTGCATGCCCTTGCGGCTAAAGGCTACCTCGCCGACGACAGTCACATGCAGGAAAGCAGCGCCCGAAGTCGAAAGTAAGCATAGACAGAGCTAGGGGGGGACGAAGCATGTCTAATGGAGACGGTAACCTGACAGGCCAACTGGCGATACAAAACGGCAGGCTAGTTGTATGGCCGCCTGCCCAAGGCGAACCTTTCCCTGTACTTGTTCCTCATGCCGGCGTTCAGGTGCTTGTAAACGGGCGGCTTTGCACTGCCGACACCGAAGTCAAGCCGCAGGACGCAGTAACGATAACGCCGCTTGAGGAGACAAAAAAGGGGACCTGCGTGGTCACCATCAGCGGGGACGGATTGACGGCTACAGCGCGAGTTGTGCCGGGAACTAAGATTACGCGGACACTACTGGACTTACCGCCTTCCACGCACTTAGTTTTAGCGGTAGACGAGGCCATGACTCTGCTGCCCGCAGTAAGCATCGAAGAGCTGCGAGCCCTTTTGCGCGCAGAAGGCGTGACGTTTGGCATACAGCTCGGGGTCTTAGTGCGCGCTGCGAATTCGCTCATAGAAAACGACTTCCTGGTTGCGGAGGGAGTGGCCCCGCTGCCGGGGACAGATGCTAGACTAGACGTGTTTTTCGCTGCCGAGGCTCGTGTCGCTTTGGTGGCGGATGAGGATGACAGCGTCGACTTTAGAGAGCGTTTCGAGTTTACCGGTGCGGTTCCCGGGCAAGTTCTAATTAAGAAGACCCCAGCTGTTAATGGTACTCCCGGACGCGGTGTCAGGGGAGAGACTATCCCAGCACCTTTGCCGAAAGAGATTCAGCTAATGGCAGGAGACGGGGTAGTGTGGCAGCAGGCTGCGGAAACCCTTGTCGCCGTCAAGTCCGGTCGACCGGTCGCCACCCCAAGTCGCGGCAGCTACAAAGTGCATATCGTCCCGGATATGGCTGTGCGAGGGAATGTTGACTTGGCGACCGGTAATGTTTCATTCTTGGGCGACGTGTCGGTCAGTGGGGACGTCTGCTCCGGCTTTGCCGTATGGTCAGGGGGGAAGATACGCATCGACGGCGTGGTGGATCACGGGCTAGTACAGGCCTTAAGCTCAGTCTTAGTGCGTGAGAACATAATGTCGTCACAGCTCTTAGTAGGGCCACCGCAATCGTTTGTGAGGCTTGCGACACAGCTCCTTGAGGAGCTTAGTGCGGATTCCAAGCGCCTTACTAGCGCGGTTTCGCAGCTTAAGAAGGTCATCCCAGAGAGCAAACGCCTTTATGCGGCCCAGCTCATCAGCGGCCTCTTAGACCAGCGTGACGAGGGCTTTAGGGCGCGCGTTTCGTTGCTGCAAACAGAGATGGGTAAACTAGATACACGTATTATGCACCTGTTAGGCGAAGAACTCCTGCACACCATCAGCGCTTTTCTCAAAGACACCGAACACGGCTCACGCACAGAGGCGCACATCGCGGAACTAGCGCGGGTTTTTGCCGCATTGAGCGAGAAGATTATGGTGTTTACACCACCAGAGAAAGCGTTTATATCAGCACGTAACGTCGTAGGCTCGACTCTCTCTTGCTCGGGAGATATAGTGATCCAAGGCGGATGTTACAACTCGAAAATCCAAGCGGGAGGACGGGTTGAGGTGCAGGGCGTGTTCCGCGGCGGTGAGCTGCGTGCGGGAGGCGATGTTAAAGTAAAAGAGCTTGGCTCTAAGTCCGGCGTAAGTACCAACGTTTACTGCCCGCCGCTGGCCAAGGTTATTGTGGGCACAGTGTGGGAGAACGCAACCGTAACTATTGGTCTACGCAAACACACCTTTACAAAAGAGCAGCATAAGGTCACGCTGCTTATCGAGGAAGGAAACTTGATGGTTAGGTAAGCAGGCGATGAGCTTTGAGCTGTGAGCTGTGGGAAATCATGAATCGCGAATCATGAATCAGCGAACAGGGGGGTGGCCTTCGGCTGTGAGCCGTGAGCCGTAAGTTGCCCGCCACGACACCACTCTACTGGGCACTGAGCACTGCGCACTAGGCACTTCGCTCTACCAGGAGCCAGGACTCCGCTCAGCGCTCACCCCCCTCTCCCTCAAGCGACAAGGGACAAGCGACATACGACAATCTCCTGGCCTTGCGCAGTACGCGTGCGTCTGCTAGAATAACGATCAAGCAATTGCTTAATCGTTTGTTTTTTTTTGTGGGGAGGTAGCAGTCATGGACGACAACGCACGCACAGATTGGTGCAACAGCGGTCACGCGGAGGCAGATGTTTTGGGGCTACGCGCAAAAATAGTTGAGGTGGCGGGGCTATCTGAGTTGTTTAAGGTGCTTGGCGACGAGACGCGCACGCGCATCTTGTATCTCTTAGCTCACGGCGAGCTCTGCACCTGTGACTTGGCGGGGATTCTTGAAATGAGCCTGCCGGCAGTGTCGCACCACTTGCGTTTGCTGCGCATGGCGCGGCTTGTTAGATACCGCCGCGAGGGGAAGAATGTCCACTATGCCTTAGACGATGACCATGTGTTGCACATTATCCGCGAAGCGCAAGCCCACTTTAGAGAGGAGCGGTAGGCATGGTGGAGAGAAAGACGTGCGACCAGAATTGTGGCGGTTCGGCTAGGTCGCTATCTACGGTAATAGGAGCAGTGGCACTGCTCTTAATCGGAGCGGCGTGGCAATGGCAGACGGCCGAGTCTGCCGTGCTGCCGCACGCACTGCTACTTGTGGCGTATGTTCTCGTGGGCTGGCCGGTGCTTAAGATAGCAGCTCGCAACGTGCTGAAAGGACAAGTCTTTGATGAGAACTTCCTAATGGGGATAGCCTCACTAGGGGCTATTGCCATCGGTGAGACGGCTGAGGCCGCCGCGGTAATGGTGTTTTACGCAGTAGGGGAGTACTTTCAAGATAAGGCAGTCGACAATTCGCGCCGCTCCATTACGGCCTTGCTCAGTATGCGCCCCGAATACGCCAATCTGCTAACGCCAACAGGGCTAGTTCGCACCCCACCGGAGGCTGTTCAAGTCGGCCAACATATTGTCGTCAAACCCGGCGAGCGGGTGCCGCTAGATGGAATGGTCTGCGAAGGGACATCGTCACTTGACACGTCCGCGCTTACAGGCGAATCGTTGCCGCGCTCAGTCAAAGCAGGAGATGTAGCCCTTGCCGGGATGGTCAACACTGAGGGCGTATTTGCGTTAGAAGTGACCAAAATCTACGCCGACTCGGCCGTTGCCCGCATTCTAGCGTTAGTTGAGCAAGCGAGCGAGCGCAAGGCCCCGACAGAGCGGTTCGTCACCACGTTTGCGCGCGTCTACACGCCAGCCGTAGTCGCCGTCGCTGCCTTAGTGGCGGTTGTGCCACCGCTAATCCTGCCTGGCGCTAGTTTCAGCGAGTGGCTGTACCGCGCTTTAGTTATGCTAGTAATCTCCTGCCCCTGTGCCTTAGTAGTTTCCGTGCCGCTAAGCTACTTTGGCGGCATTGGGGCGGCCTCGCGCCAAGGGGTGTTGTTTAAAGGGGCAAACTACTTAGACGCGTTGGCTAAGGCTTCCACGGTCGCCTTCGACAAAACAGGGACGTTAACACATGGGCACTTTTCGGTGCAAAGCGTGTCAGCGCGTAATGGCGTAAGTGAACAAACGCTCCTAACATACGCTGCAAGCTTAGGTGCACACTCTAATCATCCGGTATCGCGTGCGATTTGTGCGGCACACGGCAAGCCCGAGGCTATTTTGCGCGTAAGTGACATGCGCGAAGTTGCAGGTCGAGGGATAGAAGCGACGTTAGATGGCGTCAGGGTGTTGCTAGGTAATGCGCAACTTATGGCCGAGCAAGGCGTTGTCGTCCCGATAGCACAAGGAGAAGAAAACGTCGTCCATTTGGCACTAGGCGGAGAATGGTTGGGTTCCATCGGGGTCGCCGACGTCCTGCGCCATGAAACTCCTGGTGTTATCACGAGCCTACGCAGGCTTGGCATCAACAAGCTATGGATGCTTTCCGGCGACAGAAGAGATATCGCCGCAAAGACGGCACGCGAGTTAACGCTTGACGGCTATGCAGCCGAACTTCTGCCCCAAGACAAAGTGGCCGCCGTGGACACCCTGCGCGAGGCAGAGGCACACAGCGGCGGCAAATTAGTTTTTGTCGGGGACGGCATTAACGATGCCCCGGTACTGGCACGGGCTGACATAGGGGTGGCGATGGGGGCACTAGGCAGCGACGCGGCTATCGAAGCAGCAGACGTCGTAATTATGCCAAACTCCCTCGCTAAGCTCACCGCCGCGGTTAGAATTGCGCGCTTCACCCGTCGCATAGTTCACCAAAACATCGCTTTGTCCCTTGGCTTTAAAGTCGGGTTTATGGCACTTGGGGCCGCGGGGATAGCTACAATTTGGGGAGCCGTGTTTGCCGATGTCGGCGTCGCACTCTTAGCGGTGCTCAACGCCACCCGCGCCCTGCGCTACACCGGAGAATAAAAACAAAAGGGACGGTTCTTCTTGTTTTCTACAGCGCAAACAACCCATACAGTGGGACAGACTTAATGCCATTCTCAAACCCAAAATTCCGCGTTGATGTGCGTACCGCCATCTGTGGTTTGTATCTCTCCATGTACACGGCGAGGCTTTTGGAGCGGGTGTTTTCTGCCGCCTTAACTTCCACGGGGACTAGTGTGCCGTCTACAACAATCAGAAAGTCTACTTCGGCAGAGCTCTTGGATTCCCAATAGTGCAGGTCATGCCCCTTCATGGTCAGCGCTCCCGCCACGTAGTTCTCCGTAAGAGCACCGCGGAACTGATGCAGATGAGAACCTGCCAAAGCCTGAAGAGTAATGCCTGCCTGAGCTGACAACAGCCCCACATCGCTCATGTAAAGCTTGAAACTTGAAAGATCCTGGTAGGCCACAGGCGGCATGTACCCGTGTTCACATTTTGCGCACTGCAGCACCACTCCGGACGCGATCAGCCAATCGATGGACTCGCCATACAGAGATGCACGACCACCACTGCGAATCAACTTGTACTGAAACTTGGTGTTTTCCTTGGCTAATTGGGCGGGAATGGACTCAAAAGCACTGCGGATCTTCACGCCTTCCGCAGGGGAGGTGTACTTCGACATGTCTGCCACGTATGCGTTCAGAATCGCCCGCCTTACTTCCAGTTCAGTCATGAAGGGATGTGCTTCTAGCGATGCTTTCACCGCAGCGGGCATGCCCCCGATAATCAGGTATTCCCGATAGTAGAGCAGGGCTTCGCCGTGCAGTTGTTCATGCAGGGGGACGTTGGCGAGGCAACACCGACGGATTTCAGCCGCCAGTAGCGTTCTCCCTTTGGCCCAGAGAAACTCTTCGAAGTCCAAAGGATGCAGTGTAGTCATCTGCACCTTCCCAACGGGAAAGGAAAACTTGCTCAGATTAATGACAACACCGAGCAGGCTCCCCGCCGCAATGACCGAGTACTCAGGTGCGTTTTCCGCGAAGTACTTGAGAGCCGTCAACGCCCTCTCACATGCTTGGATTTCATCGAAGAAAATCAGAGTCTCATCGGGGTCAACATTTGTCTGATAGTACTGCTCCAGTACGGGAATGATCCGCTTGGGGGAAATGTCACCCTCAAAGTATGGCGTTAGTCTAGCGTCTTGTTCAAAGTTCACGTACAGCACATTACGGTAATGGGCCTTGCCAAACTCAAGCACAGTATACGTTTTGCCTACCTGGCGAGCGCCGTAGATTAACATTGGCAGACGATCCCCGCTTTGCTTTCTCCACTGCAAAAGGCGTTCCGTGAGTTTTCGCTTCATGCCCTTCACCTCCACTGTGATAAGAATACCATGGTTTGCACTTTTATGTCCACAAAAATGCTATGATATACACTTTCCCCGGGGAAAACAAAGGGGAACAAAGGGAACGGGACGATTCCAAAAAGAACCGTCCCTTTTGTTTCTTTTTATTTCTGCAGGGCAGTGTGTGCTTCGCGCAGGGCGCGTACAATCTGCAGCTGCTGCGGGCAGGCGTCCTCGCACTTGCCGCACTCTACACACTGCGCGGCGTCACGGCCGCGGGCCACGAGGGCCTTATAGGTCAGGAATGCTCCCTCGGCTGAGCCGAACATGGCGTAATCGTTGTACAAGTCGAGAATGTGGGGGATGCTGACGTTCGCGGGACAGGGCATGCAGTACCCACACTGTGTGCAGCCGATGGCCATGCGTTGGCGGTAGATTTGTCTCACCTTATCTATAAGGAAACCTTCTTGCAGGTCAAGGCACGGTGGCTTGAGGTTGTCAAAAATCTTGACGTTCTCGCGTACTTGCTCCATGGTCGACATGCCGCTAAGCACGACTGTGGTCTCCGGAAAGTCGCATACCCAGCGGAAAGCCCACTCCGCCGGCGTCCTTTTCTTTTTGGACTGCTTCCACACCTGCTTAATTTCCTCGGGCGGCTCTTGGGCTAGCTTGCCACCCCGTAACGGCTCCATGATTACCACAGGTACACCCTTGTGGCCGGCATACTGCAGCCCCGCAAGTCCCGCCTGATAGTCCTCGTCCATGTAGTTAAGCTGAATCTGGCACATAGCCCAAGGATGTGCGTCGAGGATTTCCTTAAATACGGGAAACTCGTCGTGTATCGAAAAGGCAGGATACATAATGCGGCCGTCGGCTACTGCGCGGTTGAGGAACTCCAATACACCAAGTGCTTTAACCTTGTCCCACGATTCACGGCGGAGTGCGTGGAGCAGATAAAAGTCTATATGTGAGACGTTGAGTTTCTTCAGCTGCTCATCGAGCAGGCGGTCGAAATCTGCCGGTTCTTTGACCAGCCAGCAGGGGAGCTTGGTGGCAAGCTTAACTTTCTCGCGGTAGCCATCAGATAGCGCACGCCCCACCACCCATTCGCTCTGTCCGCCGTGGTAGTTGTAGGCCGTATCCACATAGTTTACACCTTGGTCGATGGCGAAACGAAGCATGGCCGTAGCTAAGGCTTCGTCAATGCGGCGCTCTTCGGCGACGTTGCCGTGTGCGTCCGGTGTAGCCTCGAGCAAGGGCAAGCGCATACAACCAAATCCCAGAGTGGAAACGCTAAAACCTAGCTGTCCAAAGGGTCTATACTGCAAGATGAATCCCCCCACGCGAATGTTCCCTAAAGGGTATTCCACGCGCGCGGGGGGAAATCCTTTGTTGCCCTTGACACCACCCCCGTTGGCCTGCTACTATAGCTGAGAACGATTCTCGTTATCTGCAGAAGCGGGCGAGGATTGCATTAGCAAGGGGGAGGTCCTATAATGAACAAGAAATCCATGTACTTAGTCCTAGGGGTCGTGGCCGTGGCTCTGGCCTTTTTGCTCGGCGGGATGATTGACCTGTTTCCGGCGGAAGAGGCGGCCGCTAAGCCCGAATTCGTCAACGTATATACATCCCGTCATTATGGTGTAGAGCCCGTTTTCGAGAGATTCACCCGCGAAACCGGCATTCAGGTGCGTTTTACTACCGGTAGCGACGCCGTGTTGCGCGAGCGTTTGCGCGCTGAGGGCAAAAACACTCCGGCCGACGTGTACATGGCTGTTGATGCTGGCAACCTTTGGTTAGCAGGCGAAGCCGGGCTCTTAGCGCCGCTTGAGAGCCAAGTGTTGCGCGACAACATTCCCGCGCACCTGCGCGATGCGGGCAACCGCTGGTTCGGCCTTACGCGCCGCGTGCGGACTATCCTCTATCACCCCGACCGCGTAAATCCGGCAGAGCTGTCCACTTACGAGGCGCTGACCGATCCTAAGTGGGCAGGTCGTTTGGTAATGCGTCCGGCTACACACTCCTACACGCAATCGCTTGTGTCAAGTCTTATCGCCGCGCACGGCCCTGCCCGGGCAGAAGAGATCGTAAGAGGTTGGGTGGCCAATAGACCGACTCTAATCGACAGCGATACCCGCATCTTAGAAGCACTGGCCGCAGGTCAAGGTGATGTGGCAATCACTAATCATTACTACCTCGGTCGACTCCTCCAAGCTAATCCACAGTTCCCGATTCGCGTCTTTTGGGCTAACCAAAACGACCGCGGCGCGCACCAAAACATCAGCGGCGCCGGTGTAACTACCCATGCACCGAACCGCGCTAACGCCATTAAGCTCTTAGAGTGGCTAGCCACAGCAGGGCAGGCAGATTTCGCGAGCTCTAACCACGAGTACCCCGCGAATCCTAACGCCACCGCGCATCCAATTATCGTCGGCTTCGGCGAGTTTAAGGCTGACCCTCTCAACATCGGGGAGTTCGGTCGCCTGCAAGCTGAGGCTGTGCAAATCCTTGACCGCGCTGGATATAGATAAGCAGTCTTCTCGCTCGTTCTTGCTAGCCACGCAGTCAACGAGGAAGGTCGTAGTTAATGACAAATAACACTAGCATCACGCAAGTTGTGCGGGACAAAAGGCCGCTTGGCCTTTTGTCCTTGCTTCCGTTTATTGTGGTTGCTCTCACGCTCCTGCCCGTATTGGTGGTGGCATCTTCGCTTTTTACGCCAACTTGGCCCGTGTGGCAACACCTTTGGAGCACAATTCTGCCTGAGCTACTGCTCAATACGGCGGTGCTGCTGACAGGTGTGGGCATCGGTACGCTGGCCTTAGGTACTTCCCTAGCCTGGCTCGTTACGGCATACGATTTCCCCGGGAAGCGCACGTTTGAGTGGCTCCTGGTTTTGCCCATGGCGATGCCCGCCTACATTATGGGGTTTGTGTATATGGCCATCTTTGACTTTGCCGGGCCTGTACAGACCTACCTTCGCGCACAAGGGTTAGATGCGCTAGTCTTCTGGGAGATTAGGTCAGGCTTTGGTGCCATCACTGTAATGACACTTGTGCTCTACCCCTATGTATATCTCCTCGCTAAGGCAGGGTTTGCCGAGCAGTCAGGTTCTGCGCTTGAGGCGGCGAAAGTCCTCGGCAGCAGCAAGACGCGTTTGTTCATGCAGGTGGTTCTGCCTTTGGCGCGCCCCTCAATCGTGGCCGGCGTGTCGCTAGCACTGATGGAAGCATTAGCCGATTTTGCGACTGTGCGCTACTTTAACTTCCCAACCGTGGCCGACGGAATCTTGCGCGTCTGGCACGGGCTGATGGACTTAGGCGCGGCCTCGGAGATGGCCGGCCTCTTGGCTATGCTGGCTTTGCTCCTTTTGCTGTCGGAGCAAAGGCTGCGCAATCGCCGCGCATACCATCAAGTGCGGGGAAAAGGGCAGGGGTTGCCTACCATGTTTTTGGGTGGGTGGCGCGGTCTGGTAGCGGCAGGCATTTGTAGTTTTGTAGTCTTTGCGGCTTTCGGGCTACCCCTAACGCAGCTTCTCTTGTGGGGCTCGCGCGAGCTAAGTCAGTTAACCCCGGGGACTTTAGCGGTCTATGTGCGGCTTGCGGCCAATAGTCTCTCTCTTGCCGGGATTGCCGCTGCCGTCGCGGTGGCCGTCGCCCTGCTTGTGGCCAGCCTAACCCGCCTAAAGAGCGGTGCATTGTCGCGTCTCTTAACCCGTGTGGTTACTACGGGCTATGCGCTGCCCGGAGCCGTCATTGCCGTAGGCATCCTGCTGCCTTTGTCGGCACTTGACCGCAGTATCAACGCGGTAGCCGTAGCGTGGTGGGGTGTAGCCCCCGGCTTAATCTTTACGGGGTCTATTGTTGGGCTCATCTACGCATACACCGTGCGCTTTATGGCTGTCGCCTATAACAGCGTAGACTCCAGCCTAGAAAAAATCCCGCCGAACACAGTGTTAGCTGCGCGTGTTCTTGGTGCGACTCCCCTGCGGCTAATCACGGAGGTGCAACTGCCCTTAATTTTGCCGGGTCTTATGGCGGGGGCAATCTTAGTGTTTGTCGATGTGATGAAAGAGCTTCCCATCACACTGATGTTGCGCCCGCTTGGCTACGACACGCTGGCCATTTGGGTGTGGCAGATGGCCGCCGAGTCACTCTGGGCAAGTACCGCGCTGCCCGCGCTCGTCATTGTGTTGGCAGGTCTTATACCGATAAAGCTCCTCTTATCGCAGAGCAAATGAAAGGACGTAGTATATGACTGAAGAAGTCTGCGTCGCGGGTAGACTCGCATCAGAACCTCATGTCGAACTAAACGGATTATGCAAGCGCTATCCCGATGTGACAGCGCTCTATGACCTAAGCCTAAACGTCAATCGCGGCGAGTTTTTCTCCCTGCTAGGCCCGTCCGGATGCGGTAAGACGACAACCTTGCGACTCGTGGCCGGACTTGACTGTCTAAGCAAAGGTTCTATTGCGATTGACGGCGTGCTTGTCTCCAGCCCCACGTATTTTATGCCGCCGGAAAAGCGCGGTGTGGGCATAGTCTTTCAGGACTACGCCTTGTTTCCGCATATGACTGTGTACGAGAATGTCGCCTTTGGCCTCTACGGCAGCCCAAAAGCTGCAATTACTAAGCGCGTCGGCGAGCTGCTGGCCCTAGTTGGGCTAGCTTCGGCGGGGCAAAAATACCCGCACGAAATGTCGGGCGGGCAAAAACAGCGCGTAGCATTAGCCCGCGCTCTCGCGCCCGCGCCTAAAGTTATGCTGCTTGACGAGCCTTTCTCTAACCTAGACGCAGAACTTAGGGCTGCTCTGCGCAGCGAAACCAAGGAAATCCTGCGCGAGAGCGGCGCAACCGTGATTTTGGTTACGCACGACCAAGAGGAAGCCTTTTCGCTCTCCGACCGCGTAGGTCTCCTAAGCGGCGGCAAGCTCGAGCAAGTGGGCACGCCTTACGAGATTTATCATCATCCCGCCAGCCGTTTTGTCGCCGATTTTGTCGGTCGCGCCGACTATCTGCCTGCCCGCGTGGAGGGCAGCTTCGTCGTGTCCCGCCTAGGTCGCTTCGCTTTATCCGTGCCGCACCCGAGCAACCTGTCTCTGGGAGAGCTCCTAATACGGCCCGACGACGTTTCCATCGCGCCCGATACGGCCGGAGAGGCCACCATAACAGATGTGCGCTTCCTTGGCGCGCACGCACTCTACACCCTGCGCTTAGATGACGGCGCCATCCTGCACTCGCAGGGACTGTCGGCTAATCTGCTCGCGCCTTGCACCCGCGTCGCCGTCACGGTAAACATGCGGCATACGGTAGTGTTTGGGAAGGCGTGAGGCGTGAGGAGTTGTCCCTTGTCGCTTGTCCCTTGTCGCTTGGGGAACGGGCGGTGAGCTTTGAGCGTTCATATATGCTAGAATAGTGCTAGCCTTTACTAGGAGGTAATGTCCATTGAAGATGATGCGTGCGGTGATTATTGCGCTTATTCCGGCCACGCTTGCCGCGCTATGGTTCTACAGGCTGCCGGCACTGCTCTTAATGATGGTAAGTGTCGGCGTAGCTGTCGGAAGTGAAGTTCTCTGGCAGTATGCCACGAAGAAGCCCGTAAAGATATATGACTTAAGCGCGGTAGTCACGGGGATGTTATTCGGCCTTGGTCTTTCGCCGTCTCTGCCGCTTTACATTGCCGCGATAGGAGCGGCGGTCGCCGTGATTGCCGGTAAGCAATTGTTTGGCGGCATGGGCAAGAACCTGTTTAACCCGGCTTTGTTTGGGCGGCTGTTTATTGTTTTGGCCTTTCCCGGCACAATGAGCCCGTGGCTGACTCCTATCGATATGGTTACTTCGGCGACGCCGCTACAGCTACACCGGGCAGGGCAGGCCACGCCCGCTATCCTCGACCTTTTCACAGGTCTAGTGCCCGGCACCATCGGCGAAGCCTCGGCGTTAGCGCTGCTCCTCGGGTTCGCCTATCTCGCTTACCAGAAGTTCGCGAACTGGCGCATCCCGGCGGGGTGCGTGGCTGCCGTAGCAGTATGGGCACTACTCGCCGGAGACAACCCGCTTTTCCATGTCTTCTCCGGCAGCCTGCTTCTCGGCGCCTTGTTTATGGCCACCGACCCGTTTACCTCGCCACGCGCCGACCTCGGCCGCTGGGTGTTCGGTGCGGCAATCGGCCTTGGCATCATGGCCATGCGCTTCTTTAGCCCTCTGCCCGAAGGGACATCTTTCGCTATACTCGGCCTAAACGCCGCTGTGCCGCTCATTAACAAGTACACTGCCAAGAAGAAGAAGCCGCAAACCGCGAAGCGGTGAGCTCGTGGAGCAATCGTGAAACACGAATCGTGAATCGTGAACTGCGGGGAGAGGGCTATCAGCGCTCAGCGCTCAGCACGCAACGGAGGCGTTAGACGGTAGGCGTGAGGCGTTAGTGCGGGCCACGAAGTGCGAAGTGCAAAGTGCGAAGTGCAAAGTGCGAAGTGCGAAGTGCGAAGCAAAAGGCTCCGTCCCTTTTGCTTCTAAGGAGTGTAACCTGTGCAGGAACGCGTAGATGTAGCCATAATCGGAGGAGGCCCGGCGGGTATTTTTGCCGCGTTTGAGCTGTTGCAGCGCCGCAAAGGACTGCGGGTAATCATGCTTGAGGCCGGTGCAGACCTCGCCGAGCGCAGCTGCCCGATTGCCGAGCGCGCTGTCAACAAGTGTGTAGGGTGTGTACCCTGCGACATTATGCGCGGGTTTGGCGGTGCGGGGGCGTTTTCCGACGGCAAATACAACCTCACTACCGAGTTTGGCGGGTGGCTACAGGAGTTTCTGCCCGAACAAGACGTGCTCGACCTCATAGAGTACGTCGACGGCATAAACCTGCAGTTTGGAGCTCCGCGCGAGCTGTATACGACCAAAGACAGCGCCTTGCGCAAGCAGGCACTTGCTTTTGACCTGCACTTGCTCCAAGCAACCGTGCGGCACCTAGGCACCGAGAACAACCTGCGCATCCTGCACGAACTGCATCGCGCGCTTAGTCGCGACCTCGGATTCGCCATGCACTTTAACTCCCCGGTCACCAAACTTGAGCCCAGAGACGGCGGTTTTGTCTTAGCTGTCTCTTCGCAGCGCAATGAGCCGCGGTCGATTTTCGCAGACTATGTCATTGCCGCACCGGGCCGCGCCGGAGCCGAGTGGTTCGCCGCGCAATGCAAGTCCCTAGGTTTAAGTCTCTACAACAACCAAGTCGACGTCGGCGTGCGTGTCGAGCTCCCCTACGAGGTCTTCAGCCACATCACCGACGACGTCTATGAAGCGAAACTAGTCTACCGTACCAAGCAGTACGGCGATTCCGTGCGCACTTTTTGCATGAACCCACGCGGCTACGTAGTGAGCGAAAACACCGACGGGATTATCACCGTCAACGGGCATAGTTACCGCGACCCGGCACTGCACAGCCGCAACACCAACTTTGCACTACTCGTAAGCAACCGCTTTACGCACCCCTTTAATGAGCCGCACCAATACGGCAAACGCATCGCCTCATTTTCCAACATGTTAGGCGGGGGGGTTTTGGTGCAGCGCTTTGGTGATTTAGTGCAGGGCAGACGTACGAATGATCACCGGTTAGGAAAGAGCTTCACCAAGCCGACGCTTGACGCCACACCGGGCGACTTAAGTCTGGTTCTGCCCAAGCGCCACTTAGACAACATCATGGAGATGATTTATGCGCTAGACAAGCTTGCCCCCGGCACGGCTAACGACGATACGTTGCTGTACGGGGTGGAAGTTAAGTTTTACAGCTCCCGCCTGCGCTTGTCGCCCGAGCTTGAGACGGAAGTCAAAGGGCTATTCGCCGTAGGCGACGGCGCAGGCGTGACACGCGGCTTATCGCAAGCAAGTGCGAGCGGAGTGCATGTGGCGCGCGTGCTAGCCAGACGGCTAGCCGGGGCGGGGGGCGGGGGCTGCTAGCTCCCGGCTCCTAGCTGCTGGTAGAGGGAGTGCCCAGTGCCTAGTGCCCAGTGCTCAGTAGAGCGGTAACGCGGTGGCTCCCCTTTGACCTTTCCACCTTTGACCTTTCCACCCTCCACACTTATAGCTTACGGCTTACAGCGTACAGCGGAAAGCGGATAGCGGATAGCCCTCTCACTGCAGTTCATGATTCACGATTCTTGATTGCTCACCGCTCACCGCTCATAGCTCAAAGCCACTAACACCTAACGCCTAACGCCTAACGCCTACGCTGAATGCTAAGTGCTGAGTGCCGAGAGCCAACAGCCCCCCCTCACAGCTCACAGCTCACCGCTCATAGCTCACTACACAAACTCCCCCTGCACCTTCGCTACCGCCGCGGGTGCAAACGGACGCAGGGCCAACGGTTCGCCGTCGAGTACCGGGAAGTGCGACTCGAAGGTCGCGCGTGGCGCGTTGTACAAAATGCCCAGCGGTATGCGGTCGCCCCACTCCCGCGCGAGCTTAAGCGCAGCGTCCCAATCGCTTGTGTCGTGCCCTTCCACATAGTGGCCGCGCTCTTTGTACCAAGCGTAAGTATTGCGCTTATTAAACGTGACGCAAGGCTGCAAAATGTCTACCAAGGCGTAGCCCGGGTAGGCAATTGCCGCGAGCATTAGCTCTTTAAGCCGCGCTTTGTCGCCTGCAAACCCGCGCGCCACGAACCCTGCTCCCATAACCAGGGCGACTGCTAACGGCGCAAAGGGCTCCAGAAACACGCCTGCGGGCTGCGCATTGGTGCGCATGCCGATATCGCTCGTCGGGCTGGCTTGGCCCTTGGTCAGGCCGTAGACTTGGTTGTTGTGCACGAAGTGGGCAAGGTTAGGGTTACGGCGGATGGTGTGAATAAAGTGGTTGCCGCCCTCGCCGTAAGTATCGCCGTCGCCGGATTCGACAATTACGGTCAGCGTAGGATTAGCTATTCTTGCCCCTACTGCCGGAGGTAGGGCGCGCCCGTGCAAACCGTTAAAGCCATTGACCTGCATGTAGTGGGGCATCTTGGCGGCCTGTCCGATGCCGCTGACCATTAACACTTGATGGGGAGCGAGCTTGGCCTCGGCTAGTGCGTCGGCTAGCACCTGCCGAATGGGGAAGTTGCCGCAGCCCGGGCACCACGTGGGGTCTTTGCCGAGGTAGTCTTGTGGTCTATACATAGTTATTCACCTCACCTACAATGTCTGCCGCCGTAAAGGGGCGGCCGTCAAACTTAAGTAAGGAATGCTGCACGCTAAGCCCGCTCTCGCG
>Ga0208243_1000624_pt1 | contig 17416 bp, 16 predicted proteins | sample Subbio2Aug_QV12A_FD_184826 | JGI IMG/M metagenome (GOLD analysis project Ga0208243, IMG submission 184826) | Serpentinite rock and fluid subsurface biosphere microbial communities from McLaughlin Reserve, California, USA - CR12Aug_QV12A (SPAdes) | ecosystem: Environmental > Terrestrial > Deep...
CTGGAACCGCTGGCCAAGCAGATCCGCGCGACCGAAGGGCTGATCGAGCGGACCCGCAAGCGGCTCGACACGGTGGAGGACGAACTCGCCAACCCCGCGCTCTACGAGAAGGATCCAGCCAAGGCGACGCGGCTCGCCAAGGAGCGGTCGGAACTCGCCGCGACGATCGCGCGACAGGAGGAGATCTGGCTGGAGCTTTCGGCCGAGTACGAGGAGGGCATTGCGGAATGACCATCCGGGTGGAGAGACGCGGCGACGTCACCATCGTCACCATCGACCGTCCCGAGGCGCGCAACGCGGTCGACCCTGCCATGGCCGACGCGCTTTTCCGCGCCTTCGTCGCCTTCGACCGGGACGAGAGCGCCAAGGTGGCGATCCTGACGGGAGTGCCCGGCGCCTTCTGCGCGGGCTTCGACCTCAAGGCGGCATCCGGCGGATTGGACGAGACGTGGTACGCCGAGCACCATCTCGACGCTTCCTTCGACGGGGTCGACGACCAGCCGCGCAAGGGGCCGATGGGGCCGACCCGGCTGACGCTTTCGAAACCCGTGATCGCGGCGATCTCGGGTCCCGCGGTCGCGGGCGGCATGGAACTGGCGCTGTGGTGCGACCTGCGCGTGATGGAACGCACGGCCTACATGGGCGTCTACTGCCGCCGCTGGGGCGTGCCGCTGATCGACGGCGGGACGGTGCGGCTGCCGCGCATCGTCGGGCACGGCAGAGCGATGGACCTCATCCTCACCGGCCGCAAGGTGGACGCCGAGGAATGTCTGGCCATCGGTCTTGCGAACAGGCTGTGCGAGGACGGCTCGGCGCTGGACGCCGCTCTGGACCTCGCCGGCCAGCTCGCGCGGTTCCCGCAGGCCTGCATGCGCGCCGACCGGCTGTCGGCGATTACGCAATGGTCGCTCGACGTGCCGCGGGCGCTCGGGAGCGAATGGGCGAGCGCGGAGACGTTCCGGTCGGAGGGCGGCGCGGGAGCCGCCCGATTCGCGTCGGGCAAGGGCCGCTCGGGCGATTTCTCGGAGATCTAGGGGCGCTCAGGCCTGGGGCCTGTCGTCCGGGCCGCGGCCCCAGCGCGGAGGCGGCGGGTTTTCCCGGTCGAGCTTTCGCCTGCGCCTGACCATGGCGACGAACCCGACGAAGCCGACCGCGACCATCACGTATCCCACCGGAACCGCCCGCGGGTCGAGATCGAAGGCGCCTCCATTGAGGATCAGGTCGACGTGCATCGGCGAGACGCCGCCGCCGCCGACCAGCGGCTCCAGGGAGAAGACGTAGTCCTCGTCGCCGTTCACCGGATCGATGGTCGCGAGGTCGTCCACATACTGGAAGCCGCCGTCGGCGCCGGCCTCCGGCTCGACGCCCGCGAAGGTGACGGTCTGCTCGAAGACCGGTTGCCCGCCAGCGGCCACCATCATCCGGAAGACAGGCCGGTCGGCCGAGGGCACGAGCCGTTCCGCGGCCTCCATGGCGAGCCTTACCCTGACAGGCGCCTCGGAGGGAGCGATCGAAACCACGGCCTCCCGGTACCCGCCGCTCTCCAGCAGCGGATAGACGCCGATCTCGTAGCCGGGAACGTGCCTCACGGCGAGGGGATAGCCGACGCCGAGCGCAAGACCGGCCAGGAGCACCACCAGGAAGAAGAACCGCATGCGTCACCCGTCCGTGTCCGTCGGGGCGGGATGTGCCATGCGCCCGCCACCATGTCCACACGCCCTGCCGCGCGACGGAGCCCGGGGGCCGCACCGGGCGGAAGCCGCCGCGACGCCTGGCGAAGCGTCAGCCCTGCCGTTCCCAGCGCCCGTCCGGCGTCTGCTTCCAGTAGGTGGCCTGATGGCCGGCCGCGCGGACGGCCTTCCAGTCCTGCCTTGCCAGCGACAGCTGCGTCTCGTCATGGCCGTCGAACATGAAGACGACGCGCTGGTACGGTGCGAGATCGGGAGGGCGGGCGCCGTCGACGAGAAAGCGGATGTCCGCGGCGTTGGCGTTGCCCGCGCCCGTCGTCAGCAGAACCGGCTGGTCGGCTGCGTGAGGCTCGTGCTCGGCGCCGTGGCCGATGAAGGAATCGTCGCGGAACGTCCACAGATGCTGGTCCAGCGCATCGCGCCGCTCTTCGCTGCCGGTCTGGATCACGACCCTCCAGGCCCGGGCGAGCGAGCGCTCGACGAGGGCGGGAAGCGCTTCCTCGAGCGTCGATTCGGTCAGGTGATAGAAGAGGACTTCCGTCACGCCTCGCAGTGGTCCCGCACCAGACGATCGAGAAGCCGCACCCCGAACCCGGAGCCCCAGGACGTGTTGGTGTCGCTGGCCGGAGAACCCATCGCCGTGCCCGCGATGTCCAGGTGCGCCCACGGCGTGTCCTTGACGAAGCGCTGCAGGAACTGCGCCGCGATGATGGCGCCGCCATAGCGGCCGCCGATGTTCTTCATGTCGGCGTTCTTGGAATCGATCAGCTTGTCGTACTCGGTGCCGAGCGGCATGCGCCAGAGTTTCTCGCCCGTCGCCGTGCCCGACGCCAGAAGCTTCCCCGCCAGGTCGTCGTCGTTGGAGAAGAGGCCGGCATGGTACTGGCCGAGCGCCACCATGATTGCGCCGGTGAGCGTCGCCAGGTTGACCATGAAGGCCGGCTCGAAGCGTTCGTTGCAGTACCAGAGCGCGTCGGCCAGCACGAGCCGGCCCTCCGCGTCGGTGTTGAGGACTTCGATCGTCTGGCCCGACATGGAGGTGACGATGTCGCCCGGCCGCTGGGCGTTGCCGTCGACAGCGTTCTCGACGAGACCGATGATGCCGACGACGTTCGCTCTCGCCTTGCGCGATGCGAGCGCATGCATGAGGCCCGCGACGGCGGCTGCGCCGCCCATGTCGCCCTTCATGTCCTCCATGCCGGAAGCCGGTTTCATGGAATTGCCGCCGGTGTCGAAGGTGACGCCCTTGCCGACGAAGGCGATCGGCTTGTCCTTCGCCTTGCCGCCGTTCCACTGCATGACCACGAGGCGCGCGCCCCGCGGAGACCCCTGAGCGACGCCGAGCAGCGCGCCCATGCCCAGCTTCTTCATCTCCTTCTCGGCCAGCACCTCGACGGTGACGCCCAGTTCCTCGAGTTCCTTCGCCCTGTCGGCGAACTCGACCGGCCCGAGCGCGTTGGCCGGCTCGTTGACGAGGTCCCGCGCCAGGAAGACGCCGCCCAGCACCGCCTCGGCATCTGCATAGGCCTTCTTCGCGGTGGAGGGATCCGCACAGTGGATCGTCAGCTTCGACAGCCTCGGCTTGCCGTTGTCGTCTTCCCTGGCCTTCCCCTTCACGTCCTTCTTCGACTTGTACTTGTCGAAGACGTAGGAGCGCAGCAGGAGACCGAGCGCGAAGGACGCGGCGGCCGTCGCCTCGGGCTCCCCGTCCGCAACATCGAGAATCACCGCGACCGTCTCGGCCTTCCGCACCAGCGGCCAGGCCGATCCGCCCAGACGCATCCAGCCGGTCTCGTCGCGTTTCTCTGGCTTGCCGGCTCCCAGCAGGGCGAAGCGGTCGAAGTCGGTGCCGCCCGGGGCCCAGACGTCGAGGGCGGCACCGAAACCGCCCTTGAACTTCGCTGCCGCCATGGCCCGGCCGATCGTGCCGGACGGATCGAGCGGGGTCACGGACGCGGCCGGCGCGGTCTCCTCGCCGAGGAGGATCACGGCGGTCCCCTTCTTCGGCGCCGCGGAGAGTTTGGCGAAGGCGATGGACGGTGGCTTGTGCATGGCTGATCCGGGATTTGAGCCGACTTCGCGCCGGCAGGACGACATCCCTCTCTAGAGCATCCGCCGCCCGATGGGAATCGGCGCGCCTTAAGAAGCAGGAACCGCCGATGGCGGGGCGAGGCGCGTTCACGAATTGTTAACCGCGTCCCTTCGTCCTTTTTTAGCCTTGCTTGCGCACAATCCGCTATTGGACGGCGGGCACGAGAAAAGAAGCAGTGCGACGGACGCTTGAGACGATGGCCGGCGGGGCATACTCTCGCCGCCGCAAGCGACACCGCGCACAGGGACACCGACAGCCAGACGGATGAAGCTCGTCGAACGATACATCTTCCTGCGCGCGCTCAAGGTCGCGGCGGCGACGCTGGCCATCGCGGTCGCCATCGCCTGGACGACCCAGGTTCTCGGGCGAATCAATCTCGTCACCGACAGCGGCCAGACGGCGCTGACCTTTCTCCAGCTGGCGACACTGCTCCTGCCGACGATGATCCCGGTCGTGGCGCCCTTCGCGGTGATTATCGGCGCGACCCAGGCGCTGTCGGCCATGAACCAGGATTCGGAACTCTCGGTCATTGCGGCTGCCGGCGCGGGCCGCATGACCGTCATCCGCCCGATCATGCTGCTTTCGGTGCTGACGGCGATCTTCTCCTTCGCGGTCGACGTGGCCGTCGAGCCGGCGGCGCGGCAGCGCGTGCGCGAGATCATCGCCACCTCGCATGCAGACCTTCTTTCCACGGTGATCCAGGAAGGCTCCTTCCGCCGGATCGAGGACGGACTCTACGTCCAGGTCAGCGATCGACTGCCCGACGGCAGACTCGGCGGCATCGTCGTGGCGGATTCGCGCGAGAAGGACGTGGACCTCCTGTTCTACGCCCGGGAGGGAGACGTCCAGCAGGTCGAGGGCGGCCAGATCCTGCTCATGCGGGACGGCGAGGTGCATCGCAAGGCGCCGGGCGGGGACGTGTCGGTCATCCGCTTCGTCTCCTATGCCTTCGATCTGTCCGGGTTCGCGTCGAAATCGGGCGAGATCTACTTCTCGCCGAAGGACCGTTCGCTGGCCTATCTGCTCGATCCCCCGCCGAACGACCGGATCGTTCAGCGCTCACCCCTGCTCTACACCGCCGAGGCTCACCGGATCCTGTCGGAGTGGCTTTACTCGATCGTTTTCGGACTGTTCGCGCTTGCCGCCGCCGGCGACGTGCGATCGCATCGCGAGGCGCGGATCCATCCGATGGTCACCGCGATCGGCGTTGCCCTGATCGCGCGATGGCAGGGCTACGTCGTGACCGACAAGGTGGAGGAATCCGTCGATTTCGTTCCCTGGGTCTACGCCATGATCGGTGGCAACATCCTGTTTGCGTCGTACTTCATCCTGACGGGGCGGGCGATGACGCCGCCGGCCGACTGGTTCACGAAGATCGGCGGCGCCCTCGCGACGTGGACCGGGCGCCGGGCCGAACCGGTGGAAGCCGCCGGGACCGCCGGAGGACGCCCATGATCGGATGGACGCTCGGCCGCTACTTCTTCAGGCGCTACATCGTCATCACGATCTGGTTCCTGATCGGGATCTTCTCGCTGATCTTCATCATCGACTTTACCGAGCAGTCGAGCCGGTTGAGCGGCCTGCCGGGCTACAGCCTGCCGGTCGGCCTGATGATGACCAGTCTGCGGGCACCGATGGTGCTTCAGATCACCGTTCCGTTCATCGCGCTCTTCGCGGCCATGGCCACCCTGATCGCGCTGAACCGCAAGTACGAACTCGTCATCGCCCGCGCCGCCGGAATCTCAGCCTGGCAGTTCCTGCTACCGGCCTGCGTCGGCGCCTTCGTGTTCGGTCTCGCCTGCGTGCTCGTGCTCAACCCGATCGCCGCCTACGGCTTTTCGATGGTCGAGCGGATGGAGAGCGACATACGCTCCGGGAAGTCCAACAAGGTCTCGGCCTCATCCGCGCCCTGGCTGCGGCAGCGGAACGAGGACGGAGACATCATCATCGGAGCGCGCGCCGTGCTCGACAGGGGGCTGGCGCTGTCTGACGTGGTCTTCCTCCACATCGACAAGGAAGGCCGTATCACCGAGCGCCAGGACGCCAAGCGAGCCGATCTTGCCGACGGGGAGTGGATCCTGACCGACGTGCGCGGCTTCAAATCGGGTGAAAAGCCGGTGGCGACCGCGACCGCGCGGGTGCCGACGAACCTCAGACCCGAATTCGTCCAGCAGCGTCTCGCCCGGCCCGAGGCGACGCCGTTCTTCGAACTCGCGGAAAAAATCGAAACCGCAAAAGCCTACGGCTATGCTGCAAACGCCTTTTCGATGCAGTATCATTCGCTCGTCGCCCTGCCGGTGCTCATGGTCGCCATGACGCTGATCGCGGCGACGGTGTCGATGGGATTCGTCAGGCTGGGGCAATCGGGGACTCTCATTCTGGGTGGCATCGCGGCCGGGTTTCTGCTTTATGTCGTCACGACTCTCGTGAAGGCGTTCGGCAGTTCGGGGATTGTGCCGCCGGTCGTCGCTGCGTGGGTTCCGGTTGTCATCGCGATGTTCTTTGGCGTGACATTCCTGCTGTACAAGGAGGACGGTTAGTGCGGTTGGTGAGGGGTAGCTGCGGGACGGCTGCGCGTACGCGCCTCCTGTGCGGCGCGACGGCCTTGGCCTTGCTGTGCGCTTTCGGCGCCGTTTCCGGCCATGCGCAGGAGCTGACCGACCTCGGTGCCACGACCAGCGACGGGCCGATGCTGCTCGAGGCGGACAACCTCATCTACGACAACGACAAGCAGACCGTGACCGCCGCCGGCGACGTGCGGATTCAGTATGACGGCAACCGCCTCGTGGCCCGCCGCATCACCTACAACCAGCAGACCGGACGAATCGTCGCCGTCGGCGACGTCGAGATCGTGTATCGCGACGGGACGCGCATCTTCTCGGACGACATCGACGTCACCGACGATTTCAAGGACGGCTTCGTCAACGCCCTGCGTATCCAGACGGTCGACAACACCTATTTCGCCGCCGAGAGCGCGGAGCGCCGCGCCGGGCTGCTGACGATCTTCAACAACGGCGTCTACACCGCCTGCGCGCCTTGCGAGGAGCAGCCGGACAAGGCGCCGATCTGGCGCGTCAAATCGAAGAAGATCATCTGGAACGGCCAGTCCCGGACCGTCCGGTTCGAGCAGGCCCAGTTCGAGTTCTTCGGCATGCCGCTGGCGCACCTGCCGGCGTTCGAGATCGCCGACCCGTCGGTGACGCGCAAGACGGGTTTCCTGATCCCCTCCGTCGGATATTCGAGCGAACTCGGCGCGCGGCTGTCGCAGCCCTATTTCATCGCGCTGTCGCCGACCTACGACCTGACGCTGACGGGTCACTACTACACGCGCCAAGGCTTCCTCGGCGAGGCCGAGTGGCGGCAGCGTTTCGACAGCGGCTTCTACTCGCTGAAGGCAGCGGGAATCATTCAGCAGGATCCGGACGCCTTCGAGAACGCCCGCCTCGACGCGGACGAGACGACCCGCTGGATGGTCGGCACGAAGGGCAGGTTCACGATCAATCCCCGCTGGAGCTTCGGGTGGGACGCGCTGCTGCAGGGCGACTCGAACTTCTCCCGCACCTACGACATCGAAGGCTTTTCGCAGACGCGGCGGGTCGACAAGATCTACCTGACCGGTCTCGACGACCGGAACTATTTCGACATCCGCGTCCTGAAGTTCCGCGTGCAGGACCGCAATCGCGACGACCAGCGCGACCCTCTGCAGCCCTGGGTGATGCCGTCGCTGGACTACTCCTATACCCTGGACGATCCGGTGGCGGGCGGCGAACTCGGTTTCGACGTCAACCTTCAGGTGGTTCACCGCAACACGCTGGATTACGACGCCCTGGACCCGCTCGATGATTCGACCCCGCGCTTCGGTGGCGTCGAGGGGACGACCGGCCGGCTGACACTGGCGGCCGAGTGGAAGCGGAACTTCATCACCGGGAACGGCGTCGTGCTGACGCCCCTGCTCTCGGCGCGCGGCGACATGATCGGTGCGGACCTGTCGACCGCATCCGCCGCCGCCTATTCAGGCATGGCGGCGGATCTCGCGGGGCTCGCCTATTCGCACGACGGCAGTTCGTACGGGGCGGTTGCCGCCGACGTCCGCTCTTCCTACTACCGCGGGATGGCGACGGCCGGCATGGAAGTCCGCTGGCCGGTGATGTTCTCCACCACCAGCGCCTCGCACGTGCTCGAGCCGATCGCACAGATCCTGATCCGTCCGGACGCCGCCTACGGCAACTCGCTGTCTGTCCCCAACGAGGATGCCCAGAGCCTCGTCTTCGACGCCACGAGCCTGTTCGAGCACGACAAGTTCTCCGGATACGATCTCATCGAGGGCGGCACCCGCGCCAATCTCGGCCTGCGCTACTCCGGCGATTTCGGAGGCGGCTGGACCGCCAATGCCGTCTTCGGCCAGTCCTACCACATCGCCGGCGACAACCCGTTCGCACAGCCGAACCTCGTCAGCGCGGGCGCCTATTCGGGGCTGGAGACGGATGTGTCCGACTTCGTGGCCATGGTCAGCGTGCAGGCGCCGAGCAGCCTCAAGCTTTCGGCGAGCGGCCGGTTCGACGAGAAGACACTGGCCGTCAGGCGGACCGACTTCGCGGCCCAGGCGACGGTCGGCAGGGTCGATGTGGTGGCCGGCTATACCTTCATCGAGAAGCAGCCGTTGTACGGGCTGGAATACGACCGCCGCGAGGTTTCGCTCGGAAGCCGCCTCCAGATCAACGAGAACTGGTCGGTTTCCGGCCGAGGCTCCTACGACTTCGAGTCCGAGACGCTGGTGAAGAGCGGCATCAACTTTGCCTATGCCGACGAGTGCTTCACCTACGCCATGGGACTGACGCGCACCGAGGCGATCGACGACGGCGACGTGGACCTCAACATCGGCTTCCGCATCGGGTTCCGGACCATCGGCGATTTCGGCACGGCATCGACGGATCTGCCCGGCCTGGACGACAGGTGAAGGCGGCTTCCGCGCGACGTCATGGTTTCGCCGTATCGATGCGACATGGGACGTTGCTCGATCGCCCGAAGACCACCACGAGGGATACCACTTCCATGATGTCGATCCTGCGACGCATCGCGATCCCGGCCTTCCTCTCGGTCGGCTTCGTCACGCCCGTGGCCAGCATGACGGTCGTGACTGCGGCTCATGCCAGCGAGATCAAGTACGTCGTCAACAACATTCCCGTCACCAGCTACGACATCTCGCGGCGCGGCGCCTTCATGAAGCTGCAGCGCCGCAATGGCAGCGCTTCCGACGCCATGATCGAGCAGGCACTGCAGATGTCGGAGATCGCGCGCCTGCGGATCAACGTCACCGACAAGCAGGTCGACGACGCCTATGCCCGCTTCGCATCGGGCAACAAGCTGCAGGTGGCGCAGCTCGACCAGATCCTGGCGCAGTCCGGCGTGACCAAGCAGCACTTCAAGGACTACATCCGCGCCCAGATCGGATGGAACCAGGCGCTCGGCGCGCGAGCCCGCGCCGAGGGACGCATGAGCGAGCAGGACGCCGTCCAGCGCATGCTGGAGAAAGGCGGCCAGAAGCCGACGGCGACCGAATACATGCTGCAGCAGGTGATCTTCGTGGTGCCGGCCAGCGATCGCAAGTCGCTGATGGCCAAGCGCAAGCGCGAGGCCGAGGCGATGCGCGCCCGCTTCAACGGCTGCAGTTCGACACGCGAATTCGCCAAGGGGCTGATCGACGTGACCGTACGCGACCTCGGTCGCATCGTGGCGCCCGAGCTGCCGCCGGAGTGGGAAAAGCCGATCAAGGCGGCCCAGCCCGGGCAGGCCACGCCGGTGCGGGAGACCGATCGCGGCATCGAGTTCATCGGCATCTGCAGCACTCGCGAAGTCTCCGACGACCGGGTGGCGCGCATGGTGTTCCAGAACGAAGCGGCCGATGACGGCAAGGTCGACGAACTGGCGAAGAAGTACATGGACGAACTGCGCAAGAATGCGCGCATCATCAATCGCTGAGGCCCAGCGCCTGCCGCTGGCCCTGACCTGCGGCGATCCGTCCGGGATCGGCCCCGAGCTGACGCTCGTCGCTTGGTCGCGGCGCAGCGCGCTCGGCCTGCCGCCCTTCTACCTTCTGTCGGATCCCGCCCTGATTTCCGCGCGCGCGCGCGCGATCGGCCTGGACGTACCGATGGAGACGACTTCTCCGGACGGAGCCGTCGCGGTGTTCGCGCGGGCGCTGCCGGTCGTCAGGCTCGACGGCCGACTGGCGGATCGTCCGGGCGAGCCGCTCCCGGCGAACGCGGCCGGAACCATCGAGGCGATCGACCGGGCCGTCGCGGACGTTCTGGCGGGCAAGGCCGCCGCCGTGGTGACCAATCCGATCGCCAAGAAACCGCTCTACGAAGCGGGCTTCCGCTTCCCCGGTCACACCGAGTACCTGGCTCACCTCGCGGCGCAGGCAACGGGGACGCCGGTGCGGCCGGTGATGATGATCGCGGGACCCGATCTGCGCACCATTCCCGTGACGATCCATGTCGCCCTGCACGACGTTCCGCGACTGCTCACGACGGAACTGGTCGTCGAGACGGCGCGGATCGCCGCCAACGACCTGACGCACCGCTTCGGTATCGCCCGACCGCGGCTGGCGATTGCCGGCCTCAATCCGCATGCTGGCGAGAACGGCGCCATGGGCGTGGAGGACGAGGCCATCGTGCGGCCGGCCGTCGAGACACTGCAGCGCGAGGGCATCGACGCCCGCGGCCCCCTCCCCGCCGACACGCTCTTCCATGCGCGTGCCCGGCAGGGCTACGACGTCGCGATCTGCATGTATCACGACCAGGCGCTGATCCCGGCCAAGGCGCTTGCCTTCGACGACGCCGTCAACGTCACGCTGGGGCTGCCCTTCGTGCGCACGTCGCCGGACCACGGCACCGCCTTCGACATCGCCGGGAGGGGCATCGCCCGGCCCGACAGCCTGGTGGCTGCGCTGCGGATGGCGGCGGCGCTGGCCCATGGCAGCGGACCCGCTCCAGCATGACCGCCGACGGGCTTCCACCGCTGCGCGAGGTGATCGCCGCGCATGGAATAGACGCGAAGAAGTCGCTCGGGCAGAACTTCCTGCTCGACCTCAACCTCACCGGCAAGATCGCACGCGCGGCGGGCGACCTGACGCAGAGCACGGTGATCGAGGTCGGGCCCGGTCCCGGCGGTCTCACCCGCGCCCTGCTGTTCTCCGGCGCGCGGCGGGTGATCGCGATCGAGCGGGACGAGCGCTGCCTGGCAGCGCTGGCTCAGGTGGCGGATCGCTATCCGGGCCGCCTCGACGTGATCGCGGGCGACGCGATGAAGACCGACTTCGCGGCGCTCGCGCCGGGGGACCCGGTCCGCATCGTCGCCAACCTGCCCTACAACATCGGCACGGAACTGCTGGTCCGCTGGCTGACGCCGCGCGACTGGCCGCCCTTCTGGTCGTCGATGACGCTGATGTTTCAGAAGGAGGTGGCCGAGCGCATCGTGGCCGCTCCGGGGGCCGAGGCCTACGGTCGGCTCGGCGTTCTGGCCGGCTGGCGTACGAAGGCGCAGATCGCCTTCGACGTGCCGCGTCAGGCCTTCACGCCGCCGCCCAAGGTCACTTCCTCGGTGGTGCACCTGACGCCGCGCCCGGCACCGCTGGCCGCCGACCTGAAGCATCTCGAGCGCGCGACCGAGGCGGCGTTCGGCCAGCGCCGCAAGATGCTGCGCCAAAGCCTCAAACGGCTCGGCGGCGAAGCCCTGCTGGCGCAGGCGGGGATCGACGGCACCCGTCGGGCCGAAACCCTGAGCGTCGAGGAATTCGTTCGTTTGGCGAACGGAATCGCGGCGCCGGCGTGAGAGCCGGCCGCCTTCACTCCACCTTTTCGTCGAGCAGCCGGGTGACGTAGTCGAACAGCCCGGGACTGCGGTCGCGGCGCAGCCGCTCGGCCGCCACGATCGAAAGCACCTGCTGGTAGGCGCGGTCGAGGTCGCGATTGATGACGACGTAGTCGTAGTCGCGCCAGTGCTCGATCTCCCGGCGGGCATTCGCCAGCCGGCGGGCGATCGTCTCGGCGTCGTCCTCGGCCCGCCGCTGGAGCCTTGCCTTCAGCTCCGTCATCGACGGCGGCAGGATGAAGACCGAGACGATGTCCCCCTGCATCTTTTCGCGCAGCTGTTCGGCGCCCTGCCAGTCGATGTCGAACAGCATGTCGCGGCCCTCGTTCATCGCCCGCTCGGCCGGTTCCCGGGGCGTGGCGTAGAAATTGCCGTGCACCTCGGCCCATTCCAGCAGTTCGTCGTTGTCGCGCAGGTAGTCGAACTCGCGGCGCGACCTGAAATGGTAGTGCACCCCGTCGATCTCGCTCGACCGGCGCGGCCTCGTGGTCACGCTGACCGAGAGCTCGAAGCCCTTGTCGTTCTCGAGCAGGTTGCGCGCGATGGTCGACTTTCCCGCCCCCGAAGGAGACGACAACACGAGCATCAGGCCCCGGCGACGGATGCCCTCGGGCGGTGAGCGGTCGACCATGCCTCTACTCCAGATTCTGCAGCTGTTCGCGGAACTGGTCGACGACGACCTTCAGTTCCAGGCCGATCGCCGTGACGGCGGTGGCGTTCGACTTCGAACACAGGGTGTTCGACTCCCGGTTGAACTCCTGGGCCAGGAAGTCGAGCCGGCGGCCGATGGCGCCGCCCGCCGCGATCATCCCGCGCGCCGCGTCCACATGGGCCTTCAGGCGGTCGATCTCCTCGCGGATGTCGGCCTTCGTGGCCAGGATCAGCGCCTCCATGTGCAGCCGGCTTTCGTCCAGCGTGGCGCCTGGCGTATCCATCAGCAACCGTATCTGGGCCGCGATGCGCTCGCGGATCACCGCAGGGTCGCGCGACGGATCGGCCTCGGCGCGCAGGACGAGGGCTTCGATCGCAGCGACGTGACCGAGCAGGATCGCCGCGAGCGCCACGCCCTCCGAACGCCGCGACTGCTCGAGATCGGCCAGCGCTTCGTCGAGCGTTGCCAGGATGGCGGCGTCGAGAGAGACGCGTGCGTCCTCGTCGTCGGCGAGTTCGGGAATCTCAAGAACGCCGCGCAGCGCCAGAAGACCGTCGGCGGATGCCGGCGCGCAGCCGAAACGTTCCTGGAGCCGCTGCGCCAGCGCTGCGGCTTCCTCCAGAAAGGCCTCGTTGACCACGGGCCGTGCGGCCGGGCCGCTGCGGGCGACGGCGAGCGAGGCCTGGATGTTGCCGCGCGCGAACCGTTTCTGGATCGACTGCTTCGCCGCCTGCTCGACCCGTTCGAGCCCCGGCGGCAGGCGCAGCCGGGCTTCCAGGCCCTTGCCGTTGACCGACCGCATTTCCCAGGTGATCGACGCGCCGTCATGCTCCGCCGCCGCGCGGGCGAAGCCGGTCATGCTCTGAACTGCCATGATGTCCCCCGTCCGCGCCGGCTGCTCAGTCCGCCGCAGCCGGTTCCACCGCCCCGGTCGTCGCAGTCGGTTCCGCCGTCCCGGCCTCCCCCGTTTCCCGCCGCTTGCGCTCGATCTCACGCCAGCGGGCGACGTTCTCGTTGTGCTCCTGCAGCGTCGCGGCGAAGACATGGCCGCCGGTGCCGTCGGCAACGAAGTAGAGGTCGTTCGTCTTCGACGGGTTCGCGACCGCCTCGAGCGATGCACGGCCGGGCGAAGCGATCGGGCCGGGCGGCAAGCCGTTGATGGTGTAGGTGTTGTACGGCGTCGGCTTGTCGATGTCGGAGCGGTAGATGGGCCGGTCGGCCGGCTTGCCCTTGCCGCCGAACAGGCCGTAGATGATCGTCGGGTCCGACTGCAGCCGCATCCCCTTGTTGAGGCGGTTGATGAAGACGGCGGCGACGCGCGACCGTTCCTCCGCCTGGCCGGTCTCCTTCTCGACGATCGAGGCGAGCGTCACGAACTCGTTGATGTTCTTGAGGGGAAGCCCGTCGACGCGGCGCGCCCAAATGCTTTCGACGAGGCTCGCCTGGGCCGCGATCATGCGGGCGATCAGGTCCTTGCGCTCGGTCCCGCGCGTGAAACGCTGCGTGTCGGCGATGAGGGTGCCTTCGGGAGGCAGTTCCGTCGGCATCTCGCCGACGAGCGCTTCGTGCTCGGCGATGCGCTGGAATGCCTGCTCCACCGTCAGCCCTTCCGGAACGGTGAGGGAATAGAGCACCGAGCGGCCGCTCTTCAGGAGTTCCATGATGTCCTGCATGGAGGCGCGCGGCTTGATCTCGTACTCGCCCGCCTTCAGTTCCCCGTCCGCCCCGTGGGCCCGCACGCCCAGGGCAAAGATGCGTGCGTCGCTGATCAGCCCCGAGCGTTCCAGCTGCGCACCGATCTCGCGTACCCCGGTGCTTGGCCGGACCAGGACGACGGCGCCGGTGGCCGACGGACCAGGTCCCTCGAATTCCATCTTGCCGTAGTACACGAGCAAACCGGCGCCGATGGTGACGAGGAAGATGGTCGACATCAGGAAGTTCAGGAAGATGACGACCTGGCTTCGCGAGGCTCGGGAGCGGCGCGGCGGCGGCGTCCCGAGTTCGGGCCGCAACGCCTCGCTGGCGGTCTTGGGCACGATCGGCTTCGCCGGTTCCCGACGACGTCCGAACTCCGGCTGATTCGCGGTATCGCTCATCGGTTCAATCTCGCTCCCACATACCGGTTCCCGCCTCCCGATCGATCGCTGGAGCCGGCCGGAGTCACCGATCGCTGGCGGGCGGGAATGCTAGGACGCACAGCCGCTCGCCGACACACCATGGTCATGTCACGATGTCGCGCGCGAAGACTATCGAGGAATATGGCGAAATTGACGCTCCCGCCGGCCGTTCAACCATTATACCGTTGAAAGACGAGCGAGGCGTTCGTTCCGCCGAATCCGAACGAGTTCGACAGCGCGACATCGATACGGCGCTCGCGTGGCGTATTCGGCACGAGATCGAGCGCCGTCTCGGTCGAAGGATTGTCGAGGTTGATGGTCGCCGGGGCGACGTTGTCGCGGATGGCGAGCAGGCAGAAGATGGCTTCGGCGGCTCCTGCCGCACCGAGCAGATGCCCGATCGACGACTTGGTCGAAGACATGGAAATGCGCGAGGCGGCGTTGCCGACCAGCCGCTCGACGGCACCGAGCTCGATCGTGTCGGCCATGGTCGACGTGCCGTGGGCGTTGATGTAGTCGATGTCGGAAGCGGAAATGCCGGCGCGTTTCAGCGCGGCCTTCATGCACCGGTACGCCCCGTCCCCGTCTTCGGAAGGGGCCGTGATGTGATAGGCATCGCCCGACATGCCGTAGCCGGTCACCTCGGCGTAGATCTTCGCTCCACGCGCCTTCGCGTGCTCGAGCTCCTCGAGCACGACCACGCCTGCACCCTCGCCCATGACGAAACCGTCGCGGTCGCGGTCATAGGGCCGGGAGGCTTTCTCCGGCGTGTCGTTGTAGCCGGTCGACAGGGCGCGGCATGCCGCGAAGCCGGCGAGCGACAGCCGGTTGATCGGCGATTCGGTCCCGCCGGCCACCATGACGTCGGCGTCGCCGAGCGCGATCAGCCGCGACGCGTCGCCGATCGCATGGGCACCGGTCGAACAGGCGGTCACGACCGCATGGTTCGGACCCTTCAGCCCGTGTCGGATCGACACCTGGCCGGAGACGAGGTTGATGATGTTGCCGGGAATGAAGAACGGGCTGATGCGGCGCGGGCCGCGCTCGTGGAGGATCAGCGCGTTCTCCGCGATGCCCTCGATGCCGCCGATGCCAGAGCCGATCATCACGCCGGTAGCGCAGCGCTCGTCCTCGGTCTTCGGCTCCCAGCCGGAATCCTTCAGAGCCTCGTCGGCGGCAGCGATGCCGTAGATGATGAAATCGCCGACCTTGCGCTGGTCCTTGGGCTCCAGCACATGGTCGGGATTGAACGTGCCATCGTCGCCCGACCCGCGCGGGATGACGTTGGCGATCTTGCAGGGAAGATCGCCGGTCTCGAAGGTGTCGATCCGGCGCGCGGCGCTACGCCCGGAAAGCAGCTGCTTCCAGGAATGCTCCACGCCAGGTCCGAACGGAGACAGCAGGCCGAGGCCCGTAACGACGACACGTCTCATCGCGGGTTCCATCCGGCGCCTCGGGCGCCGGCCAATCTCAGGCCGAGGCCTTCTCGATGAACTTGACCGCGTCGCCGACGGTCAGGATGGTCTCGGCGGCATCGTCGGGAATCTCGACGCCGAACTCCTCCTCGAAGGCCATCACCAGTTCGACGGTATCCAGGCTGTCCGCGCCCAGATCGTCGATGAAGCTCGCGCCCTCGGTGACCTTCGCTTCTTCCACTCCAAGATGCTCGACGACGATCTTTTTGACGCGTTCTGCGGTATCGCTCATTGGGAAAACCCTCGACTTCGGTTCAAGTTGGTCTTCGTTAGCGGCAGGATTGCCGCTAATCAAGCTGAAAGATAGCGCTTTTCGGGTCGGTCCAATGCCGATTGCCGGGACGGCGTTTTCCTCCGGGTTGGCACTGTCCAGACGCCTGGGACTGGACGCGGATGCCGGCTCGCGCGGCGAATAACACAGAGCCGATGCCCCGCAAAGCCTCATTCCGCCCGCGGCCGGGGCAGAATGCACGCGTCGCGCGAAGCGGCGTCAGAACATCGCCATTCCGCCGTTGACGTGAAGCGTCTGGCCGGTCACGTAGGCTGCCTCCGCCGAGGCGAGATAGACGGCGGCCGTGGCGATTTCGAGACCCGTGCCCATGCGCCGCATCGGGATCGCGCCCATGATGGCGTCCTTCTGCTTGTCGTTCAGCTTCCCGGTCATGGCCGATTCGATGAAGCCCGGCGCGATGCAGTTGACGGTGACGTTGCGGGACGCGATCTCCTGCGCGAGCGACTTCGTGAACCCGATCATGCCCGCCTTGGACGCGCAGTAGTTGGCCTGGCCGGGATTGCCGGTGACGCCGACGACCGAGGCCATGTTGATGATGCGGCCGTAGCGGCGGCGCATCATCGGATGGGTGAGTTCGCGCGTCAGCCGGAAGGTCGAGGTCAGGTTGACCTCGATCACCGCATCCCAGTCGGCGTCCGACATGCGCACGAACAGGCCGTCGCGCGTGATGCCGGCATTGTTGACGAGAATGTCCACGCCCTCGAGTTCCGCTTCCGCCTTCTGGCCCAGAGCCTTGACGTCGTCGCGATTGGACAGGTCGGCCGGAAACACCTTCACCCTGTCGCCGAGGTCGGCCGCGAGCGCCTCGAGCTTCTCGACGCGGGTGCCGTGGAGGCCCACCGTCGCGCCCTGGCCGTGCAGGGCGCGCGCCACCGCCTCGCCGATGCCGCCCGAGGCGCCGGTCACCAGGGCCTTGCGGCCGGTCAGATCGAACATGTCGCTATCCTTTCCCAGTTTCGCGCACGGCGGCGGCCGCGGCAGGATGCAGTCTCAGGCGAGCGCAGCCATCGCTGCATCGATGTCGGCAGGCGTGTTGACGGCGGCGGTCGCGGTGTCGCGGCTGATGCGGCGGGCGAGCCCGCACAGCACCTTGCCGGAGCCGATCTCGTAGAGCGTGCCGACGCCGTTGGCGGCGAACCATTCGACGGTCTCGCGCCAGCGAACACGCCCCGTGACCTGTTCCACGAGCCGCCGGCGGATCTCGTCCGGGTCGGAGAGCGGGCTGACC
>Ga0208243_1000627_pt1 | contig 17407 bp, 18 predicted proteins | sample Subbio2Aug_QV12A_FD_184826 | JGI IMG/M metagenome (GOLD analysis project Ga0208243, IMG submission 184826) | Serpentinite rock and fluid subsurface biosphere microbial communities from McLaughlin Reserve, California, USA - CR12Aug_QV12A (SPAdes) | ecosystem: Environmental > Terrestrial > Deep...
GTATATAGAGGAGGCTATTACAGGATTAATTGCAGATAACAATTTACCTCCCGAGGCTTTAAAGATATCCTATGGCCTCTTTAATGCGAGAGTGGCTATAAATCAAGAGGACTTTAATAAGATATTTAAAAATAATCCATATTTAACCTTGCTGGAATTTACATTCACGAAGGATAAGGTAATTTTGTCTGCGAAAGACAAAGGACTTGAGCTAGCAGGTAGGTTTACTGTAGGTACTGGGAACAGTATCGAGCTAATTATAGAAGAAGGAACCTTTTACAATATTCCCCTCGAGAAGGAAGCTATTGGAGAACTCTTTAAAAAAAATCATATCATTATAGATCTTTCATCTGAAACAGAAGGGAATAGTATAAGGTCAATTAGTGTAAATGATGGATATATTGAGCTTTTGGTAATACCAGTTTTATTTTAGTTATAGGTTAGGGGTGTCAATATGATAGCTGTAAAGGAATTAAGCTTAAAGTACCCAGATGGAACCGTTGCCTTAACAGAAATTGATTTAAAGGTGAAGGCAGGAGATTTAGTTTATATCATAGGACCTAGTGGCTCTGGAAAAACAAGCCTACTAAAGCTATTTATGGGCATAGAGGTGCCCACATCGGGTTCATTAGAAATTATGGGAAGACAAATGGTGGGTATTAAGGACTATGAACTGCAAGGACTGAGAAGAAACATCGGACCAGTTTTTCAAGAATTTCGATTGATAAAGGGTAGAACTGCCCTGGAAAATGTTATGATGGGCTTAAGATTTTTAGAGCTGCCATCAAGGGAATTGAAGGAAAGTGCAATAGGTGCATTGGAAAGGGTTGGATTAGGCAATAAGCTTAATTCACTGGTGGATAATTTGTCATGGGGAGAGGGGCAAAGGGTATCTATTGCAAGGGCAGTGGCACGGAGACCAGCGTTGATTCTTGCTGACGAGCCTACTGGAAACCTGGACAAGGAAAATGCAGTTAAAATTCTGGAGCTACTGACCTCCTTCAGCGACTCCAGTACAGCTGTAGTAATTACTACCCATGCTACTCATTTAATCGAAGAAGGCTCCGATTATCGACTTATAGAAATGTCTGGGGGAAGAAATCACGAAATGGGCTTTAGGGAGGCTTAGTATGAAATATATAACTAATAATACAAGCTATTTTATCAAGGAAGTGAAAACCATAATCAGGCTTAATCCTTTGTCGAATATATTATCGATCTTTAGTATAGCCTTGGTGCTTTTTATTCTTGTTTTAGTGACTGCCGGCTGGTGGATTAGCAGTGAAGCAATTGAAATTATTCAGAAAGAGGCAGAAATAAGTGTATTCTTCGATGAATCCTTCGATAATCAAAAAATATCAGAGCTTATTGTTGGACTGGAGGATATTGAAGGGGTAATGGATACTAAGCTGGTGGGAACAGAGGAAGCATATCGGCAGATGACAGAAATTTTAGGGGCAGATGCTACTGTTTTAGCTTACTTTGATGAAAATCCCTTTGTGCCCTTTATTGAGGTAAAAATCAATATGAAGGATATGGATGACTTGCTTCAGAAGTTAGGTGAATTGGAGGGTATAGAGTATGTGAGGGATAATAGGGAAGTGTTACAGGGGCTACAAAATATAGAGAGGGTCCTGAGGTTAATTTCATATCTTGTATTTGTGGCTGTTGGTATTGCAACCCTGGTTGTAATTTCTCATATTATTAGGTCGGGCATTTACAATAATAGAGAAGAAATACTAACCCTCAGGCTATTAGGAGCTCAGAAGCCTTTTATAGCAATCCCCTTTATCCTTGAAGGTGTATTACTGACCTTGGGGGGAGGGATATTGGCACTTGTGATTGCACTTGGGGCCTTTAAGCTTTTGTATAACCAGGTGGCCACACCATTACCCTTTATTCCATTACCACCTATGTACTCTATTACTAATAGGATGACCTATTTAATTATTCCCTTAAGCATTATTCTAGGCCTGGCAGGTAGTATATTTGGACTAAAATCTGCAGTGGAGGGTTAATAATACAGCTTTATAGGTATAAAAAAATAAGCCCTTAGAGGTACTAGCAGGTATCTTCAAAGGGTTTAATATTTAGGGATATATTTATTTTTTTCTGTTGCTTTTCTTAATATCTATTAAGTACCAAAATATCATATAAGGAATAAAGTACAACAGCATGCTTAATCCTGCTGAAAAATATGAGTATAAAATAATTGAAGAGGTTGAGAAAAGAAAGGTTTTATTGGGTGTAGTTGCTTGCTTTCCTGTAAAATTCAGAGCTTTCTTTGTTAAAAAGTATGCTAAAAAGGTTACTGCCAATGCATTAGCCATTATGATTGCAAAATTCATCTAAATCACTTCCTTTAGATTATTATAACATTTTGCTTGTTCATATACTAATACAAGTTATATTTATAATAATTATCAGACTTAAAAAAATATTTAAATAATTGTAATAAATTATTTGGGCATAATAATTTGCTTATTTATATTAAATTAATCTATAATTAATAAAGATAGAAACGAAAGTTAATTGAATGGAGGAATAATTATGTTAAATACTAAGGAAATTATGGACATAGCTCTTAAATTAGCAGGGCTAGAAGAGGTACCAGCTGACTCTGGCATTATAGTAGAAGGGGAGAGCATTAAGAAAATAGCAATAGGCGTTGATATGGAGCTAGCCGAAATGCTACTTGCAAGAGAGCTAGGTGCTGATTTAGTTATAACTCATCACCCATCTGGAGGAAGCCCAAGGATAGACCTACATAATGTAATGAATAATCAAATTGATAGAATGGTTAAGGCTGGAGTACCTATCAATAAGGCTCAGAAGGCATTAGGAGAGAAAAAGGGGCAGGTGGAAAGAGGCCTTCATGTTTCTAACTATGATAGAGCAGTTTCTGCCGCAAAGCTATTAAAGCTGCCTTTTATGGCTATACATACCCCAGCAGATATACTAGCAGAGAACAAGGTTCAGGAGCTATTAGACGAAAAGCTTAAGGATATGCCAAAGGCAACCCTACAGGATGTTATTGATGCTTTAGAAACTTTACCAGAATATCAAAGAACCTTAGCTAAGCCTGTTATTAGGGTTGGTAAAAAGGATGATTATGCGGGTAAAACCTTTGTAACTATGGCTGGGGGCACAGGTGGTGGCAATAGCGTTTACAAGGCTTATTTTGAAGCTGGAGTTGGTACCCTTGTAATGATGCACGTACCGGATGAAGGAATAAACGCCATCAAGGATCAAAACATAGGTAATGTAGTAATTGCAGGCCACATGGCAAGCGATTCTGTTGGTATTAATCAGATATGCGATGCTTTGGAGGAGAAGGGTATAGAGATTATTAGAATGAGTGGAGTTATAAATCATAAGTAGTAAATAATATTGAATATATTTTCATGTATGGGTCACATTTCGATTGAGATGTGACCTGTTGTATTTTAAAAAAACTTATATGATAATTGGAAAAAATTATATTGACATTATATACCATAAATCATATACTATTAACACAGTTAATAATATTAACACTGTTAATAAAAAGGAGCGGATTGTTATGAAAACCTTAGTTTTATTTTCCTCTAAGTATGGAACCACAGAAAAATGTGTTAGGAAGCTGGCAACAGAAATTAAAGGCAGGGTTGATGTTGTAAATATTAAAACCGACAGCATCAAGGAGTTAGATAGCTATGACAATGTAATAATAGGGGGCTCTATATATGCTGGAACTTTAAATAAGGAAATAAAGAAGCAGATCGAAGAGAAGGCAGAATTATTAAAGAGTAAAAATATCGGATTATTTTTATGCTGTCAGGATAAACAAAAGGCAGTGACAGAATTTATGACCTTAAATTTTCCTGAATGGATTATTGAAAAGGCCTTTGTCAAGGCACATCTTGGTCATGAAATAAAGCTGGAGGCAATGAATTTCTTTGAAAGAAATCTTTTAAAGCATGTTATGAAGGTTAAGGAAAGCTATTCACAAATCGACAACGAGGAAATAAGCAGATTAGCTAAGGAAATTAATAGGCTGGAGGTTGTTAATGGATAAGAAGGAGCTTCAAAAACAAAGGATGATGACCTACTTTATAGATGCAGCCAAGGAGATTATAAAGGAGGAGGGTGTTAAGGGGCTTAGTGTAAGGAAGGTAGGAGACAGGGCTGGCTACTCCTATGCTACTATATACAACTACTTTAACGACCTAAATACCCTATTGTTTTATTGTGTATTTGATTTCCTTGAGGATTGCTATAAATATTTAGTAAGCTTTAAGGAGGAAGGGTTGGATGAAAAGCAGCAGCTTATAACCTATACAATAGAGTATTTTAGGTATTTTGCTCAACGTCCACACATATTTAGGCTAGTATTTATAGAGGTATTAGGGAGTCCTCCTGATGAAATAGTACAAAGGACACAGGTTTCGGTGGCTGTGCTATTGGGAGAAGCGCTAACACAATGTGTGAAGGCTGGATATATTGGGGAAGCCAACATACAGGTTCTTGCTGATTTAATAACCTCCTCTGTTCATGGTAAGCTATTGTTTTATGTGCAGGGACGGATACTGGATGGTACAGATGTAGATAAGCTAATAACCATACTGGAAAAAGAAATAGAATTAATTATTAAATGTTAAGAGGTCTGGAGAATATAGCTTCAATGAATCTGTTGGAGCAAAGGTAGAGGTAAAGGTGGAGAATAGAAAAATCATAGCCATAAATATACTGGAGCACAGGAATGGGATGGGCAGCAAGGCAGAAGCAATTATTAATAGCGTAATTCAGGCCCAAAGTCTACAGGTTGATGCTATTACAGGAGCCACCGGAAGCAGCACAGTTATATTAAAGGCTATAGAGGATGCTTTAGACGGAAGGTAATATTAAGTATGGGGATCATGGAGCTGATCCTTTCACTTAAAGTAAGCTTGATTGGGGGAATAAAATGAAATCTGTTATTTTGGATGCAACAGAGGGAAATTATTTAGAAGAGATACTTAAACAGAAGCTAATGGAATGCAATGATGAGGTTTTCTATTATAAGCTGAAGGACAAAAACATAATACCCTGTAGGGCCTGTGGTGGCTGTAGTAATATTAAGCCAGGGCTATGTGTACAAAAGGATGATATGCAGGAGGTACTGAAGGACATAGCTAAAGGAGACAGAATAATAATGCTGACACCTATAGTCTTTGGTGGTTATTCCTCGTTGCTAAAGAAGGCTGTTGATAGATTTATGGTTCTGGGTCTGCCATTTCTTTTTATAAAGAAGGGAAAGCTACTACACCCCATGAGGTATGGTACAAAGGCAATAATAGGAATAGGAATAGCAGGAGAGGGTCCGATGGGGCAGGAGGAAGGCTTCAGGCTGGTTGTTGAGAGAAATGCTTTAAATATGCAGGCACCTTATAAAGCGTTGGTTTTTAAAACCTCAGAGGATAGAGCTAAGATTGAGAATGAGCTGGCTATCGCATTGAAGGAGGTGGTTTGATGAATAAAACACTTATAATATTTAATGGAAGTCCAAGAAAGAATAAAACCTCCTTCAGCTTTGCCAGAACGATTACCGCCTTGGCAGAAGAAAGAGGCTATAGGACTGAGATAGTTCATGTTATAGAGTATTTTGATGGTAAAAAAAGCATAGAATCCTTAAGAAAATTAATAGTCGATAGTGAAGTTATGGGCTTAATATCACCACTATATGTTGACTGTCTGCCGAGCTATGTAATATGGTTTTTTGAAGCTCTTTTTAGGGAATTGAAGGCTGAACTGAATGGAAAAGGCTTTTTTGCTATAGGGCAGTGTGGCTTCCCTGATATTACAATGAATGAGCCTTTATTAGAATCCAGTAGGCTTTTCGCAGAAGCAGTTGGTATGAAATGGCTGGGAGGTCTAAGCTATGGTGGGGGAGCAATGCTGGAGGGAGCTCATTTAGAGAACCTTGGTAAAAAGGGTGAAAAAATCACTCTTGCCTTTAAGCTGGCTTTAGAGGACCTTTTAGAGGGGAGATTTATATCCTCGAAGCCACAGGAATTATTGACAGTTAAAATTCCGGGACTTCTAATGGTGCCCTTAATAATGGTTATGAATTTTAGAGCTAAGAGGGAAGCTAAGAAGAAGGGGATTGGGGATATTGGGCGTAGGGTTTATTTAGAATAGTGAATAATTAATAGGTATTATTAACTTCAAATCCAGCTCCCATTAGGGAAAGTAATATTTATTTTGATTTAGATGGTATAGTAGAGTATAATAAATAATGATAAACCTCAGCATGAGATGTATTTAAATTTGATTAATATCTAATTTAGACTATTTGAACCTCAACATGTGATGTAGTTGAAATCCAACTGATGAATAAGTTGGGTTTCAGGAGAAATGAAAATCATTGATAATTATATAATTTAAAAATTCAATTGACTATATAAGTCAAAATATCTTATAATTACCTTAATAAGGAAGGAGGTGTAAATAGATGAAGATATATGAATTTTCATTAAAGGTTTACCTACTTAATAATGTTAGACAAGAAAATGCCCTGGAAAAAATAGCACAGATGATTGATAAAGCCTTGATTTCTACAGAAAATTATCAGAATTTTCACAACAAAAACGCTTTTAAATTTTATAATTTCAATTCCCTATTCCCCTTAGAAAAAGGCGGAGTTTATAAAGAAGGAAGGATATATTCAACAATAATTAGGACTGTAGATGGGGGCTTGGCAAAATACTTTAGTAATACCTTAGCAAATATTTATACTGCAGATATGAAGGCTTTAATGCTAGGAAATAAAATGTTAAAACAGGGTCATATCCATAAGCTATATAGTATAACTCCCACTATTATAAAATCTGATGAAGGGTATTGGCGAAACTGTATGTCCTTAGAGGACTATGAAAGACGAATAGCTATAAATATTATCAAAAAATACAATCTTTTCTTCAATACTAAGATAGACGAGGACTTTGAGCTTTTTAACAGAATAGAATTTGCAAATAGTAAGCCCATAGCCACCAGCTACAAAAATATAAAGCTTTTAGGGGACAAACTAAATATATATGTTGCAGATAATGAAACAGCTCAAAAACTAGCATGTTTTGCCTTAGGAAGCGGATTGGGAGAGAACAATGCCAGGGGATATGGGTTCATTAATTACAAACTGCTTTAGACAGGGGGTGAAGAATTGTTATCCGATTTAGTTAAGATTTTTGATAAGGAATATAAAGAAAAAGGTGAAAGATGGATTATAGATGGGCATATGCCTGTAGAAGGTGAATACATATTATTAAGTCCATCCGAAGAAAGTTTTTTTATTAAAGATAGAATACATATTAAGCAGGACAAGAAAACTGGAACAATTGATGATACCAATGAAAATATAGGGACTATACGAAAGCTAGACTATATGAGCAGGTATCTGGAATCCAACAAAGCAATATCTGATAAAAACATCCACAGCAATAATTATCTCACATTCTTCGTTAAAAAAGAAAACCTATCAAACGGAAAAATTACCACGGAAGTTATTGAAAAGTATTACAGCGTATTTAAAAATCCTTTAGAAAAATATTCGAAGCCTAAAGCCAAAAAGCTTTATCTTTCAATAGAAGAAAAGCTAGGTCCTCCTGATATAGAAAGGATTGAAAAAATAGAGGCCTGGGTTAAGGAAAATATCTTTAATTTTTCTGGAGAAGCAGAAAAGGACAAGTCTTCTATAAAGCTATTCTTTCTGTGGGAAGAGGAAGAGCTTTATCTAAGGGAAAGTGAAAGATACATATCAGCCAACATCTACAATAGTACAGATTATATTGAGACTATCGACGGAATAAACTATGGCTTGCCCAATGATAATATGGGTCTGAATGCTAAAAAGCCCTATCTTGAAAACAAGACACGAAAGGTTACAGTTCCTTATTTAATATCTAATGAAGAGGTGATGGCACAAAAGAGATTTTTTGATTATTTAGCTAATCTGCTGGCTTTAAATAAAACGAATATATATATCAATGAGGAGAAGGGAATACGAGGACTAACTAATGACGAAATATTATCAGAAAGCTTCAATGGATATTATCTAAGGTTAAAGAAGGGTAAGGAAGTTGAAATTCATGACTTTGATTTAGTAGGAATGTATTCACTGGAACTTAATCCACCATTATATATGGAAAATGCTTTAGCATTAGAGGAGTCAGGTCTTCAATACCACACGATCTATAAGCTGGAAGAGCTTAGAAGATTAATTAACGAGGTTTTTTTCAACAAGTTCCTAACTGGCAATTATTTTACAGAGGCGAAGGATCTAAGTATAAATGATGGTACTTTGAAAAAAAGTTTACTTTTATCTAGAACAGCCTTATTTAATTGGTTTTACAAGGGAAATCGCATTAATGTCTGGAAGGTTTTAAATCAAGTGAGCTTAGATTTGATAAAGGCGGCTATAAACAATGACTATCCTAAAAAAGCTTCGGAGCAGTTTAATCTAAGATGCTGCTTAAAAACTTATTTTGAAGGGGGAGAAAAAATGGGAGATGTTTTATTCGAGCTGAAGAATAGGCTTAGGAGTAAAATTAATAACGGCGATACTGGTTTTATTGAGAGTGATATAGAGTACTATTTTGCTGTAGGTCAACTGGCAAACTACTTTATTTCCTTGAGCAAGTCTAAGAAAAAGGTACATTCTTTGGTTAATCCTATACTTAATATAAAGACAGACGAAAGATTAAAGGAAGAGCTAAAAAAGCTATTTAAGAAATACAATTATATAATTGAAATAAAGTATATGAGATTTAGGAATCTTTATGCCATGATTTCTTCTTATTTCCCAAATGATAAAAGGGTGAATGAGGAGTTAATTATAGCTGGGTATACGCATAGCAGTTTAATATATGAAGAATCCGATAAGGAGGAAAATGACAATGCATAAAAGAGTATATGGGGTTTTAGGAATTGTTTCTCGAATGAGCAATTGGAATGCAGATTTTTCAGGTTATCCCAAGACGATTTCCACAGGGGAGGTATTCGGAAGTGACAAGGCTTTTAAATTTCCGATTAAGAAGATGTGGGAGCAACAGGGGAAAAAGGTATTATATATAAAATCTTTGAAGCTATCAGAGGATAAAAAGGGAGAAATTAGTCTTGTTCCAAGGTCACTAAAGGAACGTTATGAGCATATATTCAGTGTTGAAGATTTGAAAAAGGAAAAAGACAATAGAGCAGTCTTGGTCAATCTCTTTAAAGCAATAGATGTAAAAAACTTCGGTGCAACCTTTGCAGAGGAAAACAACAACATTTCAATCACTGGTGCCGTACAAATTGGACAGGGCTTTAACAAATATGATGATACCTATCCAGAGGAGCAGCAGATTTTATCCCCATTTAGAGATGCCTCCGAAAAGGAAGGGAAAAAGAAGGAGAAGGCAGAGGAAAAGGGCGATGCAAAGGCCTCTACTATAGGAAGTAAGATAGTCAGTAATGAGGCCCATTATTTCTATCCCTTTGCAATAAACCCCAATGTTTATGATGAGTTTAAAGCAATGGGGGTTACAGAGGGCTATACAGAGGAGGATTATACAGCCTTTAAGGAGGCTGCACTGGTGGCAGCTACCTCCTATAGCACCAATTCTAAAATAGGCTGTGAAAATGAGTTTGCAATATTTGTAGAGACAGAAAAGGAACTGTATTTACCCAATCTGGCCCAGTATATAGCTTTTAAAAAATCAGATAGTGGCAAGGACAAAATAATACTAGGCTTTAATGAGCTTCTAAACGATGTAAAGAATAGGATACACAGCATAGAAATATACTATAATCCCTATACAACTAATTTAGAGGGTCAAATAGAAGGGGCTAAGAAAATGAATATTTTCACACAAAAAGAGGTGTAATAATGAGGGCTTTAAAGTTTACTTTAAGTGGTAAAACAGCCTTCTTTAAAAAGCCAGAGGTCAACACCTACTGTTATTTCACCTATGGTAATATCCACAAAATAGCCCTACTGGGGATATTGGGAGCCATTATGGGCTTCAAGGGTTATAATCAGCAGGCTAGAGATGTTGTCGCCACTTATCCTGAATTTTATGAAAGGCTAAAGGATGTTAAGTTGGCTATTGTACCAATGAATGATAATGGTTATATTCCTAAAAAGGTACAGGTTTTTAATAATTCCGTAGGCTATGCTTCAAGAGAACAGGGAGGCAACCTGATTGTCAAGGAACAGTGGCTGGAGGAGCCTAAGTGGGATATATATATTCTTCTTCAAGGGGAGATAGAGGAGAAGCTGGCAAACCGGTTGATAGAAAGGAGATTTCATTACCTTCCTTATCTAGGGAAAAATGACCATATGGCTGACATAGAAGCTGTCAAAATATTGGAGAATCTTGAGGGGTTAACAGAGGTGGAAGGACTCAAAAGCCTATTTATCAAAGAAGAATTTGATATTCAGACGGAACACGGTTTTTTCAAAGCTAAGACACCAGGCTTTAAGTATCAGGAGATGCTGCCGGTGGCTTTAGAAGGTACTACTAACAAATATGAACTGGCTACCTTTATATATACCAACGAGACTTTGAAATCTAAGAAAAGCTCCACCGTATATAGATGTGAAGGAAGGAATATATTCTTTTTTTAGGAGGGGAAACCCTCCTATTCTTTAAAAATAAGGAGGTACAGAATGTATTTTAAGGGCATTGAAAAATTTGATATTGAGGGACTTATTACCAATGGTGATAAAATATATGCCCATATAGATAAAAACAGAAATGAAACGTTGAAGGAGCACGTTGACTTAGCAGAGGAGTACCTTTATAGGATCATTAATGAAAGGCAGCTGGAAAAATTACTAGTCGGCCTGGAGGATAAACTATGTAATGACTTAAGTCAAGAGGGAATAGGTCTTTACAGAGAAATGCTCCTTAACACAATATACATGCATGATGTAGGAAAGATAAACTGTAATTTTCAATACGTAAAAATGCATAATGGTTTTTTTAAGAATTTAAGGCCTCCTAAGCATAAAAATTCCAATAATACCAATCATTCTATGCTATCTGCCATCATCTATATTAACCATTATCTGAAGAAAATTGAAGGGCATCCTAACAGTAATGAGTATAAAGTACTACTAACCTTTCTTTTTCTTAATGCCTATGTTATATCAAAACATCACGGTGATTTAGACAGCTTTTCTGAGTTTATAGAAAAGCTTGTAGAAAAGGGAGGGGAAGGTTGGAGGCTTTATAATGAGGAGATGATTCTCTTTAATGAATCTTATAGGGAAAATATTAAATTTGACGAAGCGTGTCTAAAAAACATTTATGCAGCTTTAGGTATTGGAGAGGATGAAAACTGGGAGGCCTCTATTAATAAATATATATATGAAAGGCTGTTGTCCTCCCTTTTACTCTCCTGTGATTATTATGCGACTTCCCATTTCAAGCATCAAAAACCCATAGAAGGTTTTGGGGGTATTGAAAATATAGATAAATTTTATGACATATATAAGACCGGCAAGATTTATAAGGATATTCGTGAATATGAGAAGACGAGATATGGCAGGTCAACGGACTTTACTAGGGTAACAGATATTAATATACTAAGAAATGAATTGTTTCTTGAGGCGGAACAAATACTTATTAAAAATGCAGAAAAGGGTATTTTCTTTTTAGAGGCCCCTACAGGTGGAGGAAAAAGTAATATAAGTATGAATTTGAGCTTTAAGCTGGCAGAAATGTACCCTTCGTTAAGCAAAATATTCTATGTATATCCCTTTAATACGCTCATTGAGCAAAACATGGACAATCTAAGAAAAATCTTTAATGAGCGTTCTGAATTCGATGATATAGCTGTCATAAACTCTGTAGTGCCAATCAAGACCTATAGGTCAGCAGGAGAGGACAGTGACGTAATGGCTGAGGATTTTGAGAAGGCCCTTTTAGACCGACAGTTTTTACACTATCCAATGATTTTAACCACTCATGTCAGTATCTTCAACTATTTATTCGGGATCTCCAAAGACGATTTATTCCCCCTATATCAAATGGCCAACAGCATAGTTATTTTAGATGAAATACAGAGCTATAAAAACAAAATATGGAAGGAGATTATAACCTTTCTGAAATTTTACTCAGATGCATTGAACATTAAATTCATAATTATGTCAGCGACTCTGCCAGCCCTGAATAGGCTCGTAGATAAGGAGACGGAAACTGTAGCATTAATTGAAAATAGGGAAAAGTATTTTAGTAATCCCATATTTAAAAATAGAGTAAAACTTGATTTTTCTCTTTTGAGCTTAGGTAAGGTAACTTTGGAGGAGCTTTTGGAGCATCTTTTTGAAAGAGCCAGGGGTACAGAAAAAAATATATTGATAGAATTCATAACCAAAAAAAGTGCGGATGATTTCTATGATAAATTATGCGAGGTAAACAATTTGTTACTCGTCCACCAAAAAAAGGATATAGAGAAAATAACAGGTGATGATAACAGCTTTGAGAGAAAGAGAATTATAGACAAGGTAAAAAACAACAAAAATATCATCCTTGTGGCAACTCAAGTGGTGGAGGCAGGGGTAGATATCGATATGTATATTGGCTATAAGGATATATCAATGTTAGACTCGGAGGAGCAGTTTTTGGGCAGAATAAATCGCTCCTGCTTGAATGCAGACTGTATGGCCTATTTCTTTGATTTAGATGATGCAACAAAGGTTTATAAAGGAGATTTTAGGAAGGATAAAAATATAAGCCTTCTCAATGACGAAATTAGGGAAGTTCTTACGACTAAGGAGTTCAGTAGATTCTATGGGCCAATATTGCAAAGGCTGCAGAATAAAGCAATTGAATATAACGATAACAATTTCCAGAGATTTATTAAAGGAGCTGTTGGTGGTCTGAACTTCAAAACTGTTAAAGAAAGAATGCAATTGATAGATGAGCAGTATATGTTTAGCATCTTTATGAATAGGGATATGGAGATAGATGGTAAAGTTTTAAGAGGAGAAGAGGTATGGAGAGCTTTTGAAGAATTATTGGAGGATATGGAAATGGGCTATGCAGAGAAAAAGGTAAGGCTTTCAACCGCATCGGCTGATTTAAGCTATTTTATTTACAAAGTAAAAAACAATGATTTTTCATATGAAAAGAGAATTGGTGATATTTATTTTATATCTGACGGAGAGAAGTATTTTGAAAATAATAAGTTTATAAGAAAAAAATTTGATAAAGAACTAGAGCTTTAATATAGGAGGGGTTATGAGGGTAAATGGTACTTTAATAAATTACTATTTTCACTGCAAAAGGCAGTGCTGGCTTCATGGTAACAGAGTTAATTTAGAGGACAACAGCGAGGATGTCAAGATTGGAAAAGCCATCCACGAAGTGAAGAAGTCTAAGGGAAAAAACACTGAAATTACTATAGACAATATCAAAATAGATAAACTTACAGATGAATACTTGATAGAGGTAAAAAAGTCTGATGCAGATGTGGAGGCTTCAAAGTGGCAGGCCCTGCTGTATTTAAAGGTTTTAAAGGAAAAGGGGTTAGAGCGGAAGGGGAAGCTTGATTTTGTAGAAAAGAATAAAACTAAGAGCACTATAATTGTTGAATTGGATGATGCTAAGTTTGAAGAGCTTGAGCTGATAACAAAGGAAATTGAAGGTTTATTGCTTGAGGAAAGGGCGCCAGATGTATTATATAAACCTAAATGCAAAAGATGCGCCTATTTTGATTATTGTTATATATAGGAGGTTGCTATGGGGAGTACAAGATATATCAAGTCTATGGGAGACTTAAGCAGAAAGGATAATTCCTTATGCTTCAGGAAGGATAACAAAAATGTATACCTTCCGATTGAGCATGTAAAGGAAATTTACTGTATGTCGGAGGTTACAGTTAATACGAAGCTTTTGGATTTTATTGCCCAGAATAACATCATTATTCATTTTTTTAACTACTATGAGGGATACAGCGGTACCTTCTATCCAAGAGAAAGGTATAACAGCGGAAAAATTTTGGTAAAGCAGGTAGAGGCATATAATACCAATCGCTTGACAATAGCTAAGGCAATAGTAAGGGGAATAGGAAATAATATAGACGACGTACTATACCACTATTATAAGCATGATAAAAAGGAGGTCAAGGAAACGATCGACTGGATAAGAAGGACTATGCAAAAAAATCTGGAGGAGGTCTGCGATATCAAGCAGATATTGCAGGTTGAGGGAGAATTATGGCAAAGGTTCTATGCTGACTTTAAGCATATACTGCCTGAGGACTTTGTAATGAATAAAAGGGTAAAAAGACCACCAGATAATCCGATAAATGCTTTAGTATCCTTTGGTAATTCGTTATTATATACAAAAACTATATCAGCGATCTATAATACTCACCTGGATCAAAGAATAAGTTTTTTACATGAGCCTTCTGAGGGGAGATTTTCTCTAAGTCTTGATCTTAGTGAGGTATTTAAACCAATAGTTGTTTTTAAAACTATTTTTGAATTGGTTAATAATAAAAAGCTTCAAGTAAACAAGCATTTTGATAAAAAATTAAATTATTGTGTGCTAAATGAGGAAGGAAGAAGTATATTTTTAAATGCCTTTGAGGAAAGACTTGAGGGGGTATTCCTTCATCCAAAGCTAAAAAGAAAGGTAAGCTACAGAACAGCGATAAAACTTGATTGCTATAAGCTCATTAAGTTTATCCTTGAAGGTGTTGAATTTAAACCCTTTGATTTAAAGGAGAAAATATAAATGAAGAATTTGAATTACAATTATGCCTTTCTATTTTATGATGTAAAGGAAAAGCGGGTAAACAAGGTTTTTAAAGTGTGCAAGAAATATCTGTCCCATTTTCAAAAATCTGTTTTTAGAGGGGAAATTACCCCTTCAAAACTGATGCTATTAAAAAAAGACTTGAATAGAATAATCGATAAACAGGAGGATTTTGTATGTATTATAAAACTTCTCAATGACAATGTATATGGGGAAGAGATACTGGGAAGCAAGCAAAATGATACAGGGGAGGATTTGATAATATAAACGAAAAATTTTACCAGGCTAATTTTAACAAGACTCAAATAAAAACGTGATTTAACAATGTTTATAGGTCAATTTCTAGAAAATAGTGTTTTTATCAACTTGACTTGGTAAAAAATCTATTGTAATGTTGAAATATAAAGGAAAAGACTGATTTTAATAAGCTAAGAAATGGCTTGTTTTAAGTGGCTGAACCTCAACATAGGATGTTTTTAAATAATTCTTCTGGTACTTGTATTGTACCTTCTGGTGGCTGAACCTCAACATAGGATGTTTTTAAATTAAATAATATAGTAAACATTAAAAAGTCCTTCAAGCTGAACCTCAACATAGGATGTTTTTAAATCTACAAAGATATTCTGGAGAGTAGACGACAGCTCCAAGCTGAACCTCAACATAGGATGTTTTTAAATATATAATCTACCACAAACACCCTTTAAACGCTCTCGCTGAACCTCAACATAGGATGTTTTTAAATGCAGATTTAGAAAATGAATTAACAGAAGTAATTGTGGCTGAACCTCAACATAGGATGTTTTTAAATGTGTTTCCTTCGCTGAATACTAATATCTCTGGCTTGCTGAACCTCAACATAGGATGTTTTTAAATTATCCACATATCTCTCACCTCCAAGTTATCTAATGCTGAACCTCAACATAGGATGTTTTTAAATGAAATAAAAAGAATACTGGATTATTTTGGACTTAAGCTGAACCTCAACATAGGATGTTTTTAAATTATGGAACGCAAACCACACTTTAAATTAAAAGGTTGCTGAACCTCAACATAGGATGTTTTTAAATAAATAAATAACCAACATGAGGGAGCTTAGGCTCCTTGCTGAACCTCAACATAGGATGTTTTTAAATTACTTGGAAAAGGTGCGGCATCTTTGCCCCCTTGAAAGCTGAACCTCAACATAGGATGTTTTTAAATAGTTGCAGAAAGAGAGGAATATAAATGAGTGAGATTAGCTGAACCTCAACATAGGATGTTTTTAAATACAAATAGCAGAGAAAATCAGACCCTTTGACAAACGCTGAACCTCAACATAGGATGTTTTTAAATTCTTATCTTCTTTTAGCTTAATAATCTCTATTGCTAGCTGAACCTCAACATAGGATGTTTTTAAATCTGTCTGCTTCTTGTCGGTTCTTGATAGGGTCGTCTAGCTGAACCTCAACATAGGATGTTTTTAAATTTGTGAGAAGAAGAAAAAGCCATTAACTATAGCAGCTGAACCTCAACATAGGATGTTTTTAAATTACTGTGGTAGATATACATTTCCTGCTTCGATTAAAGCTGAACCTCAACATAGGATGTTTTTAAATGATAATAAGTTGGTGTTCTTAGACTTTCGTCTATATGCTGAACCTCAACATAGGATGTTTTTAAATAAAAACCACCTCCCCTTGATGTTATTTTCCGACACGCTGAACCTCAACATAGGATGTTTTTAAATTATTGAGGAAAGAGAACAGTGCTGGATATGTGATAAGCTGAACCTCAACATAGGATGTTTTTAAATAGAAATAGCACAAGCCTTATATATCGCCTATAAGGCTGAACCTCAACATAGGATGTTTTCAAATGGAAATTACACAAGGACAAAGATTTATTACTACGGGCTGAACCTCAACATAGGATGTTTTCAAATGGAAATTACACAAGGACAAAGATTTATTACTACGGGCTGAACCTCAACATAGGATGTTTTTAAATGGAGTCCTGCTTCATATTGTGTTATGTCTATGTGCCGCTGAACCTCAACATAGGATGTTTTTAAATTACCTTGTAATTACTACTAATTAGCATAGAATACAAGCTGAACCTCAACATAGGATGTTTTTAAATAATATATAGATTAACTTGATGAGGATAATGGGAAGGCTGAACCTCAACATAGGATGTTTTTAAATGCTTTTAAATTTGCTCTTCTAGCTGCTTCCTGCATGCTGAACCTCAACATAGGATGTTTTTAAATCAACATAAAACATAATTACAATAATTATTTTGATAAGCTGAACCTCAACATAGGATGTTTTTAAATTATCTTTAGCCATAGGATGACCTCCAATCAATTTTGCTGAACCTCAACATAGGATGTTTTTAAATGAAAATGAAATAAAATGCCCCTTGTAAATTATATAATTAAATTAGCCAAAAATTCTAATCTCAAAATACACAGATTTGTACATTTTCTATTGTATAATATTTTCAAAAAAACGATAGGGGAAATATTATGCGTAGAGATGTGGCTAATCAAATAAATTTATTGAGAGAGGAGTTTGGGTTGTTGAACAAGAGTGAACTAGCTAGAAGATTTAACTGTGATAGAAGAACTGTAGATAGATACATTTCTAATTTAGGAAATGATA
>Ga0208243_1000628_pt1 | contig 17368 bp, 17 predicted proteins | sample Subbio2Aug_QV12A_FD_184826 | JGI IMG/M metagenome (GOLD analysis project Ga0208243, IMG submission 184826) | Serpentinite rock and fluid subsurface biosphere microbial communities from McLaughlin Reserve, California, USA - CR12Aug_QV12A (SPAdes) | ecosystem: Environmental > Terrestrial > Deep...
GCGGCGGCGGAGCGGCGAGCCGCTCCGAAGCTGCCGCGCGTGGGGGCGTTCAGCCACGTGAAGCTGACCATGCCGGACGATTGGGACGAACTCGGTCCCGAATGGGACGAGTACTTGCCCCAACCCTGCGCGCGGTCATCCTCGGGCTTGTCCCGAGGATCTGCCGACGAGCCAGGGGAGGTCGAGACGTCACCGCGCAGCGGACGTCCAGGGCGGGCGGCGCGCCGGAAGACGGATGCCGGTGGCGACGGGCGGTAGACCCTCGGGACAAGCCCGAGGATGACGGCGCGGGGTGGAGTGACGGCGCGGTCAGTCCTGTCTACGCCGCCAGTTCTGCCGTTGCCGTCGCCCAACGTTCCGCAGTCTGATCCCCCGCCCATCCCTGCTCCTCCCCGAGCGTCGTCTCAGCCCTGCAGGCGCTCCCACATGTCGCGGTCGCGCTCGGCGGTCCAGATGCGCGGCGTGTCGATGCCGAGCGCCTCGTCATAGGCGCGGGCCACGTTGAAGGGCAGGCAGTGCTCGTAGATCGCGTAGGACGCGAATTTCGGGTCGCAGGCGGCGCGGCAGGCGTCCCAGGCCTCCTTGAGCGAGCCGCCGCCCTGCGCGACGCGGGCGATCGGACGGTAGGTCGAGGCGACGAAGTCGGCGGTGTTGTCGAGCGCGGCGTTGACCATCGCCTCCCCGACCAGCGCGTCGCCGCGGCCGGGCGCGATGGCGTCGAGGCCGTAGCCGCGGATCGCCTCCAGTGTCGCCGGCCAGTCGGCGAAATGCGCGTCGCCGCAGTAGCAGGCCGAATGGTACTCGACGAGGTCCCCGGTGAACATGACGTTGGCGTCCGGGACGTGGGCGACGATGTCGCCCGCCGTGTGGCCGCGGCCGAGGAACTTGAGATCGACGCGCCGCTTGCCCATGAACAGCGTCATCGCGTCGGTGAAGGTCATGGTCGGCCAGGTGAGGCCGGGAATCGATTCATGGCCCTGGAACAGGCGCGGGAAGCGGCCGAACTCGGAGTCCCAGTCTTCCTGGCCGCGCTCCACCACCATGGCGCGCGCCTTGGCCGACATGATCGTCTCCGACGCCCCGTAGGCGGAGGCGCCGAGCACGCGCACCGCGTGGTAGTGCGTCAGCACCACGTACTTGACCGGCTTGTCGGTGACCGTGCGGATCTTCTCGATCACCTTGTTCGCCAGCCGCGGCGTCGCCTGGGCGTCGACGATCATCACCGAATCATCGCCGATGATGACGCCGGTGTTGGGGTCGCCCTGCGCCGTGAAGGCCCAGAGGTCGCGGCCGATCTCGGTGAACGAGATCTCCTTCTCGGTCATGTCTCCGGCGGAGGCGAACTGCTTGGCCATGTCTCTTCCCTTGCTTTGAATTCGGTCGTGCGTCCTTCGAGGCTCGCCCATCGAATGTTCGGCGCCCGATTGCAGGCGTCGTGCGGGCTCGCACCTCAGGATGAGGGAGGTCGGTGCCGATCTCCCTCGTTTCGTGTCCGGAGCCGCACTGCCGCCGGCGCCGCCGTTCGTCTCTCGTGGAGGCAGCGCCCGCCACTCCTCATCCCGAAGAGCGAGCGAAGCGAGCCCCGAAGGATCAGCTCCAGTCGCCCTCGATCGTGCCGTTGAAGCGCTTCTTCAGCCCGTCCCAGCAGTCGACGTAGTTGTCCTGCAGCGTGTCGAGCTCGGCCGCATAGCGGGTCAGGAGCTGCGGGAAGCGGGTCTCGAACATGAAGGCCATGGTGTGGTCGAGCTTGACCGGCTTCAGCTCGGCGCGCGAGGCCTTCTCGAAGCCGTCGGCATCGGGCCCGTGGGCCAGCATCATGTTGTGCAGGCTCATGCCGCCCGGCACGAAGCCCTCCTCCTTGGCGTCGTACCTGCCGTGGATCAGCCCCATGAACTCGCTCATGATGTTGCGGTGGTACCAGGGCGGGCGGAAGGTGTCTTCCGCCACCATCCAGCGCGGCGGGAAGATGACGAAGTCGATGTTGGCCGTGCCCTCCTCGCCGGACGGTGCGGTGAGCACGGTGAAGATCGACGGGTCGGGATGGTCGAACAGGATCGCGCCGACCGGCGAGAAGGTCGACAGGTCGTATTTGTACGGCGCGTAGTTGCCGTGCCAGGCCACCACGTCGAGCGGCGAATGGCCCATTCCGGTGACGTGGAAGCCGCCGCACCACTTGACGATCAGCTGGCAGGGCGTCTCCTTCTCCTCGTACCAGGCGACGGGTGTCTTGAAGTCGCGCGGGTTGGCAAGGCAGTTGGCGCCGATCGGGCCGCGGTCGGGCAGGGTGAACTTGGCGCCGTAGTTTTCGCACATGTAGCCGCGCACCGGCCCGTCGATCAGTTCGACCTTGAAGGTGAGGCCGCGCGGCAGGACGCAGATCTCGCCCGGCAGCACCTCCATCACGCCCATCTCGGTGACGAAGCGCAGGCCGCCCACCTGAGGCACGACCATGAGTTCGCCGTCGGCATTGAAGAAGTGGTCGTCGACCATGTCGGTGTTGGCGACGTAGACATGCGCGGCCATGCCGGCCTGGCCGAACACGTCGCCGGCCGTCGTCATGGTGCGCACGCCGGCGATGAAGTCGGTCGGCTCGGTGGGCATCGGCACCGGGTTCCAGCGCAGCTGGCCGAGCGGCAGATCGTGGTCGCCGGCGTTCGGCGCGGATTTCCACAGCGGATAGCTCGCCGCCGCGAAGCGGCCGTGATGCTTCACCGAAGGCCGGATGCGGTAGAGCCAGGAGCGCTCGTTGGTGCCGCGCGGCGCGGTGAAGGGCGAGCCGGAGAGCTGTTCCGCATAGAGTCCGTAGGCCGGACGCTGCGGCGAGTTGCGCCCCTGCGGCAGCGCGCCGGCCAGGGTTTCCGTCTCGAAGTCGTTCCCGAAGCCGGGCATGTAGGCATAGGTCACGATGGGCCTCCCTCGTGAGGCGGACGAGTCGCCCGCATGGCGACCGGGCCGCCTGCCGATCAATTCGTTGCGTTCGTAACCATCGAAAATGTAACTATCAACCGCGACGGCAAGCCCGGCTGCGGCTCAGCCGGGCGCCTCCGGGCAGCGGCCGGTTCAGCAGGTCACCGCGATGGTGCAGCGCCAGGCATCGCTGGTGGTGACCGTGTAGGCCCGCGGCTGCTGGCCTTCACCCTCGCACTGCAGCGTCGAGACCTTCGATACCGGTACGCCGACGCGAACCGGCACGGCGAACTTGCCGTTGGCCAGCACCTGGATGACGCCGTGCTTCTCGTAATAGGCGATGGCCTGCTTGCAGGTCATCTCGTCCGCCAGCTGGGCGAATGTCGGGCCGGCGCCTGCGAGCGCCAGCCACGCTGCCAGGATGATCCGTCTCAACGCGATGCCTCCTAACCCGTGCCCCCGGACAGGTTAACCCGATCGGGCGGGAGTTCAAGCGGAAGCCCGGGATTGGGTGAATCAACCTATCGTGGCGAATAGCCGAAGCCGCCGAAGTCGGCCGCTTTGCCCCGGCCGCTGGTGTCGAACGCGGCCATGCCGACGAAGGCGCCGGTGAAGGAGGCGTGTTCGCCGCGCCCGCCCTCGTCGGAGATCAGGCTGGCGTCGAGAACGCCGCCGATGCCGGTCCAGGCACCGCCGGCGAGGCGCCAGCGGAAGCGCAGCTCAGCGCCGCGCACCTCGGCCGAAAGCCCGACGGGACCGTCCTCGCCGACCGCGAGCGGTTCCTCGAGACCGAAGGTGAGGCGGCCGTTCTGCCAGTCGCCGAGGCAGGACATGACCTGCAGCACGCGTCCCTTGCCCGGGTGCCAGGTCACGGCGAGAAGGTGGAACTTGTGCCGGTTGTAGTAGTGCACGAGGCCGGCAGCCTGCTGATAGGTCTCGGGCGCGAAGTCGACGACGGTCTCGGCGTCGAAATCCCAGTGCTCCTGGCGGCGCGCGACGAGCGCCTGCTCGAACCAGCTGCCGATCGACTCGCGGCCGAAGAGCCTGAGATGGCCCGGCCGGGCCGACAGCGAGAACAGCCGTTCGGGCAGCGGCGTGCGCAGCCACTGGAAGTCGAGCGGCAGTTCGTGTTCGTCGAATTCGTACCGGACCGGCTTCGGTACGCGGGGCGCGGGCGCGCCGGCGGGCGCCTCGACCTCGAGGGCAGGGACCGGGCCGCCATGAGCGAGCCTGAGCCAGCCGTCCTCGCCCCAGACGCATTTCTGGATCGCGGTCTCGCGCCCGAGTGGCGAACGCCGCGTGCCGGGCAGCGGCCGCGAGCAGAGATGGGTGTGGTAGACCGCGCCGTCCGGCATCTCGACGATCTGGCCGTGCCCGGCGCGCTGCAGCGGTGCGTCCGGCGCGTCCTTCGCCGTGATCAGGTGGGTATCCGGGTGGAGTTCGTAGGGGCCGGCGATGTCGCGCGACCGCGCCATGGTGACCGCATGGTCGTAGCCGGTGCCGCCCTCGGCGGTGGTGAGATAGTACCAGCCGTTCCGCTTGAAGAGGTGCGGCCCCTCGACCAGCCCGTGCGGGCTGCCGGCGAAGATGTTGCGCAGCGGTCCGACGAGCCTGCCGGCCGCCGCGTCCCACTCCTGCAGCAGGATGCCGTCGAAGGACGGGTGCTTCGGGCTGCCGCCGACGCCCGACGAGACGTGGCACCACTGCATGTTGAGGACCCATTTGCGGCCGTCGTCGTCGTGGAACAGCGACGGGTCGAAGCCGCTCGAATTGACGTAGACCGGGTCCGACCACGGCCCCTCGATCGACGGCGCGGTGACGATGTAGTTGTGCGCGTCCTTGAAGTTGCCTTCCACCCGCTTGACGTCGGTGTAGACCAGCCAGAACAGCCCGTCGGCATGGCTGAGGCAGGGCGCCCAGATGCCGCCCGAATCCGGATTGCCGCGCATGTCGAGCTGGCTCGCTCGCGTCAGCGGCCGTGTGACCAGCCGCCAGTTCACCAGGTCGGTGGAGTGGTGGATCTGCACGCCCGGATACCACTCGAAGGTGGAGGTGGCGATGTAGAGGTCGTTGCCGACGCGGCAGATCGACGGATCCGGGTTGAAGCCCGGCAGGATCGGATTGCGGATCATGAAAAGGCTTCTCCTCCAGAAGGCCGGACAGTTTCCTGTAACGTTACAGAAATGGGGTGCAAAGACAAACGGGGCGGCTGGCGTGAAGCGCTACTTCCGCGGCGGCCCCTGCCGTTCCGCCGAGGCGGCCCAGATGTTGATGTCGCCTTCGCGCGCGTAGAGGTCGATCTCGGCCAGTTCCGCCTCGGTGAAGTGCGGGTTCTTCAGCGCGCCGACGCTGTCCTCGACCTGTTCGGGACGGCTCGCGCCGATCAGAGCGGTCGTCACGCGGCTCCCCGAGTTCTGGACGCGCAGCACCCAGGCGATGGCCATCTGCGCCAGCGTCTGGCCGCGCCGCCTGGCGATGGCGTCGAGCGCGCGGATGTTCTGAAGGGTGCGCTCGTTGAGGAAGGCCTGGCGCAGCGACTTGCCCTGCGTCGCCCGGCTGCCTTCCGGGATGCCGTCGAGATATTTCGACGTCAGCATGCCCTGCGCCAGCGGCGAGAACACGATCGTGCCGATGCCGAGTTCCTGCACGGTATCGAGCAGTCCGTCCTCCTCGACCCAGCGGTTGATCATCGAATAGCTCGGCTGGTGGATCAGGCACGGCGTGCCGAGATCCTTGAGGATCGCCGCCGCCTCGCGGGTGCGCTGCGAGTTGTAGGAGGAGAGGCCGGCATAGAGCGCCTTGCCGGAGCGCACCGCCTGATCGAGCGCGCCCATGGTCTCTTCCAGCGGCGTGTCGGGATCGAAGCGGTGCGAGTAGAAGATGTCGACATAGTCGAGCCCGAGCCGCTTCAGGCTCCGGTCGAGCGAGGAGAGGAGATACTTGCGGCTGCCCCATTCGCCATAGGGGCCGGGCCACATGCCGTAGCCGGCCTTGGTCGAGATGATCAGCTCGTCGCGATGACCGGCGAAATCGGTGCGCAGGATCTCGCCGAAGGCCGTTTCCGCCGCGCCGGGCGGCGGGCCGTAATTGTTGGCGAGGTCGAAATGGGTGATCCCGAGATCGAAGGCCTTGCGGCAGATCGCACGCTTCGTGCGGTGCGGCATGTCCTCGCCGAAATTGTGCCACAGCCCGAGCGACAGCGCCGGCAGCTTCAGCCCGGAGCGGCCGCAGCGGTTGTAGGTCATCGTCTCGTAGCGGCTTTCCGCCGGTGTCCACTCGGCCATGCGGCCTCCTCCCTCGGATCGTTGAAAAGGGCCCGGTGGCTCAGCCGCCCCACGGGCCGTGATGCGCGCCCGGCCGGTCGATCCGCTCGAAGCCGTGCGCCCCGAAGAAGTCGCGCTGCGCCTGCACCAGATTGGCGGTGCCGCGCGCCGCGCGGTAGGCGTCGAAATAGCCGAGTGCGGCCGACAGCGCCGGCACGGGAATGCCGGCGAGCGCTGCCCGCGCCACCGTCCGGCGAAGCGCCGGCACCGCCTCCCTCATCAGACCGACGAAACGGGGCGCTGCCATCAGATTGGCCGGCGGCGCGCCTTCGAAGGCCTCGGCGATCGTATCCAGGAACTGCGAGCGGATGATGCAGCCGGCGCGCCAGATACGCGCGATGGTGGCCATCGGCAGGCCCCAGTCGAACTCCTTCGACGCCGCCTGCATCACCGCGAAGCCCTGCGCATAGGCGGCGATCTTGCCGGCGAAGAGCGCGAGTTCGAGATCGTCGACCGCCTCGCGGATGTCCCTGCGGTCGAAACCGGTCACCGGAGCGCCGTAGAACTCTTCCGCCGCGGCACGCTCGGCCTTCAGTGCCGACAAGCCACGGGCGGCCACCGCGGCCTCGATCGCGGTCGCCGGCACGCCCATCATCTGCGCCTCGATCACCGACCAGCGGCCGGTGCCCTTCTGGCCGGCGCTGTCCACGATTACGTCGACCATCGGCCGCCCGGTCTCCGGGTCGGATGCAGCCAGGACCTTCGCCGTGATCTCGATCAGGTAGGATTCGAGACGCCCGCCGTTCCACTGCTCGAACAGCCGCGCCATGGCTTCCGTGTCGAGCCGCGCACCGTCGCGCAGGATACCGTAGATCTCGGCGATCATCTGCATGTCGGCATATTCGATGCCGTTGTGGATGGTCTTGACGAAATGGCCGGCGCCGTTGCGGCCGAGCCAGGCCACGCAGGGCTCGTCGCGGAATTTCGCGGAGATCGCGGTCAGCACGTCCCTGACCCGCAGCCAGGAGGCCTGCGTGCCGCCGACCATGATGGACGGCCCGTGCCGTGCGCCCTCCTCGCCGCCGGACACGCCCATGCCGATGAAGGTCAGGCCCGATCCTTCCAGCTCGCCGAAGCGCCGCATCGTGTCACGGAAGTTGGCGTTTCCGGCATCGATGAGGATGTCGTCGGCCGACAGCAGCGGCCGCAGCGCCGCGATCTGCTGGTCGACGGCCGCGCCCGCCTGCACCATCAGGATGATCGGCCGCGGCGGCCGGATCGCCGACACGAGCGCTTCCAGGGTCTCGCAAGGGACGATGCGTTCGGACAGGACCCCGGCCGCGTCGGCGAAGGCTTGCGTCTTTTCCGTGGTGCGGTTCCAGACCGCGATGCGATAGCCCTTCTCGGCGATGTTCAGGGCGAGATTCGAGCCCATGACACCGAGCCCGATCAGTCCGATTTCCGCCTGCTGCATGGTGCGTGTCTGGTCCGGATGGTGTGGTGGAGGACGAGCGAACGGCCGAAATGATGGACCGGCACGGGGGCGCGGTCAACGCATGTGGCCGGGACCGCCGCCGGCCTTGCCGTCCTCGCTCATCTTCACCTCAAGCCGGATGTCGAGCGCCTGCGTCACGCGCAGCAGGGTCGACAGCTTCGGGTCGCCGTCGCGGCTGAGCGCCCGGTACAGCGCCTCGCGCGCCAGGCCGGACCGCCGCGCCACCTCCGTCATGCCGCGCGCCCGCGCGATGACGCCGAGCGCATAGGCGATTTCGGCCGGGGAGCCGTCGGCGAAGGCGCGGGCCAGCAGGAGCGCATGCGCCGGCTCGCCGTTTCCGCGTTCCGCGCTCGATGTCGCCTCGGCCCTGGCAGGCATGTCGCCTCTTCCCGGATTGGAGTTCTGGTCCGCGCCGGCGCCGGAAGGCCGGTACAGCCGCCGCACGTACCGCGCGCCGCCGTCGCCTCCCGGCATGGGCGGGCGAGAACGTGCCTTCCACCGGCTGGACGGGGCATGCGGGTGCCTTTGCTTCAATTCCGGGGACCCCCGCATTGTTCCGCCGCGCGCGGTCATGAGACCGGGCCGAGGAAATCCCGGCGCGCCGGCGTGAAGCTGTCGACCAGCAGGCCGGGCTCCAGCGCCCGCACCCCGTGCACCGCGTTCGACGGCACGATGAAGCTCTGACCCTTCGACAGCACCTCGGTTACGCCGGCGATGGTGACCTCGAAGCGGCCCGCGGCGACGTAGGAGGCCTGGATGTGCGGATGGTTGTGCAGCTTGCCGACCGCATCCTTCTCGAAGGCGAATTCGACGATCATCAGTTGGTCGTCGTGGGCGAGGACGCGTCGGCGCACGCCGGGGTCGGTCGGCGTCCACTGGTCGTCGGTCGGGCGGATGAAGAGGTTGCCGTCCATGGGGGTCTCGCTCCTATCGCGCCAGCCAGCCGCCGTCGACCGGGATGACGGCGCCGTGGATGTAGGTAGCCGCGTCGCCGGCGAGGAACACGGCCGTCCCGCCGATGTCGGACGGCTGGCCCCAGCGGCCGGCCGGGATGCGCTTGAGGATGTCCTCGCGCCGCACCGGATCGGCGCGCAGCGCCTCGGTGTTGTTGGTCTCGATGTAGCCGGGCGCAATGGCGTTGACGTTGATGCCCTTGGCCGCCCATTCGTTGGCGAGCAGCTTCGTCAGGCCGGCCAGCCCGCTCTTCGACGCTGTATAGGAGGCGACGCGGATGCCGCCCTGGAAGGAGAGCAGCGAGGCGACGTTGACGATGCGCCCCGTCCGCCCGGTGGCGAAGGCCTGCCGCGCGAAGGCCTGGCAGAGCAGGAAGACGGACTTCAGGTTGATATCCATCACCGCGTCCCAGTCCTCCACGGAGAAATCGACGGCGTCGGCGCGGCGGATGATGCCTGCATTGTTGACCAGGATGTCGATCGGGCCGTGCGCGTCCCGGGCGGCGTCGAACATGGCCGCCACGCCGCCGGTGTCGCCGAGATCGGCCGTGACCTCCGAGAGCCTGCCGCCCACCGCCTCGACGGCGGCCCGCGTGCCGGCCATCGAGGAGCGGCCGACGGCCAGGATCTCCGCGCCGGCCTCGGCCAGCGAGATCGCGATGCCCTGGCCGATGCCGGTGTTGGCGCCGGTCACCATGGCCCGGCGCCCCGTCAGGTCGAAGACGTTCCTCAACGAAGGTCTCCCATGCCGACGGGATCCACGTCGGTGTAGTCGACATTGTCGCCGGCCATCGCCCAGATGAAGGCATAGTTGGAGGTTCCGGCGCCGGAGTGGATCGACCAGCCCGGCGACAGGATCGCCTCCTCGTTGCGCACCACGAGGTGGCGCGTCTCGTCGGGCTCGCCCATGAAGTGGAAGACGCAGGCGTTCTCCGCCAGGCCGAAATAGAGATAGGCCTCCGAGCGCCGGTCGTGCACGTGGCAGGGCATGGTGTTCCAGACCGACCCGGTCGCGAGCTGGGTCATGCCGACGACGAGCTGGCAGGTCTTGGCGCCTTCCGGATGCACGAACTGGAAGATCGAGCGCTCGTTGGAGGTCTCGCGGCTGCCGAGGTCGAGCCGCTTGGCGTCGCCGATCTGGATCGTCCGGGTGGGATGCGTCTGATGCGCGGGCGCGCTGAGGAGATAGTACTTCGCCGGCGTCGCGGCGGCGTCGGACGCGAAGGCGACGTCCTGCGCGCCCATGCCGACATAGATCATGTCGCGCGGCGCCAGCGCGAAGCGTTCGCCGTCGACGGTGACCGTGCCGGCACCGCCGATGTTGACCGCGATCAGCTCGCGCCGGTCGAGGAAGGCCTTCGTCCCGGTCGGCTTGATGGCCTCCAGCACGAGCGGCGTGTCCGCGGGCAGGGCCCCGCCGACGATCATCCGGTCGTAATGGGTGTAGGTCAGCGACACCAGTCCCGGCCTGAACAGGTCGGGGATGTGGAAGCTGTGCCGAAGCTCGTCGGTGCCCATGGCGGCGCCGGCGGCGGGGTCGATCGCGAAGCGCGACGAGTATTCGGTGTTGCGGAGGGGCTGTGTCATGAACTCTCTCGTGCTGGCGGGATCGCGTGCGTCACGACCGGCGGGGGCGGGAGGGGCTGGCGATCGTCGCGGGATCGAAGCCGGCGAGACGCTCCCGGTAGCGTTGCTGGCTGGCGGTCAGGTGGGCGCGCATGGCGTCGCGGGCCGCCTGGCCGTCTCCGGCGGAGATCGCCTTGATGATCTTCCAGTGTTCGCGCTGCAGCCCGACCTGGTACTCCACCGTCAGCACGCTCTCCGTGCCCCAGGGCGAGGCGACGTCGCAGGGGATGGTGCGGCTGCCCAGCGCGTCCAGCACCTCGACATAGAAGGGATTGTTCGTGGCGGCCGCGATCGCGCGGTGGATGGCGAAGTCCGACTTGCCGGTCGCGAGCCGCGCATCGAGCTGCCGGTCGAACTCCGCATAGGCCTCGTAGATCCGCGCCTCCTGCGCGCCGTTGCGGCGCTGCGCGGCGAGGCCGGCGGATTCGATCTCGATGCCCATGCGCACTTCCAGGACGTTCAGCGCGTGGCTGATCTTGTTGCCGACCTCCGCCGAGATCAGGCTGAAGGCGCTGGCGGGCTGCTCGACCACGAAGACGCCGGCGCCCTGCCGTGGCTCGACCAGCCCATCGGCGGCGAGCGCGGCGATGGCCTCGCGCACCACGGTGCGGCTGACGCCGTAGGTCTGCGTGAGCCGGCTTTCGGCGGGAAGCTTCTGGCCCGGCGCGAGCGTCCCGGAGATGAGCTGCTGGCGCAGTTCGGCCACCACCCGGTCGGCGAGCTTCGGCCGTCGTTCGGGCCGTGCTTCCTGGAGGACGGGCTCGCTCATCGTCCCCTCACTTGAACACGCCGGGCAGCCAGAGCGACAGCGCGGGCACGTAGGTGACGAGGCCGAGCACGAAGAGGCCCGCGCCGTAGAAGGGCCAGATCGAGCGCATCGCCTCCCAGACGCTGATCTTGCCCACCGCACAGGCGACGAACTGCACAGCGCCCACCGGCGGCGTGTTCAGCCCGATGCCGAGATTGAGGATCAGGATGACGCCGAAATGCACCGGGTCGATGCCGTAGGCCTGCGCCACCGGCAGGAAGATCGGCGTGACGATGATGATCGTCGGGCCCATGTCCATGAAGGTGCCGAGGGCGAGCAGGATCAGGTTGAGCAGCAGCAGGATGACGAGCGGGTTCTCCGACACCGCGTTCATCGACGCCACCAGCGCCGCGGGAACGCGCAGGAAGGCCATCAGCCAGGAGAAGGCTGCGGCCATGCCGATGATCACCAGCACCATCGCGGTGGTCCGCACCGCCCCCATCGTGGCGTGGACGAAGCCCTCCCAGGTCATCTGCCGGTAGACCAGGACCGTGACGAGGAGCGCATAGATGACGGCGATGCAGGAACTCTCCGTGGCGGTGAAGACGCCCGAGCGGACGCCGCCGAAGATGATGGCGATGAGCAGCAGGCCGGGCAGGGCGACGGCGAAGAGGTGCAGCGCCATGGCGAAGCCGGGAAACGGCTCCGTCGGATAGCCGCGCCGCCGCGCCACGACGTAGGCCGTGGCCATCAGGGCGAGCGCCAGCAGCAGGCCGGGAAGGATGCCCGCGGTGAACAGGTCGGCGATCGAGATCTGGCCGCCGGCCGAGATCGAGTAGATGATCATGTTGTGCGAGGGCGGGATGAGCAGTGCGATCAGCGCGGACATGGAGGTGACGTTCACGGCGTAGTCGGCGCCGTAGCCGCGGGCCTTCATCTGCGGGATCATCAGCCCGCCGACCGCGGCCGCCTCGGCGACCGCCGATCCGGAGATGCCGCCGAACAGCGTCGCCGTCACGATGTTGACCTGCCCCAGACCGCCGCGGACGTGGCCGATCAGCGAGGCCGCGAAGGCGACGATCTTCTGCGCGATCCCGCCGCGCACCATCAGGTCGCCCGCATAGATGAAGAAGGGGATGGCGAGCAGCGAGAAGACGCTCATGCCCGAATTCAGGCGCTGGAAGACGACCAGCGGCGGCAGGCCCATGTAGAGGACGGTCGCGAAACTGGCGACGCCGAGGCAGAACGCGATCGGCGTGCCGGTCAGCATCAGCGTGGCGAAGACGCCGAAGAGGATCCACAGTTCCATCGTCTCAGGCCCTGGTGCTTGCGGAAATGTCGGCGTTGTCGATCTCGGCGGCGACCTCGGCCGGCACCTCGTCGACCTCGTCCAACGGCACGCCGGCCAGCCGCTTGACGATGCGCTCGGCCGCGAAGATGACGATCAGGATGCCGCCGCCGACGACCGGGAAATAGTCGTGCGCGCCGGTGATGCCGAGCGAGGGCAGCGTGGTGTTCCAGGTCAGCGCGACGAGCTGTGAGCCGTACCAGACCATGCCGATGCCGAAGGTCAGGATGACGACGTCGGAGATCATGCGCAGCACGCGCTTGCCGCCCTTCGGCAGCACGTAGAGCAGCACGTCGAAGCCGAGATGGAAGTTCTCGCGCACGCCGACCGCCGCGCCGAGGAAGATGAACCAGCTCATGACCATGACCGCGCCGGGTTCCGTCCAGCTGGGCGAGTCGTTGAGCACGTAGCGGCAGTAGACCTGCCAGGCGACGAACCCGGTCATGGCGACCAGGCCGATGCCGGCCGCCCAGAGCGCGGCCTGGCTGAGCAGGCCGAGGAGGCGCGCCACGCCTGCCAGTCTGTTGTCGGATGAAGCGGACACCGCGGCCCCCATGGATGCGAGAAACCCCGCCCGGCCTTGCGCCGGGCGGGGACGGTGGCTTTCGGCCTACTGCGTGGCCTTGACGTCCTCGACCATCTTCTGCAGCACCGGATCGGTGACGTGCTTGGCGTAGACGGGCGCCATCGCGTCGATGAAACCCTGCTTCTCCGGCGTCGTGATCATCGAGCCGGCCGCGATGACCTTGGCCTTGGACTCCTCGACCTTGGCCGACCACAGCTCGCGCTGCTTGGCGACGCTCTCCTTGGCGGCCTCCTTGAAGATGGCCTGGTCTTCCGGGGTCAGCTTGTCCCAGGCGGCCTTGTTCATCACGAAGACCTCGGGAAGGATGGTGTGTTCGTCGAGCGAGTAGTGCTTGGCCACCTCGAAGTGCTTGGCGGTGTCGTAGCTCGGGTAGTTGTTCTCCGCGCCGTCGATGACGCCGGTCTCGATGCCGGAATAGACCTCGCCGTAGGGCATCGGCGTGGCGTTGGCGCCGAGCGCAGCGACCATGTCGACGAAGATGTCGGACTGGATGACGCGGAACTTCATGCCCTTCAGGTCCTCGACCGAATTGATCGGCTTCTTGGAGTTGTAGAAGGAACGCGCGCCTGCGTCGTAGAAGGCCAGGGCCACCAGGCCGGCCGGCTCGAAGGCGGCCTTGATCTGGTCGCCGATCGGGCCGTCCATGACCTTGTGCATGTGGTCTTCCGAACGGAAGATGTAGGGCAGCGCGGGGACGATCGTCTCCTTCACGGTGCCGTTGAACGGCGCCATGGAGACGCGGTTGAGCTCGATGACGCCGGAGCGCACCTGCTCGATCGTGTCCTTCTCCTGGCCGAGCTGTGCGGAGTGGTAGACCTCCACGGAGTAGCGCCCGTTGGTGCGCTGCTTGACGAGTTCGCCGAAGTACTTGACGCCCTCGACGGTCGGATAGCCGTCCGGGTGGGTGTCGGACGACTTCAGCACCACCTGGGCGTAGGCCGCGCCGAGCATGGCGACGGAGAAGGCCGCCGCAGCGGTCAGTGTCCTCATCAGGTTCATGGTTTCCTCCCTGTTTCCTGACATTTCCTCAGAGCCGGTAGGCGGTCTTCGCCAGCCGGTATGCGAGATCGTGCGCGAGCTCGGCGGCCTCCTCCTCCACGAGGAGGCCCGCGCGGACCTGCTCGGCGAGGAAGCCGCAGTCCACCCGCCGTGCCACGTCGTGGCGCGCCGGGATGGACGGGAAGGCCCGCGTGTCGTCGTTGAAGCCGACGGTGTTGTAGAAGCCGGCGGTCTCGGTGGCGGCGGCGCGGAAGCGCCTCATGCCCTCGACGCTGTCGAAGAACCACCAGGCCGGGCCGAGCCGCAGGCAGGGGTAGACCCCGGCGAGCGGCGCGAGCTCGCGCGAATAGAGGGTCTCGTCGAGCGTGAAGAGGATGACCGTGAGCCCCGGCTCCATGCCCACCACGTCGAGCATCGGCTTCAGCGCGTCGACGTAGGAGGTGGCGCGCGGGATGTCGAAGCCCTTGTCGCGGCCGTGGCTGGCAAAGACCGACGGCGAGTGGTTGCGCCAGGATCCGGCATGGATCTGCATGACCATGCCGTCCTCGACGCTCATCTTCGCCATCTCGGTCAGCATCTGGGCGCGGAACAGGTTGGCCTCCGCCGCGCTCGCGCCGCCCTTCGCCACGCGGGAAAAGAGGGCCGCTGCCTCGGCGCGCGACAGGTTGGCCGTGTCGGCCGTGGGGTGGCCGTGGTCGGTCGCGGTCGCGCCGAGTTCGCGGAAGAAGGCGCGCCGGCGCCGGTGCGCCTCGAGGTAGCCGGTCCACTCACCGGTGTCGCAGCCGGTCAGTTCGCCGAGCCGGACGAGGTTTCCGGCGAAGCCCTCGAACTCGGGGTCGACGACCGCGTCCGGACGGTAGGTCGTGATCACCCGGCCGGTCCAGCCCGACTCCCGGATCTGCCGGTGCCAGTCCAGCGGATCGAGCGCGCCTTCGGTGGTGGCGATGATCTCGATGTTGAAGCGTTCGAAGAGCGCGCGCGGCCGGTAGGCATCCGTGGCGAGCCGCTCGGCGATGCGGTCGTAGTAGAGGTCGGCGGTCGCGGCGGAGAGCCGGACGTCCATCCCGAACAGGGTCTCGAAGGTGTGGTCGAGCCACAGCCGGGTCGGCGTGCCGCGGAACAGATGGTAGTTGGCGGCGAAGAGGCGCCAGATCGCGCGGCCGTCGGTCTGCGCCACGCTGCCGTCGGCGCGTGGCACGCCGAGCGCGTCGAGGCCGACGCCCTGACTGACCAGCATCCTGAAGATGTAGTGGTCGGGAACGACGAGCAGCTGCGCGGGATCGGGAAAAGCTGCGTTTTCCGCGAACCAGCGCGGATCGGTATGGCCGTGCGGGCTGACGATCGGCAGGTCGCTGACGCTCCGGTACAGCGCGCGCGCCAGATCCCGCGCGGCGGAATCGAGGGGAAACAGCCGGTCGTCGTCGAGCAGCGCTGCCACCTGGCCAGTTCCTCCCTCATCCCTCGGGTGCCTGTCGCCGGCACCTCTTGCCGCCTTGGTAGGGCAGGGGACGGCAAGGTGTCAATACAAGTTTGGAAAGTCGTATGATGAGTTGTCCAGCCGACGGAGTCGCCGCCGGACGACTTCATGCGGCCCCATGGTCGATCACCCGGGGCGGCTGCCCCGCGGCGGGATGACCGGCTATCGTATTACGTGAGGACTCCAAGAGTGACCCGAAGCTTTGCCCTTCAAGGCATCGATGGCCACAATCGGGTTATAGCGAGCCGTCCCATCGAAACAACCGGAGCATCCCCGACGAATGGGACATCGACTGAACGCCGCCGCGGCCATGATCGCGGCATCCCTCGCTTTGTCTTTCTCCACCGGCACCGCCTCCGCCCAGTGTGGCGCAGCATCCTGGTATGCGCTGACGTCCAAGACCGCGTCGGGCGAGCGCATGAACCCCGCGGCCATGACCGCCGCCCACCGCTCCCTTCCCTTCGGCACCAAGATCAAGGTCGTGAACAAGGCCAACGGCAAGTCGGTCGTCGTCCGCATCAACGACCGGGGCCCGTTCGCGCGCGGCCGGGTGCTCGACCTCTCGAAGGCCGCCGCCCAGAAGCTCGGCTTCATCCGTTCGGGTCACACGCCCGTCTGCATCGCCAAGCTCAGCTGAACCGCCGCGCGGCCGTCTCGGCGATCGCCTCCGCAAGCGTCAGGTTCCATTGACGTCTGCAGTAATCCCGGAAGTCGAAGCAGGGCAGTCCGGGGCAGACCTCGAACTCGAGGAGGTGGACGGTATCGTCGGGCTCGACCCTGAAATCGGCGGAAAAGACGTCGCGCAGCCCCAGATGCGCCATCAGCCGTGTGCAGACGGCGCGGATCGCGGCGTCGGCGCCGGGCTGGCGACTGGCCACGCTGACGAGTTCCGGCTCGACGTAGCGGCCGTCGGCGCGCGCCGCGCTGCCGGTGTCGCCGTAGAGCGCGAGACTGTCGGTCATCGTCTGGAAGTCGCCGCCTGAATCGACGAACACCACGCCGACCGCCTCGGCGCGGCATTCCGGATCGACGGCCAGGAAGCTCGCCCGCACGTTCCGGCCCGCCACGTAGCGCTGCACGATCGCGTCGTCGCGATAGTGATCGTGGATGCGGCGGCTGAGCTCCAGCGCTTCCGCCGCCGTCCGGCAATGCGAGTCCGGCCAGATCCCGATCTTGGCGCCGAGCCGGTTCGGCTTGACGAAGTAGCCGTCCGCGGCGGCCGGCGGCGGAACGATCCAGGTGCCATCACGGGCGAGCCCGGCTTCCGGCGCGGGCATGCCGAGCGCCCGAAGCACGGCGCCGGATCTGAACTTGTCCTGGCACAGGCCGAACAGGGAATCGTCGGCCCCGAACACCGACAGGCTCTCCAGCCGGGCCAGCGCGGGCGCTGCGCCGCCGCGGAAATAGGCGATGCCGTCGGTCAGGGTCCAGACCAGCGTCGCGTCCACATCGCAGGCTCCCATCAGGCGCGGCAGATCGTCGAGCGCCAGCGGGACGAAGCCTATGCCGCGACGCCGGCATTCGGCCTCGATCGCGTCGAACTCCGGCGCGATGTCGGTCGATTGCGCGAGGTAGGACGATATCTCGAGCGCCCGCTGCGGCGCAAAGCCCTGCGCGGACAGCCGCAGCCTGCAGGCCTGCTCCGGTTCGTAGACGAGCTTCAGGATCGGCGTCTTGCGCATGGAGCCTCCGGCGGGCGCACGCTGGGCCGCCCGACGCCGTTGATGTGTCGTGGTTGGACGACCGTCCCGCCGAAGCCGGTGGACCGGTCGGCGCACTCTATCGACAACGGACGCGAATGCGCAATTCCGGCAAGCAGGCCACCGCAAGAAAAACCATCTTCCACGGCACGCTGCCGCGACGGCGGCGGTCAGGCGAGAGCCACCCGCGGATCGAACCGGCCCTGCATCGGCAGATCCACGAGGAAGGTGTGCCCGGCGAGCGGCTCGCGGCCGAGATCGCGGCC
>Ga0208243_1000629_pt1 | contig 17365 bp, 13 predicted proteins | sample Subbio2Aug_QV12A_FD_184826 | JGI IMG/M metagenome (GOLD analysis project Ga0208243, IMG submission 184826) | Serpentinite rock and fluid subsurface biosphere microbial communities from McLaughlin Reserve, California, USA - CR12Aug_QV12A (SPAdes) | ecosystem: Environmental > Terrestrial > Deep...
TGTTCCTCAATATCCTGAGGCATTTGAATGTAAGCTATATATTTATCATCCGGTGACCATTTTGCTGAGGTTGCCTTAATAACAGCAAAACCCTCTCCTTTATCGTCGTAAATCTCCTCATTATTATGAATAAAATAACCACTTTTATTGCTCCATAAGGTAGTATAATGAAAGGTATAAAAGGCCTCCTCTGTAATTGAATCCTTTATTTTTTTAACCTCTTCATTGTCAATATCATATCTATAAAGGGTAGCCCCTTGTCTTGATCCCGTTGTATATAAAAGCAGCCTTCTATCGGGAGACAATATTACATTTGGACTATATTCTCCAGAAATATCTACTGCAATCCGCTTATCCTTATTTTCTTTCCTATGAATTAGCTCCCCATCAAAGTTCACTATTATACTTTCCTGTTTTTTTAACGGAACATATAAGTCATATTCACCAATATCCCAATCCTCCTTCTCTACCTCATGAGTACTGAGATTTATAGAAAAAAAGCCTAGTTTTCCCTCCATAATACCACTAAAGTAAAACCTTCCCTCCTCAGCCTTAAAGCCATTGAGGTTTTCGAATTTCTCCGCCTCCTCAAGCCTTTGTAGCCTTGTGGAATTATCCCCTTGTCCAATCCTCTGAAGAGGACTGCAGGCGGTGGCTAGAAGTAAAATAATAAAAACTGCTATTAACTTAGTCTTACTCATTTTTCCACCTCTTCTCTAATCATTTTATTTATTTTTTCCCTGTTGATATCAATTATCCAACAACTTTCCATGATTAGGACTATAGTATTATAGGCTAGCTATTATCTTTAATTGATAAGTCAATATTCAAACTCCAAAACCCGTAACCCTGATAATTTTTTCATAAGCGTCAAATCTTGCAGGAAATTAAGTTATATTGTCGAATAATTATAAAATTACAGGAAATTTTAGACTCTGATTCACAAAATAAAGGGGAGGAATAAAAAATGTCTATTCGCGCAAAGATTGTTTTTTTATTAATAGTTCTTATAACTTTGCCTACGGTATTTCTAGGCTATAGCAACTACAGGGATGTAAATGAAATATTAGAGAAGGAATTTAAAACTTCAGCAACCCAGGTTGTAAGTAAATCTGTTGAAGCTATGGAGTTCTTTTTAGCTTCACTCGAAAGGGATGCCTTAACCTTAAGCGGCAATCATGCAACAGAGCAGGTGCTTGATGACCCAACTCGTATTGGTGAAATGTTTAATGTTTTTGAAGCTTACATAGAAGCAAATCCTGACGTAATGCATGCCTATGTCGGAACTAAAAATAAAGACATGTACATATATCCAAATGTCGATTTACCAGAAGGCTTTGATCCTACCTCAAGGCCCTGGTATCAGGATGCCGTTAACACAAAAAAGGTTACTTGGACTAGTCCATATATTGATTCTGGTACAGGCAAGCTGGTGGTTTCTGTAGCCTCACCAGTTTACAACAAAAAAAATCATGGTGATTTTGTTGGGGTCTTAGCTCTAGATATATCTTTGGAAAAGCTAACGGAGCTAGTTAATAGTATCAAAATTGGTCAGGAGGGTAATGCCTCCTTGGTTGATGCAAATGGTAATATCCTTATTCATCCAACAATTGAATTTGGTGCACCAGTTCCTGTTGAAGAATTACATGCTGCCTTAACCACGAAAACCAGTGATATAGTTGATTATACATGGGATGGCGATAGACGCTTTGCTTCCTTCACTACTATCCCCCAAACAAACTGGAGACTTCTTGGTATTATAAGATATGCTGAGCTTGAAGCAAATACCAAATCTATACTGAAGGGCACCTTAACAAATGGAATTATAAGCTTATTGGTAGCCATCATAATCGGTTTCTTCTTCTCTGGTATGATTACAAAGCCTTTAAAGCTTCTCTCTGAAGATATGAAGAAAATTGGTAGCGGTGATTTCACCATTAGAACTCAGGTGAAATCCAAGGATGAGGTTGGAGCAGTTGCAGCAACCCTAAACCAGATGATACAACAGCTGGGCAGCCTAATAGGTACTATTCAAAATATAACAACTGAGGTTAGCCATGCTGCAGATACCTTAGCCGCAACATCAGAAGAGACCAGTGCTTCAACTGAAGAGGTTACCCGTACAGTTGAAGAAATAGCAAAAGGGGCCTCTGATCAAGCCGGAGAAGCTGAAAAGGGTGCTTCCATGACCAGTAGATTGTCGGCAAGATTTGTTGAATTAAATAATAACTCTAACGAAATGCATATGCTATCCGGTGAGGTAGTGGATGCAAATAAAAAGGGTATAGCAGTAGTAAGTGGCCTAATGTCAAAGACTGAAAATAATAAGGCCTCCATCACTAAGATAGAGAAGGCAATAACTGATCTGGATAAAAGAGCTCAATCTATAGGTGTTATCTTAAATACTATCAGTGAAATAGCTGAGCAAACTAATCTATTGGCTCTTAATGCAGCTATAGAGGCTGCAAGAGCTGGTGAGGCTGGTAGAGGCTTCGCAGTAGTTGCTGATGAAATCCGTAAGCTGGCGGAGCAATCAGGTAAGTCTACAGATGAAATAAGCAGAATTATTTTAGATATTCAGACAGAAAGTAATAATACTGTTCAGGTAATGGCTGAGGTTAAAAAACAGACTAATGAACAGACAGTAGCAGTTAAGGACGTTTCCTCTACCTTTGAAAATATATCTCAATCTATTAGTACTATAACCAACAAAATTGAAGATATTAACAAATATGTTGAAGAAATGACTAAGGACGGAAATGAAATAGTTTCCGTAATAGAAAATATTTCTGCAGTATCAGAAGAAACTGCCGCCTCATCTGAGGAGGTTACAGCTTCTATGGAGCAAACAGCCAGTGCAGTCGAAGAGGTCGCAAGAGCCGCAGAAGAGTTAAACCTGCTGGCTGACAAGCTTTCAGCTGAAATTCAACAATTTAAAATCTAATAATAAACACACCTGAAGAGTAACCTCTACAGGTGTGTTTTTATTCCTTGATTATTCATTATTAATTATTCATTATTCATTATTAATTATTAGTTATCCTTTATTCGTTATCATTATTGTTACTATAAACCCTTAGCTTTTCAATTCTCCAGTCCTCAGGACACCCTTTGACTATTTCCTTAAAGGCTTCAACCTCTCTTTTATCTTTATTCCAGCTTAAGTAAATAATAGTAGGACCTGCGCCACTTAAAAATATATTATTAAGCTCTTTTTGTGCTGCTTCATCAAATATTTTCTTTATAGAAGTCATAAGCGGAAGCCGATAGGGCTGATGTAATCTATCCTGTAGCCCGTAGGCAAGCTTATCATAATCTCCCATTGCAAGGGCAGCTACCAATAATGCAGCTCTGCCTACATTGAAGACAGCATCCTTAAAGTCTACCGATTCTGGTAATGCCTCTCTAGCCAATTTAGTACTTAAACCTACGTTGGGTATAGCTGCGTAAAACTCAAGCTCCGTCTTGATGGGTATCTGCACATATTTTGTTCTATTCTGCCCCTTAGCGGAAACCACCATCCCCCCTAACAGAGCTGGAGCAACATTATCAGGATGTCCTTCCATTTCAACTGCAAGCTCCAATATTTCCTCTTTTGCCAAAGGACAATTTGCCAGTTGATTGCCAGCAAGTAGCCCTCCAACTATGCAAGCAGCACTACTTCCAAGACCACGACTTACTGGTATTTCATTGTATAGCTTAATATGAAGTCCCTTGGGTCTATATCCAACTCTATTTAAGCACATCATAATACTGCGATATACCAAATTTCTTTCATCGGTTTCTATTATTTCTGAATCTCGACCAAAGGCTTCAATAACTAATCCTGAGGCCATTTCTTCAACTTCTATTGTATTAAAAAGATTTAATGCGATACCTATGCTATCAAAGCCTGGCCCAATATTAGCAGTTGTAGCAGGTACCAATATCTTAAACATTTTCCTTGCCCCCCAAGCCTTCATATATTAACTGTTTTATTTCCTTCACATCTACCCCATAGACCTTCAAGGCTGTTTCTGGCTGTATAATACTTGGATCCTTTAAACCATTTCCAGTAAGAACACATACTACCCTATCATTCTTTTTAAAGAAGCCATCCTTGGACTTTTTAATAACCCCTGCAAGGCTTGCTGCAGAAGCAGGCTCAGCAAAAATTCCTTCTGTTGAAGCCAATAGTCTTTGAGCTGCAAGAATCTCCTCATCGGTTACCATATCAATTAACCCTTTACTGGAATCTCTGGCATCAACTGCCTTTTCCCAGCTGGCAGGATTGCCTATTCTGATGGCAGTAGCTACAGTTTCTGGCTCCTTAATTATACGATCCTCAACTATCGGTGCAGATCCAGCTGCTTGAAAGCCTAACATTACAGGAAGCTTCTTAATTTTTCCTTCACTATGATAATCCTTAAAGCCTGCCCAATAGGCTGAGATGTTACCTGCATTGCCCACTGGTATTGCTAGGTAATCTGGCTCCTCCTCCAGCTGATCACAAATTTCATAGGCTGCAGATTTTTGCCCAATAAGTCTATATGGGTTCAATGAGTTTACCATAGTTACCTTTCCTTCATCTGCGATTTCCTTTACCATATCCAAGGCATCATCAAAGTTTCCATTTACAGGTATCACCATAGCACCATAAACAATAGCCTGCGCCAGCTTTCCCACAGCTATCTTATTGTTTGGGATTAATACAAAGCACTTGATACCTGCCTTAGCAGCATAAGCAGCAGCTGACGCTGAAGTATTCCCAGTAGATGCACATATAATTGCCCTGCTGCCTGCTTCGATGGCCTTAGTTACAGCCAAAGTCATTCCTCTATCCTTGAAGGAGCCTGTTGGATTTAAGCCCTCATATTTAAAATAGAGCTTTATTCCACCTAAGGCCTCTCCTATATTATTAGCCGCTATTAAGGGTGTATTCCCCTCGCATAGGGTGACTATTTCCTTATTTTCCTCCATTTCTAAAAGCCTTTTATACCTGTTAATTATACCTGTCCACATTTAAAATAGCCCCCTTCTATTCCTTTGCTACAATATCTATCTCCATTACACCCTCTAAAAGCTTCAACTGCAAAATTAGCTCCTCTATATTTATTTTCATTTCCTTAGTTTCAAAGGTTATGGTTACATTGGCAATTCCATGAAGGGGAATATTTTGGTTCATAGTTAGTATGCTCCCCTTTTCCTTTGCTATTTCATTTAACACTGAGGATAATACCCCTGAGGTATGCTGTAGCTGCAATAGCATGGTTATTATCCTACCCTTACTCATCTCATTAAAGGGAAAAACAAAATCCTTATATTTATAATAGGCACTTCTACTCATACCTACTATTTCAACAGCATCCTGTATTGTATCTACATCTCCTTTTTGTAAGAGCTCTCTAACCGCTAAGGTCTTATGAAAAACCTCTGGCAATACCTTTGCGTGTACTATATAAAATCTGTCCTTTTCTGTATTCACAGTGATACTCCCTTCTGAATATTATGAAAAATACATATGTGCTTTTGCTATGTACATACTAACATAATATGCAAATAACTTCAACTATAATCGTGAACATTGTATGCAGGAATCGGATTTTAAAAGCATAATTTCCTGAACAAAAGCAAAAGCCCAGGAAGGGCTTCAGATTATGCTAAACTTTAAGAACTCCAATTAAATTATAATCTACTGGAATATTACAGGTACTATACTGGCTTTCGGAAGTATTTCTCTTCCATTCGGCATTAATACCTGATTCTTTAAAAATGTTTTCCATATAGAGCATCATTATACCAGCATCAATATCATTATGCTTATACACAGCTTCTGCTCCACCTACACATAACAATATTTCATCTTGTCGTATAATAAACCTCCATGGCTGATGATTCTTCCATGAGGGTGCCTTTCTCAAGTTCAAGAAAATATCTACTAAGCCCCGGGCCTCTAACTCCTCATGACTTGGCTTCTGGTCCCATGCTCCAATATATATGAAATTAGAGATTGATTCACGGTAGGAGGTGTCTTTTGGAGTGTATGGTAGGGGGACCTTGGGATAGCCTAATGCAGCTATTGCCACTAGTTTACCTGTTGCCTTGATGTCTAGCTCTTTTTTTAGCTCCTCCTCTTCTTTAATAATCGTTAACCAACAGGAGGCCAACCCCAGCTCTACAGTTTTTAATAAAAATTCCTCCATCATATAGCCTGCATTTTGCATATAATTATTCTTTTCTTCACTGACCAATGCAACATAATGGGGGGCGCTAATTAGAAAGCCGTTATATCCAACCCTTCCAGACAAAATATGACCCTTTAAAAAACCCTTATCAATATATACAAAACGTGCCTGAATAGTATCATCTAGTCTTTTGATATGATGTCCATAGGTAAATAGCTCTGCTATATGTATTGAGTCGATTACCTCCTCTTTGAAGCTCCGACAAGATCTTCTTTCCTCTAGTAGACGCTTATACCTCATAATTTTCCCTCCCCATTTAATATTGTTTGTTTTTAATTTATACCCCACAAAATATGCTTGCATCATGATTTTTATCACAAAAAAAAAGCATAGCTAAATGCTATGTCTCAGACTGAATACAAAGCTGATTGCACAAACCTACAAACCCTAATTTTTAAAACTTAAGTAAATGATTAGCGTAGTTAAAATAAAAAGATCGTAAGCTAATCCGTTAAGAATTTCCAACTGTTTGAACAAAGTGAGTTTTGGAAATTTAGGATTAGCTTTAAGCTCATTCTTACCATGCTGGAAGCGGATTTACGTAGTTTTGAAAATTTTAAGGGTTTGTCTACAGCCTCAAACATAGCTAAATGCTATGTTCTCCATAATTACTTGTCAATAATTAGGCTCAAGTGCTTCCTCCATTTGAAGAAGGGTTTCCCTATCCTGATCAGCTAATTTTTCCAAAAGCTCTAGTCTATAACGCCTACAATCCTCTTCCTTGAACCTTCTTGCCTTTCTCTTATCCACGTCAGTCCAGGAAACTTTTTTATTACGATAATATAAATCAAAATCCACTAATCGTTTGCCATTTATATCATATTCTAAACTCATCAGAAGCTTTTTGATTTCAATGGGTGTGTAAAAGGTAAATAGCCTTACCTGAAAAGCTAATACAGAATATAGCATAAGTGCATGATCTCTAGTCCATGATTCTCCTAATACCATGCCCATTTCCAGCTTAGATAAAATAAAGATCAATCTATGGTAATGTGCATTATAATTGCCGTTGGAGTCATAGATATTTATCCTTAGTTCATACCATTCTCCACCTTCCAAGCTTTGGGTAATGTAGAGCAGTCCTTCATTCCTTAGTTTCTTCTGTACATAAGAGGCTGGATAAGGCAATAGTATATTAGGAGTAATAAAATCCTTTTCCTTAATTCGAGAATTTATTGGCTTTTGTGTAAGAGATAAAATTGTATCACCTTTTTCCCCTCTCCGCACACCTTCTTCCCAATCCACCAAATCACCACTAAAATCCTTCCGAAGTCTTTCAATAATTTTATTTTCATTACCGGCTATCCGCATTATCATAGAGGCTGGTCCCATATCAACTCTATATAGAAGCTCTCCTAGGTGACTGTTTATTATGCTGGCTAGACAAACTGAAGCAACCTCCTTAACTAGAATGATTTCTTTAGCATCCTCTATTGAGGTCTTTATCTTATCCTTATCAGTTATAAAGCAAAGAGTGCAATCATCGGTTGCATTATCTAGTCCCTCATGAAAGCCTGTGGCCTCTCCCTCCAGCTCCTTAACTAAATAATCCTTCATCTCCTCAATAGCCTCTGTTCTCAGAAACAAAAACCTCGGCCCCATTCGCAAATAAAGCATTACCTTTCCCCCTTTTGGCTAAAAGCCTATTCTTACTCTTTCCATCTTTCTAAATTGATTTGTCCCCAATGGATATATTGCATTATATACCCTTCCTGTGGACAAATCTATAATGTTTATACCCGTTAATCCATTTAATAATATTTTAGATTTCTCTATTTTATTCTTTGGTTCAAAGGAATGTCCAAATAAATAATAATCTGTTGAAGGTCTATTTTCGTTGTAATAATGACTGGCAAAAAAGCTATAGCCCTCTATTTTAAAGGTCTCCTTTTCCTTCAGAAGCCTGCCACGGGATATCACAGACTTTATTAGCTCCTTATCATCGTGATTTCCGGCTGTATAATAGACCTCTTTGACATCAGTTGCCTCTAGCGCCATTACAAAATTTTTCAGTCCCTTAAGGTAGGCGTCTTTTTGGTTTTTATAGATTTCCAGCTTTATATTGTCTACGATATCCCCAGTATGCACAATATATTGTGGATTAATTTTTTTTACTAACTTTATAAGGTATGATTGTATTTCTTCTGGAGTATCACTTATATGTAGCAGAAAGGGTCCCTTACCCTCTTGGTAAAATTCCTTTGAAATATATGGGATATTTAATAGTAATGATAGGCTTCTTTTGATTTTTTCTATAAAGTGCATCCTACCACCTCCTTAGATTAACGGTACAAAATAAACCCTCAATAGTCAAGAGGATAATGCCAAAGGATATTGAAAATCAGAATTTTACTTGATATAAGAGAAAACCCAGCACTGATATATGCTGGGTTAGAGATTATACCATATAGCCTTCATCATCCTCCACCCACCGGCGGAAAGATAGACACAACATCCCCTTCCTTTAGTGGGGTATCTAAAAGACCGTCTCTGCCGTTTATCAACAGGATAGCCACTTCCTCCTTTACTATGTCTAACTGACCTATAATATCAGTGACGGTTGCCGCCTCTGAAGGCTCTAAAAACAATTCCTTGCCTCTATTTTCCCGTAATGTAGCAAAAAGCCTTACCTTAATTTGCATTTAATCACCTCCTACGGACACATTACAAATTTACGCCCCCAAAGACAATCAGAACAGGAGGGTAAGCAGCCAAAGCAATCCTCCAGTGTTTCTTTAGGGAATTCACAGCCCTCAACTAAATCACAATCCATGCAGGAGGGATATAAATTATTATGCACCACATATCTGTATTGCTGATATTCTTTGCTATTCCAAATTTCTAATATAGAGCTATCCATTATATTGCCGAAGGAATGCTTAGTTACTCTCTTCCTCCTGCCGAAAACATATTCATCATAGTCATGGGATAAGCGATAGCAGGGTATAGCATCTCCCTCTGCTGAGATATAGGTGGTAACGTCATCTATAAAGCTACAGCCTCTTTCAGTTTTAAGCTGTATATTTGGCAGATAGATAGTTATACCCTTTCTAAAGGCATAGTTTCTAGCCCTGTTCCACAAATCCTTCATAAGCTTATTACTTCCTTCCTTTGTATAAAGAATTTTATCCTTATTCTCGTCTATTTGAGGTATGAGGCTTGATATAATTAGCTGATAACAATCCAGCTCCTTTGCCAGATCTATAACTTGAAAAAGACTATCTATGTTTGTCTTTGAAGAAACGAACTGCAGCTGAAGCTCTGGAGTTGAAGACCTTCTTCGTTTTTTAGCAGCCTGCAATCTATTTATACCATCTACTACTCTATCAAGGGATATACCTCTTATCGCTTCAAAATAATCCTCTACCCCATCTACAGATATGGTAATATAGCTCACGGTATCAACAATTTTTTCTATCAAGGCGTCGGTTAATAGGGTTCCATTAGTAGTAATATGTAGCTTATAATCCTTTAAATCCTCTAAAACCCTTTCAAAGCCAACAAAGCAGGTGGGCTCACCAATCCCTCCCAGTACTATTCGTTCAATTCCCTCTATTTCCTTTATATCCTTCATTAGTTTCTCGTAAACCTTCTGAGACATATCCTGAAAACACTTATCCCAGCTTTTTCTATAGCAGAAGGCACAATTAAGATTACATCTATCTGTTAATTCTAAGTATAGCTTTTTTATTATTTTACTTTTCTTGTAACCTATTTCATAGCCTAAATCCTTCATACTTAGTAGCTCCTTAATCAAAATATACTAACATACCATACTGTTAATAATCTGGCAGCTTTAACATATATAGAGTAGAAGAGCTTCCAAGGAAGCTCTTCAGGTGTGGTGAATTTATTATTTTAGACCTAATAATTGTAATCTCTCATCTGTTGGTAATCCTTGTATATCCCAGCCTCTTTCAGCATAGTATGCAGGTAGCAGCTCACTTAATCTTGCTACGTTACCCTTAGATGGTCCATCGGTTATGCCTTCCTCTAATAATCTCTTAGGTAATGTATCCTCTGCAGGAGAAATGCCTGCTGCTAGGTTAAAGACCTTTTCTATGTTCCATACTCTTTCACCAGCCATTAAAACGTCATTACCTGTTATCTCAAAGCCAGTAACTGCACTATATAACGCTGCGTAGTCATCTGCTCCCAGAGCAAAGGAAGTAAATAAGCATAATCCAGTTGCATCGATAGCAGCTGTTAAGTCTTGGAATATCTTAACCCAGGTTGGTTTTCCTTCTAATGAGAATCTATCTAGTTTTTCTGGCAAACCAAGGATCTCAGGTGAAATTAAGTATGCTCTTACGTGGCAGCCACCTCTATTTGATGTAGCATATGCTAAGCCTTGACCTTGGATTGCTCTTGGGTCATATGCAGGAAGCTCTTGCTTCTTAACAGACATGGATAGCTCAGGTACACCGTAGGACTCACATAATCTGTAGGAGCCTTCAGCCAGCTTATCGCCTATACCTTCTCTTAAGCCCATTCTCTTAGTCCACTCAATAACAGCCTCTGCATTTCCAAACTCCAATGGTACTCCGTCAGTATCTTCCTCTTTGATGTAGCCCTTTTGATATAGCTCCATAGCTGCTGCGATTGTAGTTGATGCTGAAATAGTATCTAGACCCATTTCATTTGACCAGAAGTTAGCCTTGATAACTGCTCCTAGGTCGGAAACACCACAATCCGCTCCGAAGCCCCAAATTGTTTCGTACTCTGGTCCCCCACTCTCTAAATCGTCAACCTTACAGTGACGTCCACAGGCAATCGGGCAACCATAGCAGCCTACACGCTTAATTAAATACTTATCTGCCAAGGTCTCACCGCTTATTGCTTCAGCCTCGCTAAAGGTTGATTCTTGGAAGTTATTTTTAGGGAATACACCATTTTCATTAATAATATTTACAAGAACTGCGGTTCCATAGGTTGGTAGACCTTGGCCTGTTACGCCATTCTCTCTAATTTTTTTATTACAGCTTGCCACTACTTCCTTTAACTTTTCAGGATTTGCAATTGCAGGCTTACCTGTTCCTCTTACAGCAATTGCCTTTAGATTCTTAGAACCCATTACGGCACCAACACCGGATCTACCCGCTGCACGATCTAAATCATTCATAACTGCAGCAACTCTTGATAGCTTTTCACCCGCTGGTCCTATGTTAGCTACCTTTACCTTGTCACCTAGCTCATCTGTTAGAATCTGAGTAGTTTCTGAAGTAACCTTACCCCAAAGATGAGCTGCATCCTTAATCTGAACCTCACCGTCGTTAATATATAGGTAAACTGGTTCAGCAGCTTTACCTTCAAGGATTATCATATCATAGCCTGCCATTTTTAATTCAGCACCCCAACGACCACCAGAGTTTGAACAGGCAACAGTGCCGGTTAATGGAGATTTTGTAACTACCATGTATCTACCGCCAGTAGGAGTAGGTGTTCCACTTAAAGGACCTGTAACAAATATTAGTTTGTTTTCTGGACTAAGAGCATCTATTTTGGGATCGATTTCATCAGCTAGATACTTTTCGCCCAGACCTCTGCCACCAATAAATTTCTTTGCTAAATCTAAATTTAGCTCTTCAGTTTTAAAGGTTTTTTCTGTTAAATTAACTCTTAAAACCTTGCCAGTATATCCGTACATATTAATCCCCCTTATTTTTTATTTTATCAATTATAGTTGCAATAACCATGCCATTGTTTAAATATTTAAATAATTATTATTAAAATAGTTTTAGGTTAGCATTTTCAACTGCTGTAGCACTATAAAATAATAAAGCCACCATATAAGAATGGTGGCTAATACTAGCTATGTGCCAAAACGGTACAACTTTTCACTATTTTGATGTTCCATTTCGGAACAATGCGCCATTTCAGAACAATTGATATTATACTTTTTCATCTTTCTATATAGTGTGTTCCTACCAATTCCTAAGGCCTCAGCCGCTGAACTTATATTTCCTTCATATTTCATCAAAATAAATTCAATATGCTTTTTCTCTATATCCTCCAGCTTCTCATCCTCTACGTTAAAGCTTGGGTATTGAGGCGTTGATGTGACTTGTTCAGAGAAGTCCCAAATAAATGAGTAGTTTTGAGTGTTGATTATATGCTCAATCCGATTTTCTAGCTCTCTTATATTTCCTGGCCAAGGATAATTAATCATTCTTTCAACTACCTGATTTGGTAGGGTGACTGGCGTTTTACCTAGCTTTAGAGCTTTACTTATCATAAAATAGTCGATCAACAGTACGATATCCTCTTTTCTCTCTCTGAGGGGAAGCAGCTTTAAAGGTAATACATTTAAGCGATAGTATAGATCCTTTCTAAAGGCACCCTTTTCTACCTCTTTTTTCAGATCCTTATTTGTCGCAGCTATAATTCTAACATTCACCTCTATTTCCTTGTTTCCACCTACTCTAAACAAGGTACCCTCCTCTAAAACCCTTAGTAACCTAGTCTGCATATCTAGAGGCATTTCACCAATTTCATCTAGAAATAAGGTTCCTCCATCCGCTAACTCAAATTTCCCAAGATGCCCACCCCTTTTAGCACCTGTAAAGGCTCCGTCCTCATATCCAAAAAGCTCCGCCTCTATTAGATTACGGGGAATTGCTCCGCAGTTTAATGCCACAAAGGGCTCCTCTCTTCTGCCGCTATAATTATGGATTGACTGGGCAAAGACCTCCTTACCGGTACCACTCTCACCAGTAATTAGAACAGTTGATGGACTATCAGCAATTTTCTTTGCATAGCTTATAATCCTCTCAAACCTTTCGCAGCGACCTACAATATTATCAAAGGTATATATAGCCTGCTTACCAATCATTTTATTTGCTAGCTTCCTCATACGCTTAAGCTCTTTAATAATACAAACCACACCCTGCATTTTTCCTTCTCTATCTAATATAGGGTATGCACTAAGGGCACTATGAACCTTTTCATTTTTACCTTTAATGTAGGATTCCTCTTCTAGGTAATGTATTCTTTTTCCCACTGACTCCTTTATACCAGACCATCCTTCTAGTATATCATGTATCTTCATTCCAACCATTTCCTCCTGAGTATACCCCAGCATGTCAATAACAGTTTTATTTACGGTCTTTATATAGCCCTTAGGTCCAACAGTAAAGATCCCAGCAGTAATGGAGTCTATAATTGTTTCTATAGACTTTTTCGCTACCACCAGCTTGCTATTTATATCCTTAATTTTAAGCATATGCTCAATAGCATTAACAGCAGCTACCACCATCCCCAAGGTATGAGAATGCACTAGGCTACTGGAGCCAGTTAAATCTAAGGTTCCAATTACCTTTCCATGAGAATCTCTAATAGGTGCAGCTGAGCAGGTCCATTGATGATACGCAGTAACAAAATGCTCCTCTTCTGAAACCTGAACAGGAGTTCCTTCTGCTAGAGCAGTCCCCATTGCATTTGTTCCTATGTGCTCCTCCCCCATAAAGGCGCCTGGAACCATCTCCAGACTAAAGGCAATATCCAAAACATCTTCATCACCTATAACATTTAAAATACAACCTTCGCCATCTGTTAAAATTGCAAAAAAACCAGAGCCTTTAACAAAGTTATGCAGCTGCTCCATAAAAGGACCTGCAGTTATTATCAGCTCTCTATTATCCTCCATACGTCTTCTAAGGGCTTCGTCCTTAAGTATCCTAGAACTATAAATCCTTGAGTATTCAACCCCCAATTGAATACATCTTTCATGGGATCTTTGAATGTAAGGTTTTTTATCCATCTTCACCAGCTCCATTCATATAGATTTGACTTTTGTAGGTTTTATATTCTAGCTATAATTTTAGTCTAACTTGATTTATTAGAATGCTTTTCTTTAGAGGAATTACAACTAAATTATCATTTGATAATTACTATCATAGATATTTATTAAGCTGAGATTTCTCAATTGATTAATACTATTCTACTATAAAAATAATATTCCTTCCTAACAGCCTTTGTTAAAAATTAGATAATTCAGAATACCATTAATTGACCATCCTCAGCTCATTTTTCTTTTTTAACCCTGCAATAAGCAGCTTATATTAAGCTCAACAATTTTGTTAAAATATATGACCCTAATCCTAATAGGTTTAGTCTACAAACTAAAGAAGGATGACAAATTGTCATCCCTCCAGCTAATTTTACCTTTATTTATAGCAGCTGCTTTACCGCCTCCAGGGCCTTATCATAATCTGGGTGAGTGGCTATCTCCTTAACATATTCAACATAAGTCACATTGTCATCCTTATCAACAACTACAATGCCCCTTGCCAATAGTCTTAGCTCTTCAATTAGGTAGCCATAGTTAAGACCAAAGGAGGCTGACCTATGGTCAGATACAGTAATAATATTTTCTATGCCCTTTGCAGAACAATATCTATTTAAAGCAAAGGGTAAATCCATGCTAATGGTGACAAAAACTGCATCTGTAAGCTTTGCTGCCTCTTCATTAAAGGTTAAGGTTTGTAAGTCGCAGACCCCAGTATCTATAGATGGAACAACGCTTATTAGCTTAACCTTTCCCTTAAGATCCTTCAGCCCAAAGGCTTTAAGCTCCTTTGTAGTTGCTTCAAAGTCTGGAGCCTTGTCTCCTACCTTTATTTCTTCACCTAACAATGTTACTTCATTACCCTTCATGGTTACTGATCCCGCTCTTTTAACCATATGGACAACACCTCACTTGTCTGTATTAATGTAAGTATTTTATACCCATTTAGTTCCTATTCAATCATGATATAAGGTTTTTATGCTAACTATTTGTCCCGCTTTTTTATGGTTATATCTTGTGTTAAAATTACCTTATATGAAATATTTATAAGGGGGATAAAGCATGAGGAAATTTAAGAGCGTCTGCTCCCTGGATTGTTGGGATAGATGTAGCATTGAAATTACGACTGATGAAAATAATATAGCTTCTATAGCTGGGGATACTACCCATCCAATAACAAAGGGTTTTTTATGCCAAAAGGGTTTACAGCACCTTTCCCAGCGTAATAGTCCTGAGAGAATCACATTGCCTATGAAAAAGGTTAATGGTCAGTGGATATCACTATCCTGGGAGAATGCAATAGCAGAAATAGGTGATCAGCTTATCTCTATACTTAATAATGAAGGCCCCTCTTCAATAATTCATCTAAGTGATGCAGGCCATTGTGGTTTATTGAAAAACATTGACAAGGCCTTCTTTAACAGTCTTGGAGGTACAACTAAATCCATAGGTAGCCTCTGTTGGGGAGCTGGTATTGAAGCACAACGCCTAGATTTTGGTAAGATATTAAGCCATGATCCAAGGGACCACTTAAATTCTAAAACTATAATAATATGGGGCAGAAACCCAGTTTTTACGAATGTTCATTTAGTTCCCTTTCTTCTAGAGGCTAAAGGAAGGGGTGTAAATATTGTTGTAATAGACCCTGTGAAAACTGCAACTGCTTCTATTTGTACTCATTATTTTCAGATTAAGCCCCAATCTGATGGTCACCTTGCCTTAGCAATGGCTAAGCTAATAATAGAAAAGGGCCTATTGGACAATATCTTTACTACAAAATATTGCAAGGACTTTGAAGCATATAAGAATACCCTTACTGAGCTTTCTTTATCTGTTTTAGTTGAGGCTACAGGCCTTACCTTAGATGAGGTTATACAGTTGACGGAGCTATATGCCAATAATAAAGCCTCCTCCATTATTTTAGGCTATGGTCTACAGCGTTATCCTAATGGTGGAACCAATATCCGCCTAATTGATGCCTTGGCAGCGATAACTGGTAATATAGGTATTTCTGGTGGAGGAGTAAATTATGCAAATCAATATATAAATCAGTGGATTGACTGGCAATACGTCTATAATAATCAAACCGATGATTCACCTACATTTATAAAGGCAAACTTTGCAGATTATATTTTGGACGAGAGACCTAATGAAATAAAGGCCATCTTCATTACAAGAGGAAATCCGATGGTGCAGCTGCCTAATACAGAAAAATCCCTTGAGGCATACAAAAGCATACCCCTAAAGGTTACTATTGACCACTTTATGACGGATACAGCAAATAATTCAGATTATGTTCTGCCCTGCACCCATATTTTCGAGGAGGAGGATTTCCTTTTCTCGTCTATGTGGCATTCCTACTTCAACCTTTCAGAAAGGGTATTTGAGCCATTAGGGGAGGCAAAAAGCGAATTCCAAATCTTTAAAGGCCTCGGTGAATATATGAAGCTTTGTGACTTTTCAAAGAAGTATCCTGATGAGAGATACTATTTAGAGAAGGCCCTAGCTCCTCTTTTGAATAATATTGGCTACACGCTAGATGAAATAAAGGGGAAAAATCTTAAGCTTAAGGGAAATGATATTCCATGGGAAAATAGAAGCTTTGCTACACCGTCTAAAAAGTTTGAATTTATTGTACCCAGTGTAGAGTTTTATAACAGTCAAAGAGACATCCAAGCTGAATTTCCTCTACAGCTTATAAGCCTTCATCCCAAGCATTCGCTACATTCACAGCATTTTAGAACAAAGCCGGATGCTTTACCAACTGTCTACTGTCACCAACACCTATTAGATATTTTAGGAATTGAGGCTGGGGAAACAGTAAAGGTTAAATCTGCTCAGGGAGAAATAAGCTGTATTGTTGAAGTTTCACAATTAGTTTCAGCTGATGTTATAGCCGTATATGAAGGCTGGTGGCTTAAGGCACAGGGTGTGAATAAGCTTACTCCAACGGGTTATTCAGATATTGGTAATCAAGCTATATATAATCATTGTTTTTGTAGAATTGAAAAAATATAAAAAACCACCGAGCTGTGGTAGTCTGATTCTACAAGCCCAAATTTTTTAAACATAAGTAAATTATTAGCGTAGTTAAAATAAAACGAGCGTAAGCTAATCCGTTAAGAATTTCCAACTGTTTGAACAAAGTAAGTTTTGGAAATTTAGGATTAGCTTTAAGCTCATTCCTGCCTTTTGCCCCAAGCGGCTTTTACGTTGTTTTAAAAATTTTAAGGATTTGTCTAATTAAAATGGATTAGCTTAAAAAGCTTCTCTAAATGAGCCTCATCAGTCTGTAGCATTTTTTTCATCATATTCATATTTGTCTCGTCAAGGTCACCCCTTATCACCTTTTTAA
>Ga0208243_1000630_pt1 | contig 17323 bp, 12 predicted proteins | sample Subbio2Aug_QV12A_FD_184826 | JGI IMG/M metagenome (GOLD analysis project Ga0208243, IMG submission 184826) | Serpentinite rock and fluid subsurface biosphere microbial communities from McLaughlin Reserve, California, USA - CR12Aug_QV12A (SPAdes) | ecosystem: Environmental > Terrestrial > Deep...
ATCTGGCGTCCTCTCCCTGCGCCCGGTTGAGGACGATGGTGCGGGTGGGTCCCGGTGCGCCCTCGCGGCTGGCGGTCGCGCGGTGCATGAAGCGCACCGGAAGCGCCTCGCCCTTAACCGTCGAAAGATCGAGATCGATCACGGCGTTGCGGGTGGCACCCGGATCGGCCTTGACCGACCGGATCAGCGCCATGCCGTCGCCGGCGACCACCTCGGAGAGCGCCACCGACCCAGGCGTGAAGCTCGCCAGATCGATGCCGAGCCACTCCGCCAGCGTCGCATTGAGATAGGTGATGCGGCCCGCCGGATCGGCTGAGAAGAAGCCGGCGGGGGCGTGGTCGAGATGATCGATCGCCTGCTGCAGATCGAGGAAGAACCGCTCCTGTTCGGCGCGTTCGCCCGATATGTCCTCGATCTGCCACGCCAGCAGCGGCTGCCGCTGGCCGGCGGCGCGGAAGCTGCGCGCGCGAACCCTGTACCAGTGCGCGCCCGGTTCCGAACCGGGACGGATGGACTGCGAGACGCGGAACTCGCCATCGCCGCCCCGGCCGTCGCGCAGACCGAGGGACAGCCGCTCGACGGTCGGCGAAGCCTCGATGTTGTCGGCGAGGTGCACCTCCAGCGTCCGGACATCGGCTGCCGACGTCGCGCCGGTCAGCCGGGCGTAAGCCTGGTTGGCGTAGAGCACGCGCGCGCGCATGTCGGACACGACGAGGCCCTGACCCATGGTGTCGATGTAGGCCTTGGCCAGTTCGTCGCCGGACGATCGCGGCGCCACCTGGACGAAGCCGATGGCCGAGGCGAAGAGGTAGCCCACGCCGATCATCGCGAGGATGCCGAGCAGCCCGAGGAGGAACGGATCGCCGAGCTGGTCGCGCATCAGGGCGAACACGAAGGCAGCCCCCACAAGCACGATGATGAAGACGATCAGCCGCGCGATCGTCCCTGGACGCGAGTTCTGGTCGACGATGGGCGCCGGATAGAACTCGCCTTCGCCGTTCCCCTCCATCCGTTGCCCGTCCTGCCCGAATCCTGCCATGCCGCCCGTGCCGGTTTGAATCACATTATGAACGGACGCGAAAGCCCGCGGGGCACAATCACGAGACCGTCACGCCGCCCCCGGCCCTGCGGCCTTCCCGTCACCGCACTTCGGCGAGTCGGACATAATTCTCACAGGGTAGCATGCTCATCTGCTTGCGGCGCAGCAATTCGCGTGTCAATCGTGTCGCGGCACCTCAGAGGAGAGTTCGATGACCAGCTTGCTGGATGGCGTGATCGATTCCCAGTACATCCCGGCGGTCACCTGGCTCATCATCTGCGTCATCCTGGCGGTCGTCGGCTACGCGGGTGTTCGCGTCGTCCGCATGCTGACCTCGGGAACCTACATCGCCGGCGGACGCAACCGGCGCACCCGGCTCGCCGTCCTCGACGCGGCTGCGGTCGACGACAGGCGCCGGCTCGTCCTCGTGCGCCGCGACGATGTCGAGCACCTCCTCCTGATCGGCGGCCCGACCGACGTCGTCGTCGAGCAGGACATCCGCCTCGGCGCGCGCGCGTCCCGTACCCCCGCTCCGGCTCCGGCTCCGGCTCCGGCACAGGATCCGGACCACGCGCTCGATGCCTATGATCATGGCGACGAGGCGCTTCAGCCGCACCCCCTCCCGCCGGCACCGCCGCGCCAGGCGCCGCCCGCGCCGATACGGAAGCCGGCCCGTGCCGCGGAGGGTCGTGCGGCGGAGAGGCCCCCGGTCCAGCGCGCACCCGCTCCGCAGCGGCCGGTGAACGTCGAGACGGCTCCCGCGCCGACCCCGCCGCCGCCTGTGCCGCCTGCGCCCGTGCACCAGCAGGTCGCAACGCGGCCGGTCGCTCCGATGCCCGCCCGGCAGCCCATCGCGCCGGTGGCACAGCAGACGCAGGTGCCTGCAGCGCCGCAGCAGCAGCGCGCGATCCGGCCCGTCCTCCCCCGCGTCACCCTGCCGGCCGCGTCGCAGCCAAGCTTCACGCAGCCGGCGGAGGAGCGCCGCGAGCCGCCGGTCACGGCCCGCGTGACGCCTCATCCGTCCCGCGCGCAGGCGACCCGCCGCGCCCAGCAGCAGCCCCAGCCGGCCCCGGCACCGGTCGAGAACGATCTCGACGACGCCCTGCTGCAGGAACTCGAGACGTCGCTGCGCTACCCCGCCCGCGAACGCGGCCGCGCCAAGGCGGCGGACATCGACGAAGAGATGAACAAGCTCCTGGGCGAAATGTCCCGCGATCGCCGCTGAACGACGGCCCGTGGCGCCGGTCGACGGCGGTCGCGCACGCCGCGATCCGCCGCGCCCGGCCGCGCCGGCTAGGGGCGGCGCCGTTCTCCGGCGTCGGCACGGGCCGCTGCCACGCCTGCGCTTCCTTCCGCAGGGCCGTGCGGTATCGGCACGTCCGGCACGACCCTCGACCTCCAAAAAAAAAGCGGCCATGGCGGCCGCAGCGGTCTGTTCTGTGATGTCCGGCCTCGCCGCCGGCCCGGTCAGTCGTCCCGGTAGACCTTCTCGCGGCGCTCGTGGCGCTCCTGCGCCTCGATCGACAGGGTCGCGATCGGCCGCGCGTCGAGCCTCTTCAGCGAGATCTGTTCGCCGGTCTCCTCGCAGTAGCCGTAGGTTCCGTCTTCGATACGCTGCAGCGCGGCGTCGATCTTGGAGATCAGCTTGCGCTGCCGGTCGCGGGCCCGAAGTTCGATGGCACGGTCGGTCTCGGACGAGGCGCGGTCGGCAAGGTCCGGGTGGTTGGCGTTTTCCTGCTGCAGGATTTCGAGAGTTTCACGTGCTTCGCGGAGGATGTCGTTCTTCCAGGTCATGAGCTTGGCGCGGAAGTAGGCCTTCTGCCGTTCGTTCATGAACGGCTCGCTCTCGCTGGGCACGTAGTCTTCCATGGTTTCGCTCACCTGAGTCTCCCCCATAGCTATGAACCGGCGCCTATATATTCGGGCGGCACAGCCTGTACAAGCCAAAAGGTGAGCAAAGTCACGCGTTTGTTAGCCGAACACCGGACCGCTGCGCGAACCCGCACCGGCACGGTCACGGCGCGCCGGAGGGGTCGTTCCGGCCTTCGCCCGGACGTTTCGGCAGGAAGAGAAGCCGTTTCACGTATCCGAGTTGCGCCGCCGGGGGCCTCCCGGTATTGCTCCGCGCAGGCACGTGGGCGCCCGCGCCCCGAGGAGGATGTCAGATGAACCGCCTTTTCCTTCTGCGCCACGCCCGTGCCGCCTGGGCCGAACCCGGGGAGCGCGACTTCGACCGTCCGCTGACGGACGAGGGACGGAGCGAGAGCATCGCCGTCGGCGCCATGATGCGAGAGAACGGCTACCGTCCGGCCCGCGTGGTCTGCTCCCCTGCCCGACGTGCGCTGGAGACCTGGCGCGGCGTGGCCGAGACGCTGGACATGAAGCCGTCCGAAGCGTTGCTGTCGGAAACCCTCTACACGGCCGATGCCGGCGGCTACCTGGCGATCGTCCGCAACATCGGCGCCAGCCAGGACTCGCTTCTGATCGTCGGCCACAACCCGACGATCGAGGACCTGGCGCTCGGGCTGTCGCCGGCCGGCGTCGGCCCCGCACGCGCCGACCTCGACAAGGGTTTCCCGACCGGCGGCCTCGCCGTCCTCGCCTTCGAGCGCGATCTTTCGGAGGCCATGCTCGGCGTGGGAACGCTGGAGGCGTTCTTCATGCCCGCAGACCACTGAGCCGTCCCGGGATTTCAAATCGGCATCCGCCCGCCTATATCGGGCCGAGGCTCCGCATGCGAGGATGACGTTGGCGTCTCTCACGACTCTCACCGACGAGGCGTTCATAGCGCTCGACACGATCGCAGGCCGGGCCGCGAACCTCCTGGCGCCCTCGCTGAGGCTCGGCGTGACCGGGCTGTCGCGCGCCGGCAAGACGGTCTTCATCACCGCCTTCGTCCACAACCTGATCCACGGCGGGCGCCTGCCGATGTTCGAAGCGCAGAAGTCGGGCCGGCTGGCGCGGGCGTTTCTCGAAGAGCAGCCGGACGACGCGGTGCCGCGCTTCCAGTACGAGGACCACGTGGCGGCGCTGCTCGATGCGCGCGCCTGGCCCGAATCGACGCGGGCGGTCTCCGAACTGCGGCTGACCATCGAATACGAGTCGGCCTCGGCGTGGGGCCGAATGCTCTCGCGCGGGCGGATCTCGATCGACATCGTGGACTATCCGGGCGAGTGGCTCCTCGACCTCCCGCTGCTGGGCAAGGACTTCGCCGGCTTCTCGGCCGACTCGTTCCAGCTTGCGGCACTGCCGGTCCGCGCCGACCTCTCCGCCGGGTGGCTGGCGCAGGCAGCCGCCGTGGACCCCGACGGCGACGCGGACGAAATGACGGCGCGGCGGCTGGCGGAGGTCTTCACGGCCTATCTGCGGGCGTGCCGCGAGGATACGCGCGCCCTCTCGACGCTGCCGCCGGGGCGGTTCCTGATGCCCGGCGACCTCGAAGGCTCCCCGGCGCTCACCTTCACGCCGCTGCCCGGCCTGCGCGAGGGGCGCGCCCGGCCGGGTTCGCTGCGCGCGATGATGGAGCGCCGCTTCGAGGCCTACAAGACGCATGTGGTGAAGCCCTTCTTCCGGGAACATGTCGCCCGGCTCGACCGGCAGATCGTGCTGATCGACGTCATGCAGGCGATGAACGCGGGGCCAGCGGCGCTGGCCGACCTCGAGCGAGCCCTGACGGAAATTCTCGGCTGCTTCCGGCCGGGCTCCGGCGGCCTGCTGCCGAACCTCCTGTCGCGCCGGATCGACCGCATCCTGATCGCCGCCACCAAGGCCGACCAGATCCATCACACCAGCCACGACCGCCTGCAGGCCATCGTCCGCCGGCTGACCGAGCGGGCGGCCGCGCGCGCGGACGTGTCCGGGGCTTCGGTCGACGTGCTGGCACTGGCGGCGGTTCGCGCGACACGCGAGGGCACCGTGGCCCAGCGGCGCGAGGAACTGCCGGTGATCATCGGCACGCCGCTGGCCGGGGAGACGATCGGCGGGGAAAGCTACGACGGCGACACCGAAGCAGCCGTCTTTCCGGGAGACCTGCCCAAGGCGCCCGATTCGCTGTTCGATGCCGGCGCGGCCGCCGGTCAGACCCGGCCCATCCGCTTCGTCCGGTTCCGGCCGCCCCGGCTGGAACGCAGCGCCGACGGCGTCACGCTCTCCCTGCCGCACATCCGCCTCGATCGCGCATTGCAGTTCCTGATCGGAGACCGGCTGTCATGACCGACGCGCGCGAACCCAAGGCGTTCCGTCTCCAGCCGGACCGCAAGCCGGCCCCGCAGGCCGAACGCGAGCCGCGTGCGCTGCGTGGCGCCGAGATGTCGGTGGTGACGCCCGCCGCGATCGACGTCTTCGAGGCGGAATCGGCCGAGACCGCGCCGCCCCCGCCGCCCGCCCCTCGACGACGGTCCCGGCTGGGCGCGATCTTCATGGGCGCCGCCGGCGTTCTGGCGTCGCTGGCGATCGGTCTGTCCATCGACGGACTGATCCGCTCGCTGTTTGCCCGGGCCGACTGGCTGGGCTGGCTGGGCACGGGTCTCGCGGCGGTTGCGGCGACGGCCCTTCTCGCCATCCTGGTTCGTGAGGCCGCGGCACTCGCGCGGCTGTCTTCGGTGGAAAAGCTGAGCCGCCGGGCGGTCGATGCGATCGAACGCAACGATCCGAAGGCGGCGCGCGCGCTGGTCGACGACCTGTCGGGGTTCCTCGCGTCGCGCCCGCAGACGGCGGCGGGGCGCCGGACGCTCGACGAACTCCGGCACGACGTGATCGACGGCCCCGACCTGATTCGGCTGGCCGAAGCGGAGCTTCTCGCTCCTCTGGACGCGGAGGCGCGGCGCCTGATTCTCGATGCCGGCAAGCGCGTGTCGATGGTCACCGCGGTCAGTCCGCGCGCGGCGGTGGACCTGCTCTACGTCCTCTACGAGGCCAGCCGGCTGGTCCGCCGGCTCGCCGAACTCTACGGCGCCCGGCCGGGCACCCTCGGCTTCCTGCGCCTCGCCCGGGGCGTGCTCGCGCACCTCGCCGTCACGGGCTCCATGGCGGCCGGCGACACGCTGGTCCAGCAGCTGGTCGGCCAGGGGCTTGCCGCGCGACTGTCGGCCAAGCTCGGCGAAGGGGTCGTGAACGGCATGATGACCGTCCGGATCGGGATGGCGGCAATGGACACCGTGCGGCCCCTGCCCTTCGGCGCGGTCCGCAGGCCGCGGATGGGCGATTTCCTCGCCGCACTGGCGCGGTTCGCCGGCAGCGAGGATGGCGCAAAGGACACACCTGCCAGATGAACGCGTCGGCCCGCCCCCGTTTTGGGGGAGCGCCTTCGCCGCATCTAGACGAAGCATTAACCAATCTTCTACAAGGTCGGGCAGATAGAGCTTATCGGTCGGTGCCATGATCAAGAGTGTATGTCGTTCCGCAATCCTGCCGCTGATGGCAAGCGTCCCGTTCGTCTCGGACGTGCCCTCCGCCTTCGCGGCGGACGGCGACCAGCAGTTTTTCCAGAGCGTGCGCGGCGAATGGTCGGGGCCTGGCGAGATCGTCGCGGGCAAGTACAAGGGGACCAAGTTCACCTGCTCGCTGACCGGCGACACACCGGAGGGCAAGGTCGGGATGGCGCTGGAGGGCAGCTGCCGGGTCGGACTCTTCTCGCAGAAGATGTCGGCCCGCATCGAGCGCAAGGGGCGGTCCTACAAGGGCACCTTCCTCGACGGCGCGACCGGCGAGGGCCTGGACATCGTGTCCGGCAACGTCAGCAAGTCCAAGGTCGTCATGGCGCTCAACCGGAACGATCTCAATGGCGCGATGCTCGCCAGCATGAAGGGCGACGATTCCATGAGCGTCACCGTGTCGGTGCGCGTGAACAAGGAACTCGTTCCGGTCATCGGCATGAATCTCAAGCGGGTCGACACCGCAGCCGTCGGAGCGATCGCGCGCGACTGAAGGCGGCGGGCGAGAAATCGGGCGGCGCCCGGAGCGCCGCTCAATCCTCCTGCCACCAGCGCCCCCCCGGCTCGACGATCGCGATCCCTTCCCGGTCGACCTGATCGAGCATCGCATCGATCGTCCTGCCGTCGAGCGTGAAGCCCGGCGCGATCTCGCGCAGCGGCATCAGCACGAAGGCGCGCATCGCCATGCGCGGATGCGGGATCTCCAGCCCCGGCTCCTTCAGCGTGAGCGCGTCGTAGGTGAGGACGTCCACGTCGATGACCCGCGGTCCGCCCGGCTCCTTGCGCACCCGCTTCAACGCGTTCTCGGTGCCGAGGCAAAGGGCGAGGAGTTCCTTCGGCGACAGCGTCGTGCGGATCGCCGCCACGCAGTTCAGGAAATCCGGCTGGACCACCTCGCCCCACGGCGGCGTCCGGTGGATCGACGACACGGCCTCCACCCGGCAGCCGGGATCCCGGTCGATGATCCGCAGTGCCGAGGCCATCGCCGCCCGCGGATCGCCGAGGTTCCCGCCGAGCCCGAGATAGGCCGTCGCCTCATGCGGGCCAGGCAACCGTCACCTCCACGTGGTCCAGCACGCCGGCGACGGGCGCGTTCGGCTTCCGGATCGTGATCTCGGACCTGCGAATCTGCGGGAAGCGCTCCGAAAGAGCCCTGGCGACCTCGAGAGCCAGCGCTTCGATGAGGTAGCGGCGATGGCCGGTGACGATCCGCTCGATCACCTTGAAGGCGACGCCGTAATCCACCGTCGATTCGATCGAATCCGTTTCGAGCCCCGCGGCGGGCTCGACCGTCAGCACGGCGTCGACATAGAAGCGCTGCCCGAGCGTCTCCTCCTCGTCGAGCACGCCGTGTCGCGCGAAGAAGGCGCAGTTCTTCATCCGGATCTGGTACGTCACGACACGGTCTCCTCTGCCATTCCAGTCGCGACCATAGCATCGACCACCTTGAGCGCGTCGGCGTTCAAAGCGACATCGTGGACGCGAAATATGTCGGCCCCGCTCAATCGCAGGATCGCACTCGTCGCCGCCGTGCCGGCATCGCGATGCTGCGCGTCGCGCCCCGTCGCATGGCCGATGAAACGCTTGCGCGACGTGCCGACGAGCAGCGGAAAGCCGAGCGCATGCAGTTCCCCGAACCGCCGCATCAGCGCGAAGTTCAGATCGGCGCTCTCCTTGCCGAAACCGAAGCCCGGGTCGAGGACGATCGCCTCGTCGGCGACAGCCGAGGCACGCGCGATCTCGAGAGACCTTCCGAGGAAGAGCTGCTGGTCGCGGACGGGATCCGGGTCGACGTCGCGCCCGCGGCTGGTGTGCATGATGACGACGCCGGCCCCGGACCGCGCCACGACGCCCGCCATGTCCGGATCGCGCTGCAGCCCCCACACGTCGTTGACGACGTGGGCGCCGGCTTCGATCGCCAGGCGGGCGGTCTCCGCGCGGTAGGTGTCGACGGAGACGAGGGCATCGGTCTGCGCGGCGATCGCCGCGATGACGGGAAGGATCCGCGCCTGTTCCTCCGCGGCGCTGACGGGGGGGCCGCCCGGACGCGTCGATTCGCCGCCCACGTCGACGATGACGGCGCCTTCCTCCAGCATTGCCAGGGCCCGCGCACAGGCCCGGCCGGGGTCGAGGAAACGGCCCCCGTCCGAAAAGCTGTCGGGGGTCACGTTCAGGATGCCCATCAACACGGCACGGGGCCCGAGGTCGAGGGTCCGGCCGTGAGCGAGCCGCCACGTCCGCACCCGCCTGCGCATCACATTCTCTGTCATTCCGGGTTCTCTGGGCTGCATGATCGAGCTGACGCGAAGGCGGTTGCGGCTTCCGGCCGACTGGAGCATGCTGGCCTTAACGGGAAACGACCATGAAGAGAACGCTTCTTTTCGTCTTCGCCGGCCTCGTGGTGTCGGCCGGAGCCAGTCCGGCGCAAACGGTGTCGCGCAGCTATTCCTACTTCACGATCGGCGGCATCACGCTGCAGGAGATCGACGAGGAACTGTCGCGGCGAGGACCGAAGGTCTCCTCGACCGGCAAGCGCCATCCGGGCGCCACGCAGATGCAGTTCGCGACCCGCTACACCTTCGCCAGCACGGCCGACTGGTGCCGCATCCAGAAGGCGGTGGTCAGCGTCAGGGCGACGATGATATTGCCGCGCTGGCGTGCCCGGGGACGCTCCGACCCCGATACGCGCATGATCTGGGACACGCTGAGTTCCGACATCCGCCGGCACGAGGAATCGCACGTCCAGATCGCCAAGAGCCATGCCCGCAAGCTCGAGGAGGCGCTTGAGGCGATCGGCCGGCGCGGCGACTGCGACGCGGTGAAAGCCGCGGCCGCCACCGTCAGCGCCGGCATCCTCGCCGAGCACGACGCCGCGCAGGACCGCTTCGACCGCATCGAAAGCATCAACTTCGAAAACCGGATCACCCGTCTTCTGGCCTACCGGATGCAGCAGATCGAGGCGGGGCGCGTCCCCAACTGATGCGGCGGCGTGGCGACGCTCGATACCCGCCTGCGGACGGGCGTCGCGCCCGACCGGCACGGGGCGGTCAGGCCTGGCGTTCGGGAACTCTGACGACGAGGCCGTCGAGCTCCGCCCGGACCTTGATCTGGCAGGACAGGCGCGAGGTCGGCTGGACGTCGAAGGCGAAATCCAGCATGTCCTCCTCCATCGCCTCCGGCTCGCCCGCCAGTTCGCTCCAGGCCTCGTCGACATAGACATGACAGGTCGCGCAGGCGCAGGCTCCGCCGCACTCCGCCTCGATGCCCGGGACGGAATTGCGGATCGCATTCTCCATCACGGTCGAGCCGTTCTCGGCGTCCACCTCGAACCTGGTGCCGTCGAAAGCGATGTAGGTGATCTTGGTCATTCGAAGCGCCTCGGATTGTCCTGCCGGATTATCCGTTCCGGCGCGCGAGTCAACCGTCTGGCCGGGCCTGCGACCGCGGCGCGCAGGCGCCGGTCCGCTTCAGCGGCTGATCGCGGAGATGAAGTCGCGGACGTCGACGATCGCCTCGGCGAGGCTGCGCAGGTTGCTGCCGCTCGCCGGCTCGCACTCGACCATGCCGGCGATGTCGGCGACGCGGAACGCGCCGATGCCGCGCGCCGAACCCTTGAGACCGTGTGCCAGGAGCACCCGCTCCTGCGGCGTCGCCCCCTCCATCCGGTCACCGACGACCTGAGCCTGGTGCAGGAACAGGGACAGCACCTCCCGCTCGAGGTCGCGGTCGCCCATGGTCTGCCGCGACAGATGCGCGAGGTCGACGGGTCGGGCGCGGGAATGACCGCATGTTTCGCCACCGGGCATGGCGAAGGCCATGTTTTCCACACTCATCGACGCCATCACGCTGCACTCGCCTTCAAAATGCCTGCCGCACCACCGATACCCGAACCGGGTGGACGGCGGGTTAACGAAAAACCCTGCTATGTGGCGGAATTCAGGCGCAGATTCTGAACGGACGTTAACCTTGTGTTTAAACTTTTACGCATCTCGCCGAATGCATGTTTCCTTTACCCGGGTGTGTCACTACGATACGCGAACCGGAAATGCGCCGCACACGTGGCGGTTTCCGCCGGGGGCTCCGCCGGAGTCCGAACGACGCGTTAGTACAGGGTTTTGAAGGCATGGCTCGCAAACCGACGACGACCAGGAACCTCGAAACAGACGTCGACAAGGAGCTCGAAGAAGCTCTGGACGTGTCGTTCAGCGACGGGGAGATCGACCTGACATCCTCGATGGAGGAGCTCGAGGCGCAGATCTCGCTCGCCGCCGACGAACTGGCGCGGGAAGGTCGCGGTGCACAGGCACGCACCCGCCAGGCGCAGCCGGCCCGCCCCGAGCCTCGTCCCGCCGCCCGCCCGGCCAAGCCTGCCCCGGAACGAAAGTCGGAGTTCCGTCCCGCCTCCAACGACGCCGCGCCGCGCGGCGGCGCACCGGCCTTCGCTCCCGCCAATGACGATCGGCAGAAGGACTTCGGCGCCTTGCTGGCCGCGCTGAACCGCGGCGGATCGAACTCGATCTACTGGATCGTCGCCGCCGCATCCCTCGTCTGGATCGTCGGCGGTCTGGTGCTCGCCAACGGTCTTTACGGGCCTGCCATAGCCCGGGCGGTGTCCTTCTCCGAAATCGTCACGACGCCCGGCATTCTCGGCATCACGGCCGGCGTGGTGATTCCGGTCATCCTGTTCTGGGCCTTCGGGCTGATGATCCGCCGCGCGCAGGACATGCGCCTCGCGGCCCAGTCGATGACTGCCATCGCCTACCACCTCAGCGAGCCGGAGGTCATCGCCCAGGACCGGGTCATGTCGATCGGCCAGGCGGTCCGCCGCGAGGTCAATGCGATGGGTGAAGGCATCGAGCGCACCCTCGCCCGTGCGGTCGAACTCGAAACGCTGGTTCACTCCGAGGTGAACGAACTCGAGCGGGCCTACACCGAGAACGAGCGCCGCATCCGCACCCTTGTCGACGGACTGGGCAGCGAGCGCGAAGCCGTGGTGAGCCATGCCGAGCGCGTCCGCGCCTCGATCGCCGGCGCCCACGAACTGATCCGCGACGAACTGAACTCGGCGACAGGCGTGATCCAGGAGATGGTGACGGGCGCGTCCGGGCACCTGACCTACACGATCACCAATGCCGGCGAATCGCTGATCGAGCGCTTCAACGAAAGCGGCAGTGCCATCTACGGCGCCATCGACGAGCGCGTCGAGAGCATCACCAGCCGCCTTTCCACGTCCGGCGAGGCCTTCGCGAGCCTCCTCGACACGCGTATCGCCAAGCTCGTGGAAAGCACCGATTCGGCAACCGGAACCCTGTCCCAGCTTCTCGACCAGCGCACGCGGGGCATGGTCTCCCTCCTCGGCGGGGCGACCGAAACCTTCACCCGCGCCTTCGACGTCCGGATCGACGCCATCGAGCGCACGCTGGCCGAGCGCGGCCAGTCGCTGATCAGCGAGTTCGAAACCCGCGCGGAAGCGCTCGACACGGGCACCGAGAAGCTCAACGCGGCACTCGAGGCGAGGTCGCGGCAGATCAACGAAGCCCTCGCCGAGCGCACCCGCGAGATCGCCGACGTGTTCCGGTCGGGCGTCCACGAGATCTCGACGGCCGCCGACCAGAGCCGCACGAAGATCGAATCGCAGATGAGCGATCTGGTGACCTCGACCTCGGCCATCCTGGAGGCGCGTGCCACCGAGTTCGGCGATCGCCTCGAGGAAGGCCGCAGCCGCCTCACCGAACAGCTCGACGTCGACCTTCGCCATCTCCAGGACGCGCGCGGCGAACTCACCCGCACGCTCGAGGGAGACATCAACGCCCTCGACAACGCGCTCACCACCCAGGTCGACAAGCTCTCCGTCAGCCGCGAAGCCTTCTCGCGTTCGCTGGAGCGGGAACTGGCGGGCATCGACACGCTCGTGGCCTCGAGCCTCGACCGGCTGTCGCAGGGCCGCGGCAACGTCGTGAAGGCGATGCAGGGCGAGATCGCCAACGTGGAGGAAGCCTTCTCGGCCAGCCTGAACAAGCTGGTCGAAGGCCGCAGCGCCCTCACCGCGGCCCTCAACGACGATCTCCAGAACCTCCAGACCGCCCGCAGCGAGATCGACGATTCGGTCGTCGGCCACATCGGCAAGCTGGCCGAGGGCCGCAAGCTGTTCCGCAAGGCGCTCGAGGAGGATCTCGGTCACCTCGCGCAGACCCGCTCCGAGATCGACGAGGTCATCGCCAGCCATGTCGGGAAGCTCGCCGACGGGCGCACGACCCTCACGACGGCTCTGGAGAAGGACCTCGCGACCGTCGGCGATTTCGTCGCCAATCAGATCGCCAAGCTCGACGAGGGCCGTCTGACGCTGAACGCCGCCTATCAGGAGGACCTCCGCCGTCTCGGCGAGACCCGCGCGGAGATCGATGCCGCGGCGGCCGCGCATCTGGAGCGTCTGGCGGCGAGCCGCGGATCGCTGACCCAGGCGCTGAAGAACGAACTGACGGAAGTCGCCCAGTCGGTGGCCGACCATCTCGACCGCATGGCGGATGGCCGCACCAGCCTCTCCGCCTCGGTCAGGGAAGACATCTCCGTCATCGAGGAGGTCGTGGCGAGGCAGATCGAGAAGATCTCCGAGGGCCGCGTCACACTCGCGGATGCGCTTCAGAGCGACCTTTCCCAGGTTGCCGTCGCGATCGCACAGCATCTCGACCGCATGGCCGACGCCCGTTCGACGCTCAACGAATCGATCTCCGGCAGCATTGCCGAGATCGAGGGGTCCGTGGACCGCCAGATCGGCAAGCTCACGGAGAACCGCAGCCTCCTGACCCAGGCGCTCGAAGGCGACCTCTCCAGCATCTCGGCGGCGCTGTCGCAGCACGTCGACAAGATCGCCGAGGGCCGCAGCATGCTCAAGGGCGCCTTGAGCGAGGACATGGAGCGCCTCGAGCAGGCACGTTCCGAACTCGACGGGCTGGTCATCGGCCACATCGGCAAGCTCGCCGAGGGACGCAAGCTCTTCAAGAAGGCGCTCGACGAGGATCTGGGCCGGCTCGCCGGCGCCCGTGCGGAAATCGACGAGGTGGTCGTGGGCCACGTCGCCAAGCTCGCCGAGGGACGTTCGACGCTGTCGGAGGCCCTCGACACCGACCTGCGTCAGATCCGCGACGCGCGCTCGGGCATCGAGTCCATCGTCTCCGAGCAGCTTGCGCGGATTTCGCAGGGTCGGGACGAGCTGACCCGCGCCATGGAAACCGACCTCGGCCGCCTGGCCGAGACCCGGGACCTGCTCGATCGGGCGGTGGCCGAGCAGATCGGTCGCCTGGCGGACAGCCGAGGCATCCTCACCGGCGCACTGGACGAGGATCTGGCCAAGCTCGCGGAAACCCGCGCCATGATCGATTCGGTGGTGCGCGAGCACATGAACACCTTCGCCAGCCGCCGGCAGGAACTGACCGCGGCCCTCGGCGCCGACCTGGCGCAGATCACCGTCGCCAGCGAGGCCATCGACGGCTCGGTGACGACGCAGGTCAGCAAGCTTGCCGAGGCGCGCAGCATCATGGCCCGGGCGCTCGAGCAGGACATGCTCAAGCTCGGCGAGACCCGGTCGGCGATCGACGCGGCACTCCAGGCGCATCTCGGTCTCCTGGCATCGAGCCGCAGCGCGCTGACGGACGCGCTCTCGAACGACGTCGAACGCATCGACGAGGCGTTCCGGCGCCAGACGGGAGTCATCGAGGAGCGGACGGAGACGATGCAGCGGGCCCTCAACGCCGGCATCGAAAACGTCCGCAGCGCGATCGAGAACAGCGCGATCGTCGTTGCCGGCTCGCTGCGCGACAAGATGGTCGAAGTCACGTCCAGGCTGACGGACGAGGCGGGGCGGATCTTCTCGGAAGCCGATCAGCAGCTTGCGAGCAGGATCGACCTCACCTCCAACGTCCTGGCCGAGCGGGCGACGGATTTCTCCTCCACCTTCGACGAGGCCGAACGCAAGCTCAGCGAACGCGTCAATCTGACGGGCGAGAACCTGTCCAGGCGCGCGGCCGAACTGTCAGTCGTGTTCGATGAGGCGGACCGCAAGCTGGCGGACCGCGCCGGCCAGACGGCAATCGTTCTCACGTCGCGCGCCGAAGAGATCGCGCGCAGCTTCGAGGAGGCCGATCACCGGCTGCTCGCCCGTGCGGAAGACACCGCCCGCGCGCTGGAGGAACGCTCCCTGGGCATCGCCAGTGCATTCGACGATGCAGAGCGGCGGATCTATGCGCGAGCGGAGGAGACGACGCAGTCGCTTCTCGAGCATTCGAAGGGCATCGCCGGCGCCTACGAGCAGGCCGAGCGGCGGATGATCGAGCGCGCCGACGAAACCGCGGCGCGGCTGGCCGAACGCTCCGCCACGATCGCGGTGACCTTCGAGGAAGCCGAGAGCCGGATGTTCTCGCGTGCCGAAGAGAGTGCCGGCACGATCGCCGCCCGTTCGCGCGACATCGTCGGCGTCTTCGACGAGGCCGAGGAGCGCCTGATGGCGAGGGTCGGCGAGACGGCTGCATCGCTTTCCGAGCGGGCCAAGGAGGTCGTCTACGCGTTCTCCGAGGTCGAGGACAGCCTGATCAAGCGTGCGGATCGGACGACCGGCACGCTCATCGATCGGTCGAAGGAGATCATCGAGGCCTACGCCCAGGCCGAGGAAGACCTCGCCGCGCGGGTCGACCAGACAGCCGCAAACCTGATCGATCGGACCAAGGCGGTGACGAGCGTGTTCGACGATTCGAGCCGCGTCCTGTTCCAGCGGGCACAGACCACCGTCGACGCCCTGACCGAACGCGCCGGCGCGGTGGCAGACATCTTCGACGATTCCAGCCGCGTCGTCATCCAGCGGGCGGAAACGACCGCGGAAGCCCTGACCGAGCGCGCCACCGCCCTTGCCGGGATCTTCGACGAATCCAGCCGCGTCGTCGTCCAGCGCGCGGAGACGACCGTCGAAGCGCTCACCGACCGCGCCAACGCACTCGCCGGCATCTTCGACGAATCCAGCCGTATCGTTGTGCAGCGGGCGCAGACGACCGTCGAAGCGCTGACCGAGCGCGCCGGCGCCATTGCCGGCATCTTCGACGAATCGAGCCGCGTCGTCGTCCAGCGGGCGGAGTCGACCGCCGAGGTGCTCAGCGAACAGGCCAGCGCCATCGCCGGCATCTTCGACGAGTCGAGCCGCGTGCTGGTCCAGCGGGTGGAGGCGTCGGCGGACGTGCTGACGGAGCGTGCGAGCACGCTCGCGGGCGTCTTCGACGAGTCCAGCCGCGCGGTCATCCAGCGGGTGGAGAGCTCTGCCGGCGCGATCGCGGAGCGGGCCAACGCGCTTGCCGGCATCTTCGACGAATCCAGCCGCATGGTGATCCAGCGCGCGGAAACGACGGTGGACTCGCTCGCGGCGCGAGCGGGGACCGTGGCCGACCTCTTTGCCGAAGCCGATCGCCGCATCGCCGACCGTGCACAGCTGAGTGCACAGGAACTGCGCGAACGCGCCGCTCAGATCGAGGCGTCGATGGCCAATGTCGAGGCGCGCCTCGAGGCAAGCGCCGAGGTGGTCGCCGGCCGCATCGGCGAGCAGGTCTCGAATGTCGAGGATCTGCTGGCGGCGAGCTCGGAACGGATGGGCCAGAAGCTCGTGGAACAGGTGGCGAGAACCGAGACGCAGCTCGTCTCGCGCGCCAACGTCATCGCGGAGACCTTCTCCGCCGTGAACCAGCACATCGAGCAGAGCACCTCCGAGGCTGCGGCGACGCTCGACGGCCGCACCCGCGAGTTCAACGAGATGCTGGCGAGCCGCGCTTCGGACATCGGCCGCGTCATCGACGAGAAGGGTCGCCCGCTGATCGAGAAGTTCGTCGAAAGCGGCGGCGAACTGCAGAAGGGTCTCGAGGCGGCCACGCAGAAGGCGACGGACAAGCTCCGCGCCGAGAACGCGGCCCTGGTCAATGCCCTGGCTTCGCGCACGGCCGAGACGCTCGCCGCCATGGAAGGCGCGCGCGTCTCGCTGTCGGGCAACGTCAACGAGCTCCTCGACAGGCTGACCCGGTCGAACACCCAGCTGAGCGAACTGGTCGGCCTCGCCGAGAAGAACCTCGGCGCGATCGACAGCCGCCTCGTCGACACGACGCGCAGCTTCAGCGTCTCGGCGGAGAAGGCGTCGGAAACCTTCAGCAGCTCGGCCCGGATGATCGACACCAACGCCAGCCGCCTGTCGGAGATTTCCTCGCAGACGCTTCGCGAGGTCGCGGCGATCGCGAACCGTTTCGACGAGCACGGCCGTCTGCTCGCCCAGGCGCGCGACATGCTGGGTTCGGCCCAGTCGAGCCTCTCCGCCACCATGGAAGAGAGACAGTCGGCACTGGAGGAGCTTTCCGTCGGGCTGGTCAAGAAGTCCGAGGAAATCGAGCGGATGATGCGGTCTTTCGAGGGCATCGTCGGGAAGGCTATGGAGAAGGTGGAGGGGCGGACCCTGGCTTCGACGCAGCAGATCCGCGACTCCATCTCGGAGGTCATCGAATCGGCCACGGACCGGTTCGCGGGTGCGACGGAGGAGATCCGCCGCACCGCCGGCGCCATCCGGAGCGAACTCGAGGAAACCCGCTCGGAGCTGAAGCGGGGCGTGCTGCAGCTGCCCGAGGAAACCCGCGAATCCACCAGCGCCATCCGCCGGGCCGTCGGCGAGCAGATCGCGGCGCTGAAGGAACTCGCCGACATCGTCGCCAAGTCCGGCCGCATGTACGACGTCTCGACCACCCGCACCGCGGAGCCGGCCGCACACGCGACCGCGGCGGCGCAGCAGCCGGCCCGTCCGGCCCCGCAGCAGCAGCCCGTGCGCCAGACGCCGGCA
>Ga0208243_1000631_pt1 | contig 17322 bp, 11 predicted proteins | sample Subbio2Aug_QV12A_FD_184826 | JGI IMG/M metagenome (GOLD analysis project Ga0208243, IMG submission 184826) | Serpentinite rock and fluid subsurface biosphere microbial communities from McLaughlin Reserve, California, USA - CR12Aug_QV12A (SPAdes) | ecosystem: Environmental > Terrestrial > Deep...
GGCCGGGCGGCAGCGCCGCCTCCCGGCCCGCCGGCGCTGGCGGAAGTGCGGGGACAGTTTACTCAATTGGGCCCGAGACCGACCCGGAAAGGGCGTCGCACCAGGCCGAATTGAGTAAACTGTCCCCGGGTTTTTGCGCCCTGCGACGGGTCCTCACGGCGACGCTCCGCTGCAGCGATTCCGTGCCGGGTCGGACGAAGCGGACACTCTCGGGGGAACCGCGGCACCGCTTTCCGTCTTCCGGACCGGCGGCGAACATGCGAGACCTTGGCGGGCACACGTGCAGCCGAACTGGAGGCCGACGATCATGACCGAATTCTTCGTCTCGACCGAATGGCTGGCAAGGCATCTCGACGATCCGGGCCTGTCCGTCGTCGACGGCTCCTGGTACCTGCCCGCGCAGGGGCGCAATGCCAAGGCGGAGTACGATGCCGGCCACATCCCGCGCGCGGTCTTCTTCGACCAGGACGTGGTCGTGGCGCCCGGGTCGACGCTGCCCCACACGCTGCCCCCGCCGGAGGTCTTCGCAACCTTCGCCGGCTCGATGGGCATCGGCCGCGACGACACCGTCGTCGTCTACGACGGTCCCGGCCTGTTTTCCGCACCGCGCGTCTGGTGGATGTTCCGGGTCATGGGCGCGAAGGACGTGCGCATCCTCGAAGGCGGCATCGACCGCTGGAAGCGGGAAGGGCGCTTCGTGACGGGCAAGCCGACGAAGGTGGCGCCCTGCCTGTTCGAGGTCGCGTTCGACGCCGCCCGCGTCGCCTCGCTCGACGACATGCGCGCGGTGATCGGGACGGGCAGCGCACAGGTCGCCGATGCCCGCCCCGCCGGGCGCTTCGAGGGTGCCGACCCGGAGCCGCGCGCGGGCGTCCGCGGCGGCCACATGCCGGGCGCGAAGAACGTGCCGGCGCTGTCGCTCGGCCGCGACGGCGCGCTGCTGCCGCCCGACGAACTGCGCGCCGCCTTCGAGGGCGCCGGCATCGATCTGGCGAAGCCGGTCGTCACCTCCTGCGGCTCCGGCGTCACCGCGGCGGTGCTGGTGCTGGCGCTGGAGACGCTCGGCTACCGCGACACCCGCCTCTACGACGGATCCTGGACCGAATGGGGCGGCCGGACCGACACGCCCGTCGTCACGGGGAAGGCATGACCGCGATGTCGGCCCGCATGCTCACCGCCCGCATCACCCATCTCGAGATGGCGGCACGGCCGCCGCACCGGGTACCCGCGCCGCTCGGCGCCCAGCTCGCCGTCATGCGCGCGCCGAGGATGCCGCTGCACTTCTACCGCTATCTCTACGAGCGGGTCGGCCGGCCGCATCACTGGGAACTGCGCCGCCGGATGGAAGACGACGCCCTGTCGGCGATCATCCACGCCACGACAACGCTGATCGACGTGCTCTACGTCGACGGCGCGCCGGCGGGCTTCGTCGAGATCGACCTGTCGCGCGCGCCGGACCAGGCGGAGATCGAGTACTTCGGCCTGATGGCCGAGTTCCAGGGCAGGGGCCTGTCGAAATTCTTCCTGTCCTGCGCCCTGCATGCCGCCTGGCAGCACGATCCGCGCAAGCTGATCATCCAGACCAATTCGCTCGACAGCCCGCGCGCGCTGCAGCTCTACCAGACGATGGGCTTCGTGCCGGTCGGCACCTCGCAGGCCGAGGTGGAGGCCTGGGACTGAGCGCCCGCCCGCTCCATGGCGCGCATGAAAAGGCCCGCCGGCGGTGCAGGCCGGCGGGCCGCAGCGCTTCGCGCGGGAGGGGGCGCGAAGGCGTCGACGGTTCAGGCGGCCTTCAGCGCCGCCTGCGGCTCGGCCATCTCGTAGCCGAGCGCCTCGGCCACGGCGCGGTTGGTGATGCGGCCCTTGTGGACGTTGAGGCCGTTGCGCAGGTGATGGTCGTCGACCAGCGCCTTGAGGCCCTTGTCGGCGAGCTGCAGCCCGTGGAACAGCGTGGCGTTGTTCAGCGCATGCGCGGAGGTGACGGGCACGGCGCCCGGCATGTTGGCCACGCAGTAGTGGATGATGCCGTCGACCTCGTAGGTCGGCTCGGCATGGGTGGTCGCGTGGCTGGTCTCGAAGCAGCCGCCCTGGTCGATGGCGACGTCGACCAGCACCGCGCCCTTCTTCATGCCCGACAGCATCTCGCGGGACACGAGCTTCGGCGCGGCAGCACCGGGGATCAGCACGGCGCCGACGACGATGTCGGCCGAGAAGCACTCCTCCTCCAGCGCCTCGACGGTCGAGTAGCGGGTGTGGATGCGGCCGTTGAAGATGTCGTCGAGCTGGCGCAGCCGCGGGATCGAGCGGTCGATGATGGTCACGTCGGCGCCGAGCCCGACCGCCATCTTGGCGGCATGCAGGCCGACGACGCCGCCGCCGATGACCGCGACCTTGCCAGGCAGCACGCCCGGCACGCCGCCGAGCAGCACGCCGCGGCCGCCATTGGCCTTCTGGAGCGCCGTCGCACCGGCCTGGATCGACAGCCGGCCGGCCACTTCCGACATCGGCGCCAGCAGCGGCAGCCCGCCGCGGTCGTCCGTCACGGTCTCGTAGGCCACCGCGGTGACGCCCGAGGCGATCAGGCCCTTGGTCTGCTCCGGATCGGGCGCGAGGTGGAGATAGGTGTAGAGGATCTGGCCCTCGCGCAGCTGCACCCACTCGCCCGGCTGCGGCTCCTTGACCTTGACGATCATGTCGGAGCGCTCGAACACTTCCGCGGCGGTCTTCGCGATCGCGGCGCCGGCCGACCGGTAGGCGTTGTCGTCGGCGCCGATACCGGCGCCCGCGCCGGTCTCCACCAGCACCTCGTGGCCATGGGCGACGTATTCGCGGACCGCGCCCGGCGTCAGACCGACGCGGTACTCGTGGTTCTTGATCTCCTTGGGGCAGCCGACGCGCATGTAGAAGCCTCCTCGTTGGATGGGGGTGCCTGTTCCCTGATCGTTGGATTCAACCACATCCGGCGTCGAATGTGTTTGCGAAGTCGGTTGCGGCAGGGGCGTTTGACCGCTATTGCTTGCGCAACGAAAGGCCGTTTTCGAAGGAATCGCCGCGCATGGCGCTGGACAGGATCGATTTCGCCATTCTCGACGCGCTCCAGAAGGACGGTCGAATCTCCAACGCGGCGCTTGCCGAGAAGGTCGGCCTGTCGCAGTCGGCCTGCTCGCGCCGGCTCGACCATCTGGAGAAGAGCGGCGTCATCGAGGGCTATCACGCGCGGCTGTCGAACGGCGCGCTCGGGCACAGGATGACGGCGATCGTCCACATCTCGCTGTCGGGCCAGTTCGAGAAGTCGCTGGCCGAGTTCGAGGCCGCCATCCGGCGCTGTCCCAACGTGCTCTCCTGCCACCTGATGTCGGGCGAGTACGACTACGTTCTCAGGATCGCCGCGAAGGACCTCGAGGACTACGAGCGCATCCACAAGGAATGGCTCACCGCCATGCCGCACGTCATCAAGATCAACTCCTCCTTCGCCCTGCGCGAGGTGATCGACCGCACCTGGATGGGGATCCGGCCGGATCTGGCGTGAGCCGTGGTCAGCCGGCGCGCCGCTGCGCGGCCGCCTGGCGCATGGCGCGGGCAGCCTGACGCAGCCCCCCGGCCATGTCCGGGCCGACGGCGTCGGGATGAAGCGCGCGGGCGCGGCGCACGATGTCGGCGATCTCGGCCTGCGAGGGGTGCCCTGCGTCGCCGAGCGGGGCGGGGCGGCCGAGCAGGAAACCCTGCAGTTCCTGGCAGCCGATCGAGGCGAGGATGCCTGCCTCCTCCAGCGTCTCGACGCCCTCGGCGATCAGGTTCATCCGCAGGCCGCGGCCGAGCCCGATGATGGAATCGACGATGGCGCGCGCGTTCTGCGAGGTCGAGAGTTCGCGCACGAAGGAGCGGTCGATCTTGATCGTGTCGAAGGGGAAGCGGCCGAGATAGGAGAGCGAAGAGTAGCCGGTGCCGAAATCGTCCATGGCGATGGTCAGTCCGAGCGCCTTCAGCGCCTTCAGGATCGCATGGGCCCGCAGGTCGTCGTCGATCAGCACGCCTTCGGTGACCTCGATTTCGATCAGCGCCGGGTCAACCGCGGTCTCGCGCAGCACCGTCTCCACCATCTCCACGAAGGTCTTCTGGCGGAACTGCACCGGGCTGACGTTGACGCTGACGCGTGCGCCGGCGAGATCGTCGCGGGCGGCCGCGCAGGCCGCGCGCAGGACCCATTCGCCGATCTGGATGATCTTGCCGGACTGCTCTGCGATCGGGATGAAGTCGGCCGGGCCCACCAGCCCGCGCTTGGGATGTCGCCAGCGCAGCAGCGCTTCGTAGGATACGATGCGGTTCTCGGTGATGTTGACGCGAGGCTGGAAGTGCAGCTCCATCTCGTCCCGCTCGATGGCGAGCGCCAGGTCGGCCTCCAGCAGGCGCCGCCGCGCCAGGAAGTCGTCCATGCCGGTCTCGAAGACGCAGTAGGTGTTCCGGCCCGACTTCTTGGCCTGGTAGAGCGCAATGTCGGCGCGCGAGATGAGCAGCGCAGGCTCGTGCCCGTCGCGGGGGCAGATCGCCAGTCCGACGCTGGCGCCGACGCGCACCACCCGACCGTCGGAGAGCGCGATCGGGAGTATCAGTTGCGATACCACGCGATAGGCGAAATCGGCCGCCTGATTGGCGAAGTCGATCCCCGGGAGGATCACCGCGAACTCGTCGCCGCCGAGCCGCGCGACGGTGACGTCCGGCCCGCCGATGGACCGGATGCGCTCGGCCGCGGTGCGGATGACGAGGTCGCCGGCCGGATGGCCGTAGACGTCGTTGATGTCCTTGAATCGGTCCAGGTCGACGAGGAGCAGCGCACCCTGTCCGCGGATCGCGTCGGCTGCAGCCGTCATCGCCGCCAGCCGCTCGTTGAACAGGGCGCGGTTGGGAAGCCCGGTCAGCGGGTCGTGCATGGCGAGGTGGCGGATGCGCTCCTCGGCGTCCTTCCGCTCGCGCAGATCGACCAGGCAGACGATCTGGGAGGCGGCGCCGCGATAGGTGATGGTGCGGGCGCGGATTTCCACCGGCACCGGCGCGCCGCCGTCGCCGACGATTTCCGTCTCGAAGGGATCGGTCTGGTCTCCGGCCAGCGCTTCGCGTGCGGCTTCGCGCTGCTCCACGCTGAAGAGCTTCAGCGCCGGCCGTCCGCGCAGTGCCTCCACCGGCTCGCCGAACAGGTCGCGCAGCCGGTCGTTGCCGTCGACGATCAGCCCGTCCTGGACGATCCAGATCGCTTCGAAGGTGGCCTCGGCCAGCGCAGACAGCCGCTCGGCCTCCTCAAGGTCGCGCGCGGCCCACTTGGCGCTGGCGCGGTTCTCCTCCTCGGCCTGGATGCGGTCCATCAACTCGTTGAACAGCCGCGTCAGCGTCTCGGCGTCGTCGCCGGGGTTGGGCGCCAACCGCATGTTCAGGTCCGCATTGCCGCTCACCAGCCGGCCGAGCGCCTGCTCGACATGGCCGATGCCCATGCGGGTCGCGTGCTCGGCCTCGTTGAGCCCGACGATCTCGGCATGGCGCGACACACGGATGCCCTGGATGCGGTCGAGCAGCCAGAAGAAGGCGAGCGCCGTGCCGAAGGACCAGGCGAAGTTGACGGCGACGCCGATCGCCTGGATCTCGACTTGCGCCAGCCGCCCGCCGAGCGGCAGGTTGGCGACGGGCGCAAGCAGCGCCAGCGCCAGCGTCCCGGCCACGCCAGCGAAGGCATGCACGCCGATCGCGCCGACCGCGTCGTCGATGCCGCAGCGCCGCTCGAGGAACTCGTTCCCCAGGATGGCGGCGACGCCGCCGATCAGGCCGATGGCAACGGCCCCGAGCGGCTGCAGTACCATGCAGCCGGCAGTGACGGCGACGAGGCCGCCAAGGGTCCCGGCCATGGTCTTCTCCGGCAGAACGACGCCATCCTGGCGCCAGCCGAGCAGGAATCCGGCGACGCCGCCCGCGCCGCCCGCAACCACCGTGTTGGCTATGATATGGGCGATGGCGGGTGTGGCGGACAGCGTCGAGCCGCCGTTGAAGCCGATCCAGCCGACGAAGAGCACGAGCGTGCCGGACGCGGCCATGACCGGGTTGTGGCCGGCGATCCGCACCGGCCGGCCGTTGGCGTCGAAGCGGCCGATACGGGGGCCGAGCACCAGGCAGGCGGCGAGCGCGATCCAGCCGCCGGTGGCGTGCACGACGGTGGAGCCGGCGAAATCGACGAAGCCGGCATTGCCGAGGAAGGCGGAGCCACTGGGAGCCAGCGCCCCACCCCAGGTCCAGTGGACGAAGACGGGATAGAGGAGCCCTGCCAGCACGGCCGAACTGATCAGGTAGGACGACAGCCTCATCCGCTCCGCCACCGCGCCCGAAACGATCGTGGCGGCGGTGCCGCAGAACATGACCTGGAAGACGAAGAAGGCGACCTGCCAGGGATCCATGCCTGCCAGGAAGAGAAAGGACGGATCGCTGCCCAAGGGCAGGCCGTTGCCGGGCGCAAAGGCCAGCATGAAGCCGACGCCGAGGAAGGCGGTGATGGAGACCGCGAGGTCGAGCACGTTCTTCTGCGCGACGTTGATCGTGTTCTTGGAACGCACCATGCCGGCCTCGAGCAGCAGGAAGCCGAACTGCATCGTCAGCACCAGCGCTGCGGCGAGCAGCGTCCAGGCCATGTCGAGATTTCGCTGCAGCCCGTCGAGCGTCGGCGCCTCCTGCGCCAGGGCCGGCAGCGTCGCCGCCGCCAGCAGTCCGCAAGCCGCGCTTCCAGCCGCCGCGCAGCCCCGCAACACGCGTTTCATCACCCAACCCTCCAGTGTCCCCGCGAGGAAGCCTAGTCGCCGGCGGTTAAGCAAGGGTTTAGGATAGTCAGATGTAAACTATTGAAATAAAGAACAAAAATGATCTTCTAAAGGGCAGTTGCCCAAGTATTCGACAGGATCGCAGGTTGCAATGCAAACGATCGGTCGTCAGTCCAGGGTCCGATCACGCAGCCGGCCCATCTGGTCGTCGCTGCCGGGCGCCGCGCCTGCGCGCGGGCTGCGCCGCAGCATCACTTCCCGGTGCGGGTAGGGAATGGTGATGCCGTTCTCCTTGAAGGCGTCCCACAGCGCCAGCAGCACCTTGCCGCGCACGTTGGTCAGCCCCTGCTGGGGATCGTGTATCCAGAACCGCAGCACGAAATCGAGCGAGGATTCGCCGAAGCCGGTGAGCCAGCAGACGGGCCGGCGATCGACATCGACGCGCCCGACGCTCATCGCCGCCTGGATGGCGACCCGGCTGACCAGATGCGGATCCGCGTCGTAGGAGGCGCCGAAATCCACGTCCAGACGCACCAGGTCGTCGCTGAACGACCAGTTGATCACCTGCTGGGTGATGAAATCCTCGTTCGGGATCAGGTACTCTCGCCCGTCGCGCGTCACCACCGAGACGAAGCGCGTGCGCAGTTCTCGGATCCAGCCGAAGGTTTCGCCGAGCGAGATCGTGTCGCCGGGCTTGATCGACTTGTCCATCAGCATGATGATGCCGGAGACGAAGTTCGACACCACCTTCTGCAAGCCGAAGCCGAGGCCGACCCCGACCGCGCCCGAGAACACGGTGAGCGCGGTGAGATCTACGCCGACGGCCGTCAGCGCTGCCGCGCCAGCGATCAGGATCAGGCCGAACTTGGCGATCTTGCCGACCAGCACGCGGATCGACGGCGTCAGGTCGCCGGTCTGCTGCAGCCGCTCGTCGAAATAGCTGCCGACCACGGTGGCGAGCCATATGGCCAGGGTCAGCAGCACGGCCGCCTTCAGGATCGTGAGCGCGGAGAGCCTGAAATCGCCGAGCGGCAGAGCGAGACTGTCGAGATAGAAGGCGGCGCGGTCGTCGAAGCCCAGTATCAGCAGGGCCGCGTAGATCCACACGGCCCAGCCGATGAGGCGGGCGACGAAGCGGTTGCGGATGACGCGCGAGGCGATCGCCACCACCACCCAGGTCAGCGCCAACCATAGCGCGAGCTCGACCAGCCAGCTGCGGCTCGGCCAGGTCGTTGCGCGCAGAGCGGTGAAGGCGAGGAAGAGCAGGCCGACGAAGAGGATCCAGCCGATCCGGCGCAGAGCGGCGACGACGATGCGCAGCAGGCCCGGGTGACCGTGGATACGGCGCGCGCGCGGTTCCAGCGCCGCCTCGATCCGGCGGCCGGCGAACCGCCCCACGAGGAACAGCGTCGCCACGATTGCGATCTGCCACAGGAACCACGGGTCGGCCGCGACCGAGAGCCAGTCCTCGACGCTGTCCGCCAGCGCCCGGGCGATCGCGCGCCATTCCCGTTGCATGCTGCGCCTTTCCCGAAATCGGCCGGCGGCGGCCCGCGCGCCGGTCCGATGCCGCGCAGGACCGTCCGCCAGTCACGTCCGCCGCTTCCGCGGTGTCATCGTCCCGTCTCCTGAATCTGCTGGACTCCGACCGTGGCCGGCGCGACAGTCGAAAGATCGCAGCCGGCTAACGGGCCGGAAAAGTCCCTTCAGGAGGCACCCATGTCGATGATCATCAACCGCCTGTCACGGCGTTCGTTCCTGTCGGGCGCGGCCGCGTTCGGCGGCCTCGTCGTCCTGCACCCCTTCGCGGCGCGCGCGCAGGCGAACCAGGCGCATCTGCGCATCATGGAGACGACGGACATCCACGTCCACGTCCATCCCTACGACTACTATGCCGACAAGCCCAACGACACGATGGGCCTCGCCCGCACCGCCTCGCTGATCGACGCGATCCGCGCCGAGGCCGGCAATTCGATGCTGGTCGACAATGGTGACTTCCTGCAGGGCAACCCGATGGGCGACTACATCGCCTACGAGCGCGGCATGAAACCCGGCGACAGGCATCCGGTCGTGCAGGCGATGAACGTGCTCGGCTACGACGTCGGCACGCTCGGCAACCACGAGTTCAACTACGGCCTCGACTTCATGTTCAACGTGCTGGCCGGCGCATCCTTCCCCTTCGTCTGCGCTAACCTGACCAAAGGCCAGCTCGCGACCGATCCGAAGGACGACGACCTCTTCGTCAAGCCCTACGTGATCGTGGAGAAGATGGTGAAGGACGGCGCCGGCAAGGAGAGCCCGGTCAAGGTCGGCTTCATCGGCTTCGTGCCGCCGCAGATCATGGTCTGGGACGTGCGCCATCTCGAAGGCAAGGCGCAGACCCGCGACATCGTCGAAGCGGCGAAGGCCTGGGTTCCGGTGATGAAGGAGGAGGGCGCCGACATCGTCGTGGCGCTGTCGCACTCGGGCATCGACGCCAACCCCGCCAGCGAGCGCATGGAGAACGCCTCCTACCACCTCGCCACGGTGGAAGGCATCGACGCCGTCATGACCGGCCACCAGCATCTGGTCTTCCCGGGCCCCAAGACCTGGGACGGTCTCGACGGCGTCGATCCGGTCAAGGGCACCGTCCATGGCAAGCCCACCGTGATGGGCGGCTTCTGGGGCTCCCACATGGGCCTCGTCGATCTCCTGATCGAGAAGGACGGGTCGAGCTGGAAGATCGTCGACTTCACCGTCGAGGCGCGGCCGATCTACAACCGCACCGAGGATCGCAAGATCGTCCCGACAGTCGAGAGCAAGGCCGAGGTGCTGGCCGCCACCAAGGCCGAGCACGAGGCGACGCTCGCCTATGTCCGCACGCCGGTCGGCGAGACCTCCGCGCCGCTCTACTCCTATTTCGCGCTCGTCGCCGACGACCCGTCGGTGCAGGTCGTGAGCCAGGCGCAGACCTGGTACATCAAGGACATGCTGAAGAACTCCGAGCACAAGGACCTGCCGGTGCTGTCGGCTGCGGCCCCGTTCAAGGCCGGCGGCCGCGGCGGCCCGGAGTATTATACCGACGTGCCGGCGGGTGCGGTGGCGATCAAGAACGTCGCCGACCTCTATCTCTACCCCAACACCGTCCGGGCGCTGGTGATCACCGGCGCGCAGGTCAAGGAATGGCTGGAGATGTCGGCCGGCATGTTCAACCAGGTCGAGCCCGGCAAGGCGGACCAGCCGCTGATCAACCCCGACTTCCCCTCCTACAATTTCGACGTCATCGACGGCGTGACCTACCGGATCGACCTGTCGCAGCCTGCGAAATACGACCCGAAGGGCGCGGTGCTGAACGCGTCGGCGAGCCGTATCGTCGACCTGTCCTTCGACGGCAAGCCGATCGACCCGGCGCAGAAATTCGTCGTCGCGTCGAACAACTACCGCGCCGGTGGCGGCGGCAACTTCCCGGAGATCAATGCCTCGAAGGTCGTCTTCGAGGCGCCGGACACGAACCGCGACGTGATCGTGCGCTACATCGTGGAACAGGGCACCATCAACCCGTCCGCCGACGGCAACTGGTCCTTCGCGCCGGTGGAAGGGGCCACCGTCCTCTTCGACACCGGGCCGAAGGCAAGGGCCCTGATCGCCGAGGTCAAGGGCCTGAAGATCGAGGAGGCAGGCGAGGGCGCCGACGGTTTCGCGCGGTTCCGAATCGCGCTCTGAGCCTGCGGGCGGCGGAAACGCAGACGGCGCCCCGAAGGGCGCCGTCCGTGGTCCGGACCGGCCCCGCGGTCAGCTGTAGGGCGACCAGCACTGCTGGCGCGGCCCGCGATAGGGCTGGAACGTGTTGTCCCAGGCGCGGTAGGAACGATAGCGGTTCTCGCACCAGTTGATGTGCGCGCGGGTCAGGCTCACGCGCGGGGCATAGCGCCGCGGCTCGACGTAGCGGTAGGCCGGCACGCCGAAATAGATGCCGACGTCCGGTCCGCTGTGACGGTACTTGTAGCGCTTGTGGCCATGGCGGTGATGATCACGACGGTAGTCGTGACGGCGATAGTCGCGGTGATCACGGTAATCCCCATGATCCACGCGGCCCCACTCGCGCAGAATGTGCTCGTTGTGGTAGCGCGGGATGCCAGCGCCGTCCTGTGCGGTTGCGCTCACCGTTCCGGCAAGCATGACCGCGCCGACGACGGCACAGATCCACCCGATCGCCTTGGGCGTCTTGAACATCTGCTTTCTCCTCGTTCGTCTGGTCGTGTCGACCAGGATCCTCAGATGCCACGGGATAGCGGCCGGATTCTGAACCCGACATGAACGCGGCGAAGGAATGGCGGTTCCATCGCGCAGACCCGCAGGATCGGAGGCGGCGCTTGTCAATGTGTCCGCCGCCGGGCAAAGCTCTGCCATGTCGCTTCGCATCGCCACCTTCAACATCGAGAACCTGATGGCCAGGTTCGATTTCTCCGGCTACCGCAACGAACTCTGGCGGGATCGGGCCGTCGCCCTGTTCGAGGTGAGGAACGAGGCGGAGTATCGCGAACTGGAGCGCGCCCGCGCCATCGCCCACACCGACGACGCGCGCCAGCTTTCGGCGCTGGCGATCGCCCGCGCGAAGGCCGACATCCTGTGCCTGCAGGAGGTCGACACCATCGAGGCGCTGAAGGCCTTCGAGTACGGCTACCTGTTCAAGATGGTGGGGCAGGGCTACCGCCACAAATACATGACGCCCGGCAACGACAGCCGCGGCATCGACCTCGCCGTGATGATGCGCGAGGAGACCCGCCACGGCGAACCGATCGAGTTCGTGCGCATGACCAGCCACGCCCATCTCACCTTCGACGACCTCGGGCTGCACACGCCGCTGCTCGGCGAACTCGGCAACGACCCGCACGAGCGGGTCTTCCGCCGCGACTGCCTCGAGATCGACGTGACCGTGGGCGGCCGGCCGCTGACCCTCTACACGGCCCACTTCAAATCCATGGGCAGCCCGCGCAACGGCATGACCGGCCGCGAGGCGACGATGCCGGTCCGCATCGCGGAGGCGCTGGCGGTCCGCCGCATCATCGAGGACCGTTTCGGCAAGGACCGCACCGCCGAGAAGCGCTGGGTGATCTGCGGCGACCTGAACGACTATGCGGAGCGCGTGGTCATCGAGGGCGACGAGGACGCGCCGCATTTCCGCGTCGCCAGGGAGGAAGGCAGTTCGATCGACGTCCTGACCGCCGACGGCTTCTGCGAGAACGTGGTCGCGCGCCGGCCGGAACTCGACCGCTGGACGCTCTATCATACCCGCGGGCCGCAGGAGCGGCACCTGTGCCAGCTCGACTACATCCTGCTGTCGCCCGCCCTCGCCAAGACCAACCCCCGCGCGGTCCCGGACATCATCCGCAACGGCCAGCCGCACCGGACCGTCTTCCCGCCCGGCCAGGCGGTGGAGCGCTTCCCGCGCACCGGCTGGGACCGGCCGAAGGCGTCCGACCACTGCCCCGTCGCCGTGACGCTCGATGTGGTCTGACCGCGCGGTGAGCGTCATCGGCTTTCCTGCGGATCGCCTGCTGCCGACCGCCGCCGTCGCGCTGCGGCTCGCCGACGAGCCGCATCCCTACGAACGGCTGCACGCCGCCGCGATCGAGGCGAACTGGCAGGCGGAGCTTTCACGCAACCCGCATCTGTTCGACGGGCGGACCGTGCTCTTCTCGCGGGTCGCACTGCTGCGCGACGGCCGCCTCGTCGGGGACTGCCACGAGGTCCGCTACGCGTCGCTGCTGCACTGGCGGCTCGCCCGCCGCACCGACCTCGCCGCCCACCTGTTCGCCATGGCGCTGCCCGTCACCGCCGACGGCGCCGTGCTGACGGTTCGCATGGCGCCGTGGACGGCCAATGCCGGCCAGGTCTATTTCGCAGGCGGATCGCTGGAGCCGGCGGACTTCGTCGGCGGCGTGGCCGACGTCGACGCCAACATGCAGCGCGAGGTTCTGGAGGAAACCGGCCTCGACCTTGCGGAAACGCCGCGCCAGTCGGACTACCGGGTGCTTCGGACCGGCAGCGGCGTGGTGCTGATCCGCCGCTACCGGCTGGAGCAGACCGCGCGCGAGATCGAAGCGCGCATCCGCGCTTTCGTGGCGGCCGAGGAGCGTCCGGAAATCGTGGAACCGGTGCTGATCGGGTCCGGCGCGCCGCGCGACCCGGGCCTGCTGCCCTGGGTCGGCCGGATCGTCGACTGGCATTTCGCGACGCCGGACGTCGACTGAGCGGGGCGGCCGCTACTTCGACTGCCCGACGGCGAGGCAGGGATAGTAGCCCGCCTCGTCGACGGCCGCCGCGGTGCACTGGTCGAAAGCGGCGAGTTCCGCCTGATCGTCGTAGAGGATGTAGGGATCGACCAGCATCCGGCCCTTGAGGTCGAGCGAATTGCCCAGCCGGTCGATCTGCCCCTCGACCTCCGGGCTCAGCGTCAGCAGCGCGTCGCGAAGGACGTCGCCGTCGATGAAATTGTCGGGAAGCTGGTCGAAGGGCCCGTCGAAGAAGGTGTTGAGCTGCGTCTCGGCGGCGCGCACGCCGACCAGGATCCAGCGCTCGCGGTAGCGGTCCCTGTACCAGGCGAAATGGGTGCGCCGGCCGATCTTGACCTGGCTCGACGCGCTCGACGGGACGTAGCTCTCGGTGACGACGCTCTCGTCGAGGACGTAGTGGAACGTCTCCGTCGCCTGGTTCCACATCAGGAACATCCGGACGCCGGACTCGTCGAAGACGGGCCCGATGTACTGCTCGCCGTCGGCCACGATGGCTTGCGCCGGCTTCACGTCGCGCAGGTCGTTGAGGCGGAAGAGCACCGTGCGGCCTTTCGCCGTGATCGCGTAGTCGAGCGCGTCCTTCTTCTCGACCTTGACGCCATACTCCTGCGAATAGGCGCGGTGTTCGGAAATCTCCTGCTCCACGAAGGGGTTGTTCTCCGAGAAGTAGGCGAAATGCACCACGCCCTGGTCGCGGTCGGCGATGTCGAGCCGGAAGTTGCCTGCATAGGGCACGCCGCCGTGGACGAACTTGAAGTAGTAGTAGTTTTCGGTCGGGTAGACGGTGACCTCGTCGTCGAGGCTGGAGAAGACGTAGTCGAAGACCTCGTCGATGGAGCGGATGTCGAATTCGGGCGCGCGCAGCACCTCCTCGACATAGGCCTCGTTGGTCTTGATGGTGTTCTGGGCGGCGGCCAGGGGGGTGGCGGAAAGGGCGAGAAGGCTGCCGGCCAGGAGCGCGAGCGCCGCGAGCGACAGGCGGGAAACACAGCGAAAGCCCATTGGCTATCTCCAGTCGGGGGTGAATTCGGCGCAGCGCGAAGGTGCGGGACCGGAGGTCCCGCCCGTCATGGCTGACGTCACTGGTTCTGCGGGACGATGGGCAGGACCGGCAGGATCTGGACCGACCCTTCCTTCTGGTGCGACTCCTCCTTGCCGTGGCGGCTGCGCGAGCCCTCCTTCTGGTGCGACTGTTCCTTGCTGTGCGCGTTCCCTGAGCCTTCCTTCTGGTGCGACTCCCGCTTGCTGTGACCGTCCGAGCCCTGCTTCTGGTGCGACTCCCGCTTGGAGTGCTCGTTGCCGGAACCGTCCTTCCGGTGGGACTCGCGCTTGTCGTGAACCACCGATCCCTGCTTCAGATGCGACTGCACCTTGTTGTGCGGCGACCCGCTCTTCAGGTGGGATTCGGTCTTGTCGTGGAGGTCCGATCCCTGCTTGCGGTGGGACTCGTTCTTGGTGTGGACGTCCGATCCCTGCTTGCGGTGGGATTCGTTCTTGGTGTGGACGTCCGATCCCTGCTTGCGGTGGGATTCGTTCTTGGTGTGGACGTCCGACCCCTGCTTGCGGTGGGACTCGTTCTTGGTGTGGATGTCCGACCCCTGCTTGAGATGCGACTGCACCTTGCCGTGTGGCGACCCGATCTTCAGGTGGGACTCGATCTTGGTGTGTCCGTCCGATCCCTGCTTCTGATGCGACTGGAACTTGTTGTGCGGCGACCCGTCCTTCAGGTGCGAGACCGTCTTCTCGTGAATGGTCGATCCGAATTTCTGGTGCGACTGGATCTTGTTGTGCGGCGACCCGTCCTTCAGGTGCGAGACGTTTTTCTCGTGGATGGTCGATCCGAACTTCTGGTGCGATTGGATCTTGTTGTGCGGCGACCCGTCCTTCAGGTGCGAGACGTTCTTCTCGTGGATGGTCGAGCCGAACTTCTGGTGCGACTGGATCTTGTTGTGCGGTGAATCGTACTTCTGGTGCGACTGCACCTTGTTGTGCGGCGAGCCGATCTTCAGGTGCGACTGCACCTTGTTATGCGGCGAGCCGATCTTGAGGTGCGACTGCACCTTGTCGTGGGGGGAGCCGATCTTGAGGTGCGACTGGACCTTGTCGTGGGGCGAGCCGATCTTGAGATGCGACTGCACCTTGTTGTGGGGCGAGCCGATCTTGAGATGCGACTGCACCTTGTTGTGCGGCGAACCGATCTTGAGGTGCGAATTCCACTTGGAATGCACAGGCTGCGGCCGGTCGGTCGTGACGTCGTGGCAATCCTCGTCGTTGGAGGCGTCGAGATCGCCCGCGATGCCGACGAGGCCCGGATAGAGCAGCGCGATCGTGCTCTCGTCGATTTCGCCGGTCGCCGGCAGTCCGTTGTCCTCCTGGAACTGCGCCAGGGCTTCGCGCGAACGCGGACCGAAGACGCCGTCGACCGCGCCGAGATCGTAGCCGAGCAATGTGAGCGCCGACTGGATCGCCAGAGTGTCGATGGCGCCCGTCGCGTCGTAGAGCCACTGGACGGCGATGCAGTTGGTCATGACGTCCGAGGGATAGCGCGACGGGATGTCGATGCTGAGCGTGAAGGAAGTCGACTGGCCGACCCCGAGCGAAAGCGCCGGGTTGAGGCACTGGATGCCGGTTCCGAGATCGTAGCAGGACCAGTCGCCGCCGGCGACGCCCGACAGCGGCGCCTGGTTCGGCTGCATGAAGTCCCAGAGGTAGACGGGCCCCGAGAACGCGCCCGGACCACGGTTCGTGAGCGTGATCGTGAAGTCGCAGCGCGTGCCGCCGAGGCACTGCAGCGGCCCCGACTTGTCGATGTCGAGGTCGTAGCCCTGCGGCTGCGGAACGCCCGGTGCCGGTGCACCGCCGCCGCGGACCACCTCGACATCGCCGATCTTGGTCGAGTCGTGCTTCAGCGCCTGCAGCCTCACCGGCGCGCCGGCCGCCGTGACGTTGGTGTCGAGATCGATGAGATAGGAGGCGAGCGGACCGTTGGCGGGGTAGGGGTCGCCGCTGGCCGGATAGGGACCCGTCGCGCCCGCGGGCAGGATTTCGCTGGTCTCGGCGAGGGGCGTGCCCTGGAGGCCGTGCACCTCGTCCTTGTTCGTCCGCTGGCCCGTCGACGGGTCGACGCAGGCGCCCGAGGGCGAGCAGAGGAAGTCGCCGCTCATCCAGGCGGTGTCGTAGGGACGGTTCGGATCGATCGCGCCGGTGGCATCGTAGCCGTGGCCGAAGTCGACGCCGCCGGCCGCCCCCGCCCGCAGCCAGGGCGCGCCGACGCTGCGGCGGTCGTCGAAGCCGACGTCGTAGCGGCCCTGCGGCGCCCACGTGCCGTTCTGGGCATGCACGTAGCGCAGCGCGCGCGCGGCATTCGGCTCGGCGAAGGGCTGCGGCTTGTCGAGGCCGAGATTGCGCAGGCCGCCGCGCTCGGCCACCAGCATCTCGCCCTGCGGCGATATCGCGAGGTCGGGCACCACGCGCGGTCCTTCCGACGCGGTGCCGAAATCCGGCAGGATGAACTCGCGCCGGACGTCGGCGGCATCGAAGCCGCCATTGGCGTCGAGACCGACCGACCAGATCGCGTTCTTCGCATCGTCGCCGGCGGCCGCCCAGTCGGCCGAGCCGAGCCCGTCTCCGCCCGAGACGGCATAGTACAGGCGGGTTTCGCCGTTCGCGGGATCGGTGTGGACGGCCAGACCCCAGACGCGGCGGCGGAAGTCGGCGACGTTCCAGCAGGCGGGTGTCAGCGAGAAGTCGGCGGGCGCGCCCGCGCCGTCCGCGCAGTCGAACAGGGCCGCCGACGTCGCCGGATCGAAGGCGACGGCGGCCAATGACTGGCTGGCACCGCTCGCCACGTCGAGAAAGGACGTCCGGCCCTGGGTGCCGTGGTCGAAGCGGTCGATCTGCGTGCCGTCGAGCGCCACACGGTGGATCATGCCTGTCTCGAGGTCGGAGACGAAGAGCTGCCCGAAGGCCCGGTCGAAAGCGAGGTCGCCCAGCGCCGCGCCGCTGTTCTCGCGGCCGTCGAGGGCGACGATGGTGAAAATCTGGGGCGCGTAGCCGTTGTCGGGGCTGAGGACGTAGATCGCGCCGGACCCGCCTTCGCCGAACTGGCCCGGCAGCCAGTCGCTGCCGTCCTCGAAGCGGTGCAGGCCGAAGGCCGACGTGGCGGCGAGGAAGATCGAAGGCTCGGGGTCGTCCGTGACGGCGATGCCGAAGACCTGGCCGACCTCCGCCGCGGTGACGGCGAGATGCTGCGGCTC
>Ga0208243_1000632_pt1 | contig 17304 bp, 21 predicted proteins | sample Subbio2Aug_QV12A_FD_184826 | JGI IMG/M metagenome (GOLD analysis project Ga0208243, IMG submission 184826) | Serpentinite rock and fluid subsurface biosphere microbial communities from McLaughlin Reserve, California, USA - CR12Aug_QV12A (SPAdes) | ecosystem: Environmental > Terrestrial > Deep...
GCTCGTGCCGCGGGTGCCGCCGTTCCCGCCCGTAACCGCCCCGTTCACGTGCACCGTGGCGCCGCCTTGGCTCACGCGCAGGCCGGTGCCGCCGGCACCACCCGACCCGGCATAGCCGCCGTCGCCGCCATCGCCGCCGTCGCCGCCCGCGATGCCGCCGTCCACGGTGAAGATGCCGTCGCCGGTGAACACCACGCCGATGCCGCCGCCGCCGCCAGCACCGCCATCGGCGTAGAGACCGGTGCTGCCGCTGCCGCCGTCGCCGCCGCTGCCGCCGGTCACCGTGTCGCCGATCGCGACCACCCCGTCCGTGGTGAGGATCGTCAGCCCGCGGCCGCCGCCGCCACCACCGCCGCCGCCCGCCGAGCCTGACGAGGAGGCGCCGAAGCCGCCGCCGCCGCCGGCCTCCTCGCCGCCGCCGCCCGCCGCCGAGGTGATGGTGCCGCCCGCGCCGCCAGTGCCGAATTCGCCGTTGCCGCCCGCCGCGCCGTTGGCCGGCACGATCACAGGCGAGACGAAGAACAGGTCCCGGCCGCCGCCGCCGCCACCGCCGCCATTGCCCGCCGTCCCGCCGGCGCCTGCACCGGCCGCCGCGGCGTTCGTCATCGGGGCGCCGCCGCTGCCGGGATTGCCGGCGCCGTCGCCGCCCGCACCGACCTCCGTGCCGCTGCCGTCGGTTCCGCCGGCGCCGTCGGCGCCCTGGATCGAAGCGGCCCCTGCGGGCGAGGTCAGACACAGGGCGAGCATGAGGCCGATCGATGCCAGCGCGGCTCCGCATGGCAGGCTGCCATGGCCGGCCGGTTCCCCCCGCACTCCGTCAGACATTGCCCGAACCCGCCGTTTACTCGTCCCCAGCAGCAACCTAAGATGGGTTCTCGGTACAGGCAGCGGCGGTTTCAAGCGCAATGTGGCGCCTGGAACCCGGGGTCAAGGAATTGGGACGATGGGTACAGGCGTCGACCCGGCGGGTCCGGACGTCCAATGAACGCGAGGCAGCCCGACGTCGACCCGGCCGGCCTCATCGAATGCTATGCCGCCCGGTTTCGGGCCGGCGGCCGCGACGACGCCGCCGCCTATGCCCGCTTCGTCATGGCGGCCTTCGATTTCGAGATCCCCGCCGGCGCCGCGCCGGAAGCCTTCGCCGCCGACTCCGGACTGTTCTTCCTGCCCGACGTCACCGTGTCGTGGTCCAGGGTCACCGCGAGCCGCTTCACGCGCACGACGCGCACCATCGCCGCCCGCGGCACCGACCAGGTCCTCGTCGTCTGCTACCGCGACGGCTGGTTCGACCTGACCGCGGGCGGGACGACGCGGCGGGTCGCCGCCGGCGAACTGGCCTTCGTCGACCTGTCGCAGGAGATCGTCATCGAGGCGCCCCGGGTCGACAATCTCAGCCTTGCGATCTCGCGCCGCAGGCTCGAGTCGATGATGCCCCATCTCGACGGGGCGAATGGCTTCGTCCGTCCCGTCGACGCGTTGTCGAAGATGCTGCGCGGCATGATGGAAGACATCGTCGCCCTCGGCCCGACCATGCCGGTGGTCGATGCCCGCGGCATCGCGGACGCGACCCTGCGACTGGTCGCCGCCTGCCTCGAGCCGCTGGCGCGCCCCTCGTCCGCCGCCGGGCGCAACAGCGTCTCGCTGGTCGCGGTCAGGGCCTTCGTCGAGCAGCACCTGCTCGATCCGGCGCTGGGCCCGCAGGCGCTGATCGACGCCTTCGGCACCACCCGCTCGACGCTCTACCGCCTGTTCGAGCCCATGGGCGGGGTGACGGCCTACATCGCGCAGCGCAGGCTCCATCACGCCTTCCGGCTGCTGTCGGACACGCGCCAGCCGCGCGTGCGGATCTCCCGGCTGGCGGCCGAACTCGGTTTCAGCCATCCGTCCGCCTTCACCCGGGCTTTCAAGGAAACCTTCGGCCTGTCGCCCAAGGCCGTCCAGGCACTGGCCCGCCACTCCCGCGAGCGCGACGTGCAACTCATGATCTCGTCCGAACCGATGCAGTATCTGCGGCCCATCGGCGCCGGCTGAGCGCCGGACGCCTTCCCGATGCCCCACGGGTTCTCTCCGCCATCGCATCGCACCGGCCGTCCTCGTCAGAGACGCTGAAAATCCGTCCCGGACCGGATGGCCGACCCTAGCCGCACCCCCGTCGTCCATCGAGGAAGAAGGCTGACGCAGTCCGATCCTCGAACCCGCGGATGTCTGCCGCGTGCGGCTCTCCTACTGGCATCCTCTCCGCCGAAGGGCTACATCCTCCCTCGTCCCCACGAGGTGTCCGCCATGGCCGCTCCCGCCCGTAAGCTCACCACCGTCCTTGCGGCCGACGCGCAGGGCTATTCGCGGCTGATGGAGCAGGACGAGGAGGGCACGCTGGCCACCCTCAAGCTCTATCGCGACTCCATGGCCCGGCTGGTCGGCGCGCATGGCGGGCGCATCGTCAACACCTGGGGCGATGCGGTCATCGCCGAATTCCCGAGCGTGGTCGAGGCCGTGCGCGCGGCCATCGCGGTGCAGGGCGACCTCGCCGAGCGCAATGCCGGCCGGCCGCCGGACCGGCGCATGTTCTTTCGCATCGGCATCAATCTCGGCGACGTCATCGTCGAGGGCGACGACATCTACGGCGACGGCGTCAACATCGCCGCGCGGCTGCAGTCGGAGGCCGAGCCCGGCGGCATCCTGATCTCGAACACCGTCTTCGACCAGGTCCGCAACAAGATCGCCGTCAGCTTCGACTTCCGCGGCGAGCTTTCCGCCAAGAACATCGACGAGCCGGTGCCGAGCTATGCCGTGCGGATCGGCGATGCCGCGCATCCGGCGCCGCGCCGGGAACCGGCCGCCGACCCGGCCGATGCGCCTGCCTGGGGCCGTGACGCGCCGCCGCCGACCCGGCCCGCGCCGTTCCGCGGGCTCCTCGCCCTGCCGGCCGACATCCGCGGCCTCGTCGGCGCGGCGGCGGTGATCACCGTCATCAACCTCTTCACCTGGAGCGGCACCTTCTGGGCCAAGTGGCCGCTGCTCGGCATCGCCGTCGTCATCGGCACGCGCCTGCTCTTCGGCCGGAGCGGGCGCGCCCGCAGTTGAAGCATGCTCCCTGACTGCGCAGTACGGCCTCCGGATGAGACCTTTGAGCAAAGGAACGCTTCTCGTCGATCTATTATGCTAAGGCAGGATAATATTTCAGCCCCTAATCCAATGACGCTTGAGGTACTCGTCGAACATCGGTACCGTGAAAGCGATATCGCCGTGAGCGGGGCTGTAGATCATTCCCTTGGCTATGATCTGAGCGCGTCGCGGCCCGAGTGTCGTCAATTTCTCACCTAGCATGTCTGCGACATCGGAGGATCGGTATGGGCCGGAGCCCAGTCGAGCCATCGCAATCACGTACTCTTTTTCCTTCGGCGTAAGTCGATCAATTCGAACCTTGAAGAAGCCCTCGTCGAGCCGCCTTAGTGCCTCCACCCCTGCGCGTTCGAGGCAGTCGACCGAAATCGGGGATTGCGGAGAGGCATTCCAGACCTGGTACCCCCACTCCTGAAGGAAGTATGGATAACCTCGCGTCAAGGCAACGATTCGCGCGATAAGGTCGGGATCTATCGACTCGCCTTCTTCCTCGATCGGCTGGCGAATTGCCTCTGCGGCGTCCGCATTCGATAGGGCATCTACTTTAGGGAAAATGAAAAGTCTTTCCGAGTAAGATTTTGCATCGCCGGACAGCGCTGCTATCGCCGGAAGGCCAGCACCGAACATCAGTACTGGCAAGCCCTTCTGGTTTATGCGATGCATCGCCACGATCAGCGCGGCCAGTTCCTCGCCCGAGAGATATTGAACCTCGTCGATGAGCAGAGCCCATCCCTTTTTGGCGGACTTTGCTGCTTCACCCACCTTCAGGAAGAGATCCGTCAGATCGTATTCCAGATTGCCGCTGTCGGCGACTCCCGGTTCCGGGTCGACCGAAACGTCGAAATCGCCTACACTTATTCTGAAGATGCTCGCAAAGCTGCGTAACGCCCGCAATGCTGCATGAGCGGCGGCTTTCGATCCTTCGATATATGAAAGCTTACGAAGTAACTGATGGATCCTCGGATAGAGCAGGTCGACGAGCTTTCGGTCTTCGGGAGCCTCTATGAAGGACGTCAGGTAACCAAGCCCGTCTGCGATCTGCTCAATTTTGTTGAGCAGAACGGTTTTTCCGACGCCGCGTAGGCCGAGAAGCATTTGCGATTGGGCTGGCCTGCCCAGTATCACGCGTTGCAGGGCCGTATCGGCCGCCGTTATGATTTCCTCGCGTCCTGCCAGTTCAGGCGGTTGTGATCCTGCACCGGGAGCGAAGGGATTTCGTACGGAGTCCATATCTACCAATTTAGGATGGTGTATAGGGCAAAGTCAATATACTCGGCTATAAATTGCTATAATCACGGAGGGAGCGGCAGCGGTCTCATCACGCCGCAGCGGTCGCGCCCGCCGCGGCTGAATCCGCGACGCCTCACGGATAGAGCCGCGTCTTCTCCCAAACCTCTCCCGCGCGGTCGAACCGCACGCGGTCGTGCAGGCGGAAGGGGCGGTCGTGCCAGAATTCCATCTGCACCGGCCGGATGCGGAAGCCCGACCAGTGCGCCGGGCGGGGAATCTCGCCGATCGCGTGCCGGGCGGTGTATTCGGCGACCGCCTTCTCCAGCGCGAACCGGCTCTCCAGCGGCCGCGACTGCCTGGACGCCCAGGCGCCGATGCGGCTGCCGCGCGGCCGCGAGGCGTAATAGGCGTCGGCCTCGGCATCCGAAACCACCTCCACCGGCCCGCGCACGCGCACCTGCCGGCGTAGCGACTTCCAGTGGAAGCACATCGCCGCCTTCATCGAGCCCAGGATCTGCTGCCCCTTGGCGCTCTCGAAATTGGTGTAGAAGACGAAGCCCTGCGCGTCGAAGCCCTTCAGCAGCACCATGCGCACGTCGGGCAGTCCGTCCGGGTCGACCGTCGCCAGCGCCACCGCATTGGGATCGTTGATCTCGCTCTTCTCGGCGTCCGCCAGCCAGTCCGCAAAAAGCCGGAAGGGCTCCGCGCTCTCGGTGAAGTCGCTCTGCTGCTGCGTCGTCTCGGTGCTCACGATCGTCCGTCCCCGTCCTGGCGTGCCTGCGCGGCGGAACGGGTGCCGTCCGCCGCAGACCTGATATAGGCGGGTTCCCCGGGCGGAAAGGGGCAGCGAGGCCGAACGACGCGGCCAGCCAAGGGCCGCGGCCCCGTCCTCCCCCGATGGGCGGGAGAGGGAGACCGTGCGACACACGATGAAGGGCGCGCGTCCGCGCCCTGGGCGAACGCCCCCGCCGCGGCAGGGGCGCGGGCCGTCCGGTCAGAAGCGGAAGTTGATCCCGGCCTTGAACATGTGGAAGCGGGTGTCCTCGCTGAGGCTCGACGCTCCGTCGGAAAAGACGTCGTCCTCGCCCAGGTCAACGTAGGAATACTCCGACTGGAACGAGATCCGGTCGGTAATGGCCTGCTCGACGCCGAGGCCCACCACATAGCCGTTCTTGCCGACGTCGTCGTCGAACACGGTCGTTCCGTCGAACACCACCGTCTGGCTCATCTGGCCGTAGGCCCAGCCGCCATGGGCATAGAAGAGCGTGCGGTCGAACGCATAGCCGGCGCGGGCGCGGACGGTGCCGAGATAGTCGAGGCTCGACTCGAGCGAGTTGTCGCCCAGGTCGCCGTCGCTGCTGATCTCGGGGCCGTAGTTGGTGGCTGCGATGTCGGCCACCGCGCCGAACACCCAGTTGCCGGTCTGCCAGTCGGCGCCGATCTGCACGCCGCCGAACACGCCGCGGGCCGAGGCCTCGATCGATCCGTCGAAGTCGTCGCCGTCGTCGAGGGCGAACTCGGAATCGCCGGCGCCGAGGCCGCCGGTGACGCCGATGTACCAGCCGCTCCAGTCGTAGTTTTCGGGGACGACCGGCGCCGCGGGCGCCGGAGCGTCGTAGACGATCGCATCGGCGGCGCGGGCCGCGCCGACAAGAGCCACGGATGAGACGAGTGTAGCGATAAGCAGTTTCAAGGCTGACCTCCTTTGGGAAATCGGAACGCACGGATACGGACCGAACTCGCCGAACCGCCTCGGGCCGGGCTTGTTCCCAAGAAAAAACGAAAAACCGCCGCATTTCGGACGCGGGCTCTTTTCATGCTCCGGACACGACCTGTTAACCGTTCCGGTCCAGACTTCGTAAGGTTCGGATTCACTCGACGGGAGTATGCCGGGTGACGCGGTCGCATCGGAAGGACGGTCTGGGAATGGGGGTGCCGTGGCGCGGCGGAGCCGCTGGCGCCGCGGTGCTTGCGCTCGCGGTGGTCGCCTCCGGCTGCACCTCCCGCTCGCCCAGCCTCGACAGCCTGGGCTTCGATTCCATCAAGACGGGCTCGATTTCCGGCGACAGGGCCGTCGTGCCCGATGCCGAGCGTGTCTCGGACGAGACCACCATCCGCAATGCCGTGTCGTCCGCCAATCTCGACGAGGTCTCCGGCGGCCGGCTCGCCTGGGCGAATTCGCAGACCGGCTCCCGCGGCGAGATCTTCGGCGTCATGGAGTACATGGACGAGACCCGCCTGTGCCGACGCTTCAGGGTGTCGCGCGAGAGCTTCCAGGGCGTCTCGCTCTTCAACGGCGAGGTCTGCATGTCGATGGCCGGCGAATGGTGGGTGCGGACCTTCGAAGCCGCTTGACGGCGGCGTCATTTGGGCCACGATGGCGTCCGGCAAGTCTGGAATTTCTTCCTAGGAGCGCTCATATCTGCGTGATCAGGAGATTCCTCTCTCACCACGGACACTCGAATGCGTGACCCCTACGAGACATTGGGCGTGGCCAGGACCGCGAGCGCCAAGGACATCAAGTCCGCGTTCCGCAAGCTCGCCAAGAAGTACCATCCGGACCAGAACCCGGACGACCCGCAGGCGAAGGACCGCTTCAACGCCGCCAACCAGGCCTACGAGATCGTCGGCGACGAGAAGAAGCGCGCCGCCTTCGACCGCGGCGAGATCGACGCGGAGGGCAAGCCCCGCTTCCAGGGATTCGAGGGCGCGGCCCAGGGCGATCCCTTCGCCGCCTTCCGCCGCGGTGCGGGAGCGGGCGGTGCCGGTGCGCGCGGCCAGCGGTTCGAGTTCCGTGCGGGCGGTCCCGACGGCGCGGGCTTCGGCGCGGACGACATCTTCAGCGACCTGTTCGGCCAGGCTTTTTCGCGCGGCGGAGCGGCCGGTGCTGCCGGGGCGGCCCGCGGCGGTCGCGCGGCCGATACGGCGGCCGGTCTCGACGTCACCATCGAGGAAGCGGCGACCGGCGCGCACGTCTCGGTCACGTTCCCCAACGGCCGCAAGCTCGCCGTCAAGCTTCCCGCCTATGTCGAGGACGGCCAGACGATCCGTCTCAAGGGCCAGGGCGAGAATGGCGGCGACGCCCTCGTCAAGCTGCGCATCCGCCCGCATCCGCGCTACCGGATCGAGGGGCGGGACCTGCATGTCGACCTCTTCGTCGACCTGAAGGATGCCGTGCTCGGGGCCAAGCTCCCCGTCGAGACGGTCAAGGGCCGCATCGCCGTCTCGGTTCCGCCCTGGTCGGGGTCCGACAAGGTGCTGCGGCTCAAGGAGCGCGGCCTGCCGCTCAAGGAGGGCGGGATCGGCGACCTCTACGTCCACGTCCGCATCATGCTGCCGCAGGAGGGCCGCGAGGAACTCGAGGCGCTGATGCGCCGCACCGCGCGCTGACGGCCCCGCTCGCTGTCCCTTCGGCGCTTGTCGGGGGCAGGCTGCTGTGCGATAGGGCAATCCGTCGCAGGACGGTGCAGGAGAGGACGACATGGCGGACGGGAATGGCCTGATGGCCGGCAAGCGCGGCCTGATCATGGGCATCGCCAACAACAGGTCCATCGCCTGGGGCATCGCGAAGTCCTGCGTTGCGCAGGGGGCCGAGCTCGCGCTCACCTACCAGGGCGACGCCTTCAGGAAGCGCGTCGCGCCGCTCGCGGAGGAACTCGGCGCCCATCTCGCCGGCCATTGCGACGTCACCGACATGGCCACCCTCGACGCCGTCTTCGACGGGCTGAAGGAGCGCTGGGGCAAGATCGACTTCGTCGTCCACGCCATCGCCTTCTCCGACAAGGACGAGCTCGACGGCCGCTACGTCGACACCACGCGCGACAATTTCCTGCGCACCATGGACATCTCCGCCTATTCGCTCACCGCGGTGGCCAGGCGCGCCGAGCCGCTGATGACCGACGGCGGCTCGATCCTGACGCTCACCTATTACGGCGCCGAGAAGGTCATGCCGCACTACAACGTCATGGGCGTCGCCAAGGCGGCGCTGGAGGCGAGCGTGCGCTATCTCGCCGTCGATCTCGGCGGCAGCGGCATCCGCGTCAACGCCATCTCGGCCGGCCCCATCAAGACGCTCGCGGCCTCCGGCATCGGCGATTTCCGCTACATCCTGAAGTGGAACGAGTACAATTCCCCGCTCAAGCGCACCGTGACGATCGACGAGGTCGGCGATTCGGGCCTCTATTTCCTGTCGGACCTGTCGCGCGGCGTCACCGGCGAGATCCACCACGTCGACTCGGGCTATCACGTCGTCGGCATGAAGTCGGTCGACGCGCCGGACATCTCCACCGTCAAGGACTGACGCGGCCGCATCCCGGCCACCTCCCGCGAATGCACGGAAGGCCATGACCCCGCTCGTCTATTTCGTCCGGCATGGCCAGACCGACTGGAACGCCGCGTTGCGCTTCCAGGGCCAGCGCGACGTCGACGTCAACGAGACCGGCCGGAGCCAGGCGCGGCGCAACGGTCGGCGGCTCGCGGAACTCCTCGACGATCCGCACCGCTTCGATTTCGTGGCGAGCCCGCTGCGTCGCACGCGCGAGACGATGGAGATCGTCCGCGCCGAGCTGGGCCTGCCGCGCGAGGGATACCGGCTCGAGCCGCGCCTGGTGGAAGTGCATTTCGGCGACTGGCAGGGCAGGACGGTGGACGAGGTCGAGACCGCCTTCCCGGGCGTCGGGGCCGAACGCGAGGCCGACAAGTGGTCGTTCCTGCCGCCGGGTCCGGGTGCCGAGAGCTACGATCTCCTGGCGGCGCGCATCGCGCCCTGGCTGTCGGCGCTCCAGCGCGACACCGTCTGCGTCACGCATGGCGGCGTCATCCGCTCGATCTTCGTGCTCACCGGCGCTGCCGGCCGCGCGGAGGCGGCGGCCATGGACGTCCCCCAGGACCGCATCCTGCGCTGGCGCGACGGGCGCCTCGACTGGCTCTGAAACCGGCAGGCTCCGACGCCTGGCCGGTCCCGTCTCCTCTTCCGGGTCATTCCGGACCGGAGGCCGAGCGCAGCGGAGGCATCCGGATCCGGAATCCATTCCGTGACGTCCGCAGGAAAGAGCCTGACACACCGAGTGTCACGGAATGGATTCCGGACAGCCGCCCCGCGCTCCGCGCGGTTCGTCTTCCGGACTGACGCGGGCTGGCGGCCGGCGCGCGGACCGCCTCCGCTCCCGCATGGCGCGCCCCCGCCTTCGTCATCAAATCTGCTGCACTTGAGCATCTGCAGGCGGGCATCCGAGCCCACCCGCGCGCCTCCCTCATCGGCGTCATTCCGGGGCCGCGCAGCGGAACCCGGAATCCAGAGTGGTGACCGGGGCGGAAATGCGCGGCGCTCGTGCCCCTTCCGGGGCGCCGACGCTCTGGATTCCGGGTTCCGCTACGCGGCCCCGGAATGACGTGTCACGCGGGCTGGCCGCATCGGGACGGACGCTGAGGACGAGGGGCTGGAGGCCAGCTACCCCGCCTTCGTCATCCTGGGGCTTGTCCCCAGGATCTGCCGACGCCCGCGCGGTCGGCGCTTCGCCCCCTGCCGCGCGACGGCGAGACCGTCACGGCGTCGCGACGCGAGCGAGTCACCGGCGGTCGGCCGCCGGATCCGCGGGCATGAGCAGGTCGCCCTACTCGTAGACCGCCATGTCGGTGATCTGGTTGACGTCGCCGACCTTGTCGAAATTGATCACGATCTCGGCGCCGGGTTCGATGCCGGCCATGTCCACCTCGCCCGGCAGCTTGTAGGATTTGCCGTCGTCGAGGGTGATCGTCAGCTTCTCCTCGTCGACGCTCTTGATGCGGCCCTCCGTCTGCCCGGCCAAGGCCGGCATGGACGCGAGGAGGACGAGGCTGAGGGCGGATACGGCAATACGCATGGAATGTCCTTTGGGCTGCGGTCCGCTCTCCGCCGGACCGTGTAGGTTGTCGATCTCAGGCACCCGTCCGGCCGGTTTCCGCTTAGAGCCTCGACCGCGCGACGCGTGTTCTGCGGCGGAATGCCCCGCCGTCGTCACGCGATCTGTAGGACACCAAAACGGAAGGAATGTGTCAAAGCGTTTCCCGCAGGCGGACAGGTTGCCCGGATGGATTCCACTCCGGGGGCACCGGCCGCAGCGGCCGGCCCCGCGGCGCCTCGGCAACGTGTTTGACCGGCCGCCCGAAGCCCAATAGAAGGCGGCGTGTCCACCACGCCCGCGGGCCAGCGCCCGCCGGCCAGCCCGTCGCAAGGGTCCATGTCGCACAACACCTTCGGCCACCTCTTCCGCGTCACGACCTGGGGCGAGAGCCACGGCCCGGCCCTCGGCTGTGTCGTCGACGGCTGCCCGCCCGGCATCCGCTTCCGGCTGGCCGACATCCAGGCCGATCTCGACCGTCGGCGTCCCGGCCAGTCGCGCTTCGTCACCCAGCGCCAGGAGCCGGACGCGGTCAAGATCCTGTCCGGCGTGCTGCCCGACGAGGCCGATCCCGACACGCTGGTCACCACGGGCACCCCGGTCTCGATGCTGATCGAGAACGTCGACCAGCGCTCGAAGGACTATGGCGAGATCGCGCGCCAGTTCCGGCCGGGCCATGCCGACTACACCTACCAGGCGAAATACGGCATCCGCGATCACCGCGGCGGCGGCCGCTCCTCGGCGCGCGAGACGGCGGCCCGCGTGGCGGCCGGTGCGCTCGCCCGCCGCGTCGTTCCCGGCCTCGTCGTGCGCGGCGCGCTCGTCTCGATGGGCGAGAAGGCGATCGACCGCGGCAACTGGGACTGGGACTTCGTCGACGACGCCGAAAACCCCTTCTTCACGCCCGACCGCGCCTCCGTGCCCGTCTTCGCCGACTATCTCGACGGCATCCGCAAGGCGGGCTCCTCCGTCGGCGCCGTCATCGAGATCGTCGCCGACGGCGTGCCCGCAGGCCTCGGCGCGCCGATCTACGGCAAGCTCGACCAGGACATCGCCTCGCTCCTGATGTCCATCAACGCGGTCAAGGGCGTCGAGATCGGCAACGGCTTCGAGGCCGCCCGCATCACCGGCGAGGAGAATGCCGACGAGATGCGCATGGGCGATGACGGTGCGCCGCTGTTTTTGTCCAACAAGGCCGGCGGCATTCTCGGCGGCATCTCCACCGGCCAGCCGGTCGTGGCGCGCTTCGCCGTCAAGCCCACCTCGTCCATCCTGACCGAACGCCGCTCGATCGACCTCGAAGGCAACGACGTCCAGGTCCGCACAAAGGGTCGCCACGACCCCTGCGTCGGCATCCGCGCCGTCCCCATCGGCGAAGCCATGGTCGCCTGCGCCATCGCCGACCACTACCTGCGCCACCGCGGACAGACCGGGCGGGGCTGACGCGGGGCGGGCGGGCACGGGCACCGGTTCCCCGGATCATCCTTGCCAGGCACGCCAAAAATACGTATTTTACGTCGGACGAGACGCGGAGATGGGCGATGCGTGCCTTCAGTTCGGTCGACTTGCAGAAGCAGACCGGGGACGTGCAGCGGGCAGCGGACCGCGAGGGCGCGATCATCACGTCGCACGGCAAGCCCCGGACCGTCATGCTGTCCGTCGAGGAGTTCTGCCGGTTGAAGGGCATCGCGGGAGAAGCCGTGGAGCCCAGGTTGCAGCCGCGCCGGGCGCCGACGCTTCGTCCGGCTGCCGATCCGCTCGGTTATGACGTCCGGCACTTTGAAGCCGTCGCCCGAAAGATGGCGCAGGACGCATTGTCGGGCGTCGGCGAAGACGCGGTCGAGACCGAACTCGCGGCCGTCCGCCGGAAGCACGGTCGTCCGCGTCCATGATCGGGTGGCCCGAAGGCGCCGATCGACGTGTCCTCCGCTTTCTGATCATGGACAGCACGCCGCTCTCCCTTCTCGGGTGCATCGGTGCTCTGGACTGGCTCTTCCTGCCTGGCTGCCCGGTGATGATCACCGACATGGTCGTTGCTGAGATACTCCGCGACCCCGGCGACGCCAAGGACCAGCGCCGTGCCGCCCGCGCCTCGATTGGCGCTGGCTCGACCGGAACGACGGCAGGCTCACCATCCTGACCACCGAGGAAGGCAGTCGCTACCGACGCGATATGGAACTCTGGGACCTCGCCGGAAGGCCGGAAAGGTTGAGGCCGTCCTGGAGCGATCGCGGCGAACGGAGCCTCCTGTCCGCCGTCCAGGACCTCCGAGAGGCGCTTTCGCAAGGCGAGGAAATCGTCGTCATCGTGGATGACAGGAACGCGCGCGACGCCGTGCGAGCGGTTCGCGCCGACCTGACGATGATGGGGACCCGAACCTTCATCCGCTGGATGGACGAGGATTTCGGCGCTCCGGGCGCGGACACGGCCTGGTTGGCCATCCGGATCGCGACCGCTTCGAAGGCCGACGAAGGCGACATCGACGACCCGGTCTTCATCCGGCCGTGAGCAACCGTGCCACGGCAGTCCGGTGCGTCGCGATCCCGCCGCGTCGACCGGGTCTTCCGCCTGGACCTCCGCGCCTCGCTTCGCCAAATCCTCTTGCGTTCTGCGGCAACGGGTTTATTCCCCGACTGCCGACTGCCGACTGCCGACTGCCGACTGCCCTGCGAGCGAAGCGAGTGCCATGCCCTACGACCAGAAGAAGATCGTCGAAGCCCTGCGCGCCTTCGAGCGCGGCGAGATCGTGGTCGTCATGGACGACGACGGACGCGAGAACGAGGGCGATCTGATCGTCGCGGCCGTTCACTGCACGCCCGAGAAGATGGCCTTCATCGTACGCCACACCTCCGGCATCGTCTGCGCGCCGATGCCGCGCGAGGAGGCCCGCCGGCTGAACCTCGCGCCGATGGTGGCCGAGAACGACGCTCCCCATTCCACCGCCTTTACCGTCAGCGTCGACTTCCGACACGGCACCACCACCGGCATCTCGGCCGACGACCGCACGCTGACCGTCCGCAACCTCGCCAACGGCAATGTCGGCGCCTCCGATTTCGTCCGCCCCGGCCACATCTTCCCGCTGGTCGCGCGCGAGGGCGGCGTTCTCATGCGCTCCGGCCATACCGAAGCCGCCGTCGACCTGTGCAAGCTCGCGGGCCTGCCGCCCGTTGGCGTCATCTGCGAACTCGTCAACGACGACGGCACCGTCATGCGCGGGCCGCAGGTTTCCGCCTTCGCCGAGACGCACGGCCTGAAGCAGGTCTCGGTTGCCGACCTCATCGCTTACCGCCAGCGCCAGGAGACGCTGGTCGAGCGCATCGACAGCTTCGACGTCGAGACCCCGGGCGGCAAGGCGCGCGCCCACACCTACACGCTGCCCTGGGACCCGATGCACCATCTCGCCATCGTCTTCGGCGACATCCGCGACGGCGAGGAGGTTCCGGTGCGCCTGCATCCGGAGGACGTGGTCACCGACATGTTCGGCACGTCGGACCGCCTGCGCCGCATCATGCGCGACATGGGCGACAAGCAGCGCGGCGTCATCGTCTACCTGCGCGAGGGCTCCGTCGGCGTCGCCCACCAGCGCCGCGTCCGCCCCGCCCAGGGGACGGACGAGAGCCACGACGAGGCGCTGCGCCGCGAGAACGAGTGGCGCGAGATCGGTCTGGGCGCCCAGATCCTGCGCGACCTCGGCATCTCCTCCATCGAGCTCGTCACCTCGCGCGAGCGCCACTATGTCGGCCTGGAAGGTTTCGGCATCCGCATCGTCCGCACCCGGATCATGGAGAAGGAGTGATCCGGAGCGGCGTCGGCCCGGCGCCGCGTCGCGCCGGCGGACCCGCCGCGCGAGAAGCCTGTTGACGGCCCGCCCCGTCGCCGCCGCCGCTGTGGCAAAGCGGTCGCGCACGTCCTAAGTTCCGGGCATGACCACGCGCCTCTACACCCACCCGATCTATCTCGAGCACCTGACGCCGTCGGGCCATCCCGAGCGGCCTGACCGCCTGCGCGCCATCGGCCGCGCCCTCGAGCACGAGAGCTTCGACCATCTCGACCGGGTGGAATCGCCGCAGGCCGATCCCGAAGCCGTCCTGCTTGCCCATCCGCAGAACTATCTGGAGCGCGTGCGTCTCGCCATGCCCGAGGAAGGGCAGGGGCTCGTGCGCATCGACGCCGACACATCGGCCAGCCCGAAAACCTGGGAGGCGGCGCTCACCGCGGTCGGCGCGGCCAATGCCGCCGTCGACGACGTCTTCGCCGGCCGGGCCGACAACGTCTTCGTCGCCGCCCGTCCGCCCGGCCACCATGCCGAGCGGGTCACCGCCATGGGCTTCTGCCTGTTCAACAACGCCGCCATCGCCGCTCGCCATGCACAGAAGGCGCACGGTGCCGAGCGCGTCGCCATCGTCGACTGGGACGTCCACCACGGCAACGGCACGCAGGACATCTTCTGGGACGACCGCTCGGTCCTCTACTGCTCCACCCACCAGATGCCGCTCTATCCCGGCACCGGGGCGAAGGACGAGACCGGCGCGGGCAACATCGTCAACGCGCCCCTGTCGCCGCATTCCGGCTCCGACGTCTTCCGCGACGCCTTCCGCTCGCGCGTCCTGCCGGCGCTCGACGATTTCCGGCCCGACCTGATCATCGTGTCCGCCGGCTTCGATGCCCATCACCGCGATCCGCTGGCCGAGATCAACCTCGACGAGGCCGACTTCGACTGGGCGACCGCCGAACTGATGGACCGCGCCGGCCGCTACGCCTCCAACCGGCTGGTCAGCCTGCTGGAAGGCGGCTACGACCTCCAGGGCCTCGCCATGTCGGTGGCGGTCCATGTCCGCCGGCTGATGAAGGGATAGCGATCCATGACCGACAAGCCCAACGACGACGTCCGCGCCATGAGCTTCGAGCAGGCGCTGGAAGCGCTTGAGCGCATCGTCGACGACCTCGAGAAGGGCGACGTCCCGCTCGAGAAGTCGATCGCGATCTACGAGCGCGGCGAAGCCCTCAAGCGCCACTGCGACACCCTGCTCAAGTCCGCCGAAGCCAAGGTCGAAAAGATCCGCCTCTCCCGCGACGGCCAGCCGACCGGCGTCGAGCCGCTCGATCCGGACTGACGCGGCGCGGCTAAAGGCTCCCGCCGCACCGACGGTGGCGCGGGAACGTTGCGCCATGTGCGGGCATCGTCTGGTCCGGGCAAGGCCTGATTGCACCTGAACGCGTGCCTCGCTATGGTCAATGCCGTGCAGATGGCAAGGTGAACTGTGATGGACACCGCCCTGGAGCATGCCACCGCTCGCGTGGTGACCATGATGACACCCGCCGAGAAGGCGCGGCTGGAAACCAAGGCAAGGCGTGCGAGGCTGTCCGTGGCCGAGTTCGTGCGGCGCTCCGTCGACGCATACGACCCCGACGAGATCCGGCAGATCGAACAGCTGGCGGAACTGGCTCGGGCGTTTCGGGACGGCGCCCGGCGGGCATCGGATGCCGTCGATCGCGCGAACGCCGACGTGGCGAGGACCATCGAGCACATGAAGGGCATGCGCACCTCGTGAGCGCACTCGGCGACATCATGGACGGTCTCCGCACCGTCATGGGGCTGACGGCGAAAGTGGAGACGCTCGGCGCCAGCACCGAGAAACTCTCGCAGGAGCTGCGCGACCTGGACCGCAGGCTGGTGCGGGTGGAGACGATCATCGAGGTGACGCGGACGGATGGCGCCACCCTGCGGATCGCCCCTCCGCCCGACGGACCGGGAAGGGAAGGGATCTAGGTCGCAACGGCCAGCCGACCGGCGTCGAGCCGCTCGATCCGGACTGACGCGGCGCAGCAGCCCCATTCTGATCCGGGCCTCCTTCGGAACCCCAACCCTCTCCCGGAACCCATGTCCGCACGTGGGGCGGGAGAGCGGACGTCAGCCGGGCGCGACGGCGGAGCGTCTGATCTCCCCCCTTGAGGGGGGGGCCGAAGGACGGGCGAGACCGGTGGCTCGCCCCGCCGGCAGGACAGAGGGGGGCGCCGTAGGGCTCGGCGCTGGTTCGAGGGTGAGGGCCACGCGTCCGTCGAGGCTCGCCTGCCCCGCCAAAGCCCCGCATTGCGCCGCATCGCGGCGCGGCGTATCCTCTCTGAACCAATGCCAACGGGAGCCCGCTCATGGGCGTCGTGAAACTCACCGATGCCGAGATCGACCTCGCGACACTCGTCGAGTCCGTCGCGAACGGCACCGAAACCGAGATCGTCATCGAGCGCGACGGCAAGCCCGCCGCGCGCCTCGTCCCCGTCGAACCGCCGGCAGAGGCGCCGAGGCCGATCCGGCTGGGTCTGCTGGAGGGGAAGTATCCACCGATGGACTTCGAAGCCTTTCAGGCCATGGATGCAGAGATCGCCAAGATGTTCCTCGGCGAGGACGATTGAGGTACGTTCTCGATACGCATGTCGCGATCTGGACCCTGACGGAACCAAGACGGCTTCCTGTGTCCATCTCCGGTCTGTTTGCGGCAGGGCCAGGCTTCGTGCTCATCTCGGCCGTCGTAATCTGGGAAATCGCGATCAAGTACCGTCTTGGCAGGACCGACCGCCCGCCCTTCTCCGGCGGTGAGGCGATCGGGCATTTTCGCACCGCCGGCTTCGGCATCCTGAACGTCACCGCCGCGCATGCCGCCCACGTCGAGCATCTCCCGCCCCTGCACGGCGATCCCTTCGACCGGCTCATGCTCGCCCAGGCCATCGTCGAAGAGATGCAGTTCGTCACCTATGACCGCCATCTATCGCGCTATGGCGCGCCCGTCCTGACATGGTCCTGAGGAATTCCCCATGAGCTTCTTCCCCGGCCACGACCCCGAGCCCGGCGACGCGCTTGCCTGCGACGCCATCGAGCTGATGGTCATCCCCAACGCCAAGGACATCGGCGGCTTCGAGGTGCGGCGCGCGCTGCCGACGGCGAAGCGGCGGCTGGTCGGACCCTTCATCTTCTTCGACCGCATGGGGCCGGCCATCCTGCGCCCCGGCACCGCCATGGACGTGCGCCCGCATCCGCATATCGGGCTCGCCACCGTCACCTATCTCTTCGACGGAA
>Ga0208243_1000634_pt1 | contig 17236 bp, 17 predicted proteins | sample Subbio2Aug_QV12A_FD_184826 | JGI IMG/M metagenome (GOLD analysis project Ga0208243, IMG submission 184826) | Serpentinite rock and fluid subsurface biosphere microbial communities from McLaughlin Reserve, California, USA - CR12Aug_QV12A (SPAdes) | ecosystem: Environmental > Terrestrial > Deep...
CCCCCCTCCGTCCTGCCGGACACCTCCCCCGCAAGGGGGGAGGTCCGCGCTCCGCCGCCGGCGAGCACGGCATCGATCAGGTCGTGCCGGGCGCCCTTGTCGCGGAGATAGACTTTCAGGCGGTCGTGGAAGAAGGAGAGGAGGTCGGCAGCAACATTACCGAACCTTTCCCCCAGCCAGCCAATGTCAGCCGCAGCGGCGCAGTATGCAGTAAAGCCCGTAGCCCCATCGGGGCTTTCGTCGTTATCAAACCAGAGATGAACCGACAGTTGATCGATCTGCTCGAGTCTCGAATGCAATACAGAATACGCTGACTCTCTCTGTTCGTATTCCTGTTTGCAATCAGGGCCGCCATCCAAATCCGGATGTCCAATTTGCGCCATCGCGATAGAGGCGCCACTTTCAGCGAGGAACCCGTCGCCGTTCAAAAGATCAGAGTAAGGTTGCTCGTGCCAACTTGGGGAGGGTTCCGAATCCTGCTGAGGGTCGTACCGGCGCAGCAAGCTTCGAAAGCTCGCTTCGGGATTGAAACCACTCAACAGAAGCGCACATTGTTGAATAAATACAACCTTCTCTAACCCCAGTCTTACCCCATTCTCCACCAAAATCCTGATCACCCCCAGCGCCGCCCGGCGCAGCGCGTAGGGATCCTTGCTCCCCGTCGGCTTCTCGTCGATGGCCCAGAAGCCGACCAGGGTGTCGAGCTTGTCGGCGAGCGCCACGGCGATGGCGACGGGGTCGGTGGGGACGGTGTCGGTGGGGCCCTGGGGCTTGTAGTGGGCTTCGAGTGCTGCGGCGACGGAGGGGTGTTCGCCCTGGAGCAGCGCGTATTTGCGGCCCATGGCGCCCTGGAGCTCGGGGAACTCGCCGACGATCTCGGTCTGGAGATCGGCCTTGGCGAGCACCGCGGCGCGGCGGGCGAGTGCGGGGAGGCCCGCATCGCCGTCGTGGTGAGTGGTCAGGTGCGAGGCGTCGGCGGGAGGCGTACCCCCACCCCTTACCCCTCCCCTCAGGGGGGAGGGGGAGAGAGACGCCGCGATCTCTTCCGCCAGCTTCGCGATGCGCTGGACGCGTTCGCCCTGCGTGCCGAGCCTGGCGTGGAAGGTGACGCCGAGGTGGTCGAGGCGGGCCATGCGCTGGTCGAGCGGCTTCGTCAGGTCGAGGCCGAATTTCTCGGCCGAGGGCTGCAGCGCGGCGAGGTCGGGCAGGTCGGACTGGTCGGTCTTCCAGAAGTGCACGGCGTCGGAGAGGCGCGCGCGCACCACCTTGCCGTTGCCGTGGACGATCTCGGCGCCGCCGTCGTCGGCCTCGATGTTGGCGGTGAGGATGAAGCGGGGGGCGAGAAGGTAACCCTCCCCCTTGCGGGGAGGGTGGCCCGAAGGGCCGGGTGGGGGTGGTGCCGCCTGCACCACCTTCGAAGCGGAACCACCCCCCTCCGTCGGCTCCGCCGACACCTCCCCCGCAAGGGGGGAGGAAACGGGCCGCGTCACGAAGCATTTCTGGTTCGCCCGGATGGTCAGCCGCACCACTTCCGGCGGGATGGCGAGGAACGCTTCCTCGAAGGAGCCCATCAGCACGACCGGCCATTCGACGAGGCCGGCGACCTCCTCCAGCAGGCCCTCGTCCTCGACGAGGTCGAGGCCGCTGGCGAAGGCGAGGTTGCGGGCGTCGGAGAGGATGATCTGCTTGCGGCGCTCGGCGTCGAGCACGACCTTCGCGGCCTCCAGCGAGGACACGTAGTCGTCGAAGCGGCGCACGGTGATCTCGCCCGGCGCGTGGAAGCGGTGGCCGACGGTGACGTTGCCGGAGCGCAGGCCGTCGACCTCGAAGTCGACGACCACCGGCTCGGCGGTCTCGGGGCCGAAGGTGCAGAGGATCGACTGCAGCGGCCGCACCCAGCGCAGGCTCTCGGAGCCCTTGGCGACCGCGCCGTAGAAGCGCGGGTCACGCGGCGCCGAGGCCGCGCCCCAGCGCATCGACTTCGGCCAGGGGAAGTCGCGGATGATGCCCGGCATCAGGGCGGCGACGACGTCTTCCGCCGCGCGGCCGGGCTTCTCGATCAGCGCGACGTAGAAATCGCCCTTCTTCGGGTCGGTCTGGACCGAGAGCTGGTCGGTCGACGTCAGGCCGGCCTTGCGCAGGAAGCCCTGCACGGCCGCTTCCGGCGCCTTGACCGGCGGGCCCTTGATCTCCTCGCGCACGTCCTTCGAGCGGGCGGTGACACCGCGGATGTCGAGCGCGAGCCGCCGCGGCGTCCAGTACTCGCGCGCCGCCTCGTAGGTGAGACCCGCCTCGACCAGACCGTCGGTGACCATCTTCCGCAAATCGCCCGCCGCCTTGCGCTGCATGCGGGCAGGAATCTCTTCGGAGCGGAGTTCGAGCAGAAGATCGGGCATCAGAGCACCTCCACCCGCATGCCGGTTTCCGTCTTGCGCGTCCTCGCGCCTGCGGCGCTGCGGGCGCGCGGGCGGGCGGGGATTTCCTCGGAGCGGAGTTCGAGCAGAAGATCGGGCATCGGATCGGTTCTCGGGCGCGGGAGTGTCAGGCGTGCGCTCTAGCAACTCCGTCCGCCGATGTCACCAGCGCGCGGACCGACCCGGTCAGTAGACGCCCGGCAGCAGGCGCTTCGTGCGGGCGGCGTAGGCTTCGTATTCGGCACCGAAGGCGGAGCGCATCATCGCCTCCTCGCGGCCGGTGCGCAGGACGTAGAGCAGCGTCACGGCGAAGAGGCCGGCGAGGCCCGCGAACCAGTTGGCGACGAGCAGCGCCTGCATGATGCCCCAGAGGAAGAAGGAGGCGTACATGGGGTGGCGGACATGGGCGTAGACGCCGCCGGTGACGAGCCGGTGTCCCTCGCGCAACTCGAGGCTGACGGACCAGTTGCGGCCGAGATCGCGGTGGCTGCGGCGGAAGAGCCAGAGGAAGGCGGCGCCGGCGGCGATGCCGAGGACGAGCGGCACCGGGCCCTGCGCCCGGTCGCCGATGCCCTGGAACAGGCCGAGCCGCCAGACGACCGGCAGGACGGCCAGGCCGAAGACGCAGTCGACGAGGAGTGCGATGTCGAGCGTGTCGCGCCGGTCGTCGCGGGTGCGCAGCTTGCGGGCGCGGCGCATCGCCGGCCAGCGCAGCGCGACCCAGACGATCAGGAAGGCGAGCCAGATCCAGAAGGAAACGTCGCGCATCAGGGTCTCTCCTTGGCTCCGGTCGTCTTCGGCTGGCGCGGGACGAGGCTGCCCCGGATCGAGGCATGGATCGGATGCGGGCCGCAGCACATCATGAAGAAGTCGTAGCGGTCGCGCTTCGTGTTGGCCGAGATGAACTGGTAGTGCAGCCGGAAGACGTTGAAGCGGATGCGGCGGTAGAACGCCTTGTCGAGCATGGACCTGAAGCGGACCCGCCGGACGAAGGGAAAGGGCGTCGCCCGCGGGTTGGCGATGCCGGCCAGCGCCAGCGGATCGCAGCGATAGAAGTTGATGATGTCGGCGACGGCCTGGAAGTCGCCCCAGTCGACGCGGGGATGGGCGACGAGGCCGCGCAGGCGCTCGCGCGAACCCTTCGCGGCGGGGTGCAGCGTGATCTTCGGGCCGGTCGAGCCGACGGTCATCAGCGTGAAGGCGGGCGCTTCGCCTCGCGCGGCGACGAGCGCGGCATAGGCTGCCGCGACGTCGAGGATGATCGCACCGCCGGTGGAGTGTCCGACCAGCACCACCTCGTCGTAGCCGCCCGCAAGCACGCGCTCGTCGATGGCGCGCGCCCAGACGGCGATGCGCGCCTCCATGGCCGGCCGCCGGCCGCGCAGCCATTCGCGGCTGAAGGACCAGAGATCCATCAGGTGGAAGAGGAAATAGCGGCGCGCCAGCCGGCGGATCAGCAGGGCGGCCAGAGCGGCGCCGAGGAGCGCGGCGAACAGGCCGGCTCCCGGCACGGGAACGGCCTCCCCGGCGCGCCAGACGAGCCATCCGAGCAGGACCGGGCCGACGATGCCGAGCAGCGGATAGAGGAAATAGAGCGCGAAACGCCAGTTGGCGGCGAAGAAGCGGAACATGGTGCCGGTGAAGACGTAGTCGAGAAAGGCCGCGAGCCAGCGGGCGAAGCGCACGGGGAGCGGCCGCGCGCCGTCGGCCATGACGATGTCGTCGTAGTCGAGGAGCACGAAATCGGTGCGCGTGGCGCGGCCGGCGCCGTCGCGGCAGTCGATCCGGGCCGAGGCGACATGGCCGGCCTCATCGAAGGCGACGGGACCGATGGAGGCCTCGACCGACCAGCAGGCGGCGAAGCGGGCGAGTTCCTTGCCGAGGCGCGAGAAGAAGCGGCCGGCGTCGTTGCGCTCGTAGCCGCCGACGTGGAAGACGGCGCGGCGGGCGACGGCGTCGCCCGTCATCGACTGTCCGGGTTCAGGAACGGCGGTCATGGCGTCATCTTCCGCAGGCAGACGGTCGGGCGCCAGAGGCCCCTGCCCGCTCTATGGACGATTCCGCCCGCGACCGAAACAGCTTTTCTGAGGCCCGGGGGAAGCGCTCAGTCGAGGACCGGTGCGGCGGGATCGAAGAGCCTCCAGCCGACGCCCCGGACGACGGCATGGGCGACCGGCATCGGTCCGAAGCACAGCATCGGGTAGTCGTAGCCGTAGCGCCGCGTGTTGGCGGACACGAACTGGTAGTGGATCCGGAAGACATTGCGCTTCATCGCCGCATAGAAGGCCGGGTCGACCATGTCGCGGATGCGGGTTTCGTAGACGAAGGGAAACGGCTCGGTGCGCGGGTTCGGCACGCCGGACAGCGCCATCGGATCGCAGCGGAAGAAGTTGATCGGGTCGATGAGGGCCTGGACGTCGACCCAGCGGACGCCGTCCTGGCCGGCGAGGAACCGGAGCGTCGCGCGGGCCGCTTCGGCCTGCGGATGCATGGTCACCATGGGTGCGGTGGATCCCACCGTGAAGACGTGGAAGGCCGGAACGCCGCCGGCTTCGGCGACGCGGGCCGCGTGGCGCGCGGCGAGGTCGAGGACGAGCATGCCGCCGAAGGAGTGCCCGACGAAGACGACCTCGTCGAAACGGCCGACCGCGAGGCGGTCCCCTACCACGTCCGCCCAGGCCTCGAGCCTGCGCTCGAAGGCCGGAGCGCGACCGCGCGCGACGTCGTGGGCGGCGATCCACAGGCCCTTCACGTGGAAGAGCAGCAGCTTGCGGGCGAGATGGCCGAGCAGCAGGAGAGCGGTCGCGAGCCCCAGCACCACGGCGGCAGGCCCGGCGCCCGGCAGCGGCACGGCGCGCAGAGCGGCCCAGACGAGACAGCCGAGCAGGAACGGCACCGACCAGCCGATGACGGGATAGAGGAAGAAGAGGCCGAAACGCCAGTTCGCGCGGAAGAAGCGCAAGGCCGTTCCCGAGACCACGTAGCCGGCGAAGGCCGCGGCATACTCCCGCAGCCGGCGTCCGGCCGGGCGCGCGCGCTCGGACGCGACGAGATCGTCGTAGTCGAGGAAGGTCAGTTCGGTCTCGGTGCGGCGGAACCCGTCGTCGTAGACGACCGTCGCCGACGCCGCCTCGGGCCGGTCCGAGACGACCGGGCCGAGAGTGGCCGAGACCGACCAGCAGGCGCGGAAACGTTCGAGCTCGCGCTCGAGGCGGCCGAAGAAGGCGCGGGCGTCGTTGCGCTCGTAGCCGCCGACGTGAAACACGGCGCGGCGCGCGACGGGCCTGACATATGACGGCCCGGGTCCTTCCGCAGCGCCGCTCATCGGATCATCCACAGGCCATCGCGAACGGGGCGCCCTGGAAGCCGGGCCTCAGGCCGCCAGGCCGCCCGCTTCGGTCTTGAGGAAGGCCTCGCCGCAGGCCTTGGCCAGGTTGCGCACCCGCAGGATGTAGCTCTGCCGCTCGGTCACCGAGATGACGCCGCGCGCGTCGAGCAGGTTGAAGGCGTGGCTGGCCTTGATGCACTGGTCGTAGGCCGGTAGCACGACGCGGTGCAGGCCGCGGTTGTCGTTGTGGGCCGGCGCGCCGGCGGCGAGCAGCGCCCGGCATTCCTTCTCGGCATCCTCGAAATGGCGGAACAGGATCGCCGTGTCGGCATGCTCGAAATTGTGGCGGGAATATTCCTGCTCGGCCTGCAGGAAGACGTCGCCATAGGTGACCTTCTCGTCGCCCTCGCGACCGTTGAAGTTCAGGTCGTAGACGTTGTCGACGCCCTGGACGTACATGGCGAGGCGTTCGAGGCCGTAGGTGAGCTCGCCGGCGACCGGGGCGCATTCGATGCCGCAGACCTGCTGGAAATAGGTGAACTGCGAGACTTCCATGCCGTCGCACCAGCACTCCCAGCCGAGACCCCAGGCGCCGAGCGTCGGGCTCTCCCAGTCGTCCTCGACGAAGCGGATGTCGTGGCGCAGCGCGTCGATGCCGATGGCCTTCAGCGAGCCGAGATAGAGTTCCTGGAGATCGGGCGGGTTCGGCTTCAGGATGACCTGGTACTGGTAGTAGTGCTGCAGGCGGTTGGGGTTCTCGCCGTAGCGGCCGTCCTTGGGGCGGCGCGAGGGCTGCACGTAGGCCGCCTTCCACGGACGCGGCCCGAGCGCCCGCAGCGTGGTGGCCGGATGGAAGGTGCCCGCGCCGACCTCCATGTCGTAGGGCTGCAGGATGACGCAGCCATACTCCGCCCAGTAGTTGTGGAGCGTCAGGATCAGCCCCTGGAAGGAGCGTTTCGGGTCGAGATAGGGGCTCGGGGTCACGTCGCGCCTTTCGCGATGGGGACGGTGGTCCGCCGGTCCTATTCCGCGGCCATGGCAGCGTCAAGGTTACGGCCGCCCGCGCCCCGAACCACGGCTGCCGCCGCTGCTCCAGATGGCGGCAGTCCATTGCCGTCGCGCGCGGCGGCGGCTACATCAGGGCTGCGGCGGGGGCCGCGAACCTGGAGCGCTTCGATGAGACGAATTCACCACCTGGCCTTCGCCGGTCTCCTGGCTGCGGCCGGCGCCCTGATGGCTTCGGCACCGGCACAGGCCTTCGAACGCTTCCCCAATTCGGGCGGCGGCCGCGACACGGTCTCGGGCTATCTCTGCGTCGGTACCGACTGCGACACGCTGCGGCTGCCGGGCACGGATTGCCTCTGCACGAAGGACAATCCGGCGGAGATGGACTTCCGCAAGCTCAGGCTGACCTGCGTGACCAAGCAGAACCGGAAGTGGGTGGCCTGCCCGATCCAGCCGCGCCCGGGCGAAGTGATCCGCGGCAACTGAGCCGAGCCCTCCAAGGATGCGGGCGGCGGCGGAAACCGATGCGGCCGCCGCGCCTCAGGGCGTCGGCAGCACCAGTTCCTGGCCCGGGCGGATGGCGTCCGCCCGGCCGCGCAGGCCCGGGTTGAGATCGAGGATCTCGCGGAAACGTTCGCCGTCGCCGAGCTTCTCCACCGCGATCGACCACAGCGACTGGCCGGGCTGGACGACATGGCGGGCGGGCTCTGCCGCCGGCACGGGCTTCGGCGCGACCGCCTGCGGGATCTCGACCTGCGGTATCTCCGCCTTCTGCTGTTCCTTGACCGGGGCCGCGTCCGCGGGCAGTCCCTCCACCAGCTTGCGCTGCACGGCGGCGAGCACGGTGGCGTCGGGCTTCAGGTCGCGCGCATGCGCCCACTGGAACGTGGCCTCGAGCCGGCGGCCGACGCGCCAGTAGGCATCGCCCAGGTGGTCGTTGAGGACGGCGTCGTCCGGCTTCAGCGAGACGGCACGCTCGAGCTCGGTGACCGCCTCCTCGAAACGGCCGAGGCGGTAGTAGGCCCAGCCGAGCGAATCGACGATGTAGCCGTCGTTCGGGCGCAGCTCGACCGCGCGGCGGATGAGATCGAGGCCTTCCTCGAGGTTGATGCCCATGTCGACCCAGGAATAGCCGAGATAGTTCAGCACCTGGGGCTGGTCCGGATAGAGTTCGAGCGCCTTGCGGAAGTTCGGCTCCGCCTTCTCCCACTCCTTCAGCCGCTCGTAGGCGATGCCGCGCTGGTAGAACAGGTTCCAGTCGGCGCGGGTCGGCTCGTCGATGCGCTGGAGGGCGCGGTCGTAGACGGTGGCGGCGTCGCGATACTCCTCCTTGGCGGCATGGACGCTGCCGAGCGCCAGATAGGCGCGCATGTCGTCCGGGTCCTGCCCGATCAGCGCCTGCAGATGCGCCTTCGCCTCGTCGCGGCGGTCGAGATCGGCGAGATTCAGCGCCAGCTGCAGCTCGGCGATGCGCTTCAGCGGCGAGGAGGCCGGCACGTCCTCGTAGAAGGCGATCGCCTCTTCCGGACGGCTCTGCAGTTCGGCGACCTGGCCGAGCTGCACCAGCACGCCGTCGAGATGCGGCGCCAGCGCGCGGGCATATTGGAGGTAGAGGCGCACGAAGGACTCGCCGCCGCCCCGGTTCAGCGCCGCGCCGAGATTGTAGAGCGCCTCGGCCGCACCGTCGGCGGTCGTGGCGATCAGCGGCTCGACGGTGCCGCCGGCCTCGATGGTCTGGCGCAGCATGACGATGGAGGGACGGTTGGCGGCGAAGGCGTCCGCCTGGTCGAGGACGGCGAGCGCCTCGTCCTTCCGACCCTCGCCGGCCAGCATGCGGGCATAGGCCTCGGCGGCGCGCAGCCAGGTTTCCGGCGCCGCGGCGCCGGCGGCCTGGTTGGCGACCGTCTCCGCATAGGCCGTCGCGGCCACGTCACGCAGGCCTGCCGCTTGCGCGATGAGCGCGCGATGATAGCCCTTGAAGAGCGTGTACCACTCCGGCCCCTGCAGTTCGTCGAGCTGGTCCAGCGCGAACCGGGCGTTGCCCTGGCCGAGATTCGCCCAGCCGGTCATCAGCCCGACGATCAGGCGGTCGAGATCGGACGCGAGCGCGAGCTTGAGGAGGTTCTCCGCCGCGACGTGGTCCTTCTTGCGGAAGGCGTCGACGGCGAGCGCCAGGCGCGAGAAACGCTCGACCTCGGGGACCGTCTTCAGCTTCTCGGCATAGGGCAGCGCGCGGTCGAAATGGCCGCGCGCGATCAGGGTGAGCAGGATGCTCTGCTGGATGGCGAGGTTGTCGCGGTCGAAATCGAGCGCCCGTTCGTAGTAGGCGATCGCGGCATCGAAATCATTGTCGGTCTCGGCCGTCCGCGCCGCGAGCACGGCGCCGGAAAACGAGCCGACCCGGACGAGCGGCTGCGATTCGACGGCGCCCGCCTCCTGCGAGGCGAAGGCCGCGCCGCCGCCGAGTGCGCAAGCCACGGCGATCGCGGAGGCGATCAGCCGACTTCTACCAGAACGCTGCATGCTTTCCCTTCCTGCGCATCGCGCCAGACCGGATTCGCCATGAACGACGAGCATGGCCTTTTTGGGGTCGCACTTCAATGCGGGACCCGATCGCCACGCCGAGAGGAGACGGATGCGGCGCGGCAGGCGACGCGAAGCCGCTCAGTTCACCCGGCTGATGCAGAAATCGATGACCTCCAGCAGCGCGTCGCGCTGCGGCGTGGCGCCGAGCGGCGCCAGCGCGTCGGCGGCGATGTTGCCGAAATGACGGGCGCGGCTGATCGTCTCGCCGATTGCGTTGTAGCGCGTCATCAGGCCCATGGCCTTCTCCAGCGCCGCGTCGTCGTTGACGCCGTCCTCGATGGCGGTCTTCCAGAAGGCGCGCTCGGCGGCGGTGCCGCGGCGGTAGCTCAGGATGACGGGCAGCGTCACCTTGCCTTCGCGGAAGTCGTCGCCGGTGTTCTTGCCGAGGTCGCGGGCATTGCCGCCATAGTCCAGCGCGTCGTCGATCAGCTGGAAGGCCAGGCCGAGATTGGTGCCGTAGGAACGCAGCGCCGCCTGCTCGGAGCGTCCGGCCTGGGCGATCACCGGCCCGACCTCGGCCGCGGCGGAAAAGAGTGCCGCCGTCTTCGCCTTGATGACGGCGAGGTACTCGTCCTCCGTGGTCTCGAGGTTCTTGGCGGCGGCGAGCTGCCAGACCTCGCCCTCGGCGATGACGGAAGCGGCGGTGGCGAGAATTTCGAGCGCCTTCAGCGATCCGACCTCGACCATCATGCGGAAGGCCTGACCGAGCAGGAAATCGCCGACGAGCACGCTCGCCTGGTTGCCCCAGACCATGCGCGCGGTCTGCTTGCCGCGGCGCATGTCGCTCTCGTCGACGACGTCGTCGTGCAGCAGCGTGGCGGTGTGCATGAACTCGACGCTGGTGGCGAGCTTGACGTGACCGTCGCCCGCATAGCCGAACATGCGCGCGGCCGCGAGCGTCACCATGGGGCGCAGGCGCTTGCCGCCCGACGAGATCAGGTGGTTGGCGATTTCGGGGATCATCTCGACGTCGGAGCCGGCCTTCGACAGGATCAGCTCGTTGACGCGCGCCATGTCGGCGGCGGTCAGATCGACCAGCGGCTTGATGGACGCCTGGCCCTTCTTGCCTTCATCGAGTGAAACGACGACGCCCACTGAAGCTTCTCCATTCCATCGCCGTCCCGGCGTATCCGTCCCCTCCCGTCAAGTATGGCGCGGCAAACGCCGGTCGCAAGGGGTGGACGGGCGGACGGGCCGCCGGAAGCGAGCAATATAAGTTTACAGTGCGTGGTCAAGCTGCGAACGTCGGAAACATGATCGAACTCCTACGCACCAACGATCCCGTCACCCTGTCCTACATCGAGGCGCTGCTGCGGGACGCCGGCATCGCGCATTTCGTCGCGGACCAGAACATGAGCATCCTCGAAGGTTCGCTCGGCGTGCTGCCGCGGCGCGTCCTGGTGACCGAGGACGACGCCGCCCGCGCCCGCCGGCTGCTGACCGATGCCGGCTTCGGCGGCGAGATGCGGACCGGCTGACGCGCGCATGGGCACGACCGCCGCCGAGGGGAGCATCGACGCGTTCCACCGCGGCCGCTTCTTCCTGGCGCAGCCGCTGCACGGGGGCCATCGGGCCGGGATGGACGCCATGATGCTGGCGGCCGCCGTGCCGTCGGACTTCGGCGGTCTCGTCGCCGACCTCGGCTCCGGCGCCGGCGGCGCGGGACTGGCGGTGCTGGCGCGCTGCCCCCGGGCGCGGGCGCTTTTGGTGGAGCGCGAGCCCGAGATGGCGGAGTTCGCGCGGCGGACGCTGGCGCTGGAGGCAAACGAGGATCTCGCCGCGCGGGCGTCGCTCCTGGTGGCGGACGTCGGGCTCGCGGGGCGGGCGCGGACGGAGGCGGGGCTCGCCGACCGCAGCGTCGACCTCGCCATCATGAACCCGCCCTTCAACGAGGCCCGCGACCGGCAGACGCCGGACGGGCTGCGCAAGGCGGCGCATGTGATGGAGGCGGGCCTGCTGGAGCGCTGGATCCGCACCGCGGCGGCGATCGTGAAGCCCTCGGGCCGCATCGCGCTGATCGCGCGGCCGCAATCGCTGGCGGAGATCCTCGGCGCCATGGCCGGGCGGTTCGGCGGGCTGGAGGTCAAGCCGGTGCATCCGCGCCCGGACGCCGACGCGATCCGCGTGGTGGTGCGGGGCCGGCGCGGCTCGCGCAAGGCGATGACGCTCGCCGCGCCGCTCGTCCTGCACGAGGCGGGCGGCAACCGCTTCTCGACCGAAGCCGACGCGATCTGCAACGGCCGGGCGTCGCTGTTCGGCGACTGAGGCGGCCGAAAAAGCGGCACGGGTCCGAGCCGCCGGGATTGCGCGCCGTCTCCGATTTCCTACATGCCTGAGGAGATCCACAGCCAAGGCCCGCCGTGACCCGCTTCTTCCGCCGCTTCATCCCCAGGTCCATGCGCAGCAGCGCGGTGACGATCCCTGTCGTCCGGCTGCACGGCACGATCATGGCCGGCGGCGGGCAGTTCCGCCAGCCGCTGTCGCTGGCGAGCACGGCGGGCGTGCTCGAGAAGGCCTTCTCGTTCAAGGACGCGCCGGCCGTGGCGATCTCGATCAATTCGCCGGGCGGCTCGCCGGTGCAGTCGCGGCTGATCTACAGGCGCATCCGCGATCTCGCGAAGGAGAAGAACAAGACGGTCCTCGTCTTCGTCGAGGACGTCGCGGCGTCCGGCGGCTACATGATCGCGGTGGCGGGCGACGAGATCATCGCCGACCCGTCGTCGATCGTCGGATCGATCGGCGTCGTCTCGGCGGGTTTCGGCTTCACGGAGCTGCTGGAGAAGATCGGCGTGGAGCGGCGCCTGCACACGGCCGGCCGCAACAAGGCCACGCTCGACCCCTTCTCGCCGGAGCGGCCGGAGGACGTGGAGCACCTCAAGGCGCTGCAACTCGAGGTGCACCAGACCTTCATCGACCTGGTGAAGGAGCGGCGGGCAAGCAAGCTCGCCGACAGCGAGGACCTGTTCACCGGGCTGTTCTGGTCGGGCATCAGCGGCAAGGCGCTGGGGCTGGTCGACCATCTCGGCGACATGCGCAGCTTCCTGAAGACGCGCTACGGCGAAAAGACGCAGCTGCAGCTGGTGACCGCCCCGCGCGGCCTGTTCGGCCGGCGGCTCGGTCTGTTCGGTTCGGCCGCGGGTGCGGCGAGCGAAGAGATCGCGGCGCGCGCGGCGCACGGGCTCGCCGATGCGGCGATGGAACGCGCCTTGTGGGCGCGCTACGGCTTGTAGGCGGCGCCCGTTCGCCGCATGATCGGTACGCCTGCCGGGGCGGGGAACGCCGGCCTTGCTGGAGGAGCAGAACCACATGCCGCAGCTGATCTTCTTCGCCGTCGTCGCGGCGGTCGGCTATTTCGGATACCGGGCCTTCCTGAAGGAGGCGGAACGCGTGTCGGCGCGCGTGCGGCGCGCCGAGAGCGAGACCCGCAGCGGCGCCAACGGCACGCTGGTGAAGGACCCCAAGACGGGCGAATACCGACTGGCGAAGGACTGACGGCGTAACCGGGCGAACCGCCGACGCAGCGATGACACAGGGAACGGCCGTGCTTGCGCCGGCGAAGATCAATCTCGCGCTGCACGTGACCGGCCGGCGCGCGGACGGCTATCATCTCCTCGAAACCCTGGTGGTCTTCTCCGCCTTCGGCGACGCGGTGACGGTCGAAGCCGCGAAGGCTGACGCGTTCACGATCGGCGGCGCGCATGGCGCCGGCCTGCCCGCCGACGCTTCCAACCTCGTGATCGCGGCGCGCGACCGGCTGCGGGCGGCGCATCCGGCCGAGACGACGACGCCGGTCGCGATCCATCTCGACAAGCGCCTGCCGGTCGCTTCGGGGGTCGGCGGCGGGTCGAGCGACGCGGCGGCGGCGCTGAAGGCGCTGGCCGACATCTGGGGCCTCGACGCAGGTTCCGAGACCATCGCCGGCATCGGCGCCTCGCTCGGCGCCGACGTGCCGATGTGCCTCCACGGGCGGCCGCTGGTGGCGCGCGGCATCGGCCACGATCTCGAACCGCTCGGCGCCTGGCCGGCCTTCGACATGGTGCTGGTCAACCCGGGCGTGGCGGTGGCGACGCCGGCCGTCTTCGGCCGGCTGGACAGGCGCGACAACCCGCCGCTGCCGCCCCTGCCCGACCGGCCGGACCGTGATGCCGCGCTTGCGTTCCTTTCCGCCGCGCGCAACGATCTGGAGGTGCCGGCGCTCGCGCTGGCGCCGCAGATCGGCGAGGCGCTCGGGGCACTCCGCGCGACCGGCGCGGGCTTCGCGCGGATGTCGGGCTCGGGCGCGACGTGCTTCGGCATTTTCGAGGACGCCGACGCCGCGCAGGCCGCGGCGGCGCGCATCCGGGCGGACCAGCCGGGCTGGTTCGTGCAAGCCACGCGGACGACGGGAGCAGGACGATGACGCTGGAACGCCTGGACGAGAGCCGACCCTTCATCCCCGTGGGGATAGCGGTGCTGACGGTTTCCGACACCCGCTCGCTCGACGACGACAAGTCGGGGCGGACGCTGGCGGAGCGGATCGGGGAGGCCGGGCACCGGCTGGCGCACCGCGCGATCGTGACGGACGACGTCGAGAAGATCCGCGGCGCGGTGCTGGGCTGGTGCCACGATCCCGCCGTGGACGTGGTGATCACCACCGGCGGGACGGGCTTCACCGGCCGCGACGTGACGCCGGAGGCGCTGGAACCGCTGTTCGAGAAGCGCATGGACGGATTCTCGGCCGTGTTCCACCGCATCTCCCAGGACAAGATCGGCACCTCGACGATCCAGAGCCGGGCGACCGCCGGGCTGATCGCGCAGACCTTCGTCTTCGTGCTGCCGGGCTCGCCCGGCGCCTGCCGCGACGCCTGGGACGGGATCCTGAAGGCCCAGCTCGACTATCGTCACATGCCCTGCAATTTCGTGGAGATCATGCCGCGGCTGGACGAGCACCTGCGGCGCGGCGGCGTCGTGGTCTGACCGCCCGACGCCGTCCCCGGTTCAGGCCCTTTCGCGGCGCGCCGGCACGATCTCGGCGCCGATGCGGCGGCTGGACAGCCGACGCGCCAGCATCTGCGCCTCGTCGCCGGGCCGGAGCTTGGCCAGCGCCTGCCGCTTGGAAACGAGCAGTCCCTCCGACAGGGGGCGGCCGCGCGTCATCATGCGCGCGAGGAAGCCGGCGTCGGGCGTGCGGGCACGCAGGAAGCGGCCGGGCGTGGTCGCCTGCGCGACATGGGCGAAAACCGCCTCGACCCAGCCATCCGACAGCCGGGCGCCAGGCTCGACGAAGAGAAGCCAGTCGCCGCGCGCGCGCCGCACGGTGCCGATCAGGTCGCCGGAGGACACCAGGACACAGCCGGCGTGGTCGGCCACCGCCGCGGTCTGGTCGGTCGAGCCGCGGTCGTGCACCAGCACTTCGCGGATGGCGCCCTCGACGGCACCGGACACGAGGGACGCGAGCGTGCGCGCGAGCGCATCCTGATGGTTGCAGGTCTCGATCATCACCGACAGCATCCCGAAGCCATAGTCGAAACGCCGGCCGAATGCCAGTGTTGCAGCGCAGCATGGATCAGTTCTTGATTTGTTCCGCGTCAGGCGATAGGAATAGTTTCATCAGACCGGCGAATCTCCCTCGCCGTACGGAGCATGAGACATGGAACAGATCGCACGCGCGGACATTGCCGCCTTCACGAGCGGAGATTCCGGTTTGGCCAATGCGATGATCGAGCAGAGCGGCGTGCGGGTCGGCGAGCGGCGCCGGCGCGGCCGCGCGGCGGGCATCAACCCGTCCGGCCGCTTCGAGGCGCTGCGCCGCGACGTCTTCGACGACGGCTGGGACACGATCGAGGACCTGCCGCCGTTCAAGACCGAGGTGCAGACGGAGAAGCCGCGGACGATCATCACCCGCAACGAATCGCCCGACATCTCCTTCGACCGCTCGATCAACCCCTATCGCGGCTGCGAGCACGGCTGCGTCTACTGCTTCGCGCGGCCGACGCATGGCTACATGGGGCTCTCGGCGGGCCTGGACTTCGAGTCGAAGCTGTTCGCCAAACCGGACGCGGCCAGGCTGCTCGAGCGGGAACTGGCGAAGGACGGCTACCAGCCGAAGACCATCGCCATCGGCACCAACACCGATCCCTACCAGCCGATCGAGAAGCGCTACGGCATCATGCGCCAGATCCTCGAGGTGCTGGAGGCGCACGACCACCCGGTCGGCATCGTGACCAAGTCGGCGCTGGTGACGCGCGACATCGACATCCTCGGCCGCATGGCCGAGAAGGGGCTGGCCAAGGTGGCGCTGTCGGTGACGACGCTCGACAGAAGGCTGGCGCGGGCGATGGAGCCGCGCGCGGCGACGCCGACGCGGCGGCTGGAGGCGATGAAGGCGCTGTCGGAGGCCGGGATCCCGGTCTCGGTGATGGTGGCGCCGGTGATCCCCGGCCTCACCGACCACGAGGTCGAGCGGATCCTCGATTCGGCGCATTCGGTCGGTGCGCGCGAGGCGGGCTACATCATCCTGCGGCTGCCGCTGGAGGTGAGCCCGATCTTCAAGGACTGGCTCCTGCGGCACTATCCCGACAGCTACCGGCACGTGCTGTCGCTGGTGCGCTCGATGCGCGACGGCAAGGATTACGATTCGACCTGGGGTGCGCGCATGAAGGGCGCGGGTCCCTATGCCTGGCAGATCGGGCGGCGGTTCCAGATCACCGCGCGCCGCCTCGGCCTGAACCAGAACAAGCGCGTGCTGCGCACCGACCTGTTCAAGCCGCCGGCGCGCGCCGGGGAGCAGCTGTCGCTGCTCTGAGGCCCGGCCGACCTCGTCTTTCCGCCCGGCCGCTTCGTCCCGGTCCGGCGGCGCCCTCCCGGTTCGCCCCGACCGGGTCGGCCTTGCGGAGGGCCGGACGCTCTGCGACCATCGCCGCACCATGAGTCGCCAGCAGTCCGGTCCTCCGCTCCTCTTCGACATGCCGCTCGCGCCCGACTTCTCGATCGAGAAGCGGCTGATGGCGCGCGGCTCCGGGCCGGTCTGCGGCATCGACGAGGCCGGCCGGGGCCCGCTGGCGGGGCCCGTGGTCGCAGCGGCGGTGATCCTCGACCCGCGGCGGATCCCGCCGGGGCTGGACGATTCCAAGCGGCTGAGGGCCTGCGATCGCGAGCGCCTGTGCGACGAGATCGTGAGGACCGCGACCGCGGTGGCCGTGGCGTCGGTCGCAGCCGACGGCATCGACGCGATCAACATCCTGCGGGCGAGCCTCGAAGCCATGCGGCGGGCGGCGACGCTCCTCTGCGTGGTGCCAGGCCACGCGCTGATCGACGGGCGCGACGTGCCGCCTGGCCTGCCCTGCCCCGGGCAGGCGCTGGTGAAGGGAGACCAGCGGTCGCAGTCGATCGCCGCCGCCTCGATCGTCGCGAAGGTCACACGCGACCGCATGATGACGCGCTGCGCGGCGGTGCATCCGGCCTACGGATTCGAGCTGCACATGGGCTACGCCACCGCGCGGCACCGCTCCGCGATCGTCGAGGCGGGCGCGGTCACGCGCATCCACCGCATGAGCTTCGCGCCGCTGAAGGCCGGAGCGGCCGATGTCGATGTGGTCGAGGCAGGCCTGCTGGCGGCGCAGGCGGACTGACCCGGGGCGCGGGTCCGCGTCGCCGTGTCCGGGCGCAGGACCGAGGGAGGAAAGGCGGGGACAGTTTACTCAACTCCGCAGCGGTCGACGCCTTCCTCAAGCGATTTCGAACCGAATCAAGTGTACCGTTCCCGCCTTTCCGGCAGGCGGACCGAGGGGAGCAGTCGCTCCGCGGCCCTCATCCTGAGGCGCGAGCCCGCACGGCGGCGGGTGGGCACGCGGGTCCTTCGGCGGGCGAGCCTCGAAGGACGCACGACGGTGCCGCCGCGGCTTTCGAGGCATTGCTGCAGTGG
>Ga0208243_1000636_pt1 | contig 17225 bp, 18 predicted proteins | sample Subbio2Aug_QV12A_FD_184826 | JGI IMG/M metagenome (GOLD analysis project Ga0208243, IMG submission 184826) | Serpentinite rock and fluid subsurface biosphere microbial communities from McLaughlin Reserve, California, USA - CR12Aug_QV12A (SPAdes) | ecosystem: Environmental > Terrestrial > Deep...
CCGGGACCGCCGGGTGCGGGCTGTCGGCGGCCAGATCGCGGCAGTCGGCTCGGCGGACTCCGGAGGGGAAGCCGCAGCGCAGGTCGCGCTGCGGCCCCGGCGGAGCCGAACGCGAATCGGGTGGTGCCTCGGTGCTTCGGGCCGGCGGCGAGGAGGCGTCATCGGGCGGCGGTTACGGAGCTGCGGGTCGGGCGCCGTCCGCGTCGACGGTCGGGCGATTTGCCAAGCTTTGGCTTGCGCAGACCGGTGGGCTGCGCTAACCCTCGCCGCGTTGCAACACGGGCAGGCCGCGCGCTTTTCCCGTCCGTCGTTTCGGCCGGGGCCGAAGCGGGCGGGCGCGGGCCGGGCGGAATGCCGCGGAAGGCTCAGGCATGGACGAACTTCTCGCTTCGTATCTACCCATCGTCATCTTCATCGGCGTTGCCATGGTCGTCGGGCTCGCGCTCATCGCGGCGCCCTTCCTCATCGCCTACAAGAATCCGGACCCCGAGAAGCTCTCGGCCTATGAGTGCGGCTTCAACGCCTTCGACGACGCCCGCATGAAGTTCGACATCCGCTTCTACCTGGTCTCGATCCTGTTCATCATCTTCGATCTGGAAGTGGCGTTCCTGTTTCCCTGGGCGGTGTCGTTCGGCGAGATCGGCATGCTCGGCTTCTGGTCGATGATGGTCTTCCTTGGCGTTCTGACGATCGGCTTCATATATGAGTGGAAGAAAGGAGCGCTGGAATGGGATTGAACGATGGTTCGCAGACCCTGATCGCGCCGAAGCCGAAGGGGATCATCGATCCCAGTACCGGCAAGCCGATCGGGGCCGATGACCGCTTCTACGGCGAGATCAATTCCGAGCTGGCCGACAAGGGATTCCTCGTCACCTCGTCGGAAGCGCTGATCACCTGGGCGCGCACCGGCTCGCTGATGTGGATGACCTTCGGGCTCGCCTGCTGCGCGGTCGAGATGATGCACATCTCGATGCCGCGCTACGACGCCGAGCGCTTCGGCATCGCGCCGCGCGCCTCGCCGCGCCAGTCGGACGTGATGATCGTGGCCGGCACGCTGACCAACAAGATGGCTCCGGCGCTGCGCAAGGTCTACGACCAGATGCCCGAGCCGCGCTACGTCATCTCGATGGGCTCGTGCGCCAATGGCGGCGGCTACTACCATTATTCCTATTCGGTGGTGCGCGGCTGCGACCGGGTGGTGCCGGTGGACATCTACGTGCCCGGCTGCCCGCCGACCGCCGAGGCGCTGCTCTACGGCATCCTGCTCCTGCAGAAGAAGATCAGGCGCACGGGCACGATCGAGAGGTAGGGCGATGGCGGAGCCGGCCGACATGATCCTGCCTTTGCTGCGCGAGATTCAAGGCGACATCGCCGCCTTTCGCAAGGAGGCGACAGATCGGCTGACCGCTTTGGAAACCGGGCAACGAAACATCCGTTCGGCGCTGGCGGCGGATACCGTTCTGAGCCGAATGCTGATCGGCGAGTATGAAGAGCGGATCGCTGCGCTTGAGCGCAAGATCGAAGAGCTGGAGCACGGCAAGTGATCGCGGGTACAGGTTCGCTCGCGTCAAGTGTCCGTCGTCTCCGGGAACGGAATCTGCCGCTCGACGAATACGCGGTCGAACTGACGAGACTGGCAGGGCTCGATCCTGAGTCTCTGGGAAGCAGGGTCCGGTCCGTGTCGGCGGGGCTTGCGAAAGCAAGTCGTCTCCGCGACCTGGAGACGAGACTCATCGCGCTCGAAGAGCGAATCAGGCAACTGGAAGAGCAAGAATGAGCGAAGCGCTGAGAGATCTCGCCGGCTACATCGAAGAGCGGCTCGACGGCCGGATCGAGACGGCCGTCGTCGCGCATGGCGAGCTGACGCTGACCGTGGCGGCCTCCGACATCGTCGAGGTGCTGTCGTTCCTGAAGCGGGACGTGCAGTGCCAGTTCGTCTCCTTCATCGACATCTGCGGCGCCGACTACCCGATGCGCGAAAAGCGCTTCGAGGTGGTGTACCACCTGCTGTCGCCGCGCCAGAACATGCGCATCCGCGTCAAGGTGGCGACCGACGAGGACACGCCGGTGCCTTCGGCGACGGCGGTGTTCCCGGGCGCCGACTGGTTCGAGCGCGAGGCCTACGATCTCTACGGCATCCTGTTCACCGGGCACCCGGAACTGCGCCGCATCCTCACCGACTACGGCTTCGAGGGACACCCGCTGCGCAAGGATTTCCCGCTGACGGGCTTCGTCGAGGTGCGCTACGACGACGAGGTGAAGCGCGTCGTCTACGAGCCGGTGGAACTGAAGCAGGAATTCCGCAACTTCGACTTCCTCAGCCCCTGGGAAGGCACGGACTACGTGCTGCCGGGGGACGAGAAGGCCAAGCAGGGGTGAGGGCGGCGCGTGGTGCGGCTCGTCTTCTTCGGGCTGGTTGCCGCGCTGGCGATCGCGGCGATCTGGTTCGTGGTGTCGAAGCTCTCGGGCCGGCCCTTCGCCAGCGACACGACGGGCAAGGTGCTGGTGGCGCTGATCATCGCGGCGCTGGCCTTCTGGCTGTTCGGCGGCGGCGCGCTGCTGTCGGGATGATCGGGATGACGGGCGCGCGGGCGTCGATTTTCTCCACCGGCGCCGCGGCGCCGGGACGGGTTCGGGAAGCAGGACAATGACCGAGCACAACGTACGCAACTTCAACATCAATTTCGGCCCGCAGCATCCGGCCGCGCACGGCGTGCTGCGCCTCGTGCTGGAACTGGACGGCGAGGTGGTCGCCCGCGTCGACCCGCATATCGGGCTCCTGCACCGCGGCACCGAGAAGCTCATCGAGCAGAAGACCTATCTGCAGGCGGTGCCCTATTTCGACCGGCTCGACTACGTCGCGCCGATGAACCAGGAGCACGCCTTCGCGCTGGCCACCGAGCGGCTGCTCGGCATCGAGGTGCCGAAGCGCGGCCAGGTGATCCGGGTGCTCTATTCCGAGATCGGCCGCATCCTGTCGCATCTGCTCAACGTGACGACTCAGGCCATGGACATCGGCGCGCTGACGCCGCCGCTGTGGGGCTTCGAGGAGCGCGAGAAGCTGATGGTGTTCTACGAGCGGGCCTCGGGCGCGCGCATGCATGCCGCCTATTTCCGCCCGGGCGGCGTGCATCAGGACATTCCCGACAGCCTCGTCGAGGACATCGGCAAGTGGATCGATCCGTTCCTGCAGACGGTGGCCGATCTCGACGAACTCCTGACCGAGAACCGCATCTTCAAGCAGCGCAACGTCGACATCGGTGTCGTCAGCCTCGAGGACGCCTGGGCCTGGGGGTTCTCGGGCGTGATGGTTCGCGGCTCCGGTGCGCGGTGGGACCTGCGCAAGTCGCAGCCTTATGAATGCTACTCGGAGATGGATTTCCAGATTCCGATCGGCAAGAACGGCGACTGCTACGACCGCTACCTGATCCGCATGGAAGAGATGCGGCAGTCGGCGGCGATCATGCGGCAGTGTGTGAACCGGCTGCTGTCGACGGAGCGGACCGGCCCGGTGTCGAACACCGACGGCAAGGTGGTGCCGCCGAAGCGCGGCGCCATGAAGCGCTCGATGGAGGCGCTGATCCACCACTTCAAGCTCTACACCGAAGGCTACCGGGTACCGGCGGGCGAGGTCTATGCGGCCGTCGAAGCGCCGAAGGGCGAGTTCGGCGTCTATCTCGTTTCCGACGGCACCAACAAGCCCTACCGCTGCAAGCTGCGCGCGCCCGGTTTCGCCCACCTCCAGGCCATGGACTTCATGTGCCGCGGCCACATGCTGGCCGACGTCTCGGCCGTGCTCGGCTCGCTCGACATCGTCTTCGGCGAGGTCGACCGGTAAGTCGAAGGGTTCATCCTCCACCCGACGCGAGAGCGGGGACGGGATGAGCGGGTGCGTCATCGGCGGCGTCCGGAACTGCGGCGCCGTTCCGCTTGGCGGTGACGTCGAGGCATGGATCCCCGGATACGTCGTCCTTCGCTTCGCTCGGACGTCGTTCCAGGATGACGAAGGGGTGGGGCTCGCGCACCCGAGTAAAGGCGGCCTGACGTCCTCATCGTGAGGCGCCCGGAGAAGTCGGGCCTCGAAGGACGCATGATGGTGTCGCCGCGCGTTTCGAGGCCGGTCGCGCTGCTTCGGCGTGGTGCGTCCTTCGAGGCTCGCTCCGCTCGCACCTCAGGATGAGGACCCCTGGCAGGCTGCACCTCGGCATAAGAATTGCCGGCAGTCTTTGCTTCAGGATGAGGGCCCCTGGCCGGCTGCATCTTGGGATAACGATCTCTGGCGGGCTTAACTGCAGGACGAGGATTCCCGGTGGGCCGTGCCTCGGGAGCAGGGCAGTGAAAGCGCCGCGCCTCAGGATGAGGGCGGCCTGCCGCAGAAAACGGCGTCGGCGCGCGTTCCCAGGCGGACGCAACCTTTTCTTTACCGTCCTGTCAGCAGCCGTCAGTGCGGAGCGTCCCGAGCGGAGAGTCGGCTTGCAAACGGAACAAAACAGGAACATGATCGTCCCATAGACAGAAACGGGAGAGATTCATGTCCGACCTTCTTCAAGATGTCGCTTCGCTCGTCGCGGTCAGCCTGTTCATCGTCTCGATGGCGATGTGGATCGGCGCCTACTGAGGAGAAGCGTCGCCGGTCGATGCCTCGGCTCCGGCGACCCGATGTTTCGCTTTCCCGTGCCGCGGCTGCCCCGCGCGGTTCGGGAGGCAGGGCAGTTCCCGCCAGGCGGCGCGTCCCCACGCCCAGCCCCCGGCGTCGCTCCGGTTCCCCGCCGGACCACAGTCCCGCCCGGGAACTGCCCTGCGATCCCTTGCCTGCCAGTGGCCGCCCGATTTCCTCCGCCATCGGCGATGCCGTCACCGGGCACCGTCGAGGTGACCTGCTGGCGATGGATTGCCCCCGCTGATGGTCGCGGGACGCCGCCCGCCAGGAGGACAGTCTGTGCCGGCGCGCGGCTGCTCCGCGCGCCGGCCTCCGACGGGCGCCTGCGTGCGGGGTCGCGTCGCCCGAATGCCTGGTACCCTCGTGACCTGCCGTGCGGGCTTCGGTTTGCCGTCGCGGCGGTGGCGGCACCGTGGCCGCCGTACCGATGGCGGGTGCCGTCGTCGGGCACGACGCGTCATGCGTCGGGCGGGTCGCCCGGGGAGACGCGCGTATGGCGGATGCCCGGCGCGATGGCTCTTGCGCAGCCTGCCGGGACGGCATCGCTGCCGCAGGGCTTCGCGGCTTCCTGCACCGCCATCAGTCGCCGACCGCCACGCCCTCCCGCCGGGGATCGGCGCCGCCTTCGAGCGTGCCGTCGCCGAGGAAGGACACGCCGTGCAGGCCGGAATTCATGGCCGTCGCCTTGACCTCGTAACCGAGCGCCGCAAGATCGTCGGCGAGCGCTTCGGCCACCGTGCCGGCCTCGACCTCGTAACGGCCGAAGCGGTTCGCCAGGTGCGGGAGCGCCACCGCCTCCTGCATGTCCATGCGCCAGTCGATCAGCGCGATCAGCGCCTGTGCGACATAGGGGATGATGGTGCTGCCGCCGGGCGAACCGAGCGCGAAGGCGGGCCGGCCGTCCTTCATCACGATGGTCGGCGACATCGACGAGCGCGGCCGCTTGCCGGGTTCGACGCGGTTGGCCACGGCCGTGCCGTTCTCCTGCGGCGAAAACGAGAAGTCGGTCAGCTGGTTGTTGAGCAGGAAGCCGGCCGCCATCAGCCGCGCCCCGAAGGCGTTCTCCACCGAACTCGTCATCGAGGCGACGTTGCCGTCGTCGTCGACGATGACGAAATGTGTGGTCGCCGGCACTTCCAGCCCGTCCGCGTCGAGGCGCAGCTGCGCCTTGTCCCAGGGCGGCTCGCCCGGGCCGGCGAGCTCGGCGGGCAGGACGGTGTCGCGTTTCAGGAGCTCCGCACGGCTGGCGAGATAATCCGTGTCGAGCAGACCTTCGGGAATGTCCACGAAGTCCGCGTCGGCGACGTAGCGGCCGCGATCGGCGAAGGCGAGCCGGGTGGCGTCGCCGAACAGGCGCCAGCTCTGCGGATCCGACGGGCCGAGCGTGCCGAGGTCGAAGCCCGACAGCATGCCGAGCATCTGGCCGATCGCCAGCGCGCCGGAGGAGGGGGGACCCATGCCGCAGACCTCGTAGCCGCGATACGGCGCGCAGACGGCCGGCCGCTCCTTCGCCTCGTAGGCGGCGAGGTCTCCGAGCGCGAGCCGGCCCGGATTGGTCGGATGGGAGGCGACGGCCGCGACGATGGCCTCGGCGACGGGCCCCTCGTAGAAGGCGTCCGGGCCCTCGCGGCCGATCAGCCGCAGCGTGTCGGCATAATCGGGATTGACGAGCCGAGCGCCTTCGGCGAGCGGCTTGCCGGCGTCATCGAAGAAATAAGCGCGGGTGGTGGGCTGGCCGGCCAGCCGGTCGCCGTCCTCGGCGATCAGGCCGGCGAGCCGCGGCGATACGGCAAAACCGGTCTCCGCCAGGCGCGCCGCCGGCTCGAACAGGTCCGCCCAGGGCTTGCGGCCGTGCGAGGCGTGGATCGTCTCCATGAGCCGCACGATGCCCGGCGTGCCGACCGAACGCCCCCCGACGACCGCCTCGAAGAAGTCCAGCGGCTTGCCGTCGGCGCCGAGGAACAGGTCGGGCGTGGCGGCGAGCGGCGCGGTCTCGCGTCCGTCGATGGTGGTGAGCCGGCCGGTCGCGCCGTCGAGAAAGACCAGGAAGCCGCCGCCGCCGAGGCCCGAGGACTGCGGCTCGACCAGCCCGAGCACGGTCTGCACCACGACGAGCGCGTCGGCCGCGCTGCCGCCGTCGCGCAGCACGGCAAGGCCGGCCTCGGCGGCGACCGGATTGGCGGCCACCACCATCCGGCTGCCGGCGCGAACGGCGGCCTTCCCCGCGACGCCGGTCGGCGCCTCCGGCGCGACCGTGTCGGCAGCCTGCTGCGCCAGCGCGGCGAAGGGCAGGGCGGCCAGCACGGCCCAGAGCGTCATGCCCAGAAGTCCAGCCCGCAGGTCCATCGCAGCCCTCCCTCGACAAGCGGCCGCCGCGGTCCGCCGCGGGCCGGTCTCAATCCGCAGCCGCCGGCCCGAACACCTGTTCGAATCCCTGCTTCAGCGCCACGTCCAGGTCGGCCATGGTAACGGGCAATCCGAGATCGACAAGGCTGGTGACGCCGTGGCCGGAAATCCCGCACGGCACGATGCCGGAGAAATGCGACAGGTCCGGCTCGACGTTGATGGCGATGCCGTGGAGACTCACCCAGCGCCGCAGCCTGATGCCGATCGCCGCGATCTTGTCCTCGGCCGGGACGCCCGGCGCCGGCTGCGGCCGGTCGGGCCGCACCACCCAGACGCCCACCCGGTCCTCGCGCCGCTCGCCCTTCACGTTGAAGCGGTCGAGGGTCCGGATGATCCATTCCTCCAGCGCCCCGACGAAGACCCGCACGTCCTCGCGGCGCCGCTTGAGGTCGAGCATGGCGTAGGCCACGCGCTGTCCCGGCCCGTGATAGGTGTACTCACCGCCGCGTCCTGCGGCATGGACCGGGAAGCGGTCGGGCTGCAGAAGGTCGCCCGGCCGGGCGCTGGTGCCGGCCGTGTAGAGCGGCGGATGCTCGACCAGCCACACCATCTCGGGCGCCGTTCCGTCCCGGATGGCGGCCGCCCGCGCATCCATGAACGCCAGCGCGTCCGGATAGGCCACGAGACCGGGTTCGATGCGCCACGCGACCGGCGGGCTGCCGGGAGCCGCGTGAAAATCGAAGCCGAGCTGGTTGCGCTGGAGCATCTGAAACCGTCCTTCCGGACGAGATATGGCGGCAAAGCATGGCGCCGTCCACCCATGCCCGAGATGCTTTCGTCATGCGTCTGTCGAAAGCCGCATTTATTCGTTTCGGCGCTCTTGTTTCCCGACAGGTGATTTGCTAAACGCCGCGAGCCGGTCAGGACCGGCCCTACCACGTGCGGTCGTGGCGGAATTGGTAGACGCGCAGCGTTGAGGTCGCTGTGGGGCAACCCGTGGAAGTTCGAGTCTTCTCGACCGCACCATCTTCAGCCAAAGGCTGAATTCCCGATACCACCCTATTGAAACGGTTCGTCGAATCGCCGGACGAACCCTGCCCCCCGGCTCGCCTTCGTGGGCGGCGCGCGGGGCGTCTGCGGTGCCGCGTGCCTGCTGCCTCGACTGCCGGTCATGTCGGGCATTGCCTGTCGTCGCTGGTGGAAGACGATGATGCCGCCCTCCGTCAGGCGGCTGATCCTCCGGGCAATCCGGGAGGCCGACATCATCCCGCGCGTGGAACGAGGTGCTGCGCTGGCCGTTGCTCGGGAAACGGAGGTCGCCATGTCGAAACCGCCTGCAACCGGGACCGAGCGCCGGGTTCTCCCCGAGGATGCCAGGTCGCGCAAGGCCCTGCATCTGGCCGAGACGACCGATCTGTCTGAGGGCCAGGCGCGCGAACTGATCGACAAGCACGGGATCGACAGTCCCGAACTCGACAAGGAAGCGCAGCGCTTCAAGGCCGAGGGCTGAGAGCTCCGGGCAGGGGATATCCCCCGCCTTCGCCGCCGTAGTGCAAGATTGCCGCTTGTCTGTCCCGCCGCGAACCGCGAAGCTTCGTCCCGGGACGGGGAAGGGGACGGCGATGGCGAGGAACGGCGGCGCGGGCACATGGGCATCGGGCGCGGCCCTGCTGACCGCCTTCCTCACGGGCTGCACCACTCTGCCTGACCCCGTGGACGGCGACTTCATCAGGATGGAGTCGCTCTTCTACACCGTCGAACAGGAGCTCTGCGAATCGCTGGCGCTGATCAAGAGCGAGCCGGGCGTGGCGGCAAGGCTCGAGGAGGCGGGCGTGGCGATCGAGAAGCAGTACGCCAAGGTCACAGCGGGCCTCGACCTCGTGAAGGTGGTCGACGCGGGCGGCAACGCCAGTTTCGTCATTCCCGTGAACAACGGCGTCGCCGGGCTCGGATTTGGTGGGACGAACCGGGCGGTGAATACCGTCGAAACCACCGTCTCGGTCTTCTATCCCTTCGCGGAACTGGAATGCTCCGGCCAGATCGCCAACCCGCCCGAGCGGATCGCGGGCGGGCTGGGGCTGAAGGAGTGGATCCTCAACACCACCGTGGCCCTGATCAACGTGCACGAGACGCCTGCCGCCTACTCCTACGAGGTCAGCTTCGACGTCACGCGCGATGCCCGCGCCCGACCGACGATCTCGCTGGCGACCTCCGGCTTCACGCTGATCGGCGGCGACCTGTCGCTCGGGGGCGCGCGCAAGCTGACCCATTGGCTGAGCGTCACCGTCCGCGACGTGGCGCTGACCGATGCCCCCGCAGGCACCGGCGGAATCCCGAACGGCGTGCGCGACGCGCTGGATCGGGAGGAGGGGCTGGTGATCCTGCGCCGGGTCAAGGAGTGAAACGGCATGCTGCGGCTCAATAGGCTTTGAGTTCGCTGCCCGGGCAAGCTAGACCGGTCGGGAACCCGATCGCTCGCTGCCCTGGAGGTCGCCTTGGCCGAACTGGACGAAGACGCCGCCGGCGCCGCTGATCCGACGGAGGATCACGCCGACATCTACGACGAAGAAGGCGTCATCCGTCCGTCCTACGTGGCCCATATCGGCGCCGCGATCGCCGATCGCGACATCCTGGTGCTCAAGCAGGACGTCGCCAACCTGCACCAGTCCGAACTCGGCGACCTCCTGGAGACGCTGCTCCCCGAGCAGCGCCGGGCGCTGGTTGAACTGCTCGGCAGCGACTTCGACTTCACCGCGCTGACCGAAGTGGACGAAGCGGTGCGCATGCAGATCGTCGACGCGATGCCCAACGCGCAGATCGCGCAGGGCGTCCAGGAGCTCGATTCGGACGACGCCGTCTACATCCTCGAGGACCTCGACGAGGACGACCAGAACGAGATCCTGGCGCAGCTGCCGTTCACCGAGCGCATCCGGCTGCGCCGGTCGCTCGGCTATCCGGAAGAGTCGGCCGGCCGGCGCATGCAGACCGAGTTCGTCGCCGTGCCGCCGTTCTGGACGGTCGGCCAGACGATCGACTACATGCGCGAGGACCAGAACCTCCCCGAGCACTTCTTCCAGATCTTCGTCATCGACCCGACCTTCAAGCTGCTCGGCTCGGTCGACCTCGACAAGATCCTGCGCACCCAGCGCGCGGTGAAGATCGAGGAGGTGATGCACGAGACGCGCCACGCGATCCCGGCCACGATGGACCAGGAGGAGGCCGCGCGCGAATTCGAGCAGTACGACCTTCTGTCGGCGGCCGTCGTCGACGAGAACGACCGGCTGGTCGGCGTGCTGACCATCGACGACGTGGTCGACGTCATCCAGCAGGAGGCGGAAGAGGATCTGCTGCGCATGGGCGGCGTCGGCGACGAGGAACTGTCCGACAGCGTCTTGTCGACCTCGCGGTCGCGCGTGCCGTGGCTCCTCGTCAACCTCGTCACGGCCTTTCTCGCCGCCTCGGTGATCAGCCTGTTCGACGCCACGATCGAGAAGGTTGTGGCGCTGGCCGTGCTGATGCCGATCGTGGCCGGCATGGGCGGCAATGCCGGATCGCAGACGATGACCGTGACCGTGCGCGCGCTCGCCACGCGCGACCTCGACATCTACAACGCCTGGCGCATCATCCGACGCGAAATGCTGGTCGGCCTGATCAACGGCGGGGTCTTTGCCGTGCTGATCGGCGCCGTCGCCGGAACCTGGTTCCAGTCGGTCTCGATCGGCGTCATCATCGGCGCGGCGATGATCGTCAACATGTTCGTCGCGGCACTCGGCGGCATCCTCATCCCGCTGACGCTCGACCGCTTCAAGATCGATCCCGCCGTCGCATCGGCCGTCTTCGTGACGACCGTCACCGACGTCGTCGGCTTCTTCGCCTTCCTCGGCCTCGCCACGCTCTGGTTCGGCTTCGGCTGAGGCTCAGCTCGCCGCGAGGCCGAAGCTTTCGAAGGTCTCGGCGTTGGGGCAGAACAGGTGCGCGTTCTCGCGCGCGGTGCCGGCCTCCAGTTCCTCGGCGCAGCGACCCTTGGCCTTGCAGCGGGAGCAGAGCACGGAGACGTCGCGCAGCAGTCCGTCGTCTGCGAGTTCGCGGACGTCGACGCCATAGGCGTCCATCATCCTCTGCATCAGCCGGTTGGCTCCGGCGCCGTGCGAGATGACCTCCCTGAGGTCGGCGACCGAAAGGCCGGCCTCGGTGGCGATCTCGGCGGCCATGGCTGGGTCCATCGCGTCGATCTCGCGCAACGACGTCACCGCGTCGCGGTGGTCGCGCCATCGCCGGGCGACGGATTCGAGCATGTGGCGGACTCCGGTGGTTACGGCTGTCTGTGCGGACATGATGATCCTCCTTCTGACGGCGATGCTAGGAAACCGGCCCGGCTGCGCCTTGATCGAGATCAACGCCCGCGCCTGCCTTGCAGGTGCGGAAGGTTGCGCGGGGATGGCATTCGCCGGCACGATGCGCTATCTGCACCGCACAACTCCCGCGCATATCCCGGAACCCGATCTTCATGGCCACGGACACGTTCTACATCACGACCGCGATCAGCTATCCGAACGGCAGGCCGCATATCGGCCATGCCTACGAGATGATCGCGACGGATGCGATCGCGCGCTTCCAGCGCTGCGACGGCAAGGACGTCTACTTCCTGACCGGCACCGACGAGCACGGCATCAAGATGCTGCAGACGGCGCGCAAGGAAGGCCTGACCCCGCGCCAGCTCGCCGATCGCAATGCGGCGGAGTTCAAGCGCATGGCGGCCGCGCTCGACATCTCCAACGACGACTTCATCCGCACCACCGAGGAGCGGCACTACCGCTCCAGCCAGGCGATCTGGTCGGCAATGGCGGCCAATGGCGACATCTACAAGGACAGCTATGCCGGCTGGTACTCGGTGCGGGACGAAGCCTATTACGGCGAGGAGGAGACCGAGCTCCGCGACGACGGCGTGCGCTACGGACCGCAGGGCACCCCGGTGGAGTGGGTGGAGGAGGAGAGCTACTTCTTCCGCCTCTCGGCCTATGGCGACCGGCTGCTGAAGCTCTACGAGGAGCATCCCGACTTCATCGCCCCGCCGGAGCGCCGCAACGAGGTGGTGAGCTTCGTCAAGCAGGGGCTGAAGGACCTGTCGGTGTCGCGCACCACCTTCGACTGGGGCGTGCCGGTGCCGGGCGACGAGAAGCACGTGATGTATGTCTGGGTCGACGCCCTGACCAACTACATCACCGGCGTCGGCTACCCCGATGCCGACGCGCCGCTGTGGCACCGCTGGCCGGCCGACATCCACGTCATCGGCAAGGACATCGTGCGCTTCCACGCCATCTACTGGCCGGCCTTCCTGATGTCGGCGGGCGTGGAACTGCCCAAGCGCGTCTTCGGCCACGGCTTCGTGTTCAACCGCGGCGAGAAGATGTCGAAGTCGGTCGGCAACGTGATCGACCCGTTCGCGCTGGCCGAGCACTACGGGCTCGACCAGTTGCGCTATTTCCTCTTGCGCGACATCCCGTTCGGCCAGGACGGGAACTACAGCCACGAGGGCATCGTGACCCGCACAAACGCCGATCTCGCCAACGGCATCGGCAATCTGGCGCAGCGGTCGCTGTCGATGATCGCCAAGAACTGCGGCGGCGTGGTGCCGGCCAAGGGCACGCTGACGGCCGAGGACGAGGCGGTGCTCGCCGCGGCCTCCGAGGCGCTGGAGACCGCGCGCAAGGCGATGGCGGGACAGGCGATCCACCAGGCGCTGGCGGCCGTCATCGCCGTGGTGGCCGAAGCCGACCGCTATTTCGCCGCCCAGGCCCCCTGGGGCTTGAAGAAGACCGATCCGGCGCGCATGGAGACGGTGCTGTGGACGACGGCCGAAGTGGTGCGGCGCATCGCGCTGATGCTGCAGCCCTACGTGCCGGGCTCTTCGGCGAAGCTGCTCGACCTGCTCGCGGTGCCGGTCGAGCGGCGGCTGTTCGCCCATGCCGGCGACACGGACGCCCTGGTGCCTGGCACCCCGCTGCCGGCGCCCGCGGCCGTGTTCCCGCGCTATGTCGAGCAGGAGGCGGCGGGTGGCTGACGCCATGCTGGTCGACAGCCACTGCCATCTCGACTTTCCGGATTTTTCCGCGGAGCGCGACGCCGTCGTGGCCCGTGCGAAGGCGGCCGGGGTCGGCATGATGGTGACGATCTCGACCCGCGTGAGACGCTTCGACGAGATCCGCGCCATCGCCGAGACCTACGAGAACGTCTGGTGCTCGGTCGGCACCCATCCGCACAATGCGGGCGAGGAAACCGAAGTCACCACCGACGACCTCGTGCGGCTCTCGGCCCATCCCAGGGTCGTGGCGATCGGCGAGGCAGGGCTCGACTATTTCTACGACAAGGCGCCGCGCGTGGCGCAGGCCGAGGGACTGCGCCGCCATATCGCGGCGGCCCGAGAGACCGGACTGCCGCTGGTGATCCATTCGCGCGACGCCGACGACGACATGGCCGCGATCCTGACCGAAGAGACGGGGAAGGGGGCCTTCCCCTTCGTGCTGCACTGTTTTTCCTCCGGCGCGGCACTGGCGGAGACCGGGGTGGCGCTCGGCGGCTACGTCTCCTTCTCGGGCATCCTGACGTTCAGGAAATCCGACGAATTGCGCGACATCGCAAGGACGATCCCGCTCGACCGGTTGCTGGTCGAAACCGACGCGCCCTATCTGGCGCCGATGCCGCATCGCGGCCAGCGCAACGAGCCGGCCTATGTCGCGCATACCGCCCGGGTGCTCGCCGAGACGCGGGGGCTGACGGAGGACGCGATCGCTCGGCAGACGACGGAGAACTTCCTGCGGCTGTTCTCGAAGGTGACGCCGCCAGCCGGATACGCGGCCTGATGCCGGGCGACGTCGTCCGCCTGACGATCCTCGGCTGCGGCTCGTCGCCAGGCGTGCCGCGGATCACCGGCGACTGGGGCAATTGCGACCCGGCCAATCCGAAGAACCTGCGCACCCGCGCGGCGGCGCTCGTCGAGCGCGTTACGGCCGACGGCCGGCGCACCACGGTGGTGATCGACACGGGGCCGGACTTCCGGGAGCAGATGATCCGCTCGGCGACGCGCCGGCTCGACGCCGCCGTCTTCACCCATCCGCATGCCGACCACATCCACGGCATCGACGACCTGCGCGGCTATGCGCTGGAGCAGCGCCGGCTGATGGACGTCTATGCCGACAGGCCGACGCTCGACCGTCTGCACGACGCCTTCGGCTACTGCTTCCGCACGCCGCCCGGCAGTTCCTATCCGCCGATCCTGAAGGCGCGCGCCATCGACCACGACACGCCGTTCACGATCGACGGGGAGGGGGGTCCCCTCACCTTCGAGCCGCTGCCGCAGATCCATGGCGACATCCTCTCGCTGGGCTACCGCATCGGCGGCATCGCCTACTGCCCGGACGTGTCCGACTTCCCCGCCGGAACGGTGGCGCGGCTTTCGGGCGTCGACACGCTGGTGGTCGACGCGCTGCAGCACAAGCCGCATCCCTCGCACCTGTCGCTCGGCCAGGCGCTGGGCTGGATCGAGCGGCTCGCGCCGCGCCGCGCCGTGCTGACCCACATGCACATTCCGCTCGACTACGAGAGGACGATGCGAGAAACGCCAGCGCATGTGGAACCGGCCTATGATGGCATGGTGATCGAACAGGCGCTCTGAACCGGCTGAAATATATGGATTTTCGGGGGATGACATGAGCAAGAGCATCGAACGGGTCCGCCGGGCGGCCGCAGCGGCGGGCCTGCCGGTCGAAATCCGCCGCATGGGCGAATCCACCCGGACCGCCGAGGAAGCCGCCGCGCAATGCGGCGTGTCGGTCGGCCAGATCGTCAAGTCACTGATCTTCAAGGGCGAGACGAGCGGCAAGCTGTATCTCTTCCTCGTTTCCGGCGACAGGCGGCTCGACGGCGCCAAGGCAGCAGTGCTGACCGGCGAAGCGCTCGGCCGCGCCGATCCGCGCGAGATCCGCGACCGCACCGGCTTCGCCATCGGCGGTGTTTCGCCGCTCGGCCATCTGGAGCCGATCGACGCCTTCGCCGACGAGACGCTGACGGGCTTCGACATCGTCTGGGCCGCGGCCGGCGCCCACGACGCCGTGTTCTCGGCCGAGCCCAAGGCGCTGCTCGCGGCAGCGGGCGCGACGGTGGCGGACGTCGCTGCGTGACGCGCACGCCCGCCGGATCCCCGGAACGGTGCGGCTCGGACGGCTGTGTCCGCCGGGAAGCGGATCGCACCAAGAGGCCGCAGTTCGGGACTTTCCCGCCGCCAGACCCGTCCGTTCTAGTTCCATAATCTATCTTATGCGGCATAAGCCTATGGCCGCTCCAGGAGCCCCTGCATGACCGCTTCGTCCCCCCGCCTGCGCATCGCCGTGCTGTTCGGCGGCCGCTCGTCCGAGCACGACGTCTCGGTCATGTCGGCGACCAACGTGATGCGTGCGCTCTCGCCGGACCGCTACGACGCGGTGCCCGCCTACGTCGCCCGCGACGGGCGCTGGCTGGCGAGCCGGTTCGACGGCGGCACGCTCGCGTGCCCTGCCGACGGGGACGAACTCTGCCTGGTACCCGGCGGCCGCGGCCGGATGCTGGCGATCCCGGCAGACGGTGCGCCTTACGAACTGCCGGCGCTCGACGTGCTCTTTCCGGTACTGCATGGCCTGAACGGCGAAGACGGGTCCGTCCAGGGCCTGGCGGCCGTCTGCGGGGTGCCGCTGGTCGGCTGCGGCATCCTCGGCTCGGCCGCCGCCCTCGACAAGGACATCGCCAAGCGGCTGCTGGCGCAGGCCGGCATCGCCGTGGCGCGCTCGCTGACCGTCCATGCCAACGACGTTCCGTCCTTCGCCGAGGTCGCGGCCGCGCTCGGCCTGCCGGTCTTCGTCAAGCCGGCACGCCAGGGCTCCTCGGTCGGGGTGTCGAAGGCCGCGACGGAAGAAACCTATCTCGCTGCCCTCGAGGAAGGCTTCCGGCATGACCGCAAGCTTCTCGTCGAGGCGTTCGTCGACGGCCGCGAGATCGAATGCGCCGTGCTGGAAGCGCCAAACGGCAGCCTGTTCGTCTCGCGCCCCGGCGAAATCGTGCCGGCCGAGGCGCACGGCTTCTACACCTACGACGCCAAGTACACCGACGCGGCGGGTGCCGCGATCATGGTACCGGCGGCCCTGCCCGACGACGTCGAAGCGAGGATACGCGCGACGGCCGCACAAGCCTTCCGCGCCGTCGGCTGCGACGGCATGGCGCGCGTCGATTTCTTCGTGACCGCCGACATGGGCCTGCTGGTCAACGAGCTCAACACCATCCCGGGCTTCACCGACATCAGCATGTATCCGAAGGCGATGGCGGCGAGCGGCGTCGACTATCCGGCGCTGCTGGACCGGCTGGTGGAGCACGGGCTGGCCCGCGCCGCCGTCGGCTGAGGCTTGCGGTTGCGGCTGTGGCGCCCGCGCAACGCATGCGGGTTTCCGGAGCCCGTCGTCGCAATCGCCCTTGGACGGCGACGGCGTCCGGCGTAAGCGGGCGGCCGCGGCCCTCGCGTGCCGTCCGCAGGATTTCGCCATGCCGCCCGACGCAGCCCCCTACCAGGCCTATGTGCTGTGCACCGCGCCGCGCAGCGGCAGCACGCTGCTGTGCAAGCTGCTCGGCGCCACCGGCATCGCCGGCCGGCCGGGCTCGCATTTCCACGAGCCGTCGCTCGCCGATTGGATGGACGATCACCACGTTCCGGACGTGCCGGGACGGACCGAGCGCGACACCGTCGCGGCGGTCTTCGCGGCGGCCATCACGCACGGGCGCGGCGACACGCCCCTCTTCGGCCTGCGGCTGCAGCGGCACAGCTTCGCCTTCTTCTCGCACAAGCTCGCCCTGCTGCATCCGGAGCCGGCGGGCGACGTCGCCCGGATCGAGGCGGCCTTCGGCCGGACGCTGTTCATCCACCTGACGCGCGCCGACAAGGTGGACCAGGCCGTGTCGCTGGTGCGGGCCGAGCAGACCGGCCTCTGGCACCGCGCCGCCGACGGCTCGGAACTGGAGCGGACCGCACCGCCGCGGGAACCGGTCTACGACGGTCGAGCCATCGCCGCCGCGGTGGCGGAACTGTCGGCCTACGACCGCGACTGGGCCGCCTGGTTCGAACGCGAGGGTCTCGAGCCGCTGCGGCTGACCTACGACGCGCTGGCGGCCGATCCCGCCGGCACGCTCGCGACCGTGCTCG
>Ga0208243_1000637_pt1 | contig 17211 bp, 16 predicted proteins | sample Subbio2Aug_QV12A_FD_184826 | JGI IMG/M metagenome (GOLD analysis project Ga0208243, IMG submission 184826) | Serpentinite rock and fluid subsurface biosphere microbial communities from McLaughlin Reserve, California, USA - CR12Aug_QV12A (SPAdes) | ecosystem: Environmental > Terrestrial > Deep...
AAGGACGCACGACGGTGCCGCCGCGGCTTTCGAGGCATCGCTGCAGTGGCGTGGTGCGTCCTTCGAGGCTCGCTTTGCTCGCACCTCAGGATGAGGATCGTCGGCGGGCGGCGCCTCGGGATAAGGATCGTCGGCGGGCTGCACCCCGGGATGAGGATCGTCGGCGGGTTGTGCCTTCGGGAGAAGGACGGGGGCGGGAACGACGGCGCTGGATAAGGCAAGGGCGGCGGCACGGGCCTGGTCCTGCACCGGATCGCGTTTGCGCAGGCGAGGCATGGGTCCCGGATACGGCGTCCTTCGCTGCGCTCGGACGCCGTTCCGGGATGACGAAGGGGAGGGGGGGCGGCTTCTCAATTCCACGTTGCGTCGAGCGCGCGTTTGGCTACGCTCCCGTCATGACCGGCTACGTCTACATGACCGCAAGCCAGAAGGGCGGCACGATCTACATCGGCGTGACGAACGATCTCGCGCGGCGGATGCCCGAGCACAAGTCCGGCACGGGGTCGCGGTTCACGGGACGATACGGCGTCGCGCGTCTCGTCTGGTACGAGGAGCAGTTCGACATCCGCGACGCGATCCAGCGGGAGAAGAACCTGAAGCGGTGGCGCCGGGAATGGAAGATCGCGCTCATCGAGAGCGTGAATCCCGGCTGGGAGGAATTGTTCCGCGGCACGGGCTGGTAGCGTCTGCGCCGCCTCGTCGGCCGGTTCCCTCGCCCCTCTCCCCTTCGTCATCCTCGGGCGGAGCAGGCCGAAGGCCGTCGCGCACACCCGAGGATCCATGCCTCGGCGGAGGGGGATGGGCGCGACGGCGGCTGTACGAGGGTCGTCCTGCGCCGGATCGCTTTTGCGGAGGGCGAGGCATGGATCCCGGATACGGCGTCCTTCGCTTCGCTCGGACGTCGTTCCGGGATGACGAAAGGGATGGGGGGCGTAGCCATCGGGCAGCGTTCGATCGCCTGGGCGTTCCGCGCTCGCGTGCCACCTTCGGTGTCGCCCGCCCGTTCGGCCGGAGTGCGCCCCGTCCGCGTCGTCATCCTCGGGCGGAGCAGGCCGAAGGCCGTCGCGGAGACCCGAGGATCCATGCCCCGACGGAGGGCGGTGGTCGCGACGCTGGCTGCATGCGGGTCGTCCTGCGCCGGATTGTATGGCCGGGACGGCGAGGCATAGGTCATGGGTCTGCGCCTCCGCTTCGCTCCGGCTTCGCCAGGGATGACGAAGGTGAGGGGGCGACATGTGGTACTCGGAATGCCGCCCCGACGAGATCACTTCTTGCGGCCACCCTTATTCGGTGCCTGCGTCAGTGCGGACGCAGCGACGGACCTCACCGCTTTTGGCGTGCGTGGGTTGCTCAGGAGTTTCGAGGCTTTCGTGGCGACTGATTTTGGCGTGCGTTCATTGGTCGGCATAGCGTGCCCTTTCTCTGCGTTATGCCTCAGCCACCTCGACTCCGTTCCCCGACTCCCCATATGGTAACCTTGCTACAGGAGAGGTCGTCAGGTCTCTTCGCCCCGCGTGAGCTTTGGCTTCATTCGCGGTACCCAAGGCCGATCCGAAAGGATCGGCTTTGGTGGTTCTTGATGTCGTGTTACGATATCCTTTTGCAGACGTATTCGTTTTGTTCCCCGTGTCCCTCGACCCGATCGAGTGATCGGGTCGAGCATCTATTTGCCTAACAATTCGCCCCCTCAGCTGCACCCGCTGGTCGCACCGCACGTGTCGCACTTCTCGCAGGTGCCGTTGCGCACCATCGTGAAGTTCTGGCATTCCGAGCACATGTTGCCGGTGTAGCCCTGCATGACGGCGCGGGCGCGGCGTTCGTTGGCGAGCGCCTTGGCGTCGGCGGCTTGCTTTGCGGCGGCGTCGGTGAAGAGGCTGTCTCCGACTTCGGTCGCCGCATTGGCGCTTTCCTCGAAGGCGACGTCCTCGGCCAGTTCCTTGGCCCGCTCCTCGTAGTCGCGGCGGAAGGCGGTGGCTTCCTCGCGGAGTTCCGAGGAGGCGGTCTTCAGCGCCGTGACGGTGGCGGCGGCCGTCGAGATCGCCCGCACGTTGGAGCCGAAGGCGGTCGGCGCGGCGCGCGCCGGCTGGCCGCGGTCGGAGCCTGCCTGGCCCTTGGGGTCGCCGCCGCCCGACACCACCTTGAGCGGCGAGGCGCCGCGCGTCAGGCCCTTGGAGAAGGGGCTCGACTTGCCCTCCGAGATGCCCTTGCCGAGCGCGGTGTTGGAGAAGTCCGACATGTCGACATGGGCGAGGTCGTGCCGCGACAGGTAGGAGACGGCGAGCTCGCGGAACACGTAGTCGAGGATCGAGGTCGCGTTCTTGATGGCGTCGTTGCCGATGACCATGCCCGCCGGCTCGAACTTGGTGAAGGTGAAAGCCTCGACATATTCCTCGAGCGGCACGCCGTACTGCAGGCCGAGCGAAATCGCGATGGCGAAGTTGTTCATCATCGCGCGGAAGGCGGCGCCCTCCTTGTGCATGTCGATGAAGATCTCGCCGAGCCGCCCGTCGTCGAACTCGCCGGTGCGCAGATAGACCTTGTGGCCGCCGACGACCGCCTTCTGCGTGTAGCCCTTGCGGCGGTTCGGCAGCTTCTCGCGCTCGCGCACGACGCGCTCGACGATGCGCTCGACGATCTTCTCGGTGACGGTGACCGCGCGGGCCGCCGCGGGTGCGGCCGCCAGCTCTTCCACCGCCTCGTCCTCGTCGTCCTCGTCGGAAATCAGCGAGGCATTCAGCGGCTGCGACAGCTTGGAGCCGTCGCGATAGAGCGCGTTGGCCTTCAGCGCCAGCTTCCAAGAGAGCATGTAGGCCGACTTGCAGTCCTCGACGGTCGCCTCGTTGGGCATGTTGATCGTCTTGGAGATGGCGCCCGAGATGAAGGGCTGGGCGGCCGCCATCATGCGGATGTGGCTGTCGACCGAGAGATAGCGCTTGCCGATCTTGCCGCAGGGATTGGCGCAGTCGAAGACGGCCAGATGCTCGGCCTTGAGGAAGGGCGCGCCCTCGAGCGTCATGGCGCCGCAGATGTGGACGTTGGCCGCCTCGATCTCCTTCTTCGAGAAGCCGAGCGCCGGCAGGATCTCGAACGACATGTCGTTGAGCTGCTCGTCGGTGAAGCCCATCGTCTGCTTCAGCCAGTCGGCGCCGAGCGTCCACTGGTTGAAGACGAACTTGATGTCGAAGGCGCTCTTCAGCGCGGCGTTGACGGCGGCGATCTTCTCGTCGGTGAAGCCCTTGGCGCGCAGCGTCGACGGGTTGACGCCCGGCGCCTGGTTCAGGTTGCCATGGCCGACGGCATAGGCCTCGATCTCGGCGATCTGGCTCTCCGAATAGCCGAGCGTGCGCAGCGCCTCCGGCACGGCGCGGTTGATGATCTTGAAATAGCCGCCGCCGGCGAGCTTCTTGAACTTCACCAGCGCGAAGTCGGGCTCGATGCCGGTGGTGTCGCAGTCCATCACGAGGCCGATCGTCCCGGTGGGCGCGATGACGGTGGCCTGCGCGTTGCGGAAGCCGTGCTCCTCGCCGAGTTCCAGCGCCCGGTCCCACGCCGCGCGGGCGCGCTCGACCAGCGCCTTCTGCGGCACGTGGTCGGCCACCAGCGGCACCGGGCTGACCGCCAGCTGCTCGTAGCCGTCACGCTCGCCATAGGCGGCGCGGCGGTGGTTGCGCATGACGCGCAGCATGTTGGTGGCGTTGCGGTCGTAGTCGCGGAAGGCGCCGAGCTGGCCGGCCATCTCGGCCGAGGTGGCATAGGCGACGCCGGTCATCAGCGCGGTCAGCGCAGCACAGATGCCGCGGCCCTCGTCGGAATCATAGGGGATGCCGGAGGTCATCAGGAGGCCGCCGATATTGGCGTAGCCGAGGCCGAGCGTGCGGTACTCGTAGGACAGCCGCGCGATCTCCTTGGACGGGAACTGCGCCATCATGACCGAGATCTCGAGCACGACGGTCCACAGCCGCACGGTGTGCTCGTAGGCCGCGACGTCGAAGCCGAAGGCAGTCGGCAGGTCGGCAGTCGGCAGTCGGGTGGTCGATGCCGTGCCGGAGCGTTCACGCTCCGCCGAGTCCGACTGCCCACCGCCCACCGCCGACTGCCGGTAAGGGAGCAGGTTGATCGAGGCGAGGTTGCAGGCCGTGTCGTCGAGGAACATGTATTCCGAGCACGGGTTCGAGGCCCGGATCGGGCCGGCGGCCGCGCAGGTGTGCCAGTCGTTCATCGTCGTGTTGAAGTGCAGGCCCGGATCAGCCGAAGCCCAGGCGGCGTAGCCGATCTTCTCCCAGAGGTCGCGCGCCTTCAGCGTCTTCATCACCTTGCCGTCCTTGCGGGCGGTCAGGTTCCAGCTGCCGTCGGCCTCGACCGCGCGCAGGAAGTCGTCCTTGAGCGAGACCGAATTGTTGGAGTTCTGGCCAGAGACCGTGAGATAGGCTTCCGAATCCCAGTCGGTGTCGTAGGTCTTGAATTCGATGGCGGTGTAGCCCTGGCGCGCGAACTGGATGACGCGCTGGATGTAGTTCTCCGGCACGGAATTCTTCTTGGCCGCCTTGATCTCGCGCTTCAGCGCCGGGTTCTTCGCCGGGTCGAAGCAGTCGTCATTGTCGGCCTCGCAGTTCACGCAGGCCTTCATGATGGCGGCCATGTGCTGCTTGACGATCTTGGAGCCGGTGACGAGCGAGGCGACCTTCTGCTCCTCCTTCACCTTCCAGTCGATGTACTCCTCGATGTCGGGATGGTCGATGTCGACGACCACCATCTTGGCCGCGCGCCGCGTCGTGCCGCCCGACTTGATGGCGCCCGCCGCGCGGTCGCCGATCTTGAGGAAGGACATCAGGCCCGACGACCTGCCGCCGCCCGACAGCTTCTCGCCCTCGCCGCGCAGGAAGGAGAAGTTGGAACCGGTGCCGGAGCCGTACTTGAACAGGCGCGCCTCGCGCACCCACAGGTCCATGATGCCGCCCTCGTTGACGAGATCGTCCTGGACGCCCTGGATGAAGCAGGCATGCGGCTGCGGATGTTCGTAGGCCGACTTCGACTTGGTCATCTTGCCGGTGAAGGGATCGACGTAATAGTGGCCCTGGCCGGGGCCGTCGATGCCGTAGGCCCAGTGCAGGCCGGTGTTGAACCACTGCGGCGAGTTCGGCGCGACGCGCTGGGTGGCCAGCATGTAGGCGAGCTCGTCGCGGAAGGCGCGCGCGTCCTCCTCGCCGTCGAAATAGCCGCCCTTCCAGCCCCAGTAGGCCCAGGTGCCGGCCAGCCGGTCGAAGACCTGGCGTGCGTCGGTCTCGGAGCCGTAGCGCTCGCCCTCGGGCAGGGCGGCGAGCGCCGCCTCGTCGGGCACCGAGCGCCACAGGAAGGACGGGACGCCGTTCTCCTCGATCTTCTTCAGCCGCGCGGGCACGCCGGCCTTGCGGAAATACTTCTGCGCCAGCACGTCGGTCGCCACCTGGGAGAACTGCGCCGGCACGTCGATGTCGGCCAGACGGAAGACGACGGAGCCGTCCGGATTCCTGATCTCGCTCAGCGCCTTGCGGAACTCGATCTCCGCATAGGGGCTGGCATTCTCGCTCTTGGTGAACCGACGTTCGATCCGCATGGTCTGTCCCTTTGACATCTATATATAGCGTCTTTCACCCGGCTATCCCATAGCCCGCCGAAGACGCGAGGTCCGCCATCCGGCAATCCCTCGCGGGACCGCCGGCTCTCCTTCCGCACGCTGTCGCCTGAACACCATCGTCGGCGCCTCGACCAGGCGCCGTCCGGCTTCGGACGAACCCTCGCGGGTTCCGCTCTCACTTGGTCGACACGAGTCGGTGGGGTGAATGCCATCAACCGTATCTAGCGTCAGAGTGGGGCGCAAACACTAAATATAGTGTTAACAGAAGATTTAGCCCACCCTGAAAATTCTCTGCACGTCTCCTCGCAAGCCCGATCACGATCACGGCCCCGCGGTCCTCGCAAACCGCGGGCGCACCCCAGAAACGCAGGAAAATCTGGAAATGAGGACCGGTCGAAACGCGCCGGCCGCACCCTCAACACGGGTACGCGGACCATAAAATGCGACTCGTCCCGGAGCGTCAAGGCCTCGTTTCGTGACGGAGCGATGACGCTAGATATTGTGTGCAAGCATGTGGATAGCGGGGACGGATCGGCGGCTGGCGACGGCTCGACGCGCTGCGCCGCGGCAGCCTGCGGCGCAACGCCTCGAGCGGCTTCAGAGCCCGCGGAAGCGCGGCGGGCGCCGTTCGGCGAAGGCGGCGCGGCCCTCGGCATAGTCGGCGCTGTCGAAGGTCGCGTCGCCCAGTCCGCGCGCGCGGGCCGCATCCGCCGGCAGCCGGCTCTCGACGGCCGCGATCGCGGCCTTCGAGGCGCGGACCGAAAGCGGCGCGTTGCGGGCGATGGCGGCGGCGATCTCGGCTGCGCGGGCGTCGAGGGCAGGGCGGTCGTCGACGGTCTCGAGGAGGATGCCGGCCTCGCGCGCCTCGTCCGCGGTGAGACGGGCGGCCGTGAAGGCGAGGTACATCGCCGCCTGCGCCCCGCAGGCCCGCACGATGTCCTGCATGGCGTCCTGCGGATAGGCGAGGCCGAGGCGGGCGGCCGGCACGGAGAAGCGGGCATCGCGGGTCGCGAGCCGGAGGTCGCAGGCAGCCGCGATGCCGAAGCCGCCGCCGAAGCAGATGCCGTCGATGGCCGCGATCGTCGGCACCGCCGATTCGCGAATCGCCCGGAAGGCGGCCGAGTTCGCCGCTTCGTAGGCCCGGGCGGTCCCGGCCGCGCCGCGCAGGTCGCCGAACTCGCCGATGTCGGCGCCGGCGCAGAAGTCGGTGCCGGCGCCCGACAGCACGATCACCCGCGTAGCAGGGTCGCCCGCCTCGCGCGAAAAGACTGCTGCCAGGGTCTGCCACATCGACAGGGTGAGGGCGTTCTTCTTGTCCGCGCGGTCGATGGTGACGCCGACGACGCCGTCATCGGAGCGGGAGACGAGGATGCGCGGATCGGATTCGACTTGATTCACGCCCGTTTCAATCCAATTGAAGAGTGTGTTGAGGAATTCGCAGTTCTATGGGAAGCGGTTCTGGCCTATGTTGCGCGACCCGGCAAGGGCGCGAAACCAGCGAGCGCCCGATGCGGCGCGAAGGGAGCGACAGCATGAGCACACGCAGCAACGCGCGGTCGAGCGAGATCCGCCCGATCGATCCGATCTGGGATTCGGTCCGCCGCGAGGCCGAGGAGGCGGTGGCGCGGGACCCGCTGATGGCGGCCTTCCTCTATTCCACGATCCTGAACCAGGAGACCCTGGAAGAGGCGGTGATCCACCGCATCGCCGAGCGGCTCGACCATGGCGACATCCCGGCCAGCCTGATCGGACAGACCTTCCGGACCATGCTCAGGGCCGACCCCTCCTGGAGCACGACCATGCGCGTCGACATCCAGGCCTATTACGACCGCGATCCGGCCTGCGACCGCTTCATCATGCCGGTGCTCTATTTCAAGGGCTTCCACGCGATCCAGACGCACCGGCTGGCGCACTGGCTGTGGAAGGAGGGCCGCCTGGATTTCGCGCTCTATCTGCAGAGCCGCTCCTCGGCCGTGTTCCAGACCGACATCAATCCCGCCTCGCGCATCGGCAAGGGCATCTTCCTCGATCACGCGACCGGCCTCGTCGTCGGCGCGACGGCCGTCATCGGCGACAACGTCTCGATCCTGCAGGGCGTGACGCTCGGCGGGACCGGCAAGGAGACCGGCGACCGCCATCCCAAGATCCGCGACGGCGTGCTGATCGGCGCGGGCGCCAAGATCCTCGGCAACATCGAGATCGGCCATTGCAGCAAGATCGCGTCCGGATCGGTGGTTCTTTCCGCGGTGCCGCACAACAAGACGGTGGCGGGCGTTCCGGCCCGGATCGTCGGCGAGGCCGGCTGCGCCGAGCCCTCGCGCGCCATGGACCAGCTGATCGGCGGCGACTGAAGCGCGCCTTCCGCGCCCCGCCATCGGAAGCCGGCGTGGCTGTCTGCGGGGTTTACAGGCCGGCGGCGGGCATGCCAGAAGCCTGCGGACGCGGGCACGCAGGACGCGTGCCCAGGCAGGCGCATCACGCACACCGACCGGGAGAAGTCGATTTGAAAGCCGAAGAAATCAGGAAGCTGGACGCCTACTTCAAGCGCGTCTTCCAGAATCCCTCGCTCTCCGTGAAGGCGCGTCCGCGCAAGGACGATTCGTGCGAGCTCTATGTCGGCGACGAGTTCCTCGGCATCATCTTCAAGGACGACGAAGACGGCGAACTGTCCTACAATTTCTCGATGGCGATCCTCGACGTCGATCTCTGACGCCCGCCGCCGCGCCGGGGTTCATCCCTCGCGCGGCGTCTTCAGCGCCTCGCGCGCATAGGCCCGCATGGCTTCGTCCAGACGCCGCCATTCCCCCAGCAGCCGCGACGGAAAGCGGTAGACCAGCACCAGCCGGTCGCCGACGATGAGGTCGCGTTCGCAATCGGCCAGCGACTCGGCCGCGACGGCGCCGGTCAGGCAGCGCGCGACGAAGCGGCCGCCGGACTGTTCCGGCCCGACCGCAAGCCTCTCGTCCAGATAGCCCGACTGCGGCCTGAAGTCGTGCATCGTCAGGCCCGACGGACCGGCCGTGCCCGCCGGCTCGATGAGCGAGGCATAGATCGGATCGAAGCGTCCGCTCATGTCGCGCGACATGATCTGCTGCTCGAACGAGACGAACAGGATGTTGCGCGACCCTCCGGCATGGTTGAAGTCGTCGCGCGCCGCCGCGCTGTAGCCGGCGAGGTCCGGCCATCGCAGGTAGAGGCGCAGCGCCGCGGCGACGCCGTCGCGGCGATCGTCCTCGAAGCGGATGGCGTTGGCCGGCACGACCACGACGTTGTTGCCGATGACGATCTCGTGCGGGGTGGCATCGTCCGTGTGGCCGGCAAGCGCAATGGAACGGCCGAGCCACTTGCCGCCGACGCTGATCAGCGCCGACGCCAGCGCCAGCAGGGCGAAGGCCACGAACACCTTCACCATCAGCCGGTCGTCGATCCGCCGCGCCCTGCCGCCCTGTCCAGCCGCTGCCTGCATGCCCGTCGAGGTCCCTTTCGCCGTCGCCGTCCCGTCCTGGCACGGGGATAACCGGCACAGAATTTGCGGCGACCGGTGACGACCTTCGTCTGCCATGGTAAACGGGCGGTAAATGATGACCGGTGTGTGGATCGTATCCTTCGTCTTCGTGAGCGGCCTCGTCGCCGGCGGCACCCTCGGCGTGCTGCTGGAGATGTGGAGCGGGCGGCGGCTCGCCTTCGCCGATCCCTTCGTGACGATGCGCAGGCCGCTCCGCTCCCTGCTCCTGGCGGCGTTTGCCGGGCCCTTCATGCTGTTCAACGAGGCGCTCGATGCCTTCCGCGCGCGGCGCGTCGGCTGGACCACGGTCGGCAGCAGCGCGGCCCTGTCGATGACCTGGGCGTTCCTGGCGGGCATCGTCGTGGTCGACGTCGCCTTCTTCCTCGGCGGCCTGTTTTCCTGATCAGACGAGAGGCGAGGAGACCCCTATCATGCCCATCTACGCGCTCGACGGCGTGTCGCCGCAGTTCGAGGACGCCCCGACCAACTGGATCGCGCCGGACGCGACCCTGATCGGCCGGCTGCGGATCGGCCGCGACGTCGGCATCTGGTTCGGGGCGGTGCTGCGCGGCGACAACGAGCCGATCGAGATCGGCGAGGGATCGAACGTGCAGGAGCATACGGTCATGCACACCGACATCGGCTTTCCGCTGACGATCGGCAAGGGCTGCACGATCGGCCACCGCGCGATGCTGCACGGCTGCACGATCGGCGACAACAGCCTGATCGGCATGGGCGCGATCGTGCTGAACGGCGCCCGGATCGGCGAGAACTCGCTGGTCGGCGCCGGCGCGCTGGTCACCGAGGGCAAGGAATTCCCGCCGAACTCGCTGATCGTCGGCTCGCCCGCCAAGGCCATCCGCCAGCTCGACGACAAGGCGATCGAGCTGCTGCGCTGGTCAGCCCGGCACTATGTCGAGAATGGCCGCCGTTTCGCGAAAGGGCTGACGCCCGCCTGACCCCGCGCGTCCCGGATCGGGACGGGCTCCCCCGGAAAGGAGGAGCCGGCCCGGGGACAGGGGCCGGCTCCATGTGCCCGGTCGTTGGGGACGGGGGGTGGGGACTCGACCGGGAACCTCTGCAATACTCTATCTGACGCTGCCGACGGCGACGTTGCGGTCGTCGCCGATCGAGACCCAGACGCTCGCGTCGCGGTCCGACTGCCGCTTCAGATAGCGGTAGTCGGTATCCGTCCAGGCCAGCACCCGGCTCTCGAGATTGTCCAGGACGAAGTCGCCGAGGCTCGTCTCGACGGTGAGCACGGCGTGGCCGTCCCCGTTCGGCTGGCGGACCACGGTGATCAGCAGGTTGGAGGCGGGAATGCCGATCTCCGTCAGGCGGCGGCGCTTCTCGAGCACGTAGTCCTCGCAGTCGCCGACGTCCGTCGGGTAGGACCAGTATTCCTCGCGGCCCCAGATCTCGTAATCCGTGCGCGGCGCCACCGACGCGTTCACGTCGTGGTTGATCGCAACGATCCGGTCCCAGAGCTTGCGCGTCAGTTCGACCGGCCGGCTGCTGCGGGCGCGGTCGGCGCATTCCGAAGGCATGCGCTTGCAGAACTCGTAGTGACCGACCGGCTGCGTCGTGCGCCCCCCCGTCGGCATCGACGTGCCGGAGGCGAAACCCGCGCTCGGCATCACCGCGAGCAGCATGCCCGCCGACATCAACGCGATCACCCTGTCCCGATACCCCATCGCAGTGTCTCCCCGTTCGAAGACACATTGGCAGGTACGGATTTATTCCAGGCAAAGTTGCTGGCGGATATTTAAGTAAAAACCGGTATACATGTAATATAAACAAGAATAAAACGAGACGCGAATTTTGCTAAATTTCTATCCGAATGCCGCGGCGCTGCGGCTGCGGCGTCCACCGCGGCCGCGCCGGCGCCTGCCCGCGCGCGGCGGCAGCGGCATCATGCCTTCCGGAAGGAGTTGCGCCGCGGGACGCCCGGCGGCGGGAGAGAGGCTAGCGGTCGTCGCCGTTGAACTCGGCCTCGAGCGCGTCGACGCGCTGCACGGCGGCGAATTCGACCGCCACGCCATCCTCGAAGTGCCGGACCACGCGCCCGCGCATGGTGCCGAGCGTGACCGGCGTTCCGAGCGCCGGCCGGACGTCGATCTCGACCGCAGCACCGGACAGGGACAGGTCGACGATGCGGCACTGGTACTGCCGTCCGTCGGCCAGCTGCAGGACGCTGATCGGATTGCGCGGCGACACGCGGTCGTGGCGGCGGTCCTCGGGAAGATCGAGCTCGTGCTTGTTGGCGAGCCAGGTGAGCTGCGCGGCGAGCTTGTCCTTCTTGCGCTCGGACGCAACGATGGTCATCGCGAATCCGTCGCCGGTGACGCGCGTGACGACGCCTTCGATGCGGCCGATATGATCGATGTAGGCGATGACCTTCTCGCCGAGTTCCCCCGCACGGTCGGCGCGCAGGAGAGCATTGCCCGGAGACATGTCGATGACCTGGCAGGGATGCTCGGTGCGATCCTCCAGCATGAAGCGGCCATACACCTTGACCCGCACGCGCTGGAAGTAACGCCTCTCGGCCCTGGACGGCATGGCATCTGTGGCCGCTGACGTCATCTGTGTCCCTGTTCTACCCATGATCCGATCAAGATGGCCGCGTACGGCTTCCACCAATATGGCCGGGATGGGTTAACAGTCGGTAATTTGGGGTTGTGGCGGCCGTTTTTTCGACACGATCATTCAAGCAATCGCTAAGATTTCGAACCGGAAGACGGGACCGCAGCGCGAGACGCTGACGCAACGGCATGCAATCAGCGGTTTCGGCCGCCTTCGATTACCACGAGATGGCGGAACCGGCGTGCCGGCCTTCCCTCCAGAGCCGCCTCGCCGGGGGCGAGCGGCGGGGCCTCGACCTGCAGCATTCCCTGTCCCGAACGCGGCTCGCGATCCGGATCGATCGTCCGCACGCCGTCCACCTGGCACTGGACGATCGGGTCTGCGCCGAGCCAGTAGGGCTTTTCCGCCGGGCACAGCGCGCCCATCGCCCGCGGATTCTCGGCGCCGCCCTCGAGCGGCAGCAGCAGGAGTTCGAGGTCGAGCGAACGACCGCCGGCGGTCGTGCCGAGCAGCGTCGTCACCGTCACCGCCTTGTCGGTCAGCGTCCCGAGCGCCAGCCGCGCCGCACGCGTCTGGTCGGCATGGGTCCAGAGCGAGGTGAAGGCGAAGCCCTTCAGTTCGCGCCCGAAGGTGGCGCACAACCGCGTGCCGGCCAGCCGGAAGACCGCGTCCCCGCGCAGATCGCGCTCGAGGATGAACGTGTCGGCCAGCATCGTCTTGATGTCGGCCGGATCGATCTCGGTTCGCCTCGGCGCCGGGCGACCGTTGCGGAGCCTGTTCCAATACTGGAAAAGCCCCGCCGTTCCCCTTTGTCTCATCTGTCCCCACTCATGCATCTTCACGTGGACCTGTTTCAACCACGCACAACGGGGTGACATCCGCCATGCTTCATGGAGGAGGGAGCAGGTTACATGCCAGCGCAATTAACCATTGTGCACGACGCGTCGCCGTTAAGGTTAACGAAAGGTTGAGATTGCGGCGCCGCCCCGGCCGTGCGAGGGAGGGCTACTCCACGAAGCCACTGGCTTTGCAGCGAATTCAGGTGCGAGAGCGATCCCTTCCGATCGAGTGGGGACTCGACCGGCCGTCCGGGACCCTGTCCCGGACGGCCTTTTTTTTTTAACCTTTCGGCCATGCGGGCGGTTCCGGCGGCGGCCAGGGGGCGCCATATAGGGCACCCGACAGACCGGAGTCCCCGACCTTGCCAGCAGACCCCTTGCGCGCCACCGATCGCGATATGCGCGGCGGCCCGTCCAGCCCACCGCCGCGAGGCGAGCCGGCCTTCAACATCCCCGGCATCGTGCTCGTCTTCATCGCGCTCTGCGTCGGCATCCACCTCGCGCGGACCTGGCTGCTGACGCCCGCAATGGACTTCGAGGTGATCCTGGCCGGCGCGTTCATCCCCGTCCGCTACTCCGGGGAGTACCTGATCGACCTGCCGGCTTACACCAGCCCGCTCACCTATTCGCTGCTGCATGGCGGCCTGGCGCATCTGGCGGTGAACATGATCTGGCTCGCCGCCTTCGGCTCGCCGCTCGCGACGCGGATCGGTCCGGTGCGGTTCGTCCTGTTCTGGTGCGCCACCACGCTCGCCGCCGTCGCGCTGCACTACGTCCTGCACATGGACAGCAACGTCCCGCTGGTCGGGGCCTCGGGCGCGATATCGGGAATGATGGGGGCGGCGGCACGCTTCGGCTTCCGCAGCAGCCGCGCCGCCGGCCGGGCGGCCTTCGAGGGCCGGATGCTGACGATCCCGCAGGCGCTGTCGTCGCGCACGGTCGTGACCTTCCTGGCGGTCTGGTTCGTCATCAATCTGGCGACCGGGCTGGCGAGCGGGATTCCGGGCGTCGACGGGGCGATCGCCTGGGAAGCGCATGTCGGCGGCTTTCTCGCCGGCTTCCTGGCGGTGCGCCCGTTCGACCGGCGCCGCACCTGACCAGCGAGCCTTGCAATGGCCCGAAACTCCGCGCACGATGCCCGTCCGGCTGCCACGGCCGCCGGACGGGAGGTCGCATTTCGAGGAGGACGCCATGCTGGTCAAGAACATCCTTGCGGATAAGGGATCCGGGGTCGAGACGATGACGCCGGACAGGACGCTCGGCGACGCGGTCCAGGTGCTCGCCAGGCGCAGGATCGGCGCCGTCGTGCTGACCGGGGAACAGGGCCGCATCGCCGGCATCCTTTCGGAGCGCGACATCGTGCGCATCCTGGCGAGCGACGGCCCCGGCGTGCTGGAGAAGCCGATCTCCGCCGCGATGACGGCGAAGGTGCAGGTCTGCCACGAGAACAACTCCATCAACGACGTGATGGAAATCATGACCGCCGGCCGCTTCAGGCACCTGCCCGTCGAGCGCGACGGCATGCTCGTCGGCATCATCTCGATCGGCGACGTGGTGAAGCGGCGGATCGAGCAGGTCGAGCACGAGGCGCAGGAGATCCGCAACTACATCGCCACCGCCTGAAAAAAGAGGGCCGGCCGCCAGGGAGGGAGGGAGGCGGGCCGGCCCAGCTACAGGGGCACTGTAGTCTCGTCTTGCCGCGCCGGACCCTGCGCCCGGCGCCGCTGAAGCATGTTGCGAACCCGCGGCGCACGCGGCCGCCATCGTTCGCCTCGTCCGGCGCGCGTCTCCTGGAGACGCCTTCAAAACGTGTCGCGATCTTTCAGATCCGCTCCGCGCGCCTCGTGTCTCTGTTTTCGCGCATGTCCTTCACCCGAAACCGGTGCCCGCTTTCGGGAGACACGCCTCAATTCTCGGCCGCGAACTCGAACAGATCCTTGTTGCGGCAGTAGTCGGGTGCGTGCTGCGGCGCCTCGTTCTCCTCCAGCCAGGTCCTGCACTCGCCGGCATGGCCGCAGGTCATGCAGCGGAAGGCGGCGCTGCGCATGACCGACGGCGCCGCAGGCATCTCCGCGATGGCGTCGCGGACGTCGAGCTTGCGCATCATGCTTTCCATCAGATCGGCCTTGGCCGCCATCCGTTCCACGAAACCCATGCTGCCCACGTCGATTCTCCCGCTCCGGTCTGCAGGATCACGATCGCCGCGCTGCGGACGGGCCGCCTTGATCTGGATCAAGCCGCCGGAAAGCCTTGCCTCCGCTGGGTGTTTGTTCTAGCCAACCGGCATGTCCGACCATGAGGTTTCCGGCCTGCCATGAGCATCATCGACACCCGCACGCCCGACCCGAAGCGGCTGATTTCCGGCGCCACCGGCGACTGGGAGGTGATCGTGGGCCTGGAGGTCCACGCCCAGGTGAGTTCGAACTCCAAGCTCTTCTCGGGTGCCGCGACCGACTTCGGATCGGCGCCGAACGACAATGTCAGCCTGGTCGACGCGGCGATGCCCGGCATGCTGCCGGTGATCAACGAGGAATGCGTGAAGCAGGCGATCCGCACCGGGCTCGGGCTGAAGGCGCGGATCAACCTGAAGTCGGTCTTCGACCGCAAGAACTACTTCTATCCGGACCTGCCGCAGGGCTACCAGATCTCGCAGTTCAAGCAGCCGATCGTCGGCGAGGGCAAGGTGACCGTCTCGGTCGGTCCGGACCGGCAGGGCCAGTTCGAGGACATCGAGGTGGGCATCGAGCGGCTGCATCTCGAGCAGGACGCCGGCAAGTCGATGCACGACCAGCATCCGACCATGTCCTATGTCGACCTGAACCGCTCGGGCGTGGCGCTGATGGAGATCGTGTCCAAGCCCGACATCCGCTCGGCCGACGAGGCCAAGGCCTACGTGACCAAGCTGCGCACCATCATGCGCTATCTCGGCACCTGCGACGGCAACATGGACGAGGGGTCGCTGCGCGCCGACGTCAACGTCTCGGTGCGGAGACCCGGCGGCGCCTTCGGCACGCGCTGCGAGATCAAGAACGTCAACTCGATCCGCTTCATCGGCCAGGCGATCGAGGCGGAGGCGCAGCGCCAGATCGCCATCCTCGAGGACGGCGGCACGATCGACCAGGAGACGCGGCTGTTCGACCCCGTGAAGGGCGAGACCCGCTCGATGCGCTCGAAGGAAGAGGCGCATGACTACCGCTACTTCCCGGACCCCGATCTCCTGCCGCTCGAGTTCGACCAGGCCTATGTCGACGACCTCGCCGCGGCTCTGCCGGAACTGCCGGACCAGAAGAAGGAGCGCTTCGTGGCGGCGATGGGCCTTTCGGCCTACGACGCCTCGGTGCTGGTGGCCGAGAAGGCCGTCGCCGACTTCTTCGAGAAGGTGGCGGCGGGCCGCGACGGCAAGACGGCGGCGAACTGGGTCATCAACGACCTGCTGGGCGCCTTGAACAAGTCCGGCAAGACCATTGAAGAGACTCCGGTTTCGGCCGCCCAGCTCGGCGCCATCATCGACCTGATCAGGGACGGCACCATCTCCGGCAAGATCGCCAAGGACCTGTTCGAGATCGTCTGGACCGAAGGCGGCGACCCGCGCGAACTCGTCGAGAGCCGCGGCCTGAAGCAGGTCACCGACACCGGCGCCATCGAGAAGGCCGTCGACGATGTGATCGCGGCCAATCCCGACAAGGCGGAACAGGCCCGCGCCAAGCCGACGATGGCGGGCTGGTTCGTTGGCCAGGTGATGAAGGCCACGGGCGGCAAGGCCAATCCGCAGGCGGTCAACAACCTGGTGAAGGCGAAGCTCGGGATCGAATGATGTTCGTCCGCACGGCCGCGCCGAGCGACCTTCCGGCGATCCGGGCGCTGCTGGTCGAGGCTTGGCACGCGACCTATGACGGCCTCTACGGCGTGGAGAAGGTCACGGCGATCACCGACGACTGGCACTCGATCGCCGCGCTGAAGGCGCGGCTCGCGGAGCCCGGGGGCGAGTTCGTGGTGGCCGACGACGGCGTGGAGATAGCCGGCATGGCCTTCGCGAAGGCCGGCCCGGACGGCAAGACCGTCGAACTGTCTCAGCTCTACGTCCGTCCCGGCCGGCAGGGGCAGGGGATCGGCGGGCTGCTGCTCGACGAGATCATCGAGAGCTTCCCGGACGCCGGGCGCGTCCGCCTCGAGGTCGAGCCGGCCAACGCCCGCGCCATCGCCTTCTATCGAACGCAGGGCTTCGTCGAGACCGGCCGCACGGAGAGTTGCGGGCGGGGCCAGTCGGGCATCCCGGCGCTGATCCTGGAGCGCGTTCTTGGTTGATCATGAGCGGGAGCCGGCTGAAACACAGGCAGGCCCTGAAAACCTCGTCATCCGCCCTGCCGAGCGGGCGGACGTGCCGGCGATCGTGGCGCTGTTTGCGGCCGACGATGTCGGCGGCCATGGCGATACGGCGGATGAAGCGGCGCTGCCGGACTACATGGCCGCCTTCGACCGGATCGCGGCGAGCCCCGCCGACCGCCTCTTCGTCGCGGAGATGGGCGGCGTGGTGGTCGGCACCTTCCAGACGACGCTGACGCCGATGATGACGGGCCGCGGACGGCTGGTGATGACGGTCGAGGGCGTCCAGACGCGGGCCGACCGGCGCGGGCTCGGCATCGGCGCGGCGATGATGCGGCATGCGGTGG